>Ga0187783_10002729_pt1 | contig 13107 bp, 23 predicted proteins | sample 1015_SJ02_MP02_2_FD_132471 | JGI IMG/M metagenome (GOLD analysis project Ga0187783, IMG submission 132471) | Tropical peat soil microbial communities from peatlands in Department of Meta, Colombia - 1015_SJ02_MP02_20_MG | ecosystem: Environmental > Terrestrial > Soil > Wetlands > Peat | place...
AGCGAACAAATCTTTCTATTTCAGGTCGATGGGAACTGGTGGGGGAGGTAGGACTCGAACCTACGAAGGCGTAAGCCAGCGGATTTACAGTCCGCCCCCTTTGCCACTCGGGACACTCCCCCATCTTGGGATATCAATCGCTTAGCAAGTCTTGCCGCGCCTCTCAAACTGAAACTGCCACCGGATTGCCACCCCGCGATGGGCTGTTTTGTGCTCACTCCGTTCTAGTGCGCGAGAGCATCGCGTCAATAGCTTGCGCTGCCCGGTCGTCGGTGTTGCCGTAGAGATGGCCATACACCCCTAATGTAATCGTCGGGTTGGCATGACCAAGGCGGCGACTCACTGTCAAGATATCGACCCCGGCGGCGATTAGGCTTGAGGCGTGGGTGTGCCGCAGGGCGTGCAGGCTTATCTGTCGGCCGCCAATAGCGGCGATCGTGCGCGACCATTCGCGGCTGAGCGTGTTGGGCATTAGAGGCCGATGGTCCCACCCTGGGAACACAAGGTCAGTGGACGTGCTTCGGCCAATCCCGAGTGCTAGGCGCTGCTCATTTTGCGTTCGCCAATGGGCTCGCAGCTCGTCGATGACTGAGGCCGGAAGCGTCATAGATCGAAGACCGTGTTTTGTCTTCGGCGCTTTGAACCGCAAGCCGTCTCGTGTCTGCTCAAGGGATTGCTCGACGCGAAGGGTGCGGTTGTCGAGATCGATGTTGCCCCAGCGTAATGCGCAAAGCTCGCCGCGCCTTAAACCACTCCCCAATGCGACTATTGCGATCGTGCGAAGCAGTGTGTTGCGATCACGCAAGCTGGCGAGCATAGCCTCGACTTCGTTCTCGCGCAGGATCTCGATCTCCGCTTGCTGCACGCGGGGAGGGTGCACGAGCGCCGCTGGGTTTTGGGTAATAAGGCCCCATTGGGCAGCGTGACCCAATGCGCGGCGCAGGCAGCGGTGAACGTGACCGACCGTCTTGGCGCTCAATTCTCCGCCACCGACACGGCCGCTGCGTAGGAGCGTGCCGTAAAGTTCGTTCAGGTGCACAGCACGAGGTTTTTGGATCGGCATATTGCCAAGGTGCGGTTGCACTTGATGCGCGATTAACTGCGAGAATCGTTCCCGGGTTTTCGGTGAGACATTGTTGGCGGCCCAGTCCTTGTCCCAGCGATCGAGGAACTCGGACACTGTGACCTTCGAGGGATCGACGTAATCGCCGCGGCGAACGGCATCCATGAGCCGGATGAGTTCGGCCTGCGCCTCACGCTTGGTGCCCTTGAAGGATGCGTATCGGGTAATGCGCTTGCCAGTACGTGGATCGGTGCCCGCTTCGTATTTCAGTTCCCAGGATTGTTCGCCCCGCCGACGGACATGGCCGCTCATGAATTGCCTCCCTTTTTCTGTTCTTGTTGTGCACCCCGCATTAGCGCCCGAAGTTCAGGAAGGTGCATGTGTGGCAGCAGCAATATTTCGATGTCTGTGTATGTCCCCCTAAGTTTAGCGCCGAGCTGCGCAAGGCGCTCCCAGGTGGCATTGTTGCCGCCTTTCGAGTTGCGAGCATCGTGCTCGATAATGTCACGCGCGTTGCGCTCAAAGTCGGCCATGTAGCCAGCGAGCGATTGGGTGCTCTTGGTGAGCCGCAACCGGACCTCCTGAGCGAAGGTGACGTGATGCTCTTTGGCGGCGGCCTCGAGCTGGCGTCGAAGCTGTTCGTCGATCCGCAAATTTATTTGAACAACTGCATTCGGCTTACTTGGCTTCCGCGGGCGCATGAGTGGTGACCCTCCTTAGGTACGGTTAAGGACGGAATAGCACAGCAAGGGACCGTGTGCAAATTTGCTTTTGAAAAGTGCCGTTTTGCGTGAATTCGCTTGAATGAATTAAGGCGGGCTGTAGGATGGTTGCGAATTGTTCAACCCGGTTGGGGACCCCCTGCCATGTCAAAAGCTTCAAGGAAGTCGAAATCGCCCAATTCGAAGCCGAAACCTGGCACCCGCGGGCCTTACGGGCTCAGTGTCCCAGAGGCGGGCGCGATGATCGGTCTGGGTCGCAACGCCTCTTACGAGGCGGCCAAGGAAGGCAGAATTCCGGTGCTGAAGATTGGCGCGCTCAAGATCGTGCCGCGTGGTCCGTGGCTCAAACAGATCGGCGCTGACGACACCGCCTAGACGAAGGCCGCGCCATGACGATTGCTGAGGCGCTCGATCTCATCGCGGGGCAGCCATGAGCATCGAGTGTGCATTTTATGGATTTCTCGCACGCGATGCCGACGCTCGCACCAGCCAAGCCGGTAAGCCTTGGGTGCGACTTTCAATCGGCGTCGGCAAAGACGACGCGGTGGTGTGGGTGCAAGTCGCCGTCTTTGGCAAGGCCGCCGAGAAAGCGGCTGAGCTTAAGAAATCGGATCGTTGCTATATCGAAGGCACGATTAAGCTTGACAGCTGGCGCGGCTGCGATGGCACTGAGCGGCACGGGCTGAGCGTCGCTGCGTTTCGGTGCGAGCAAACGCACCGCATCGGCCGCAATAGACCTGAGCAACAAAAACAGAAAGAGCAAGCGCCTGTCCATGCTGGCGGCGCGCCGTTCGACGACGACCTGACCTTTGCGCCGGAGTGGCGCGGATGAGAAACCACATTCCAGTCACTACAAGTGACGACGAGGCGCTGCCCGAAATCCGCGTCGAGGCTTCCGACAAGATTAATCGCTGGCGCAACAAACTCGACCGAGCAGCAAAGATCAACAAGCGCAAGACATTTGAACGCGCCGCCGACGATCTGTTCATCGAGGCGGAATATGAGTTCGACCCCGCGGGCGTTCAGGCAATATACGACGAGGTCTATTTTCTCGGCCGCGATTATGCCGGACTTAACGACGATGACATTCAGTACATCATGGAGGGTGCCAAGGACAAAGCCGAACGGTTTGGCAATCCAGCGGCAGATGACAAACTTAACGGTGCCGACACCAATTCGACGGATATCAATCCGCCGCCACAGCAATCGGAAATCAACCCGCCGCCGCCCCAAACCAATCCCGAGCCGCCGCCGAGCTCGGAGGCCGATTACGGTTTCGAGGGTAGCGGCGACCGCACTAACGAACTTCCGCCGGAAGCGGAAGATGCAATAGCACTCGTTTTTGCCGAACGTCACGCAGGCGAATTGCGCTACGTCAACGCTTGGGGGCGCTGGATTAGTTTCGAGGGCGCACATTGGATCGAAGACAACACCCTGCACACTTTCGATCGGGCGCGCACCATCTGCCGCGAGATCGCCGCCGCCGGTGAATATTCGCCTCGCGCCGTCGCATCAGCGAAGACCATTGTCGCCGTCGAACGACTTGCCAGTGCGGATCGCCGCCTGGCCGCCACTGCCGAGCAGTGGGACGACAACAGTTGGATGCTCAACGAAAAAACGGGGAATGACGATGGCAACCTATGACCTCTGCATGCGCATTGCCCACAAACCGGACCCGCTGGATTACATCACCAAACAAACGGGTTGCCGTTCGGCTCCGGCCGGAACACCGCATCCGCTGTGGACGGCATTTCTTGATCGGGTGACCAATCACAACAAGGAACTGCAAGCCTTCCTGCAACGCTGGTGTGGTTATTGCTGCACCGGCGAAACCACCGAACACGTCTTGTCTATGGCACCGGTGCCAACGGCAAAGGTACATTCATCAATACGATCGCCGATGTATTGGGCGATTACGCTGCCACTGCGCATGTCGGTACCTTCCTGGCCAGCAGGAACGAGCACCATCCGACCGATGTCGCCAAGCTGCGCGGTGCCCGGCTTGTCATCGCCCAGGAAACCGAGAAGGGGAGGCGCTGGGACGAAACCAAAATCAAAACGCTCACCGGCGGCGATAAGGTTACGGCAAGGTTCATGCGGCAGGACTTTTTTGATTTTGATCCAAAATTCAAACTGATGATTAGCGGCAACCACAAGCCGCAACTGAACAATGTAGACGAAGCCATCCGCAGGCGCTTGCTGATAATTCCGTTCACCGTCCAAATCCCGCAAGCGGAACGTGATCCGCAATTGCGGAACAAGCTGCGAGCCGAATGGCCAGCCATCCTGCGTTGGATGATTGACGGCTGTCTGCAATGGCAAAAGCTGGGCCTCGCTCCGCCGGATATCGTGCGCACCACGACCGCCGAATACTTCATTGACCAGGACACAATCGGCGAGTGGCTCGATGAGTGTACTGAGCTAAATCGCAATGCATTTGCTCGAACCTTGGAACTATTCGCTTCGTGGAAAGCGTGGGCCGATAACCGCCAAATCCGCGTCGGCAGCGTCAAGAGCCTGTCGGAGAGCCTGGACACTCACAACGGCCTCAAAAAGGGAAAGAACGACGCTCGGCAGGCAGGCTTCTACGGCCTGGCTATCAAAGGATAAATAATATGATCTTTTCAATTAATGACTAAACAGCAGACAAATACCAAATAACAAACAAATAACAAACAAATAACAACCAAATAACACTCCAAAAGTTCCGGTGCACCACACAATTACACAGGTTTCACACAAAACGGTCACAAACAAATAAAACACTTAAATAGTGCCGACCGCTTCAATGGGGGAAGCGGCAGCACGATAAGGAAAAGGGTGTCCCAAAACTACGCGACACAGCACTAACGCGGTGAACGAATTGGGCAGCACGGGGGCAGCCATGCCGAGGTTCATACTTCTAACCGGCATTATTGTTTTGCTAATTGCGGATCGCGGTGCGGCTGCTGCCGGTACCGACGCCGACGCCCCGAGAGAGACCGCTAGTTGGTGCGTCATCCAGCACGACAGTCGCGATCAGCCGACATGCTATGAATACCTCATCAGTTGCGTTATGGCCGCCTTAGTCGACGCTAGTTCGTGCACACAGGGGCCGACCTCAGGTCCGCCGAACCAAGACGCGGCGAACCAACGCGCACTCAGAGTTGTTCGGTTGCGCGGGCACCGCGCGCACGCTTCACAGCGTCATCACAAATTAACAGCGGATGAGCGCGATGAGCTGTTCCGCAAGTTCCAGCAATGGCGATCGACAAACGAATAGCAATCCGAAGGGGTGCGAAGGGGTTCTCCTGTTATCACCCGTATAGAATATGAAAAGAGCTTAAACGCTCGCTTGCGGTCGATAGCTGTACAACCCCTTCGGACCCCTTCGGAGACTGCTTCACCGCTCGAAAATCAGGGGCATAAGCTGTGTACCGGCGTGCCGCACTGGCACAGCCACGCCAAGCCAAAACTAAGAAATATAAAAAGGAACGCTGTATTTTTGCCGATTGCGAATTCCGCCGCTCCCGAGTTCCGCGGCCAAACTTTTAGTTTGCGCGGCAAAACTTCAACGACAGTCGGATTTGATATATCCTGCCGCTCTATTCGTGTTCTGAGGATTGGAAATGTCAGGTGAGCCGCAGGACATATTCCGGGACGCGCGCGGCCGCTACAAACCCGGCTTCAATACTCGCATGACCAAGCGGATGCGGGTCGAGGCTAGGCTTGAAGAGCTACGCCGTGAATACTTCCCCAATGGCGGCGAGAGCGTCATGGACGCGAACCGTCTCAAGCTGGCAGCACAGCACTACTTCACCGCGGAAACGTCCCAGGACCCTATTGTGGCCCAGCGTGCGACCCGGTGCGCTGAATATCTCTTGAGCAAACTCAAGCCGCCGTCTGCGCGCTCACCAGCTGCGGATCAGGCGGCGCTTGCGCTTGAGCTTCTGCTCAACAAGCCGCCGGGTGTATGATGGTGGGCATGGTCGAAGAAAGCCTCGAACAAAAGCTTAAGCGCCACGAAGATGCGCTTGCGCTCTGCATTGCCGAGATAACCAAGTTGCGCGCGGAAAACGAAAGGTTGCGCTCGGCTGAAGGCGCCCATGATGTTTTGCGCCGCCTATATCTGGATGAAAATCAGTCTTCGAATGTAAGGGTGCTCGCGGCGAGGGCCGCGCTGAACGTTGAAAAGCCTGCGCTGAAACCGACGGAAGCGCCGATGGACTTGGTTGCCGAAGAATAATTCCACTCTCGGAATTAGTTGAAAAACAGCGCGCTCGCGCTGACAAAATGTTACTTGAGGATGAGCAATTTACGAAGCTGCCAATCATTGTGCAGAAGCCAAGCGGCAACGGCGACTGATGCATCCTGCTAGTTGAGTTGGCTCGCGCGCTGTGCGCGGCATCAATCATCACTTTGTTTGATAGTACGCGTTTAGTCGTCGGCAGCATCGCTGTGCGCTTATTTGTTTGTCCGCAGGCGCGCTAATACCGCGGTATCGGCTCGCCCATCTGTCTTTCAAACAGGTCGTTCGCCGCACAACCAATGCGCAAGTCAGACTCATTTTACCGACAGTCTTCCATCCTTCGGTTAAGTGTAGCTCCACTCGTAGGCTTCAGTGGGGTAGTGGTTCATTTGCAGACGCACTTTGTCGGCAATCCACTCGACCTCCCAAATCCCATGAAGTGGCTCACTCCCAGCCGCGACGAATTGCAGAGCGTTGATTAGCTCGCCAACGGTTTTTATTTCAATCACATGGGTGCCGGTTTGCCGCTTCATTCATCCCTCCACGTTTAGGTAGCTTGGTTTCGGGCATCGCCTGATCTGCTTGGCACACGTACCATGAGGAATTCCTGCCAGCTGCGACCATAAGGCTACCGCTGGCATGATCGCTCGATTCGGCTGTGCGTTCGTTGCTTTCACAGCTGCGGCCAGCCTTCCGGCCGCGTTACCGACGCACGGCACCGGCACCCCCAAAACTTCGCGTCGCCGACGATTGCACCCATGCCGCGCAAATTTATTTGCCATCCCGAAACTGGTCTCAGAAAAGTGGTCACGACCACCCTAACGCCCGTGCGCTAATAGCGCCTCTAAGGGTGGTCATCACAGCAACCATTCATCATCGCCTCACACACGCTAAGCCAAATGGTGTGGTCACCACTTGATTGGGGCAGGTCCGATAGAAGTGCATGGCGTAAGCCATCGACGCCAACAGCACCAAAAACGACGCGCCAATCACCACCGGAATGAGGTATTTGTCGATCGTCGGTTCGACCTCGCGAATCGAGGCGGATATGCCTCGCAAAATATTTGCAGTTTTCCAGACTCGCCCTCAAACTTTAGCGACTGCGCGAAGGTCAGGTGTCAGGGTCTTTTCGCCACGGCAACAGGCAGCAAGTTCTTCGCCGTATATTTGCTTCTCGGCTACGTCCATATCCATAATGGTCACGTCCGCCTGTGCGTCGGCAATAAGACGGCCTGCGAGCGCGAGTGCTTCGCTCAGGGTGAGATCGGCGTCGATGTGATCACGACTTCCGGGCAGGCTCGTTACCGCGTGGGTCACAAGGTACTTCATGATGTGCTCTCCCCATGATTGGCAAAACGGAGGGCACTTTGAGCGCGCAGCCCCGTTTTTGATGGCGCTCACCGGGCCCTTCGGGCGGTCTCACGAAAACCGAACAATCTCCGCCAGCCTGTCTGCCTCCGCGTCCAGCTGCCGGTTCTGTTGCCGCAGCCGATCGACCTGGGCATTCAGTTCGTCGATCCTGTTGAGGCGTTCGTGGAGCAGGACTTCGAGTCGACCGACAGCGCCCTGCCTGTTTTCCAATTCGTGGCGCAGCCTGATCAGCTCCATGAGCAGCTGATCGTTTTCGCGTTCCAGCGGTCCGGGCGGGCGGAACTTCCAGGGCATAGGCCGCAGCCTAGCACTTTATTTTGCACTTGGCGGCGACGCTGACTTCGTTTTTTGCTAGACTTGCACCACAAACTGTGAGGTCGCCGCTGGCCGATTTGCCAGCCACGGAGCCTCGGGTGTCCGTCATCCCCGAAACCGCGGACGAACGCCGCAAGCGTCTCCTCGACGAGCGGCAACGTGCCTCGACGTTCCATCAGCATGGCGCGACTGCGGCTGATGATGAAGTGGGCGGTCGTTTCGGCCCGCGTGGCAGACCACAGGTCATCGGCGAACCGACTTACCCGGCATCAGCTTTGTCGGGGCAACCTGACGCTGGCCAGGAGCCGCCGACCGGATACTGCATCAACGACATGGTTCTCCTTGGGCCGTCGTCTCATTCGACCCAAGCACCTCCCAGCCCTGCGTCGGACGACGCTCCATTAGCTCCTCACAGTGATGTCGAGCGGCGCGGCGCAGGGTTGGGTCTTTCTTCCTCTGGCGGCGCTTCGTTGAATTTAGCTGGAGGCGTAGTCACGCCTTCGGCGGTCACAGATGGCGGAGCGCCGCCGCCTTCTTCGAACGATGACGGAGACGACGATGCAGCATAGATCGCCCGCGTCGTACATCTGGCCGCATCTCGCGGTGTCTCAACCGGAGCGGCGTGAGCCACAACGCGAGGTCTCTCCGCTGGCCCGAAGCATGTATCCAAACCACGGCCCGAAGCCGCAGCCAAAACCGCTGACGCAAGGCGCGCTGCAAGAAGCTTGGCGCGATTACCTGCTCTCGCTGGCGGGCTTGCGCCGGAAATGATGGAGACACCGATGGCAACCGATGAAAAGACCTTCCGGGCGCAAGAAGACCCGCAGCGCGCTTACTTTCTTCTGGGCTTTTTGAACGCTGCAAGAGACTTCCCTCGAACGTCAGCGCTGTCAGCTGCGTTTAGCAAAGAGCTTCACGCGATGAACTTCGTCAAATGGAGCGTGACGAAAAGGACAACGCCGAGCGGCTGAAGGAAGAGGCAGCGAAAGCTGAGCATTATGAAGCCCATCATGCGCGAGCCAAGGGGCGATAGGACATCAACAGAGGAGACTGAAAATGACAACTAACAGAAGCGGGCATCGACCCGGAGGCGGCATCGCCTCAAACAAGCGTGTTGAAACAAAGGTTCGCACTGGCGATGGCTCACACAGCACTCGCCCCGGCTACGTTTCCCAACTTGGCAACAAAGTCGGCGATCACACGACCGACGGCCCTGCTAAGGGAACGGGCTACACCGGCGAACGCATGTACGACCGCCGCGACTTTCAACCTGTGCCTTTCGGCAACGAGGTCGCGTTGAACAGCAAGAGCGCACCCGGCCAAGGGCGCACCATCTACGCCAGTGGCTCGCAAGGTACGCAAGGGCCAACGGCCCCCGGCAATCCCCAACCGCAGCAAGGCGACATGCTTTCGTCCTTTGGCCCCGAGCGTTCACGATAGGAGATCATCATGGTTGAGACAAAATGCCGGTCAGCAAGTGGACCTGAGGAAATTATCAACAAGCGGATGCAGAACAGCGGCGGCTTGGAGGCGGATAAAACTATCAAGTCCGGTGAAGGCGTGCGCCGCGTTTTCCACAACATCCATTTGTCGGGCCACCAAAACCAGCACGGCTCCGACAACAAGGGTGAAGGTGATATCTGCGGTAAGCCGCGCGGCGTGGTGTAGCGATGAACAAACTAACTGACAAGCAGCGGATTGCGACGCTGGAACGTGAGATTGAGAAGTTGAAAGCGGCGCAGGCCCCGCCGCCTGCGTCCACATTTAAGCCGATGAGCGACGCGGAGTGGCGCGACATGATGCACCAAGCCGCTGAACGTCGTGCCAATTCTTGGCAACCCAGTGGCGAAGTCCTGCGCAAGATGGTGGATGCCTGTGGCACCGCCGACTTGCGCGACCTCGTCCATGCCTCGCACCGTCCGCAAGGCCCATCGACCGGCGGCATTCCATCGTCGCAAACGCTGACCGGCGTTCACCCGGGCGGCGGCGCGCGCATTCCTCCAGGCGGCGGCACCGGCTGGGCGCGCCAGCGTGAGTGGGGCGCTGACGGGCAACATCCTACCCCTGGTGTCGCTCAAGCGGATCGTATCGCCGAGGCATTTGCACAACGCGACAGGGCGGAGTTGTCTGAACGGCTGGGGAAGAAATGATGAGCAACAAGCAAACAACGTATGAGGACGTATACAATCGACGACTGCGGCAGGAGGGCCAAGCATTCGAGGCTGACGAGCAGCGCAAGCTGCAAGCTCAGATCGACTTCAACTGGCAGTGCAAGCTTGATGCTGAGGCCGCGCTGCGAGAAGAGGCGGAATGGATTATAGTCGGCGGTTTTCTGGAGCGGCGCAAAAGCTCTTGCCACAAGAGCAAGCGCGACCCCGACTACTGGCTGTAAACCGCCGCGATTAAACAAACAGTCAGTCTCCCCGAATGAAGTATTAGCGCACAATCAAACGCCAACTCACCAAGCAACGCGGACGGCGTTCCGGCAAGCTTGGTGCCGCCAATCGCGGTCGCCGCCTCGATGCTGCTGAGCGTCAGGCGATTGAACAGAAAATGCGGGATGAGGGGCGGCTGCGGCTGTGAGAAACGCATTGCGGTGCTTAGCGCCGCTGTCTCCCGATGCGGATTTACGTGCGCGTGGGCGGATCAATGTTGGGGCGACGAGCCGCCAGACTAAGAAATCCGCGATGGCTACCGGGCCTTGCCGGTCGGCCAAGCGATTGCAAGTTTGTAAGTGATGGCATAATTTGGCGAGGAGGGCGGCGTCGGATGGGCGCCGGTGGGGGGAGATCGGTTATGGCAAAGCCACTCATCGCAGCATTTGTTCTCGCGGCCACAGCTGGTTTGCTGGCGGGTAGCGCGCGGGCCGCCGACTTGGGCGTGCCGGGTCCAGGCGTACAAGCTGCCGAATGCGGGCCGTGTGGCCCTTGTCATGTCGGTTACGACTTTCATCCAGAATTGCGATCGACCTACGGTATCGCTTTTGATCCGCGCAATTTTGATACGACCCAGCCCTATTACTATTACGGACCAGTGCGGGCCTGGCCGCGTTACTGGTGCGAACATGCAGTATACTTCGGCAAGGGCAAAGCCCCGCCGCCGGTCGAAGCACCACTGCCGATCGTTACGAAGTGACGCGCCGGTGCACTGGAAGGTCGTTACGGCCCCCAGCCGCAATCTCGGCAGCTCTAAACAAAAAACTTTTGGCGTGCGGGATCTGCTGATATCAAGTGCAGAGGGAACGCCATGCGCTTCTTGATTGCTGCTGTCTTTTTTGTGGCTACTTTGCTGTCCGTCAGCTCTAGCGCCTTCGCTGAAGAGCTCGGTCCTGGTCCTGCGGTCAGCCCCAGCGCGACGCCTAGTCCTAGTCCTAGTCCTAGCGCGACGCCTAGTCCTACTCTCCCTGGTCTTACTGTCCCTGCGACCAGTCCTAGCCTCACACCCAGCCCGGCGCCTTCATCTCAATCTTCGTCAATTAACAACACGCCACCGATAAGAGAGACGGGCCGATACCATCCGTGCCCGTCGAGTGTCGGTTTCGGGAACGGTCGCAGTGTATGCCTTGGCTTGGACAACCATGTGCATGTGGCAAGCTATCGGTGTCACTATGGATACCACTACGGCTACGCAGTTCCGGTTTTTGAGAAGAATGGGAACGCGTACTACGGCTTCCCGGCTCCGTCCTACATACATACACCCTGGCCGATCTACGTCGCCGTGCCGATACCTCCAGCACCAATAGTTTCAACGCTCCCTTACGGCTACGGTCTCGGATATTGGGGCGGCTATGGGTATGGGTGGCGCTAAAGCCTCATTCGCCAAGCGCGGCTAAAGACGTTTCTCCAGACCTTGTCGTAGGCGTTCTTTCACGGCGTAGCTGCCAATATCCTCGATCGACCAGGGCTGCGGGAAGCGGCGTTCAGTCATCGCAGCCGCTCAGGGCAGCGCCATCTCCTCGTGTGCGCGTTGCAGCTGCATGTGCAGGATCGCCGGGTCGACCGCCGTGGCGGCCAGTGCTTGGCGATGCGTGAGCTTGAACGCGGCCGCGGTGCCAGCTGCCAACAACGCGAGTGCGACACCCAACACGATGAACTTGGACATCAGTGACCCCCATCAGATCTGCCCCAGCGGTATGAACGTATGAAGGGCGAATCAGCGGGGCGCTGTGACCTCAGTCACAGCTACGGCGTCACGGTTCGAGCGTGACCGGCGTGACGGTTCGTAACGTCACGGCTTCCGCGTCGATTCATCCACACGCGCACAGGGATGTGTGGACTCGCGCAGCGCGAGTCTTGCACACGAGTCCCTCCACATGGTCTCATTTTCGAAGCGCACCGACCTGATTCGGCCGTTCATGGAAAAGCCGGAGTCGCCCGTGGAAAGGTTCTCCGGCTTCCGTGCCCTTTAACGACTGTGATCGCCTTGGGCGACTCGAAGCGTGCCACGCTGTGTGAATTGCTTCAACCCCTCGGCGGTCCGATTTCGGACCTTATCCATGACAATTAGTGATCGTGTTTCTACGAACTATGTGTTGAACGTAGTCGGCTGCAAGCTATGGGCGCATGTTGCAAGCCCGACCGAACTCATCCTTGCGCAGGCGATCTTTACCAAGCTCGACGAACTGCCCGGATGGAAGTGCTGGGTCTATTCGGTGGACGAGTATCGACAGACGGTGGAGGCGGCGGAAACTGAACCGGCGCTATTTGCGCTTGTCCCTCAGGTGCCGATCAATGAAGTCGGCGACGTAGACCTTGCGATATTCATCCCGAGCATCAGCAAGCGCTGGCCGATAGCCGTCGTTGAGTGCGATGGTCATCCATTCCATGAGCGGACACCCGAACAAGCGAGCAATGATCGCAGACGGGATCGCCGACTCGAGCGCTACCGCATTCCGATTCTGAGGTTCACCGGCACCGATGTGGTGCGGGGCAGTGAGGAGTTTGCGCAAGAGGTTGTGGACTTCATCGGCGAGCGCGTTAATCGCATCTCAGCGGCGCAATAGCTCCGGCAGCTTGGCGAAATTGGCGGCGATCCTTCTTGCCTCGTCTTTGGTGAGTAGCTTCGCCGCCGATCGCCGCCCCGGCTCCTCCTGGTAATAGAAATAGCCGAGCTGCTGTCCGCCGCGGTCGCGGACACAAAGAAGGTGTCAGTAGTGATAGTAAGAGCCACGGTAGGCGCGACGATAAGCCCGCCGCGTCGCCACCCGAGCCCGCCGATACGTCACATAGGCTTTGGCCTCATCCTGGCCGAGTGAGATCGACACGGGCAGCAATCCTGACGACGGACCGACTCGCGGCGACAACGGCACCAGCGACAGCAGCCCAACGACGAGAACCGAGATCACGAGATTTCGCATCGTCCTTACTCCCATTTAATGAGTAGCGGCATCGGAAAGGGACCGGCCGGAG
>Ga0187783_10002730_pt1 | contig 13104 bp, 12 predicted proteins | sample 1015_SJ02_MP02_2_FD_132471 | JGI IMG/M metagenome (GOLD analysis project Ga0187783, IMG submission 132471) | Tropical peat soil microbial communities from peatlands in Department of Meta, Colombia - 1015_SJ02_MP02_20_MG | ecosystem: Environmental > Terrestrial > Soil > Wetlands > Peat | place...
CACGCCCGAGCAGCTCAAGGCCAAGATGGCCGAGAAAGAAAAGGCTAGATCGGCAGGCGATTGAGGATCGGCCGCGGCATGTGGCGCACGATCAGCATGATGTAGCGCCAGATGGCTGGAGTATAGAGGACGTCGGGAGAGCCGACTTCGAGGGCGCGGACGATGTCGCGAGCCACCTGGCGCGGATCGGCCAACGGCGTTCTGTTCGGTAGTGGGTCGGTCATGGCAGTGCGCACGGGTCCGGGCTTGATGGTGAGTACGCGGACGCCGGCGGGGAACAGCCGGCTGCGCAGGCCCTGGAGGAACAGCGACAGACCGCCTTTGGCCGAACCATAAACGTAGTTCGAACGGCGGCCGCGATCGCCCGCGACCGAGCTGATGGCGGCGATGCAGCCAGTGCGACGTCGCTCCAGATCGGCCGCGAACAGCGTAAGAATCGCGGCGGGGCTCACGAAGTCGACCTGCAGTTCCTCTGCCAATACCTCGATCGAGGTCGCGGCCGCCGACTGGTCGTGCATGGTGCCGTAGGCAAGCAACACGGTGTCGAAATCGGCAAGCGTATGAGAGGCGAATGCGAACACCGCAGCGTGCTCGGCGGTGGTGGACAAGTCGGCCGCGTACGTCGACACGCCCGGCGCGCCTCGCACCCGCAGGTCAGCTTGAAGTTCCGCGAGACGCCGGGCCGAGCGGGCCACCAGCAGTAATTCGCAGCCGCGACTGGCCAGGCGCCGCTCAACCTCGAGTGCAATGCCCGAAGTGGCTCCGAGAATGACGACCTTCTTCATCTGACCGTTCGCGGCGCTGTCACGCGCGGTGGCGTCCGCTTCGTGGTGCACAAGAAGACGGCGCCTGTCACGTGAGCCCCGTCACCCGCCGCCAGAAGGAAGACGACAGCTTCGGATCCAGGTACGGGATGAGGTCGCGCCACTTCGGGTAGGACGCCTGGAACATGCCGGCACTCATGCGTGCGTCTTTCGCAGGGTAGAGCGCACCACCCGCCCTCTGCACGACTTCATCGAATGACTGCAGCAGCTCGAGCGTCCGCGCGCCGCGCATGGGAAAGTCGAGCGCAATGGTGAGTCCGGGGCGCGGGAAGGAAAGCATGCCGGCCGGAGGCGCCGCTCCAAACCGCTTCAATACCCCCAGGAACGAACCGGTTCGCGCACGGGCGATACGCTCGAGCAGCTCCTCGAAAGCGTCGAGGTGACTCTCGGGAACCACGCATTGGTACTGCAGGAAGCCCTGCCTGCCGTAGAGCAGGTTCCATTGGCGAATGGCATCCAGCGGATAGAAGAACGCGTCGTAGGGTTCCTGAGCGGGACCTTTCCTCAGCGCATGCACCGCGTAATAGGCCTTGTTGAAGGCCGCGATCGACCAACGGTTGAGCACCCAGGTCGGCAACGCAAACGGCAGCTTGAGGACACGCCGCGGATGATATTTCCTGCGACAGTCGGGCGCATGGTTGGCCCGAAAGAAAATGCCGCGGGCGCGCCTGCCGGAGAAGCAGTCGAGCCACGCCACGGTGTACTCGAAGCGCTCGTTGCTCTCGTGGCTCAAATCAAGGAAGGCCTTCAGGGAGCTGAACGGGATCGACTCGCTGTCGATCCACGGGCCCGCCACTCGTTTGAGTTGGAGGTCGGCCCAGGCAACGACGCCAGTCAGGCCGAGTCCCCCGATGGTGGCGCGCAACATGTCCGGGTTTTCGTCGGCGTTGCAGAGCACCAAGTCACTGTCCGAACGATACAGCGCCAGCCGCTGGACATGAGCCCCGAACGTGCCGGCGCAGTGATGGTTCTTACCGTGTACGTCGTTGGCGATCGCGCCGCCGATGGTCACGAAGCTGGTGCCCGGTGTAACGGGCAAGAACCAGCCCCTGGGGAGGAATACCTCGATAAGGTCGGCCAGGCTCACACCGCCTTCGCAGCGCACGACCCCGGTGGACTGATCGAAGCCAAGAATGCGGTTGAGACGAGCGCATTCGACCAGCCCGCGACCGCCGTTGAGACAAGAATCGCCGTAACTGCGCCCGTGCCCGAAGGGAAGGAGAGAGCCCGCTGCGGCAGTCTTCAGTAGCTGCGGCAGCTGATCATTCCATGCCGGCTTGAGCACGACGCGATGCGTGAGGCGCGGATAGCGGCCCCAGGAGAAAATCTGCTCCGTAGCAGCGGTGGCTCGCGTTGGTTCAACCGCCGGGGCCGCGCGTGCTCCACCTTGGCCGGCCTGACGCTCTTCATTCATGACTTGGCCTGAAGCTGGCGCATCGAAAGGCACAGCAAGGGATCGTCGTGCTTTGAATTAATCCGCTGCACACGGCACAGTTTGTACCGCGATCATTGCAGAGAGGGGTTTGCTAAACTAGCATGCTCAGCCGCTGCCCGGGCGGATTTTCGACTCGCGGGGAAGCTGCATGTTGCGATATTCGTCACTGGTCCTGGTGTGCCTCCTTGGTGTTCCGCTCGGCGCGAGTGCGCGAGATTTCTTCGGCCCTGCCGTTCGCGTCGATGACCTGACGCGCGGCATTCCCGCGAGGTCGGTGGAGGATCTCACCGGGTCGCAGTTTGCCCATTACGTCTCGCTGATGAGCTCCGCGGAGCGGGAGCAGGCGATACTCGGCGAGATCTCCAAGGGCAATCTGCCACAGTTCCTGCGGAAGCTGGTGCCCGTCGAGCTGCAGTGCGAGTTGGCCGGCGGCAAGGAGCTCATCGCAACCATCTTCGTCACACCTGACTATCTCGCCATCGGCTCCGACGCCGATTTCCTGCGGATACCGATGAATCTGCACACGGCGGTGGCGATTGCCGAGCGTTTCGGATTCGTCCTGCCGACCAAGAAAATGGTCGACGCCATCTATCTGCAAGCCCGCCACCGCCTGATTCCGCAGCCCCTTCCGGCCGGCGATCAGATGAGATCGACCGAATACTATTGGACCCACAACGAGCTGATCGACGATCAGGCACGCGCCGTCGGTGCACGCCCCGGTGAGTTGGTTTCCGGGGACAAGAAAGACGTCGTGCTGACCAACCGGCTGACCACGCACGTCGGGCACATTGCCATTTACGGCTGGCACCGTGGCGCGGGTCAACCCATCCAACCCTTGAGCACGGTCCACGGCTCAAATTACGCCGATTACAGTCACGGCATCCGCCTCATCAGTCGGTGGGCGTTAGTCGACGGTCAACGGCGACTGGTGCGCGACATTCTGCAGGATCCCTCGACCGCGCGCGTGCTGAGCGACGAAGGGCCGATTCAGGTTGATTGGCGGCCCCTGGCGGCGCCGCTCGACACTGCAGCGGCCGCGCCCGCAGCCACCAACTGACGCGCCAGCCGCTTCCCGGCGGTCGCGCGTTACGCCGGGTCAATCTCAGGTAAGCTTGCCGCAGGCCAACGGCGGTTGCGGCAACGATGCCGACACTTTTCACCTTCCCCGAGTACGCGCACATCGGCGAATTCCTGCGCGACCTTTCTGGATTGAAGCCAGGGCGGTTCTCGCTGGTGCGTTACGCCAATCAGGAACTGCATCTCGAGATTCACAGCCCGGTCGCGGCTGAGCACTGCTTCATCCTCGGTAGCATCGCCCCGCCCGACAGTCAGATGGTCTCGCTACTGTTGCTGGCTCACACGCTGCGCAAGGAAGGCGCTGCGCGCATCACCGGTCTACTGCCGTACCTCGCCTACGCGCGTGAGGACAAGGTCAAGCCGGGACAGAGTCTCGGCACCGCCTGGGTGGGCGGCCTGCTGCAGGCCGCCGCGTTCGATGAGCTGTGGACGGTGGACGTGCACAGCAAACACGACCAGGAGCTGTTGCCGCTGCCGCTCAAATCGCTCTCGCCGGCCAGGGTATTCAGCGAACGCCTGCAGAGAGTTGGGCTGGCTGATGCGAGTTTCGTCGCGCCGGATGAGGGTGCCGTGGCTCGTTGCCAAGCGCTGCGGTCAGCTCTGGGGACGACTGCGGGAGACATCGTCTGGTTCGAGAAGCAACGCACCGCCGACGGAATCGTGCACCACAAGCGGATCGGCGAAGTGCAGCGTCGCGCCGTCGTCGTTGACGACGTGCTCGACACCGGGGCGACGCTGGTGTCGGCGTGCGAACGACTGGTCGCCGCCGGGGTCACTGAGCTCTATATATGTGTTACCCATGGGTTATTCACCGGGCAACGCTGGCGCGATCTCTGGGCTCTGCCGCTCAAACATATTTTCTGCACCGATACCGTTCCCGCCTGCGCGAGTATCGACGATCCGCGAATCACCACGCTCGAGGTCGGTCCGTTGCTGCGTGCCGAGGTGGCAGCGACCCTCTGATCAGTTCACCGTCTTGCAGCAGCGAAAGCTCAGGTGGTAGTTCGCGTGACTGTGCTCGTCCATCACCCGGGTACCGTGCCAGAAGGGTGCGCGCCAGCGGCACCAGTCTTCATGGGCCCGGTAGGTGTCGAATATGAACCAGCTGCCTTTCATCTCCGTGTAACCGAGCTCCCGGCTGCCGAGGCTCGACATCTGACTCTCGTTGAGCGGTAGATTCATGTGCTCTGCCGCATTGCCGTTCAGATCGTAGACGTCCAACAGGCTCTTGCAGGCGGGGAAGTCCCCGGTCGGATAGGTGTTTGAACCGCATCCGGTCCAGCTGCCGCCATTGCAGCCGGGCGTCTTGGTGCTGCCGGTGGCGCAGATGCCTGTCTGGTATGTCGGTCCGTAGCTCCACGACCGGGTGGCGCTCGCCGCCTGGTTGTGTGCGATGCGCATGCGGTGAATCGCATCTTCGGGGGCCACTCCCGTGGCAAGGTCGAAACGGTAGTCGGCAGGTTTGAGCGCACCAGCGCACGCGCCTTCCCACTCGTGGGCGTCGCACAGTCGCTTGCCGATCGCCCAACAGATCTCGGCGGCCTCGCGCGCCTTGACCCAGACCACCGGGTAAGTGCAGGGGATGTCGGGGAACTCGAACTGATCGATGCACGCCTTGGCGTCCTCGGGCTTCTCCTTGGATGGGTCGTACAACGGAGCCATGTACCTCGCTTTGCAGATTTTCTCGAAACGCGGATTCTCGAAGTGAACCGCGGCGGCAGCCGCTTTTGCGGCGCATTGCTCCGGGGTCACGGGGTGTTCGGTGACCGCCGGATTCCCCTGGCCGATGATGCGCGAGCCCGCGAAAATTCTCCGCAGCGCGTTCAGCTGCTCCTGCGAAAGTCCGTGCTCACGCTGCAAGGCCTGGAATAGCGCTTCATTCTGTTGCTCCAGCACCTCGTTGGGCGCGGACCATGCGTTGCCGGCAGCCACGGCAAGGCACAGCGGAACGAACAAGCCCAACGACGGGGCGCCGAGAAGTTTCATCGTTCCTCCCCGGGTCATGGATTGCGCCGCGTTACGAAAAAGAAATCCCGATTGTCGGGATAGCCGAGAAAGCGCGGAACCGTTCCGCCGGAATCGGTCTTGTCGACCTCACTCATTCCGTCGATCAGGTAATCGACGAACAGCTGTGACCCTGTCCGGCGGTAGAGCGCGAAATAGGAGTGCTCGAGGGCATTCATGTCGAGCGGCATACCATAGCGGCAGCGGTAAGCCTGAAAGACCCGAGCCATCGCCGAGGGTGTGGCATCGGAAAATACCGCGTAAATGAAGAAGCGCTTCTTGCCGTTCCACTGCAGCGCGGCACCGGCACGCAGCGTGCGCAGTTTCATGTCCTCGGAACCCGACCAGTTTCCCGGACCCCACTGGTTGACGAGCGCCCCGGGTACGGTCGACTGTGAACGCTCGTCGAACTCAACCAGCGGCACGCCGTTCTGCCGCGCGTACCGGATCCTGCCGAGCAGGCTGTCATCCTTGGCCTCCCAGGTCTTCATGCCGACCGAACCGTCATCGAGCACGAACACCGTGGCCAAGCCCGGTTCGAGTCTGCTGAATACCACGCCGTTTTCCACGAAGCCGTAGTGACTGCCGTGGTTTACGGTGGCGAGCTCACCGTATTTGAAGGCTCCGTGCATGCGCTTGAAGCCGCCGGCAAATGTCGCCACGGTGATCCGGGCGGCCGCGGGGTTGATCAGGCCGGTCGCCACGAGCGGCGCAATCGTGCCGATGCCGTCCGGGCCCGGCAGCCTTGCGTCTTTCATTTGAGGCTGGATATGTTCCGACCATTCGACCGAAGGATTTTCCGTGCCGAGCGCATAGCCCAGGTCGAAACGGTCGAGGTCGAAGGCAACCAGGTAGCACAGGGAGGAAGCCTCAACGGAGTCCAGCGCGTTGACCCTGGATTTGTAGCTCTCGAGGATCGTCGCATCGACCAACCCCGGTTCGATCAGACTCACATAGACACCGGGATTGCCGCTCGCCGCGTACCAGGCTCCGGGTCTCACTTCTCCATGCACATTCTCCAGCGGGAGCCCGAGTCCGCTGGGCGTCAGCACGCGGTCGGCATACCTGGCATCGACCAGGGCCGGCAGCGGGGCGTCTTCCATGGCCGGGCGGGCCGTCGGGCCGTCCTGATCTGCGGCGGCGCTCAGCTGCGCGGTTTCCCGGTGTGTGTCTTCAAGCAGGTGGTGAAAGATGACGGTGATCTTCTCGCCGCCCCACACCTGGTTGCGAACGAACTCAGCCTCGGCCTCGAGACGCGTCAGGTGTCCCTTGACCGGGTTGCGCAGCAGCAGCCTTCCTTCGCAGAGCGATGCGTAGGGGACGTGCGATTTGCTCGCCTCCGCCAGCGGTGAGCTGGCTGCGACTGCGAACAGGTTGCACTCGTGGTGAGTGCCGCCGTCGACGATGTCGACGCCGGCGGGATATCTCGGGTCAAGGACCAGAGTCTGCGAGCGCGGCTGCGGGTTCTCCAGGTGATATGACGATTCGGACCCGTCCGGCCAGACGATCTTGAGCAGATACCAGGCGTTGACTGCCGGATTGAGGTTGACGAGGGTGGCCGTTCCTGCGAGGCCGGTCGCGGATTGGACACGGCCCGAGCTCGCCTGCCGAAAAGGCTGGAGGTCAACGACGGACCTCGGCAGGGCGGTATCGGTTGCCGTCCCCGCCTGGCTTGCCGCCCTCCCTGCGGGGTCGGCAGCGCACACGTCATTCGGCCGGCAGAGCGTGGCCAAACCGGCACAAGCGATCAGGCCGGCGACGAAGGAGACGAGCGTGCTCGGCGCGCGCGCGGGGTCTTTGTCCGCCATGGAGGCCACGCGACCCTGTTGCCTGCGTCTCGCGGGACCTAGATCGCCAGCAGAACCGTGGCGAGCATGAACAAGATCAGGATTCTGCTGGTGCGGTCACGCATCGCGAACACGAGCGGATCGTGAAACATCTTGCCGCGATGTGCGATGAGCCAGAGGTATCCGAGCCAGTACAGCAGCAACGGACATACCAGCCAAATGAGCTCATGCCTCGAATAAGAGGTCTTGACGGCCCCGCTCGCAATGTACAGCGCCAGAACCAGAACCGCTGCGTAGCCGCTCGCCGTACCCTTGGAAGCGAGCAACTCTGCATCACTGAGCTGATAGCCTCGCGCCGTTGCGTGATCGCCTTCCACGCCACGCATGATGACGAGCTCGGCATAGCGCTTCACGAACGCCAGACTGGTAAACAGGAACATCGAAAAACCCAACAGCCAAACCGACGGCCAGACTGCAATCGCGGCCGCGCCTGCAGCGATGCGCAAGGTGTAGAGACTGGCGAGGGCCAGGATGTCCAGGAGCGCCACTCTCTTCAGTTCGAGCGAATAAGCGAGTGTCAGCGCGAAGTAGCAGAGCAGGATCTCCAGCAGGATCGTCGAGACCGAGCCGGCCAGCACTGCACCGACGACGAAGAGTGTAGGCGCCATCAGCAGCGCGTAGGCGAGCGGCAGTCGTCCCGAGGCAAAGGGGCGTAAGCGCTTCTGCGGATGGCGGCGATCAGCCTGCAGATCGAGCAGGTCATTGACGAGGTAGCCGGCCGATGCGCAACAGCAGAACGCCACGAACGTCAGCAGCGTCCTGGCGAGCAGTGCCGGTACGAGGAACAGGTGGGCGAAAAAAATCGGCACGAACACCAGCAGGTTTTTCAGCCAGTGTTCCGGTCGTAGCGCGCCCAGGTAATCGCGGGCACTCGGACTGCGATCGGCGAAGGCACTCTCACACTGTGTGACCCGCGCCACCGCCCGTAGCAGCCGCGGACTCGAGTTGACCACGATCGCCTTCCTGGCCGACGCCCATACACGAAGATCGCGGGATTCGTTGGCGACGTAGTCGAAGCCTCGCTCCCCGAACAGCTCGACGAGACGCGCACGCTTGTGCTCACCGGAGAGGTTGATATGGCCATCGCTGGCCAGAACCCGGTCAAAGAGCTTCAGGTGCGCCGCGACCTGATCGGCCAGACGCTCGTCGCTCGCGGTCGCGAGCACGATCGAGCGGCCCTTGTCGCGCTCGGCGCGGAGATAGTCGAGGAGGGCGGTCCGATAGGGAAGCAGAGTCGGGTCGAGATTTACGCGCCGGGCGATCTCCCGCTTCAGGTTTGCCCTGCCCCGGAGCAGCCAGCGGGGCACCGCGAAGAGTGCAAGCGGCTCCCGGCGCAGCAGGTTGGCGATGGACTCGACCAACAGATCGCTCTCAATGAGTGTTCCGTCCAGGTCCACGACCAGCGGGGGTGAGGCTGCGGCGGCCGCGGGAGCCGCGGTCGTCACGATCCCGTCCTGTCCGACGGCAGTTTTCGCGAGGCTTTGCAATGACGCCTCCTGCGCCTGCGGCAATCGCAACTGGCCCACTGATTCGTTCATTTTTCCTCCGCTTGAACGAGTCCCGAGCGCTGCTGTCCGCCGACATCGGCGATCACCGTCCTCAGCACGTCCTTGCGGAGGCCGTGGTTGAGCTCGAGCTTTCGATGCCTCCCGTTCATGACATGGGCGAGCAACAGTCGCGGCGGTTCTTGTGTTGAATTGCAGCAGCCGCGGAGGTCGGCCTCAATCGTCTTCTAGTATCGATCGATCAAATGACGTGCGCAAGCTGCGGGTTTCATGAGGAAAATACGCGGCGGCCGACGCCGCCAGATCGCCGTCTCATCCGAAGGGATACGGCTCGTGCCCGGAACGCACTGCCGACGAGCGGCGCGCGCCCAGGACGGCGAGCACAAGTCAGTCTTTTTCGGACGTGGGCCCGTACTTCACCCGCATTCGGTCAACGATGCGTGCGATGTCGACCACCGTGCGCTCATGCGTGCCGACGCCGATCTCCTCTTCGCCGTCGAGCGCCCACACACGGAAGGAGATCTTGCGACCGTCGGTACCCGTCACTTCCGCGTGGCCGACGATCTCGCGCCCGGCCGGCGTTGCAACGACATGACGCACGTCGATGCGCGTACCCACCGTACTCTCACCCGGCTCGAGGTAGGGCTTCACGGCGTTCAGTGCGGCGTTTTCCATGATGAGAATCAGGTACGGGGTGGAAAGTACCGGCGGCAGGATACTGTCCTTGAAGGTGTTCGCCAGGTGTGCAGTCTCAACGCGGTGCCAGTACTCACCCCGCGCGCCGTTCGGAATGGGTTTCATTGACCGATAGAATGCTGGCTGAGGACTTCGCTCCTGGATCACGTCCTGCGGTTGCGCGGACGCAGCTGATCGGCAGCGAACCGATTTTGGCAGCAGGTGAGTGCGATGAACAGCATGCGTGCGATGGTGGTTTCACGCCGGGGCGCGAAGTTACAGTCCGAGCAGCGCGAGATCCCCGCGCCGGGCTCGAACGAGGTCCGCATTCGGGTCGAGGCGTGCGGCGTTTGCCACAGCGATGCGGCGACGGTCTTCGGGCTGATCCCGGGAGCCACCTACCCACGCATCCCGGGCCACGAAGTGATCGGCGTGCTCGAGGCACTGGGGGCTGGCGTTCGGGGCTGGCAGGTCGGCGAGCGTGTCGGCGTGGGCTGGTTCAGCGGCGCCTGCGGCTACTGCGGGCAATGTCGTCGCGGCAACGCCTTTGCTTGCGACAACATCCACGGTGCCACCGGTGTGAACCGGGACGGCGGTTACGCCACGCACATGCTGGCCGACGCCAGCGCGCTCGCGCGGATTCCGACGGAGCTCGACCCCATCGCGTCTGCGCCGCTGCTGTGCGCAGGTATCACCACCTTCAACGCGTTGCGCCACTGTGGTGCGGCTGGCGGCGAGCTGGTCGCGATCCACGGTGTGGGCGGCCTCGGTCACCTCGGACTCCAGTTCGCAGCGCGCATGGGGTTTCGCGTGGTGGCGGTCAATCGCGGCCGCGGCAAGGAGCAGCTCGCACGAACGCTCGGGGCGCACGAGTACATCGATAGCGCCGAAGGCGATCCGGCGGCCGCCTTGCGTGCCCTGGGGGGTGCACGCGCCATTATCGCTACCGTCACCGACGCAGCGGCGATGCAGGCCGTTATCGGCGGGTTGGGCGTAAACGGCACCTTGATGGTCATCGGTGGTGTCGGCGCACTCACGGTGAACTCGCTCGAATTGCTCACCAAGCGCGCCGCGGTGAGAGGTTGGTACTCCGGCACTGCGAGCGACTCCGAGGACACATTGCAATTCAGCCAGCGCCACGACGTGCATTCGATGAACGAGATTCTTCCGCTCGAGCAGGCGCAGGCAGCGTTCGAGCGCATGATGAGCGGCAAGGCGCGCTTTCGCGTGGTGCTTAAGATCGATTAGAGACCCATTCATAACCGGCCTTCGACTGACCCGCTAACCACCGGCGGGGCAGACTCGCCTCGACATTGGTGCGGGAGGAAATTGGTTTGATTCAGGCATCCAGTGCTTGGCGCGTGACGCTTGCGACCCTGCGCGCTATGCGGCGGCCCTTCGACGTGCGGTCGCGATGGCGTGAGGTTTCCCTCGCTGCCTTCGAGACCTTCCTGCGCGAGTATCCCCGCCCGCTCGAGCCCCGTCCGCGGCTCACCCCGAAGTCGAGACATCGCGAGTGGACCGATCCGAGCTTGGGCAGCTGGCCAGCCAGCGCGGTCGCCAAGTGCTGGACGCAGGGGCGTTCCCGGGGCTATCAGATCCGTTCCGTTTGAAAAGAGCGTGGCTCACCGACTCTGACAGACAATCGAGGGCGCGATATGACCGACAGCACTGAGGTTATGGTCTTCGAGGGCGAAGAGTTCACCGAGGAAGGGCCGCCCAAAAATGCCGTGATGTTCCTGCTATGGCTGCAAAGGCAGCTCGCGGACGTTAATGCTTGCTACCGCAACGAGGTCAGGATCGAAATCCGTCACCGACGGCAGCAACGCGGCTTCTACATCAAGCTGAGCTATCCGCGCCCGGCACCCGGTGTGACGGGCGAACTCGCAGCGACTTGCCAACAGCGAGCGGCGGCGTAGGAGTAGCGGCACACGACCGCGCTCCAACCGCGCACGGTCTCACATTCAACTGGAAAGGACATGGCTTGAGTCACGGTCTGTCAATTGCGCGCCGGGCATGGCGGCCGCCGCCACTCCTCTATGGACGAATTCGGGAAAGGCTGGCCGCACTGCGCGCAGTGCGTAAGCCCTTCGAAGCTCGCGAGTGCTGGTTCGCGGTATCGTTGGCTGAGTTCGAAACGTTCCTGCGAGACTATCCGCGCCCCCTCGAGGCAAGGCCGGCGCTCAACCGCGCGGTGGGCTATCGCGAATGGGTCGATCCGACCTTGGGCAGCTGGCCTCAGAACGCCGTCGCAAAGTCCCGGACACAAGGCCGCTCGCCGGGATACCAGGTTCGTCTTCTCTAAAGCCCGGCTCTGTTGCCACGGAGCTCTCGGCTCAGAGGTCACGTCCCAGGGCGTGATCCAGGGCCGAGCGCGGCGAGCGTCCGTGCAGAAACAGTGTCCGCCAGAAACTCCAGTCCATCTCGTCGACCACGAGATGAGTTGATGCACCTTGTAGGTCCTCTTCGAGCAGGGCGACCAGCTCTTTCTGCCATTCGTCCCAGTTCTGCACGGCAGACTCCCATTTGATGACGCGTGGACGAACGCAACTAAGGTCCGGAATGCCGCGGGGTATGGCAAATAAGCCTTCGGCATGAGGCCATGCGCAATCATTAGCGCTGGAACGTGGTGCTGTTACCGCGTTATCACTCGAGTTGGCATAACGTGGTTGGCGTAGTGTTTGGACGCACAAAGATGCACACGGCGGTGCCTGCCGGAGCACCTCGACAGAGTCCTCTGTCAGCTCGCCGCCAAGGAGCCGTTGCAATGAGCACCGTCCTGACGGAACCGCATGGTGATGTACTCACGGATGTTGAGACGACGCTCAATTACACGCGCAATAACGGCACCCGCCCGGTCAACTACACCTATGACCCGCCCGCGGGAATTCCCAGAAGCAGCGGAGAGCTCGACGTCCGAACGGTAACGATTGTCGATGCACGGCGTACCTTCGGTCTGGGTCTCGACCGCAGCGGCTTTGAGCTGCTGCCGCATCACCCCTCACTGGGCGACTGGGAGACATTCAAGGATCCCGAGATCGTCAAGGCGGTCGATTATCCGGAAGCCGCGAGCGCACTCAAGGCGAGAACCGGCGCCAGCAAGGTACTAATTTTCGATCACACGCTCCGCGACAGCCAGGCAGCGCCCGGCCGCGCCGTGTTACGCGAGCCGGTCCGGCGCGTGCACGATGACCAGACTTTCCGGTCGGCACCTGAGCGGGTCCGCAGGCACCTGCCACCCGAGGAGGCCGCGTGGCGGCTGCAGCGGCGCTTCGCAATCATCAACTTCTGGCGTCCGGTCGGAGGGCGAGTGCAGCAGGCGCCACTGGCCATCTGCGATGCACGTACCATCAAGCCCGAGGACCTGATCCCGAGCGATCTCGTGTATCCGGATTGGACCGGAGAAACCTACGCATTCGCCTTCAGTCCGCGCCACCGTTGGTACTGGCATCCGCTGCAGACCCCAAATGAGGCTACGTTAATCAAGGTCTATGACTCGGCCACCGAGGGCCGCGCTCGGCTGACCGCCCACACGGCTTTCGACCTGCCGGACACGCTTGTGCCCGCGGGCGCGGCGCCACGCCGCAGCGTCGAACTTCGCGCCCTCGTGTTTTGGTAGCCGCATGGGTGTCGAACCAGGTGTGCCGCGCTATGCGATCGCCGAGGGCTTCTGCGAGGGCGTGATTCCCGCGCTCGCGGGCTGGGCCGTTCGGGATCTGTACGTGATCTGGACTCCG
>Ga0187783_10002731_pt1 | contig 13102 bp, 9 predicted proteins | sample 1015_SJ02_MP02_2_FD_132471 | JGI IMG/M metagenome (GOLD analysis project Ga0187783, IMG submission 132471) | Tropical peat soil microbial communities from peatlands in Department of Meta, Colombia - 1015_SJ02_MP02_20_MG | ecosystem: Environmental > Terrestrial > Soil > Wetlands > Peat | place...
CGGGAGCGTATCTCCCGGCAGACCGTCACCCCGTCGCCATCGGGCAGCCGCACGTCGAGCACCGCGACATCCGGCATCAGCGCCGGGATCCTGGCCAGCGCAGACTCCGCGGTGCCTGCCTCGCCGATCACAGTGATGTCCGGCTCGGTCTCGAGCATGTCCTTCACGCCACGGCGGACGATCTCATGATCGTCGAGCAGAAAAACCCTGATGCGTGCTGCGCCCTCTGCCTGGTCCGCCATCAGCTGTCGCCTTCCACCGCGGTGAGGAAAATGACCTTTCGACCGGAAACGCACCGCCCCTGGCCCGGTCACCTTCACCATAGCCGCGGTGATCGGGGGCAGCCCAGGACCTTGGTCCCTGATACCGCAGGCCATAGGACTCGGGTCCGCCGGGCCGAGGGCCAGGCCGCACGCGGTTGAATGTCGGCCTGCGCGGACCCAGTGGGTAAAAGGAGTGCAGGAGGGTCGTCATGGCGAAACAGCAGGGAAAGCCGCACGCGCGGGCAGCCGATCCGTCCGGTGCCGCCGCCAGGGTGCCGCGCAAGATCTACGAGCGCGAGCTGATCAGGCTGCAGGCGGAACTGGTCAAGCTGCAGGAGTGGGTGCGCACGGAGGGAGCCAGGCTGGTCGTGGTGTTCGAGGGCCGTGACGCGGCCGGCAAGGGCAGCACGATCAAGCGGGTCACCGAGTACCTCAACCCCCGGGTTGCCAGGATTGCCGCGCTGCCAGTGCCGGGTGAGCGGCAGCGCACGCAGTGGTACTTCCAGCGCTACATCGAGCACCTGCCCGCGGCCGGCGAGATAGTCCTGTTCGACCGGAGCTGGTACAACCGTGCGGGCGTCGAGCGGGTCATGGACTTCTGCACGAAGGCGGAGTACGGCCGGTTCCTGCACCAGTGCCCCATCTTCGAGCGGCTGCTGGTCGAGGACGGCATCCTGCTGCGCAAGTACTGGTTCTCGGTCAGCGACGACGAGCAGGAGCGCAGGTTCCGTGCCAGGCTCGAAGACCCGATGCGGCGCTGGAAACTGTCGCCCATGGACCTCGAGTCGATCAGTCGCTGGGAGGACTACTCGCGCGCGAAGGACGAGATGTTCGTGCACACCGACATCCCTGAGGCGCCATGGTTCGTGGTGGACAGCGCTGACAAGCGGCGGGCGAGGCTGAACATGATCGCGCACCTGCTAAGCACGGTCGGCTATCACGACGTGCAGCGCCGGCCGCTGGAACTGCCGCCGCGGCCAACGGCGACCGGCTACGTCCGGGCACCGCGCGAGTCGCAGACATTCGTGCCTGACCACGTGGCGGTGCTGCTCGGCGGCGGGGCGGCGGCCGGCGGGCGGTAGCGGTCGCATCACCCGCGGGCGGCCGGCCTAGCGCGACAGCCGGCCGAGCAGGTCCGGCAGGCCGGCCACCGAGTCCAGCACGTAGTCGGGTGCCGCTGGCGCGGCGGCGTGCGTCCTGGCCTGGTATTTGCCGGTCCGGACGAGGACCCCGGTCAGCCCGTGGCGCTGCGCGGCAAGGACGTCGTTGTCGATGTCGTCCCCCACCATCAGGGCGTCCGAGGCGGCGGCTCCGACGCGGGAGAGCGCGGCAGCGAAGAACGCCCCGGCGGGCTTGCCGACGACCTCTGCCTGCGTGCCGGTGGCCTGCTCGAGGGCCGCGACGTAAGGTCCCGCGTCGAGTTGCAGGCCGTCCGCGGTGCGCCAGTACATGGCGCGGCTCATGGCCACCAGCCGCGCGCCTGCCTGCAGATGCCCGAAGGCCCGGTTCAGCGCCTGGTAGCTGAACTCCGGCCCGGCGCCGCCGATCAGGACCACTTCGACCTCGGTGTCGCCGTCGCCGGCCAGGGTGACTCCGCTGAGGTCGGCGGTGATGTCACCGCTGTTGAGCAGCAGGCAGCGGGCGCCTGGATGGTGCTCACGCAGGTAGGCCGCGGACAGCACCGGCGCGGTGAGAATGTCCGCCGCCGTCACCGGGAACCCCGCCTGCACGAGCGCGGCCGCCATGGAGTCGCGCGAGCGTGATGTCGTGTTCGTGACAAGGGCAAACGGCAAGCGGGCGGCACGCAGCCATTCCACCGCGCTGACCGCGCCGGGTACTGGCTGCCACGAGACAGTCAGCACGCCGTCAATGTCGAGCAGGACCGCGCCGATGTCCGCCATGCGTCGCTCCCGTGCCATCTGCCTGCATTACATAGTGCCCTGGTGGTGTCCGCGCGCCGCAGGGGGAACGATGTGCTAGTACCCGCCCCAGGGCACGATCAGGTAGTGCGCATAGATTGGCAAATCGGAAGGACAGGCCATGGCGCCAGGCTGGCTGACCGCAGTGGCCTGGACCTACCTGTCGGTCTGCTTCCTCTGCGCTGCCATCGTCGGCTACGACATCTTCGTCTGCGGCCGTCGTCAGTCAATGGGCGTCATGAACGCTGTGTACCCGATCACGGCGCTGTATTTCGGCCCGCTGGCGCTTGCCGTCTACTGGCGGTGGCGGCGGGCGCCGTCCAGGCGCGCGCCGGGAGCGGGGTCGGGCAGCCTGGCGCATGCACCGCAAACAGCAATGGCGCGCACTGGCGAAGCGCCCGGGACCGACGCAGGCCAGCACGGCGCGCATGGCGTTGCCGAGACGCCCGAGCGGCCCGCCGCCGACCGGCAGGCCAAGGCCGGGCAACCGCGGTGGCTGATGATGGCAACCGAGGTGAGCCACTGCGGTTCCGGCTGCGCCCTGGGCGATGTCATCTCCGAGTTCGCCATCTTCTGGCTCGCGCTGTCGATCGCCGGCGTCACCCTGTGGGCCGAGTACATCGGTGACTACTTCTTTGCGCTGGCGTTCGGCATCGTGTTCCAGTACTTCGCGATCGCGCCGATGCGGGGCCTTGGCGTCCGGGATGGCCTCAAGGCGGCCGCCAAGGCCGACTTCATCTCGCTCACGGCGTTCGAAGTCGGCCTGTTCGGCTGGATGGCGGTCATGGCGTTCGTGCTGTTCCCCGCACCGAATAACCTGACGCCGGGCTCGGCCGCCTTCTGGTTCCTCATGCAGGTCGGCATGATGATCGGATTCTTCGCGTCCTGGCCGGCCAACGTGTGGCTGGTCAGGCGCGGCATCAAGATCCCGATGTAAGCGGGCGCGCCCGTAGCCTGGCTACCCGCCGGTGGGCACGACCACGACCGGGCAGCTCGAGTGGTTGGCCACCTGGCTGGACACCGAGCCGAGCGTAAGCGGGCCGAAGCCGCCGCCGCCGCGGGTGCCGACCACGACGAGGTCGCTGTCCTTGGATGCCTCGATGAGCGCGTGCGCAGGAAGCCCGCTGATCGCTGTCACCGTGATGGATTCCGGCTTCTCGCCACGTTTCTCGGCGACCGCCGCGACAGCGGACTCGGCGCTCTTGCGGACCTCGGCGACCTTTTCCTCGTCACCGGGATAAGGCGTCGGGTTGCCGGTCCAGTAACTTGACGCGACGGGGTGCACCGCGAGGACGGTCAGCCTCGTCTTGCGCAGGGCTGCCTCGGCCATCGCCCACTCCAGGGCTCCGGTGGCACGGTTCGAGCCGTCAATGCCTACGACTATGCCTGACATCTGACCCTACTTTCCGGGCGGCTGCGGGTGAGCCGGCCCGGTGCCAATTCTGCGCCAACCCCGCATGGGATTTCCGGTTCCGGGTAGTTAAACGCGCCCGCGGTTGGCGTAAGCGCCGTCAGCCAATGCTTGGAGCGAGCGACGTGACCTGGAGCAGGTGGCCGTCCGGCGGCCGCGAGCCGCTAGCTAACCCCGCGCATCGGTAGCGGCGATGCAGATCCCACGTGTTGAAGGGCTGATAGGCAAGCTTGTCGCGCTCGCGACGGCCGCTGCGGTCGTGGTGGCGATGCTGCTCGTGCTAGCGGCGGTGCACCTGCTGCCCCAGATCAGGAATCCGTTCGCGACGACGACCACGGTCCGCAGTTCCCAGGTACTGCTCAAGTCGATCACGGCGCTCAGCCGCTACGAGGCGGCGAGCGGGTCGTTCCAGGTCGTGATCGACCTGACCCAGCACACTTCCTTCCTGCCGTCTTACCTCGCCGGCAGCCAGACGCTGTTCATCGGACAGGGAACGGTGATCGCGTACGTGAACTTCTCGCAGCTCAAGGGCCCGTCGATCCAGATGTCGCCGAACCGGGCGAACGTGACCGTCACGCTTCCGGACGCGCAGCTAGAGCCGCCGGTACTCAACGTCAGGCAGTCTTACGTCTTCGCCGAGCAGCAGGGCCTGCTGAACCGGGTGGCCGACTTCTTCTCCGGGAACCCGAACAGCCAGCAGCAGGTCTACATCCTGGCCCAGCAGCGGATCGCGGCGGCGGCCAGACAGAGCCAGCTGATTGCGGAGGCCCAGCAGAACACCAGGGACATGCTGCAGGGGATGCTGCGATCACTGGGGTTCCAGCAGATCACGGTTGACTTCAGTGCCGCAGGCGGCATGCGGTGACCGCGCAGGCCGAGGGCCGGCCAGACCAGCAGGACGAGCAGGACGAGCAGGAGCAGCAGGATCAGCCCGAGCAGCAGGACTGGGCCGGAAGCCGCCGCGGTCAGCTGATCGAGGCGGCGCAGGCGCGCTGGGCTGCGGCTCTCACCGACCTGGGCGGCCGCAACACCCTGCTCTACTACAAGGACCGCAGGGCAGGCACCCTGGACCTGGCGGCCGCGGATCCGGCGGCACTCGAGCACTTCCGCAGCACTGGGTCGGTCAGGCTCACCCGGCTCTTCAGTGACGTGGACGCGCGGGCCGACGCGATCCGCCGGGTACAGGTCATCTACCGGAAGGCCCGCGAACTGCTCGAGGAGCGCGGCCTGCGCGCGGCCTACCTGGCGACCGGCATGGCCCGCTGGGACGAGCTGTTCCTCGAGCCCGCTGCCCCGGTGATGCTGCAGCGACTGACGATCACGCCGAGCCGGGCCAGGCACGATGACTTCGACCTCGCGCTCGACGACGAGGCCGAGGTCAACCCGCTGCTGCTGCACAAGCTGGCGGATGCCTACGGCGTTGCCGCGGGCAAGCTGGCGGACCTGCGCGGCGAGGCCCTTTACCGCCAGCTGCGCGAGATGGCCGACGCTGCCGAGGTGCCCGGATTCGCGATCAGCCACCGCCAGGTGATCGGCACCTTCACCTATGCCAAGCTGCCGATGGTGCGGGATATGCAGGCCGCCGGCGAGCTGCTCGCCGACAGCGACGTGGTCGCGGCAATCGCCGGCGATCCAGACGCCCAGGAGCTACTGTCCGCGGACCAGAAGATTGACTCGGTGGTGGACACGCCGTCCGAGGACTTCTCGGTCCTGGACGCCGACTCCTCGCAGCGCAGCGCGATCGCGGCGGTGCTGTCCGGGCGCAGCCTGGTCATCCATGGGCCACCGGGAACCGGCAAGAGCCAGACCATTGCCAACCTGATCGCGGCGCTGGTCGCACGCGGCCGCAAGGTCTTGTTCGTCGCCGAGAAGCGCGCCGCCATCGACGCCGTGCTATCCCGCCTGAAGAGCACCGGCCTTTCCGACCTGGCGCTCGATATCCACGAGGGGACGCGTGACCGGATGCGGATCGCGCGCGACCTTGGCGCGACCCTCGACCTCGCGCAGCAGGAGGACATGTCCGACGACGCTGAGCTGCGCCGCCGGCTGACCGACCGGCAGCGCAGGCTCACCGAGCACGTCACCGCGCTACATGAGGCACACCCGCCGTGGGGCCTGACTCCCTTCGGCGTCCAGTCCGCGCTGCTCGGCGTGCCTGAGCAGGCGCGCACCGCAGCCAGGCTGCCAGCGGTGGAGCGGATCAACAAGGCGGTCGCCGACCAGATCAGGGACGAGCTGAGGGAGTTCGCGCACCTGGGCGGATTCACGCTGCGCGCCAACTCGAGCCCGTGGTTCGGCGCGGAACTGCCCACTACCGGCGACGTTCAGCGCGCGTGCGAGCTCGCGGTCCGGCTGAGCACGCACACGGTGCCAGTGCTGGTCGACAGGGTCGCCCGCACGAGCGCGGAGACCGGCCTGCAGGAGCCGCGCTGCTTTGCCGACGTCGTCGCTCGCATGCAGCTGTACGCCGGCATCGAGCAGGTCCTCCGCGTGCTTGACGCGGCCGTGTTCGGCGCCCGGCCGGGAGTCCTGGCCGCGGCGCTGCGCGGCTCGTCCGACAGCGGCGTCGGCTTCGCCGAGCGCCGCCGGCTGCGCCGCACGGGCCAGGGCCTGTTCCGGGGCGGCGGCAAGCCGTCAGCACCCGAGATCGCGGTGATGCTATCGGCGGCCGCCGACCAGCTTGCCGAGTGGGAGCGGCAGCGCAGGCCAGGCTCGCTTGCACCCGACCGCGGCGCCGATGCCGGCCTGCCCAGGCTGCCTGCCGGGTTCGCGGAGCTGACCATGCTCTACTCCGAATGCTCGGGCCAGCTTGCGGCGCTGAGCGGCTATGTCCGGCCACCGGACGGCGACCTGGAACCGTGGCTGACGGCGCTGGCCGCCGACCAGGACACGGCCTGGAAGCTGCCTCGCCTTGCGGAACTCGCCGCCCGGTTCGATGGCCTTGGCCTCGGACGGCTGCTCGACCAGATGAGCCGCGACGCCGTGCCGCCCGAACTGGCGGCGGCGGCGTTCGACCATGCCTGGTACTCCTCGATCCTGGATCAGATCCGGGTGCGCGACCCGCGGTACGCGGCATCGCCAGGCGACGCGCTGGACGAGATAGCCAGCGACTTCCAGGCCCAGGATGTCGAGCACCTGGCCGCCAACAGGGTGCGGGTGCGGCGCGCGTGGGCGCAGCGACTGCGCGAGGCGCTTGACCGGCACCCGCTTCAGGCGCGCATCATCCGCAAGCAGGCGGCGCTGCGCCGCGGCCACCTGCCGCTGCGGCGCCTCCTGGACCAGACCGGTGACGTGCTGTTCGAGCTCAAGCCCTGCTGGGCGATGTCACCGCTCATGGTCAGCCAGGTGCTGCCGGCGGCCAGGCTCTTCGACGTCGTGATCTTCGACGAGGCAAGCCAGATCGTGCCCGCCGACGCGATCCCCTCGATCATGCGCGGGCACCAGATCGTCGTAGCCGGCGACGACAGGCAGCTGCCGCCCACCACGTTCTTCCGGCAGTTCACCGGTGGCGACGACGAGGCGGACGAGGACAGCGACGACAGCCTGGTGTCGTTCGGCGAGGGCTTCGAGTCCGTGCTCGACGCGCTCAGGCCGCTGCTCCCCACCTGCCCGCTGAACTGGCACTACCGCAGCCGGGACGAGCGCCTGGTGGCCTTCTCCAACACCCGCATCTACGGCGGCGCGCTCACCACGTTCCCCGGCGTTTCCAGAGAAGACTGCCTTCGCCATGTGGTCGTGGCGCAAACCCCAGAGCCCGGCCAGGAGGTGTCGGTAACCGCAGAGGTACGCAGGGTCGTGCAGCTCATCCTCGAGCATGCGCGCACCCGGCCGTCGGAGTCGCTCGGCGTCATCGCGCTTGGCATCAGGCACGCCGAGCGGATCGACGAGGCGCTGCGGGCCGCCCTGGCCGAGCATCCCGAGCTCGAGGGCTTCTTCGCGGAGGACACCCTCGAGCCGTTCTTCGTCAAGAACCTGGAACGCGTCCAGGGTGACGAGCGCGATGCGATCATCCTGTCCATCGGGTACGGCAAGCACGCCGACGGCCGGATGCGCTATCAGTGGGGGCCGCTGCTGCGCGACGGCGGCGAGCGCCGGCTGAACGTGGCCGCGACCCGCGCAAAGCACCGCCTCACCCTGGTCAGCTCGTTCTCAAGCCATGACGTCGACCCGGACCGCGTCACCAAGGCCGGTGCCCGGCTGCTGGCGGAGTACCTGGAGTACGCCGGATCGGGCGGCACCCCGGCCACGGCGACAGGGGGCCAGAACCTGTCCGCATTCGAAACTGACGTGCGCGACCGGCTCGCTCAGTGGGGCATAACGGTCGTCCCGCAGTACGGGGTCGGTGGCTACCGGATCGATTTCGCCGTCACGCACCCGCAGGATCCCAACCTGATGGTGCTGGCGGTCGAGGCCGACGGCGCGTCCTACCGTGAGTCAGGCAGCGTCCGCGACCGCGACAGGCTGCGCGCCGAGCACCTGCAGCGGCTGGGATGGCGCTTTCACCGGGTCTGGTCCACTAACTGGTTCCACGATCCGCAGCGTGAGGTCGCCAAGGTCCGGGAGGCCTATGAGCGCGCCCTCATCTCACTCGACGGCCAGCAGCGGACGCAGGATGCTACCCCGGCCCCAGCCGCGCAGGAGGCGCCGCCGGTGGTCCCGGAGGCCGGGCATGTGCTGGAGCGGGAGGTGCCGGTGGACGGGCATGTGCTGGAGCAGCAGGTGCAGGTGGACGCCTACGTGCTAGAGCGGCAGGCGCCGCAGCTGCGCGCACAGGATCAGCAATGAGCGCCTACTACCGGCGCGGACGGGATCGGCGCGGCAGGGACCGCAGACGCCGGTCGCGGCCGCGGCGAAGGAGGCGGCTGTCCGGGTGCCTGCTCTTGATAGTCGCGGTCATCCTCGTGCTGCTGGCCCTGTCGCTGCTCTTCGGCGGCTTCCAGATGGGAAAGAAGACCGACGGCTCTATCCGGCAGCTGAGCTGCCAGCCTGCTCAGTGCCACGGCACCGCAACGTGATCTGAGCTGCGTCGCTTCTGCAAGGCCCACGCCAACCGAGAGCTCGCCGGCAGTTACGGTATGCGTCATGGCGGCAGGGCTTGACCAAAGGGCTGACATGACGCTGGCCCTTGGGCCGGTTGGCGTAGCACTGACAGTGTCGGAAACCTACCTGGATGAGGCAGCCGAGGCAGAACGCCTTGGCTATCGCGCGGCCTGGCTCGCGGGCGGCCAGCTCGACCGCCTGAGCCGGCTAGCCGACGTTGTCCGGGCCACGACGGCCATGCAGGTCGGATCAAGCATCATCTCGCTGGACGTCTACGCCGCGGATATGGTCGCGGAGTTCTACGCGCGGGAGGACGAAGCTGCGCCGGGACGCCTGGTGATCGGCCTCGGCGGCCCGCAGAAACCACACCCGCTGCCCGCCATGCGCGACTTCCTGGACACGCTCGACGCGGCGCAGCCGCCGGTGCCCGGCCACCGGCGGCTGCTAGCAGCACTCGGCCCGCGCAAGCTGGAAATGGCCCGCGACCGGTCCGCCGGGGCGATCCTGCTCCTGGTCACGCGGGCGTACATCGGCACCGTCCGCGAGCTCCTCGGCGAGCACTCCACGCTGGTCGTTGACCAGTTCGTCGTAGCCGACAGCAGCGCTGCACAGGCACGGCAGACCGCGGCCAGGTCGCTGCGGTTCCTGGCCGGGCTGCCCGGCTACCAGGCCAGCCTCGCGCGGATGGGCTTCACCGCCGACGAGATCGCCGGCGTCGGCGAGAGGCTGTTCGATGAGCTCGTGATCTGGGGCGACGCGAAGCAGATCGGCGCCCGCATCAGCGCGCAGCTAGCCGCCGGTGCCGATCACGTGATACTGCACGTCCTCAGCGAAAGTCACCAGCCAGGCACGATGCAGGTCGCCAGGAGCCTGGCCGGCCTGCTGCCCCGCTGAGGCCGGCGCCTGAGGTCGCTAGCCGTGGTCCGGCGAGATGAACAGCAGCGACTCCTCGCCAGGCGGCAGCCAGTTGTAGCGCACCGAGCCGATGGGACGCCAGCCCTTGGCTCGGTACAGCGCGATGGCCTGCGGGTTCAGCGTAACGACCTCAAGCACCGCGGCGCCGCCCCGTGCCCGCGCGCCGGCCAGCGCAGTGTCAAGCATGCGGCCGCCCGCCCCGCTGCCGCGCGCCAGCGGAGCGACGAACAGCACCGATACGCAGAGCAGCGTGTCAGGCTCGGCCTGCAGGTGCGCCGCCCACGCGGTCGCCGCCTCGCCCGGACGGGGCCTGGCCAGCGCGACATGCCCGCAGATGCCACGTTCGGTGCATGCGACCCAGGCAGCGAGCTGCCGGCTTCCGGACAGCCAGGCCGCCGGGTCGGCGGGCCACACCAGCGGATACCGGTCGTGCTCGTGCACCTGCCGGAGCACGGATACGCACGCGTCCATGTCTGCGGGCAGCCGGGGGCGGACGGTGATCCGGCCCTGCACGTGCGGCCCTCTGCTGGTAGCCGGCCTGCCCGGCTGCTCCCGGTCAGGCAATCCCGCTCGCCGCGACCTGGCCCGCGACGGCGCCGTCGACGTAGGTCACCGTGTTGGCCGCGATGGCGGGGATGCGCGGGCCGGGCAGCACGATGCCGGTCAGGTTCAGCGGGTCGGCGGCGGACAGCCGCACGGTCTCGCCGGCTGGCCGCTGCTTGCGCACCGACCGGAGCACGTCGAGCGCGTCCGGGTGGGCGTACTGCTCGCCGCTGAAGCCGGCCACGAACCGGCCGCCGCGCATCGTCCCCCGCGCCTCCATGCGCCGGAATGCCCAGAGCAGGTCCCGCCACGCAATCGCGAGGTTCTCCCGCGCCACGACGTCACGGAACACCACACCCCACCGGGCGGCCAGCTGCTCCGCGACTGCCTCGGCCAGCTCGTCCCTGTCGGTGTCTGCTGCCGGATCCGGCAGCAGCGACCAGCGCCCGGACGCCCCGCCCGTACTGCCGCGCAGCCCGCGCCGCAGGCCTCGCGTGGGCGCGTAGGCCGCCGGGGAGCCGCGCCGCAGCAGCGACCTGACCGCCCGGAACCCGTCCGCCGTGACCAGGCCGCGGGCCACGCCCTCCCAGAGCGCCTCGTCGATCTCGTAAGGCAGCCGGCCGGTCATCGTCGCGAGGTCAGGGCGGAACAGCGCGCCGTGCTGGCGGAGGGCGTCCAGTACCTCGCGCGTCCGGCCGACGGCGGGCTCGGCCGGGCTGAGGTCGCCGCGCGCCGCCCGGAGCAGCCAGGGCAGGTCGTCGCGGATCGCCAGCGTGATCGGGGTGGCGCGGGACGGCGTCATGCCGCCGCGGCGCGGGGCGGTGTCAGGCTCGCTGTCGCGGACCGACAGCCGTCCCCAGCAGACCTGCCCGGACATGCACAGCTCGTCCAGCCACTCGCGGCGGTAGCCCTCGACCCGCGCGGCGAGCACGCCGGTCTCCCATGCCCCGGTGGCAAGCTCGAAGCCCTGCAGCTGCTCGACTACTGCCAGGATGCCGAACCGGCCCTCGCGCCTCGTGCCGGCCGCGACGTGCTGCCACCGCAGCAGGAACCGCATGAAGTCGCGCGCCGTGACCGGCTCGATCTCCCGCCTGCGTCGTTCCCTCGTGTAGACGTGAATCCGCGACAGCAGGCGGCGTGAGCAGAACTCCTCGTTCCCGTCCTGATCGGTGAAGTGACCACGGATCGCGAAGCCCTCGGCCTCAAGGTTCGCCAGAGCGCGCGTTATCAGCGGCTCGCCGAGCCCGCCCGCCGCGGCCAGGCTGGCCACGGTAGCGGGGCCCTGGCAGTCCAGGTGGCCGCGGAGCATGTCGGCCGCCGCCGTCTCCTCCTCGGGCGGATCCGCCGCGACCGGGCAGCGGTGGTCGGGCATGATCGCGGCGGCGGGGAACAGCGCCTGCACCGCGGGCCTGCGCTCGACGGCCGACCAGAGCACGCCGGCCTGGGTGTGCACCTCGACTGCGCGGGCGGCGCGCACCAGCGCGGAGAACCAGTCCTGCCACGCTGCCGCCGGGCGGATCACGACCAGGTTCATCAGCAGGTCGTGCAGCTCGTCCTCGTCGCGCGGATCGGGGCGGACCTGCTCGGCGACGCGCTCGATCGCCGCCGGGTCCAGCCTGCCCAGCTCGTGCGGCTCGACCGGGAGGCCGCGGCGCAACGGGACCGCGCGGCTGCGCCGCTCCTCCAGCGGCGCGTCGTCGAGGAAGGTGAACGGCCGGCCGTTGAGGATCTCGTGCGCCAGCACCGACGGCTCGGTGGTGTCGCACACGACGACAGTGACGTGCCCCGACTCGATCCCGGCGACCAGGTCCTTGAGGCCGTCGATATCCATGGCCTCGTGCAGGCAGTCGGTCAGCGTCTGGCGGACCAGCAGGTGATCCGGGATCTGCAGCGGGCCGGGCGCCACGTTCTCCTGGCAGGCCGCCAGGGTCGGGAACACCGCCGCCATCAGGTCGTCCGCCTCCATCCGCTGGATGGCGGGCGGGTTCTTCTTGCCGCCGCGGCGGCGCAGCACGGCCAGCGACGTGTTGAGGTTCCACCGCCACCTGGCGGCGAACATTGGCGAGGTGAGCACCGCCTGGCGGACCACCTCCTCGACCGTGCCCGAGGCCAGGAACTTCGGCACACGGTCCAGCGGGAAGCTGTGCTGCGGCCCGAGCGAGAGCAAGATCGCATCGTCGCTCGCTGCGGCCTGCAGCTCGAAGTCGAACGTCACGCAGAACCGCTTGCGCAGCGCCAGTCCGAGCGCCCGGTTCAGCCTGGCGCCGAACGGGGTGTGCCCGACCAGCTGCATCCCGCCGGCCTCGTCGAAGAACCGCTCGAGCACGATCGTGTCCATGGTGGGCAGGACGCCGAGCTGGGCGAGCCCGGCGGCCAGGTATGCGGCTATGGTCTCGGCTGCGTCCGCGCCGATCCCGCACTGCTCTTCCAGCCAGCTGGCCGCCGCGGCCTGACCACCCGCCGCGAGCTGCTCGGCGACGGCCGACCTGATCGCGCAGACTTCCTGCGACAGCTCCGCGGTCCGGCCGGGTGCCTCGCCGAGCCAGAACGGCACCGACGGCGGCGCGCCCTGGGCGTCGACCACCCGGACTACGCCAGGCTCCACCCGGCGGATCCGCCACGACGTCGTGCCGAGCAGGAAGACATCGCCCGCCATGCTCTCGATCGCCCAGTCCTCATTGACCGTGCCGACCAGGACATCGTCGGGCTCGGCCAGGACCCGGTAGTCGCCCAGCTCGGGGATCGCGCCGCCGGAGGTGAGCGCCGCGAGCCGGGCACCGCGCCTGCCGCGCAGCAGGCCACTGACCTGGTCGCGGTGCACGTACGCGGCGCGGCGGCCGCGGCCGGTGCGGATGCCTTCCGACACCAGCTCGGTGACCTCGCCGAAGTCCGCGGCCGAGACGGACTGGAACGGCGCCGCGCCGCGGACCAGCGACAGCAGCTCAGCTGCGTCCCACTCGGCGGCCGCGCACTCGGCCACCACCTGCTGGGCCAGGATGTCGAGCGGGCAC
>Ga0187783_10002732_pt1 | contig 13097 bp, 14 predicted proteins | sample 1015_SJ02_MP02_2_FD_132471 | JGI IMG/M metagenome (GOLD analysis project Ga0187783, IMG submission 132471) | Tropical peat soil microbial communities from peatlands in Department of Meta, Colombia - 1015_SJ02_MP02_20_MG | ecosystem: Environmental > Terrestrial > Soil > Wetlands > Peat | place...
ACCACCCCCGCAACGTGGGTGAAATCGCTCAGGCGTCCGTCGTGGTGGAAGCCTCCAATCCGGTCTGTGGCGATCTGATGAAGGTGTGGGCCGTAGTCCATGACGGTCGAATTAAACAAGTGAAGTTCAAGGCCGCCGGCTGCGTGCCTTCCGTTGCTTGCGGTTCGTGGTTAACGGAAGCGATTTTGAGCAAATCGATCGAGGAACTCTCCACTCTCACCCCGGACCAGGTTGAAGCGGGACTCGGCGGCATGCCACCTGCCTCGCGTCACGCCGCCGTGCTTGCCGTCGACGCCCTGAAGCGCCTGCTGGAGCAAATCCGCAATTCGGGATAGTGTCCTCTTCAGGTGGGAGGATTTTTATGCTGCTCTGCCGGCACTTTCAGTTCTGCCGAACAATAAGGACAAAAGGTCGCCCCCACCTCAATGGCCTGGTGGCACTGCGGGCAGACAGGATGAAGAAGGCACTTGCACTTGGGGCAGTAGTTGAATGCCGGACTCATCGTCGCGCCGCACTGTGGGCACGCGCCCCGCACGGGTTGCCGGACCACGAAGTAGATGATGAACCCAATCGCGTTGGGAATAATGAGCACCAGAATCGTCCAGACCGTAGAGTTCATTCCCCGGCGCTTGGCGTCGCGATTGACGTAACCAACGAGAAGTACGAAGAAGAATAGAATGGACCCGGCAAGAAGGCCGACCAAAACTTGCAGGGCCAAGGGCGGGGCGTGTGGGTCGCGAGGAAACGCGAAGAGGAAGAGGAACGCCTGCAGACCTACAAGTAGTAATGCCGCTACCCCCACTATCGCCCTGGGAATCAGCCTGATTTCTTCATGGATATCGAATTTTCCCTCGGAAGTATGGTTCATTTCATTTCTTTTCTGGCCTCTTGTTGCGGCCGGTAAGCTGCATAGAGCGTTTTTCTTCTAAGCCTCATATTCGCCGTTCCCAAGCCTCGGTGCCATTCTCCGCGTTAGTGTGCGACTGCCTCCATGCGACGAGCGCTCCCACCACCGTCGCCGGGGCAACCCAACACATTGCGAACGCTGTAATCCAAATCGAGGGCGAAAGTTGGAAGTGGCGCCCCAACCAGGCCATGGCTTGCCATAGCAATGGCGCCGTCACCGTGCCCATGAGCCAAGAAAGCCCGCACGAAATCCACAAGATCCGCAGGCGTATCTGGTTTTCCCGCAGCTCACGAGCCTGCAGCCTGACGCGAGCTTGCGTGGAGCTGACCAGCCCAGGGTCAATCGCCACGGTGTTTGAGCGCAACGCCTGAAGGGCTTGCTCATTGGCACGCGCCCTGACCCGGCAGGCCTCACATTCTGATAGGTGTGCCTCCAGCCACTCGCGTTCGGGGGCCGCAAGACCTTCCACGTGCAGAGCGTCGATCAGACGGCGGGCGCGCTCGTGAATATCGGAACTCATACCTCTTCCTTCTCCAGAAGATTGCGCAACGCCTCGAGACCGCGATACAGCCGCGATTTCACCGTCGAGAGTGGGGCCCTCACCACTTCCGCAATTTCGTCCAGGTTCATGTCCTCCTGAAAGCGCAAAACCAGGACCTCGCGAGCGTCAGGCGGAAGCCGCCGTAGTATGCTTTTAATGCGTGCTGACTGCTCGCCCGCGGCCACCGCTTCAAACGGCGTGGCGGATTCACCGTCCGGCCACTCATGCTCGGCCCGCCCTTCACCGGGATGCAACAACGCCTTCAGGCTTTCGGGCTGGCGGCGGCGCAGCAGGTCAATGGCGAGGTTGCGGGCAATGGAGAAAAGCCAGGCTTCAAAACGCCACCGGGGGTTGTACAGGTGGCCTTTTTCCAGGACTCGAATCCAAGTCTCCTGGAAAAGATCTTCCGCGGTCTCACGGCTGCCTGTGAGTGTCCAGAGGTAACGGGGCAGGCGGAATTGGTAGCGGCCAATCAACTCGTCCAGCAAGTCGGGATCGCGCCGCCGCAGCCCCCGCGCAATTTCTCGGGCTTCCTCCTCTATCGATTTCATAAAAAGGCAAAGGCTGTTTCCCATTCTAGACGCAATACGAATAAACATCTGAAAAAGACGCATGAGGAGACCTCGTGCAGCGTCCACAAATCAACTGGACAAAGTTGGACCCTGACGGACCCCTGGCCCGGTCATCGTGTCTCCGGTCATTGTATCTCTTGACAAGTTTCCAGTTTTATGATAGGCTATATTCGCGATGATCTCTCTGGCCTCTTGGCGTGCGCTTCCGACCGTCCCATCAGCGGCGGCGCGGCGTCCACAAAAAAGGTGCGAATTCGATTGCTCCCAATGAGTTCATGAAAACAAAGGACTTAAGTTGATTCCGAGATAACTTGTTAGCTGGCAATCACTTAGCACTAAATTTGGTGTTCTCGTGCACACGGGTCAAGGCGTTTTTGCTGCTTCAGAGGCAAAATCAAAGCGGGAGACTAGCTCCGCAGATTACAGAAACTCCGCAGATTCCATCCTACTGCCTGGTGCCGACCGCTGACTGCCGACTGCCTACCGCTGATTGCCTTCGACCAATCGTTCGTAGGCCGCCGGGTCGTCCACGTCGATGAGAATGCTCGGGTCGGCGACTTCCACGAATTGCGTCTTGGCACGGTATTTACGGATGATCCTGTTGGCGGGATCTTCGGGGGAGAGCGCCAGCAACTCCGGAAACAGATCCCGGCTGATAACGACGGGGTGGCCGCGTTCGCCGTTGTAGGTGGGAATGAGGAGCTGCGGGCGGGTGGATTCGAAATGGCCTTTAAGATTGGCGATGACTCCGGGTGAGATGGCGGGGTGATCGACCAGGCAAAGGATGACGGCTTCCGGCAGGTCGGCTGCGGCTGCCGCCAGCCCAACTTGTAATGAAGAGGTTTGTCCCCGCTCATAATTCGGGTTGAGCACCGCTCTCACCGCCGCCAGGTTCACCTCACGCTGGATAATTTCCGCGTGATGGCCCAACACTACGGTGACCTTCTCAATCCCGGCGGCGCTAAGGTTATCGATAATGGTTTGCAGGAAACTTCGACCGTGATAGGTCAGTAGGGCTTTGTCGCGACCCATGCGCCGGGATTCCCCGGCGGCAAGAATTAACCCGGCAATCATGTGGTGTGTTGGACTTTCGGTTTGTACGCAAGAGAAGGAGCACCGGGCGTGGCGTTGCGCCGCACCGCGATCATCTCCGCGACGATGGACACGGCGATTTCTTCCGGCGCGAGCGCGCCGATATCGAGTCCTATGGGCGAATGCACCTGCTCGATGCGCTCCGCCGGCACGCCTTCTCGCTCCAGGACCTTGCAAATCTCGACGAACTTACGCTTGCTGCCGATCATGCCAATGTACCGCGCCTCCGTGGTCACGGCCCAGCGCAGGCAGTCGAGGTCGCCTTTGTGGCCGCGCGTCACCAGCACCAGGTAGGTGTAGTTGCCCACCTGGAGTTTCGGGAATACCTCATCCCACGGGCCCGCGTAGATTTCCGAGGCTTCCGGAAAGCGCTCCTTATTCGCAAAGGCTTCGCGATCGTCGGCCACGACCACATCAAAGCCCGCAATTTTCGCTATTTTTGCCACGTGCAGACCCACGTGGCCGCCGCCAAGAATGAGCGCGGTGGGCGTCGCCAAGATGGGCTCAACAAAAATGTCGAGTGAGCCTCCGCAGATCAGTCCATTATCGTACTCGGGATTGGCGTTCAGATTGAAGTGCAAACGCCGAGGTTTCTCCTCACGCATCACCTCCTGCGCCACCGACCACACCTCCGCTTCCACACAGCCGCCGCCCACCGTGCCGGCGAACGATCCATCATCTCGAACCAAAATCTTGGAGCTTTCGTGGCTGGGAATCGACCCCTGCACTTCGACAATGGTGGCCAGTGCCCCCTTGCGCCCCGCCTTTCGCAGGCGAACGATTTCCTCAAAAATGTCCATACGTAAGCCCTAGATTATGCGCCGTGTGCCCCAAAGTCAACGCACGGGACAGAACGAAGGGTAGCGCGGCCTGTTTTGTACCTCCGCGCCTTCTCCTTACCCCGAGGAGACGAACTGCGGCCCTCCAGAACAGTTCCGGAATACACCTGCTTTGAGTGCGGCTGCCCTTGTGGCACTATGGGAGAGCGAAGATCGGTCCAAGGAAAGGAACCGCACCATGAAGGCAATTCGATTTCACGAGCACGGCGGCCCGGAGGTGCTTAAGTACGAGGACGCGCCGGACCCGAAGATTCTGGCCAATGAAGTTCTGGTGAAGGTGAAGGCCTGCGCGCTGAATCATCTGGACATCTGGGTGCGCGGCGAAGTCCCGGGGTGGCGCATCCCGATGCCGCACATTGTGGGCGCCGATATTTCCGGTGAGGTTGCCGAGGTTGGTTCGCTGGTCACGCGCGTAAAGCCTGGCGACCGCGAGCAGCTCTCCCACGGCGTCAGTTGCGGCCAGTGCGAGATGTGTTTCAAGGGACTGGACAGCGCCTGCCGCCAGTTCACGGTCATGGGCGTGTTCAACGACGGCGGATACGCCGAGTGCGTGAAGTCGGGGGAGATGAACGTCTTTCCGATTCCCGGCGGGCTCAGCTTCGACGAAGCCGCCGCCGTGCCGCTGGTTTTTCTCACCGCCTGGCACATGCTCTTCACCCGGGCGGGATTGAAGCCTGGGGAGGACGTGCTGGTGATTGGCGCGGGTTCGGGCGTGGGCAGCGCGGCGATTCAAGTTGCAAAGCTTGTGAACGCGCGAGTGATCGCCACGGTAGGCGCGGATTGGAAGCTGGAGAAAGCGCGCACGCTAGGTGCGGACGAAGTGATCAACCACACAAGTCAATCGATTAGCGAAGAAGTGAAACGCCTCACGAGCAAGCGCGGTGTCGATATTGTTGTGGATCATGTGGGGGCGGCGGTCTGGGAAGCTTGCTTTAATTCCCTCGCTACTTATGGCCGCCTGGTCACCTGCGGCATGACAACAGGCGCGGACCTCAAGCTGAACGGCCAGGGCCTCTTCGGCCGCCAGCGGACGATTCTAGGTTCGTTTATGGGAGGGAAGGGGGAACTCGCAGACGCCCTCAAGGTCATCGGGCAAGGCAAATTGAAAGCCGTGATCGATTCCGCATTCCCCCTGCAAGAAGCGGCCGCCGCTCAGGAAAGAATGGCGGGACGCGAGTTCTTCGGCAAGATTTTGTTGCATCCGTGAAAAGGTGCGACCGTGGATTCATCCCCCTGTCGACAGTTGGGCTTGAAGAGTAGAACCGTCGCATGAGATAATGAATTTGCGATGGGCGCACTCAACGTAACGACCGATCAAGGCGGATTCGAGGGTCTCGTCTTCGCCCAGCTCGACCAAGCGGTAAATTGGGCACGCAAGTCGTCGATATGGCCGTTCAGTTTCGGCCTGGCCTGCTGCGCCATTGAGATGATGTCGGCGGGCGCCTCGCGCTTCGACCTGGCGCGATTTGGAGCGGAGGTCTTCCGCGCTTCGCCACGCCAGGCAGATTTGATGATTGTCGCCGGGCGCGTTGCCCAGAAAATGGCTCCGGTGATTCAAAAACTCTATGCGCAAATGCCCGAGCCCAAATGGGTCATTTCCATGGGTGCCTGCGCGACTTCCGGTGGCGTGTTCAATAATTACGCCATCGTGCAAGGCGTCAATCAGTACATTCCTGTGGATGTTTATGTGCCGGGGTGCCCGCCTCGGCCCGAGCAACTGATCCAAGCCATTAATCTGCTCCAGAAGAAGATCCAAAACCAGCGGGGTTCGTTCAAGGAAGCAGTTTTTCACAGCAAGTAATCAGGAGCGATCAGCCGCGCCGCAGGTAAGCGGAAATCATAACGACAACGACCCCCAGGATGAAGGCCACCAGGAGCCACATCCGCCGCCGGGCTCGTAGAGGTTCGAATAAACGGAAGGGAATGGTAAGTCCGAGGACAATAGCGAAGAGGGCGAAGGAGAGCGAAATTTTGAGGGCCAGAAAATTCCACGCCCGATCCCACGGTTCTTCCCAATAATAGCGGCTAACGTTGTAGATACCGGAGAGCAGCAGCAGGGCCACGGCGCTCCAGGTTGCCCATCGGAACCGGCGTGCCACAGCCTTGGAGAGCGCCTCTCGTTGCTCCGCGCTGAGGACCCCCAACGAAGGAATCAAGATGAGGAGCAAGAACCCCATTCCTCCCAGGCCTATCACTGCGGCCATCAGGTGAATCCATTGAATGATCGTCGGCATGTTCTTCTGTCCCCAACGCGGGTGAATTCTAAGCGTTTTCCGCTCATGAGGACAAGCCTGAATTCTTGTACTGATTTTTCAAACAATGACCAGACAGAAACTTTCCCCCAACGCGGCTGGCGAAGTGAACAGGTGGCATGGTCCGCACAACCCTTCCGGCACGCCGGCGGGGCCGATGGAAGGGGATCACGGGAGTGTGGAACGGAGCTGATCGATCTTGGTGGCCAGGTTAAAGTCTTTCTCGGTTACTCCGCCTTCGCTGTGCGTCGAAAGGCTAATGCCCACGACGTTATAGTTAATGGTGATATCGGGGTGATGCCCAGCGCTTTCGGCGGCCTGGGCGATTTTGTTGACAAACTCCATAGCCGGCATGAATGACTTAAAAGTGAATTTCTTGTGAAGCTCTTTCCCCTGATAGGACCACCCTGGTAATTTCGCCAATCCCTGTTGAATCGCTTCGTTGCTCAATGCTGCCATGATGGCTCCTTTTTCGCGAGGTTGGTGGCGCATCAATTTGCAGTCGTAGCGGCGAGTTTACCTCGCCAAATAGCGGCGTAAGGCCGCCTCCACCTTTACCGCTTCCTATTGACCCACTACTCAGATAGCCCGTTGCGAATTAAGCGGTCCTCGCAGGCCCGCGAGCCTCTTGCCGAGGGAGGAAGTCAGCCATAATCCGCTTCCGCGGCGGCCATTGCAAGTTGTGGGTTCGCCCTGTAACAACCCCAAAGAGTATAAAAACCCGCCCTGCCCAAGTCAACTGGGCTGGCTGGAATTTCGGTAGTACTATAGAGTTTCGGAGACTGCTGTGATTTTAGTTCGAAAAGGGGTGCAAGCCTCAATGATTCACGAGATTTTTCCGGTGGGCATGCTGGCGTGTAATTGTTCGATCCTCGGGGATGAGTCAACAGGCGAAGCGATCGTGGTTGATCCCGGCGATAACGTTGAGCAAGTCCAACGGATCCTGGCGAAGCATCATTTGCAGGCGAAATATATTGTCGCCACGCACGCGCACATTGATCACGTGGGGGGAATTGAGAAACTCAAGCAGGCCACAGGCGCCGCGGTGCTGATGCACCAAAGGGATTTGCCCCTCTATCAGAACCTGGCTTTGCAAGCCGAGTGGTTAGGCGTCCCCACGCCGGGGCTAACGGATGTGGACCAGTTCTTAAAAGAGGGCGACTTGCTGCGTTGCGGCGCGCTGAGTTTGGAAATTCTGCATACGCCGGGACATTCTCCGGGCAGCCTCTCACTCCACTTGCCGGGTGAGGATCACCGGATTCTGAGCGGCGACACTTTGTTTCAAGGGAGTATCGGCCGCACCGACCTGTGGGGCGGCTCCATGGAGGAAATCCTCCGTTCAATTCACAACCGCCTGCTGATTTTTCCCGATCAGACACCGGTATTTCCCGGGCATGGCTCGCCCACAACGATCGGTGAGGAGCGCGAACGGAATCCGTTTCTTACGGGAATGATGAGCGGGGAGTGACGAGCCGCCGAAGGCGAAAATCGAAAAACTGGAAAATCGAAACTCGAAATTCGGAATCCAAAATTCGAAAAAAAGTCTCCATCGATCTTCGAACTTTAGGTAGCAGAAGGGGGCTAAAACCAGTACCGTTCACCAAACCTTTGCCGAGGAGACTATTCCCTCTTCGACCGGCTAAATCACCCAATGGCCCGATGAACCAATGGCCTGATTACCGGGGCGACACCTGTAGCGCGAAAGGCATCTGAATCGTCTAATATTAAGTCTATGGCCGCCAAATTCAAACAGTCCCTGGGCGCCTTTGGGATTATCGCCGGCCTCAGCGCGTTGCTGGTGGTGTTGGGGGTATTGCAATTCCGGTGGAGCAACCAGATTCGCACTGCGGAGCTGCAAAGAAAGCAAGCCGCGCTCGAAGCCGGCATGAACGGATTTCGCGAGGATTTCCGTCGGGAGCTGGCAGGAATCTGCACTAGCTTCACCTACCAACCGCCGGACCAGGCCGGCGTGATTGAGGATCTCTATGCCCAGGTTTGCGGGGATTGGGCGCGTTCGTCCGAACATCGGGAGCTGGTATCCAACTACTATCTTTGGGAAAAGAGGAAGGGTGATAGCTATTCGTTCCTCCAGTTCAATCCCCAGCAGGACGACTCTTTTCAGGCAACGGCCTGTCCAGCGCGTTTGGGGATTCTCTGCACCCCTTCCGATCTCATCGGCACACTAACCTCGCGGGGCGGGGAGTTCGGGCTTATGGGCCTACGGTGGCGACTTGAAGGTGAGTCGCTCGCGATGGTGCGTCCCATTCCCCAGCCGGGCTGGCGCAATCGCAGGATTCGCAAGGGTTGTCCGCCGGACTGTGCGCCCGCTGGATTCATGATTGTAGAATTGAACCGCGATGTCTTCCTAAAGCGATTCCTTCCCGAGCTGGCCCAGAGGTACTTTGCAGGGCCAACGGGCTTGCTTTACGATGTGGCCATCGTCGATGCCGCGAATCCACCCCAGTTTATTTATTCGTCGGACCCCCGCCCAGCGTCGGACCTGGTAAGTGCGCCGGACGAAGCGGAGCATCTGTTCAGCTCGCGCCGCTCGAGGGGATTTGAACCGCGGCCGGGAAATTCCCGCGAGCCGGGCAGCCCGGAAAGGCGCGAGAGGATTTCTCCTCCTCCCCCCTTCCCGCGAGGCGGACGGGAACCCGCGGGGCGCGCGCGGGGCTTTTTCGCCGCGCCAATCCTTGCGGACGCTTCTGCCGCGGGATGGCGGCTGGTGGTTCGTCATCCGGGGAGTTCGCTGGCGGATGCGGTGGCGATGTACTGGAGAAGGGACCTGCTGCTAGGATTCGGGGTGTTGCTGGTGCTCGCCGCGAGCATGGCATTGGTTTTGATCTGGACGCAAAGGATCCGGCGGCTGGCGAAGATGCGGATGGATTTTGTCGCCGGGGTTTCCCACGAATTGCGCACTCCCGTGAGCGTCATTTCTTCCGCAGCGGAAAACCTTGCCGACGGTGTGGTGGGGTCAAGCGCTCAGGTGAAACAGTATGGCACCCTCATCCGCAATGAGGCCCAGCGCCTTGCCGCCATGATCGGGCAGGTGCTGCTGTTCGCCGCCACGCGCAACGAGAACCAGCAATATCAGCCGCGCCCCATCCCCGTGGCGGAGACGATTGATTCGGCCGTAACGGATTTGGAGCATCTCACCGCCGCCAACGGCTTCACGGTTGAGAAGGAAGTGGCGCCTGACCTTCCTCCGGTTATGGCCGACCCGAAGGCGCTCGGACGCTGCCTGCAAAATCTCATGACCAACGCTTTGAAGTACGGTTCGGGTGGACGATGGATGGGGATTCGCGCCCAGCCCGGGTCTGGCCAGGAGGAAGGCGAAGTTCTAATCACCGTCCAGGACCGGGGACAGGGAATTGAGCCCGATGAGATCCCCCACATCTTCGAACCTTTTTATCGGGGAAATGCCGCTCGGGCTTCCCAGGTGCATGGCACCGGATTGGGTTTGAGCCTGGCGAAGGAAGCAGCGGAGGCCATGGGCGGCAGATTGACGGTGGCGAGCCGACTGGGTGAAGGGAGCGCTTTCACCTTGCATTTCCCTGCGGTCAAGTGAATCGGCAGCCCGCGCAAACGTGTCGGCAAAGCCGGCCAAGGCGCGGGAGGAGAAAGAGCGGTCCACATGAATTCCAATATTCTGCTCGTCGAAGATGAACCGGGGCTCGTGCTCACCTTGAGCGATCGCCTTCGGAGCGAGGGCTACACAGTGGAAGCGCTCCATGAGGGAACCAATGCGGTGGAGCGGGCCACGCGTAATCACTTCGGTTTGATCATTCTTGATATTATGCTGCCGGGCAAAGGGGGCTTCGAAATATGCCAGGAGCTGCGACAACGCGGCTTTACCATGCCCATCCTGATGCTCACGGCGCGTACGCAAATGACCGACAAGGTCAAGGGACTCAAAATCGGCGCCGACGACTACCTGACCAAGCCTTTTGAAATGGCGGAGCTTCTGGCGCGCATTGAGGCCTTGCTCCGTCGCGGAAACAGGGTAGGCAGCGGCGGACCGGACTTTTACGATATTGGACCTCTTCGCATCGATATGCGGCGTTCCGAGGTGTTTCGCGAAGGCTCCCCTGCCGCGCTTTCGACCAAGGAATTCCAACTGCTTCGTTATCTCGTCGAACATCGAGGCACGACCTTGAGTCGTGATGAACTTCTCAAAGACGTTTGGGGATACTCCTCCGCGCCCTCCACACGCACGGTGGACGTCCATGTGGCCTGGCTGCGGCAGAAGCTTGAAGACGATCCCAAACAGCCCAAGTACATCATTACTGTGCATGGACAAGGGTATAAGTTTTCCGCCTGACTGATATTTACCCTGCGAAGCTTTGGAGCGCGGCAGCTCTGTATTCGACGCCTATCGCCGGTTGCCGATGTCCCCATGCCCCCGCCCTGTGTCATAATCTGGCCGCCGCATTTACCCTGATTTATCCCGGAGGAAGTTCCATGAACGATCGCGAACGCTTTATCGGCACGATGCAATACCAGGCAGTGGATCGGGCGCCATTCTATGAATTCATGTGGCCCACCTGGCCTGAAACCGCGGAAAGGTGGACCAAGGAGGGCGGTTATATCCCGGGCAAGACCGATTTTGGCTGTGATAAGTGGTTGGTGGAATTCTCCTGGTTCTGGCCCCAGCCTCCTTTTGCGCGGGACATCCTGGAGGAAGATGCCGAGCACGTGACGTACGTGGACCCCCAAGGCATCGTGATGAGGGAATTCAAGAATAACCCGTTGAGCTCCATGCCGCAGTTCATCAAGTATCCGGTGGAAACGCGCGACGACTTCCGCAAGTATTGGCGCGAAAGGATGCAGCCGGACCTCACCCGGCGCATTGGGCCCGATTGGCGCCTGCGCCTGCGCGCCTTGCGCAATCGCGACTTTCCCTTTGTGATCATCGCCGATCGCTGGGGTGGGTTCTTTGGCCCACAGCGAAACCTGGTGGGCGTGGAGAGCCTCTGCACGCTCTTCTATGATGACCCCGCTTTCGTCGAGGAAATGCTGGACGCCGACGCGGATTTCCTGATCCAAATGCTGGCGAAAATCCTGGAAGAAACCGACATCGACGTTTTTGGATTCTGGGAGGACATGGCTTACCACACGGCCCCCTTGCTTTCGCCGAAGCTGGGCCGCAAATTCATGCTGCCGCGCTACCGAAAGGTAGTGGAATTCGGGCGCAGCCATGGGGTGCACCTGTTCGGCCTGGATAGTGATGGTAACATCGACCCGCTCATTCCGGTCTGGATGGAATCCGGTATTGATATTCTTTACCCCTTCGAGGTTCAGGCGGATATGGATGTGCTGGCATTGCGGAAGAAATACGGGCGCGACCTGCGCATGTGGGGCGGCATCGATAAACGGCCCCTGGCAGTGGGGCGCGCGGCTATTGACCGGGAACTGGAACGGGTGAAGCCCCTCATCGACGCGGGTGGCTATCTCCCCATGCTCGACCATAGCGCCACGCCCGACACACCGTATGAAAACTACCGGTATTTTCTGGAGCGATTGAAGAGCATTCTTTAAGGCACCATGCAGACCGGTCTCGACCACATCATTCTCGGAATTGATGACCTTGATAAGGGCATTGCCTGGGTACAGCAGCGGACGGGCGTGCGCGCAGCTCTTGGCGGCATCCATCCCGGGTGCGGCACCCGGAACGCCCTGCTGTCGCTGGGGGCAGATTGCTACCTGGAAATCATCGCTCCCGATCCACAACAATCATCGCCGACCTGGTTCTCCAAGATACTCACCCTGCGTGAGCCCCGACTGATTTCCTGGGCTGTGCATACGCCGGATCTCGCTGCACTCGCGCGAACGGCGGTAACAGCGGGATTGCAAATTGACGGACCCCATGACGGAGCGCGCTCGCGCCCGGACGGCAAGGCTCTGAGCTGGAGATTATTTCACTTGCGGGAGGACCGCGGCGGACTGCTGCCGTTCTTTATCGAGTGGGGCCGCGACTCGGTACACCCGGCCGCAGACGCGCCGCGAGGTTGCACGCTCGAGCACTTCCATTTGAAATCTGCGGGCACGCCGGAGTTGGCCCGCATGTTCAAGACGCTGGCCGTTGAGGTCACAACCGAGCCAGGCGAAAAACCACGGATGCTCGCACGCATCGCGTGCCCCAAGGGTGAGGTGGAACTTACGTCTTAAGCTCCCCTTCCATCACCCGTGGCACAGGCAAGAGTGCCTGCGCTACCGCCGTCTTATAATACCGAACGATTTCACGAATCGCTTATTGGCTGGCAGCCGCCCCGATGACTTTCAGCTCGAGTCCGGTGAGCCAAGACACCTTCTTAAGCTTTCCCAGGACGTGCCCGACGCCCAGCGCGCAGTGGTGGGTAGGTCCTTCGCTGCAATAGGCGTTGATGAAAGGTGCGGGTTCAAGCGCAAATCGAAGACGGCTGTTGGTGTTGCCGATCTTCAGCCGCTCACCGGCCAAGCATTCGCCCTCCGCCGCGAGAAATTTCAGCCGGCCGTCGCAGGTTTGGGTGAGGCCGAGGATGGTGATGGGACCTTTGCGGACGCTGGCTTCCACGCTGATGCCGGTTCCCGATTTGCCGTGGTACAAGCTGAGCCCGCGCAGGATTGGCCGGCCTTCAGCGATGGCCAGATGGAAGGGGCCGTCGTGGCCCATCAGGATGAACCGGTCGCGGAAGTCCATGGCGTAAAGTTCCGTATAGCTGCCTCCCGCCCCCAGCAGGTCCATGATCTTCATCGCCTGGCAGTTTTTCAGATCGGCTTCCCCGGAGCAGGTAATTCCCCGCGAAGTCAGGAGGGAGCAGCCCAGGATGACACCGGCCCAGATCCGCTCATAGATGTTGCCACCCACTCCCCTGTAGTAGTAGGCCATGCCGTCGAGATTAAAATCCTCTACCA
>Ga0187783_10002733_pt1 | contig 13097 bp, 14 predicted proteins | sample 1015_SJ02_MP02_2_FD_132471 | JGI IMG/M metagenome (GOLD analysis project Ga0187783, IMG submission 132471) | Tropical peat soil microbial communities from peatlands in Department of Meta, Colombia - 1015_SJ02_MP02_20_MG | ecosystem: Environmental > Terrestrial > Soil > Wetlands > Peat | place...
CGGATGTAGCCGCCCTGGGCGAACATGTCATTTATCTTCGTTCTCTTGAGTTCCGCCATGACCTTGTCGGAATCGGTGCTGCCCACGGCCTTGACGGCCTTAAGATAGGTGAGCGTCGCCGAGTAGGCACCCGCCTGGTCCATGGTCGGCTGACGGTTGATCTTGGCGAAGAAGCGCTTGGCGAAGGCGCGCGTCTCCGGGCTGAGATCCCAGTACCAGGCGGTGGTGAGGTACAGGCCCTGCGCCGTGTTCAGACCGAGACTGTGGATGTCGGTGAGGAAGGCGAGCAGCGCCGCTGGCTTCATGGTCTTGGTGATGCCGAACTCGTTGGCGGCTTTGAGCGAGTTACTGAAGTCGGTGCCCGCGTTCGCCAGCCCCAGCACCTGGGCTCCGGAGGCCTGCGCCTGCAGCAGGAAGGAGGAGAAGTCCGCCGCCCCGAGCGGCACCCGCACCGCACCGACATTCTTGCCGCCGTGCGTCTCGACGACCTTCGAGGCCGCGGCCTGCAGCTGCGTGCCGAATGCATAGTCCGCGGTCAGATAGAACCAGCTCTTGCCGCCGCTGTTGACGATGGCGGTGGCGGTGCCGTTGGCGAGCGCGACCGTATCGTAGACATAGTGGACGGTGTAGGCGGTGCAGTCTTCGTTGGTGAGCGAGGCGCCGCCCGGCCCAATGTTGAACAGCGGCACCTTCTTCACCGCCGCGACCTTTGCCATGGCGATGTTCACACCGGTGTTCGAGCCGCCGAGCAGCAAGGTGAGGCCGTTCTGGTCGGCCCACTCGCGGAACTTCGAGGCGCCGATGTCGGGCTTGTTCTGGTGGTCTGCCGTCAGCACGGCGATCTTGTGGCCGAGCACGGTGCCGCCGAAGTCGGCGATCGCCATGTTGATGGCTTCGACGCCGGCGGCGCCCATGACATCCGCGTACACGCCGGACATGTCGTCGATGTCGCCGATCACGACCTGATCGGTCGCGGCCGGCGCCGCCGTCCCCCAGGTGACGGCTACGCCGAGGGTCGCAACCGCCGTAGCCCACATCCTCACTCTCATTGCTATTCTCCTGCGGTAATGCCTGAGTCAGACGCCCAGGAACTCGTGCAACATCGCCATTTTGGCCTCAAGCAGCGAGGCGGCAAAACTATCCACGATGCGCCCGCGCTCCATGATGTAGAAGCGGTCCGCGAGCGGCGCGGCGAAGCGGAAGTTCTGCTCGGCCATGATGATGGTGTAACCCTGCGCCCGCAGAGCCTGGATGGTCCGTGAGAGCGCCTGCACGATGACCGGCGCGAGGCCCTCGGAGATCTCATCGAGCAGCAGCAGCCGCGCGCCGGTGCGCAGGATCCGCGCGAGGGCCAGCATCTGCTGCTCGCCGCCCGAGAGGTGCGTACCGCGACTGTGGCGCCGCTCCCGCAGGTGCGGAAACATCTGATAGATCTCCTCGACCGTCGTGCCACCCGCGGCCAGCGGCGGCGGCAGGAGCAGGTTTTCCTCCGTCGAGAGACTGGCGTAGATGCCGCGCTCTTCGGGACAGTACCCGACCCCGAGCCGGGCGATGCGATGCGGCGGCAGGGTAATCGTCTCCTGACCGTTGATCAGGACCGACCCGGAGCGGCTGCCGACCAGGCCGAGCAGCGCCCTGAGCGTCGTGGTTCTGCCGGCGCCGTTGCGGCCGAGCAGCGTCACCACCTCGCCGGCGTTCAGCTGGCAGTTGATGCCGTGCAGGACGTGCGACTCGCCATAGTACGCGTGCAGGTCGGTGACGCGCAGCGGTTGCGCGCTCATCAGTGCGTACCGTGCAGCGCGGCATCGGCCGAGCCCATGTAGGCTTCCAACACCAGCGGATTGCGCGCCACCTCCGCGTAGCTGCCGCTGGCGATCACCTGCCCGCGTTGCAGCACGGTGATCGTGTCCGCAATGCGCGCCACCACCTGCATGTTGTGCTCCACCATGAGCACGGTGCGAGCGGCGGCCGCCTGGCGGATGAGCGTGGTCACGCGATCGACGTCCTCGTGCGCCATACCTTGCGTCGGCTCATCGAGCAGCAGCAGCTCGGGGGCGACGCTCAGTGTGGTGGCGATTTCGAGCGCGCGCTTGCGCCCGTAAGGGAGCTGCGCGGCACGCATGTCCGCGAACGCGCCGAGTTGCATCTGCTCGAGCAGCTGGTGGGCGCGGGCATCGAGCGCCCGCAGCGTCGCCTCGCGTTTCCAGAAATGGAAGCTGTTGGCAAAGGCACGCTGCAGCCCGACGCGCACGTTCTCGAGCACGGTCAGGTTAGGGAACACCGCAGACACCTGAAACGAGCGCACGATGCCGCGACGCGCCACCTCGGCAGGCTTCTCGAAGGTGATGTCGCGGCCACGATAGAGGATCTGCCCGCGATCGGGGATCAGGAACTTGGTGAGCAGGTTGAAGAAGGTGGTCTTGCCCGCACCGTTCGGGCCGATCAGCGCGTGAATGTGGCCGCGCCGTACACGCAGGTCGACGTTGCTCACCGCGACGAAGCCGTGAAACTCCTTGGTGAGCCCACGCGTCTCGAGTATGAAATCGTCGGCGACGTGCTGCGGCGCTGCCGCCATCGCGTTCTCCCCCAAGCTCTTCTCGGGCGCCGCGCGGTGCGCGCCACGTCCGGCGCAGTCTATCGGGACAGGCAACACCGGGTCGAGAGTGTTCGGGCGTTACCTGCCGGTGGCGGGCGGTGCCGCTTCAGTTGCGGGTAACATCACCGCCATGCCCGAGCTGACACGGTGTACCCGGCGTGACTTCGCGCAGCGACTGCTCGATGCGGCGGGTCTGCTCGCGCTGCCGCCGCTCGCGGGTGCCGCGCGGGCGGCCCCTGCGGGCGGCCCCGACGTCGTGCGCCTCAGCAACGCGATGCTGGCGATGCGTGACGGGGTGCACCTAGCGACTGACATCTATCTGCCGGGGCGCGCGGGCAGGCCACGCGAGGGGCGCTTCCCCGTCATCCTCGAGCGCACGCCCTACGACAAGACGGCCGCCAGCCGCTCCGAGCGCACGCCGACGCTCGCGCAGCCCAAGTCACGTGCCGAGGTCGCGGCTTTCTTCGTGCGCCGCGGCTACGTCGTCATCTATCAGGATTGCCGCGGTCGGTATCGCTCCGAGGGCACCTATGTCAAGTACCTGCGCGACGGGCTCGACGGCTACGACACCTGCGCCTGGATCATCCGCCAGCCCTGGTCCAACGGCTTGATCGGCACCATGGGCCTGTCGTACGCCGCGCACACGCAGGCCGCGCTCGGCAGCGCCGGCGCCCCCGGGGTCAAGGCGATGTTTCTCGACTCGGGTGGTTTCTCGAGCGCCTACCAGGGCGGCATCCGTCAGGGTGGTGCGTTCGAGCTGAAGCAGGTCACCTGGGCGTTCAGCGAAGGCCTGAACAGCCCCGAGCTCAAGGCCGATCCAGCGCGCGCCTCAGCGATGCGCGCCGTGAACCTTGCCGACTGGTTCCATCGTCTGCCCTGGCGACGCGGCGCTTCACCCCTCAGCCTGCTTCCTGACTACGAGCAGTATGTGTTCGATCAGTGGGAACACGGCGTTTTCGACGGCTTCTGGAAGCAGCTCGGCATCTACGCCGCCGGTTACTACCCGCAGTTTCCCGCCGCGGCGATGGTGCACATGTCCTCGTGGTACGACCCGTATCCGCGTACGGCAACCGAGAACTACCTCGGCCTGAAGCGGCTCGAGCGCGCTCCGGTGCGGCTCATCCTCGGGCCCTGGACACACGGGGATCGCCAGCTCAGCTACGCCGGTGACGTCGACTTCGGCCCGGCAGCGACTCTCGACGGCAATGTGGCGAGTGACTTTCTGACGCTGCGCCTGCGCTGGTTCGACCGCTGGCTGAAGGGCGAGGGCAACGGCGTCGACGGCGAGCCGACCGTGCGCATCTTCGTCATGGGCGGAGGCAGCGGACGGCGCAACGCCGCCGGGCGGCTCGAGCACGGCGGGCGCTGGCGGGCGGAGCGCGACTGGCCGCTGCCGGATACACGCTGGACGGCGTATTACCTCGACGGCGACCGCCGGCTGTCGACCGAGCCGGCGCGGCGCCCGGCCACGCTCGGATACGCTTACGACCCGCGCGATCCCGTGCCCACGATCGGTGGTTGCATCACCTCCGGGCGCCCGATCATGGAGGGAGGTGCTTTCGACCAGCGCGAGTCGCCGCGCTTCTTCGGCTCGAAGCCCCCGTATCCGCCGCTCGCGGCACGGCCCGATGTGCTGGCCTTCGCAACCGCGGTGCTCGGCGAGGATGTCGAGGTGACCGGACCGGTGCGGGTGCGGCTGTGGATCTCTTCCGACTGTCCGGACACGGACTTCACCGCGAAGCTGATCGACGTGTACCCGCCGAGCGCGGACTATCCGGACGGCTTTGCCATGAATCTGACCGACGGAGTGCTGCGCGTTCGCTACCGCGACTCCTGGGAGTCTCCGCAGATGATGACGCCGGGCCGCATCTACGCCATCACCATCGATGCCTTTCCCACCAGCAACCTGTTCCGCCGCGGACACCGCATCCGTCTCGACGTCTCGAGCAGCAATTTCCCGCGCTTCGACACGAATCCCAACACCGGCGAGCCGGAGGGCGGTGCACACGGCTCGCGCGTTGCGCATAACCGCGTACACATCGGCCGCGAGTATCCCTCGCAGGTGATTCTGCCCATCATTCCGCCACGCGGCCCGACGGCGTCTCCCTAACCCGGCGCGGCGGGCGCCGCTGCGCCCGGCACCGGCTCGAAGGTGATGTCGGACATCGTCCTGATGAGTGCATCGAACTCGGGCGGTCGGGCTGCGGTGGCGCTACTGGCGCTCACCTCGAACCGATACAGATGTTGATCCACGATGAGGTAGGTGACGCAGACATACACGGTGTGGGCGTGCGATTCACGCCGGGCGTCGACCACCGTCCAGGCACTGTGCCCGTTGATCGCCGTCGGTGCACCCTCGGTCTTCGAGTCGATGGTGGAGGCGAATCGGGTGTCGAGACTCGAGCGGTAGGCGGGGCTCGCCACCGTGCTGCCCGCTGGCGCCGGTGCGTCCTCACGGTATACCGTGAGAACCGCATCGCCCACGCTTGTCGTCAACTCGTGGCCGCCCGCGCGCGGCATCACTGGGGACTTGACGGCCCCGCTCGGCAGGCCGGTTAATTTCACCCCGAGCTCTGGCACGTCGACGTCGTCCGCCCAGCCCGCCGCCGGCCAGAGCGCCACCAGAACAACGCAGAGGCTGAGCGCGCGTGCATCGTGCATGAGTCGATCTTACCGGAGATCCCTAGCCTTGGTCTTTCCGCGGGCGGCGGCCGCCGGCTCGCGCTCGCGTGAAGCGGGCGTGAACTCCGAGCGCGCCGCGCTCGAGGCGCTATGGCAGGCGGTATGTGCGATTCCGCGCGGACGCGTCTCGACCTACGGAGCGGTCGCACGCGCCGCCGGGCTTCCCGGGCGCGCGCGCCAGGCAGGGTATGCGCTCAAGGTTGCGCCGCGCTCGCTCAATCTGCCGTGGCACCGTGTGGTCGCCGCTGGCGGGCGCATCGCGTTTGCGGCCGGGTCGGCGGCGCACCGCGAGCAGGCACGCCGTCTGCGTGCCGAAGGGGTGACGGTGCGCGGAGGCCGCGTGGTGCACTCGGCCATGACCGAGCTCGATGAGCTATAGTCATCGGCCTTCGCACCCGGCGCCCCAGTCGCCGCGCGCAGTCGGCGGCCGGTGAACCGACGCTGTGCCGGTGAGCACTTACAAACGGCGCCGTGCGCGCCGCGCGCACGATAGGCCGGGAAGTTTGCACCTTTTGAGCTCAGGCATGACCTTTCTCGCGATCGCCCTGCTGCAGCCGCTCGCGGTCGCGGCCCAGAGCGGCTGGGTCGAGGACCCGCAGGTGCAGCAGCGCCTGGCGCACGGCCAGGTTGTAGTCTCGACCACGGCGGCGATCGATCCGGAGCGACCGCGTGGTCGCATTCGCGCCGCCGTGCGCATCAAGGCCTCTGCGGAGGCGATCTGGCGCGTCATGACCGATTGCGAGGACACGCCGTCCTTCGTGCCCAACCTCAAGGGCTGTCGGCGCATCGACGCTGCACCCGACGGCAGCTGGGAAGACATCGAGCACGAGGTGCGCTATTCGTGGCTGCTGCCCACGGTCCGTTACGTCATCCGCGCGCACTACGATCGCCCGCATCGCATCGACTTTCGCCGCACCAGCGGCGACCTGAAGGAGGAGGAGGGGACGTGGCTGCTGAAGCAGACGCCGGACGCGTCGGCGACGGTGGTTGAATACGAGGTTTACGTCGATCCGGGATTCTGGATCCCGCAGTTCCTGGTGTCGCGCTCGTTGCGCGAGGACCTGCCGGCCGCGCTCGGCGCATTGCGCGATCGCGTGGAGCAGTCCGCGCGCACCGCACATCAGGCGCTGCCACCGCCACCCTGATCAACATTGTCAAATCGCGCCTGTCGCGCTTCACCGACGACTTGCCGCTTCCTGTTGGCGTGTGAAGACTTGAGCTGAGCTGACGGGAGGAGAGCGAAGTTGCACATGCGAGCAGGTCTTGCGGGGCTGCTGCTCGTGTCGCTCGCGGCTTGCAGCGGCAAGAGCGGCGGCACGACGGCGGCCACCAGCGCGCCGGGTTCCGGTAGTGGCGGTGTCAATCCAACACCGACGCAGCCGACCGACATTGTCACCTATAAGTACGACCTGGGAAGGAGCGGCCAGAATGTGACCGAGTCGATCCTCACTCTGGCCAACGTGAACTCGGCGAGCTTCGGGCTGAAGCACTTCCTCGCCGTTGACGGCAACGTCGACGCCCAGCCGCTCTACCTGTCGGGGCTCACCGTGCAGGGCGCCAAGCACAACGTGCTGTTCGTGGCGACCGAGAACGATTCGGTGTACGCCTTCGACGCCGACAGCGGCGCGATGCTCTGGCACGCCTCGGTGCTACCCGCTGGGGAGACCGTGAATGACCTGCCGACCTACGGTTGCACGCAAGTGGCGCCCACGATCGGGATCACCTCGACACCGGTCATAGATCGTGGCGCGGGTGCGCACGGCACCATCTTCGTCGTTGCCCTGTCGCGCGGGCCTGCCGGCACGACCTATCACCAGCGGCTGCATGCGCTCGATGTGACGACTGGCGCCGAGCTGCTGAACGGGCCGGTCGATATCTCCGCAACCTACCCCATGACAGGCGCGACCACGACCTTCGATCCCTCGCAGCATGTAGCGCGGGCTGCGCTGCTGCTCGCGGGACAGACCATCTACATCAGCTGGACCTCGCACTGCGACAGCGGGCCCTATTACGGTTGGATACTTGCCTACAGCGAGAGCACGCTCGCTCAGACTGCAGTGCTCAACGTAGCGGCCGGCAGCGGCGGCAGCGGACCGGCGATCTGGATGAGTGGCGGCGGACCCGCCGCCGATTCGAGCGGCAACGTCTATCTCCTCACGGCCAACGGTGCGTTCGAGACGAGCCTCGACGCCAACGGTTTCCCGAACGGCGGCGACTACGGCAACAGCTTCCTCAAGCTCTCGACCGCCGGCGGCTCGCTGAGTGTCGCTGACTACTTTGCCATGTCGAACGAGGTCGCCGAATCGGCCAACGACCAGGATCTGGGCTCGGGCGGTATCATGCTGCTACCGGACCTCACCGATTCCGGCGGCGCCGTGCACCATCTTGCCGTCGGCGCGGGCAAGGACGGCAACCTGTACGTCGTCAACCGCGACTCGATGGGCAAGTTCAACGCCAGCACCAACAACATCTGGCAGGAACTGTCCGGCGCGCTTCCGGGTGGCATCTGGTCGACCCCCGCGTACTACAACGGTGTGGTCTACTACGGGCCGGTGGACGGCAGCCTCGTGGCTTTCCCCATCATGGCGGCGCGGCTCGCGGGCACGCCGTCCTCGAGCACCTCGACCAACTTCACCTATCCGGGAACCTCCCCGGCGGTCTCGGCGAACGGTACCGCGAACGGCATCGTCTGGGCGCACGAGAACACGAGTCCGGCGGTGCTGCATGCTTATGATGCGAGCAATCTCGCCCACGAGCTCTACAACAGCTCGCAGGCGGCGAACGGGCGCGATCAGTTCGGCGCCGGCAACAAGTTCATCACGCCGGCGATCGCGGACGGCAAGGTGTTCGTCGGGGCACAGAACGGCGTCGCCGTGTTTGGTCTTCTCAACTAGCCCCAGGTGGCGTTTCGCCGCGCCGGCCGGCGCGGCCCGCAGCGCTCGCGCCCGGCGAACCGCCCGCTCAGGGTGAGGAATCGAGCTCGAGCTCACGCAGCCGCGGTCCGGCAACGTTGCCGATGTGGATCGACGCATCGTAGAGCACCGCGGCAAACAGCAGCAATGCGATCGCCAGCACCACGAAGGCGCGCACGTGGCGGCGCTCGAAGGTCTTGATCGAGCGGGCGTAGGCGATGAGCGCCAGCACCGCGGCAACAACCACGATCGCGTCCACACTCGCCCGCTGCCAATAGCTGCCGCCGAGATGCAGCCACATCCCGAATTCGTCGAAGGTGAGCGCCATGGCGATGCCGTAGGCGAACGCCGCGCGCCGCGCGGCATCCCCGGTCGGTGCGGCCAGTAACAGGTAGCCGCCGACCCCCGCCAGCAGCAGGATGCCGTAGTTGAGGTGATGAACGTGCGTGTCATGCAGGAACAGATAGAGATTGGGAATGCGCTGCGCCATGATCAGAAAGACCACGATGCGGGCGAGGATGAAGGTGAGAAGAAACGCAAGTAATGCGCGGCGCGCTAGCTCGTGTGCCGTCGCCCTGGTGGCTGCGTCGCTCATCCGCGGTTGAAGCGCACGCTCATCTGCCGGTGTAGCTCAGGGCGATGTTGTCGACCACGCGATGTCCTGGAGCCGCTTGCGTGGCGGCCCATTCGGCATCCTCACGCTGCAGATCCGTCTGCACCTGACCGCTCAGGTACACGACGCCGTCGAGCGCCTGTACATAGACCTGATTGGGAGGGGCGAGCGCGGGGTACTGATCCAACCGCGCGAGCACCTCGGCGCGCAGCTGCGCATCGCCCGCACAGCCCTCGAGTCCGCACTTCCTCCAGGCATGGTAGGCGGTGCAGCCGCCGAGGGTGCCCAGTAACCCGGGGAAGCAGGACACTAAGCGCCATGCGGTCGCGGCTCTCATGTCAGGGGTAGCGCAGTCTACGGTGGACCGCGCACAGGGGATCTTCTCACAAGCGCGACCGGCTGGGCGCACCGTTTTTCTTTCCTCAGCTCAGCTATAAGATCGACGGTGATGGAGTCATTGCCGCTGTCGCAGTGGGAGAACTTCTATGTCATCGTCGGTTCGGCGGCCGGCGGGCTGACCGGGCTCACCTTCGTCGTCATCGCCCTGATCAGGGATCTCACCAACGTGCAGCCCACCGGCGTGGGCACCTTCGTGACGCCGACGATCGTGCACTTTGGCGGTGTGCTCGCGCTGGCGGCGTTTTTGAGCATGCCGGATCTGACCGTTGGAATCCTGAGCGCCGCCTTCGCGCTGGGGGGAGTTGCCGGCGTGGCCTACGGCGGCTTCATCGCCAGGAACATGCGCCGTCACGGCACGACCTACGTTCCGGTGCGCGAGGACTGGCTGTGGAACGTCGTGTTCCCAACCCTCGCGTACGCGGCGCTCGTCGTCGTGGCGATCTTGATCTGGCACCACCCGGTGGCGGCGCTGCACGCCGTGGCGGCGCTGTCGCTGCTGCTGCTCTTCATCGGCATTCGCAACGCCTGGGACATCGCCGTCTGGATGACCACGCACGGCTCGCGCTCCTCAAAGTGACCGACTACGGTGAGCCGCACTCTGGGGCGATGAGCTAACCCCATTCGGCCGCCCGCCACGCTTCAGTCATCAGGCACCCAGACTGGAGCGAAAATGAGACGGATTAGCGGGTTTGCGGCGCTCGCCGCACTGGCGGCGAGCTGCCATGCGCATGCGCTCGGCGCCTTGGCGGACGTCACGGTCATCGATCGCGACAGCGGCGCCGCCTTGAGTTCGTATTATGCCAGCGGCGAGTACTGGGTGGCCGGAACACCAGGACATCGCTACGCGATCGAGATCCGCAATCGCAGCGGCGGGCGGCTGCTCGCCGTGACCTCGGTCGACGGCGTCAATGTGCTCTCCGGCGCCACCGCCGGCTGGGATCAAGCGGGGTACGTGTTCGATGCCGGCGAGCGCTACCAGGTCACCGGCTGGCGCAAGAGCAACGCCGAAGTGGCGGCGTTCTTCTTCACCGACCTGTCCAACTCCTACGCGGCGCGTACCGGCCGGCCGACCAACGTGGGTGTCATCGGCGTTGCGCTGTTTCGCGAGCGCCACCCGCCGCGGGTGTATCTGGGCCCGCAGGTTTCGCCCCTGGCGGGGGAGGACGCCCCGGCGGCGCGCGCGGACGGTGCCGGCGCACCGACGAGCCCGGCTCCGGCACCGAGCGGTCGGGCGCTCGCCGGGGCTGTGCGCCCGGCCGCTCCGTCAGGTGCGAGTCGGCCGGGTGATGCGGGGCCGTCGGTTGCGCCGCCTGCGGCAGTGGCCATGCCTCCCGCGCCCCCCGAAGCCCGACTCGGCACCGGTCACGGCGAACGCGAGTATTCCTACGTCGTCGATACCGAGTTTCGCAGGATGCAGCGCGAGCCAAACGAAGTGATACGTATCCGCTACGACAGCTTTGAGAATCTCGTGGCGATGGGTATCGTGCGGGCGGGGGAGGGCGCGGCGCCCGTGCCCAATCCGTTTCCCCGCTCGCACGAGCGGCGCTACGCACCGGATCCTCCGGGCTGAGGTGCGCGGCGGCTGAGGCGCACGGCGACAAGAAACGGTCTGAATGTCGGACGCAACCGAGAGTGACGAGGCGCTGCTCGCGCGCTACGCAGGTGGCGACGCCGCGGCGTTCGCGAGGCTCTACGAGCGGCACGAGCTGAGCACCTGGCGTTATCTGGAACGCAACGTGGGCAACCGGGCAACGGCCGAGGAGTTGATGCAGGAGGTGTGGTTTGCCGTGGCCCGTGACGCCGCGCGTTACCGGCCGACGGCGCGCTTTACCACCTGGCTGTTCACGATCGCCCGCAACCGCATGATCGACTTCGTGCGCACGCGTGGCCGCCAGGTCAGCCTGGAGAGCATCGATCTCGAGTCGGGATCCCTCGTCGCGGAGCTCTCCACGGAGCCGAGCGTTGGTCCGCTGGCGGCCCTCGTGGTGCGCGAGCAGGCGGGCGCGCTCAGGGAGGCCATGGGCCAATTGCCGCCCGAGCAGCGCGACGCCTTCCTGCTGCAGGTCGAGGGCGACCTGAGCGTCGAGGAAGTGGCAACGATCATGCGCAGCAGCTTCGAGACCACCAAGAGCCGGCTGCGCTACGCGCGCACCAGGCTGCGCGGATTACTGCGCGAGTACGCATGATCACGCGTCCTCCAAGCCAGGACCCGCCCGACGACGCCGATGAGCTGTATCGGCGCGCCTCAGCGCTCGATACGAGCCGTCCGGGTGAGTCGGTCCGCCGTGCGGTGCTCGCACACGCCGCGCGGCTCAGCGCCACTCGTGAGCCACGGCGCGAACGCAGCCTCAAGCTCAACCCAGCGGCGAGGCGCGCCCACTGGCGGGGCGCGCTCTTCGGCGGTCTTGCGGCGGCGGCACTCGCGGCGCTCGTGATCGCGCCACGGATCTTTGCGCCGGGGATGCCAAAGGTGTCCGCGCCGCCGCGGGCCGGGCTCGAGCTGCAGGGAACGCTGTCGGCCGGTGCGCCGCCGCCAGCGGGCGTACAGCCGGTTCCGGCGAGCGCGCCGCCGGCGGCGTTCGTCGCCGAGCAGGCGCCGACAGACGCCATACGCACCCAAAGTGCACGGCAGCAAGCGCGCGCTGCGGTCGCGAGCTCCGCGGCGAAGTCTGCCGACAGCTCGCTCGCGGTGGCCCCGGCGGCACCCAGCGCGCAACAGGCGCAGGCGTACGCCGCAGCGCCGGCCGTCCCAGCGGCGCTCGCGGGACGGGACGCCAGGCAAACGGCCGAGGCATTTCGCCGCGCCGCCGCGGCCGGCGACCTGAGTGCGCTCACGGCGCTGCGCCCCGAGCAGTCCGACATCAATGCGCGCGACCCCTCGGGCCGCACTGCGCTGATGCTGGCGACCGTGAATGGTCAGGCGGCCGCAGTGCTGGCCCTGCTCGACTACGGTGCCGATCCGAATGTCGCCGACGGGCGTGGCGTGACGCCGCTCGAGGCCGCCCGCGAGGCCGATCAGCCGAGCATCGTCGCCGCACTGTTGCGCCACGGCGCACGGTAGCGTGGTATAAATTCAATCGGTCTTGCGAAAGCGCCCTGCGCTTTCGGTGCTTCGGCGCCGCGGAGAGACATATGCAGCGAAGCGTGCACGAGTATCTCAAGGCTCTCGAGGCCGGGGATGCCGAGAAGGCGGCCTCTCTGTTCATCCCCGACGGCTGGGTCGAGTCGCCATTCCTCGGGCGGTTGCCGGTGCGGCAGTTCGTCAAGAAGGTCGCGGAATCCTCAAAAGGCACGAAGCTCACCGTCCACGACGTGCTGGTGAGCGCCGAAGGTCATCTGCGGGCCGTCGCCTACTACCTCTATGACTGGCGGCTCCGGGATGGCTCGCGCGTGGCATTCGACTGTGCGGATGTCTTCAATTTCGACCCGAGCACGGGACGCATCCAGTCGATCGTCCTCGTCTACGACACCCAACCAGTGCGCAGCGTCGTCGAAAACAAGTACCCGTAGCAGACGCCCAGGTTGCCATGGGCACGGTCGGCCCGCTGCGACTGGCACCGGGATACTTCTTTGGCGGCGCGCGACTTTCCTACTGCCGCCCCGGCATCGAGGTGTCACATCGCATCGCCGCGGGTGCCCCGGAAGCGGTGCCGACGCACACGCACGCCGACGCGCACTTCATCCTCGTGAGCGGCGGCGACTACGTCTCGGCCGCCGGCGCGCGCCCGGCACGCGGGCAGGCGGTGCTGGTCTACAACCCTCCGGGAACCACGCATCGTGATCACTTTGAGGCCGGGCGCGGCAGCTTCTTTGCCATCTCACTCGCGCCGCAGTTGGCGGCGGCAACGCTCGCCGGGACGCGCGGCGCGGACTCACCGCGCTATCTCCTTGCACC
>Ga0187783_10002734_pt1 | contig 13097 bp, 14 predicted proteins | sample 1015_SJ02_MP02_2_FD_132471 | JGI IMG/M metagenome (GOLD analysis project Ga0187783, IMG submission 132471) | Tropical peat soil microbial communities from peatlands in Department of Meta, Colombia - 1015_SJ02_MP02_20_MG | ecosystem: Environmental > Terrestrial > Soil > Wetlands > Peat | place...
CGTGCTCGTTGGCAGCTCAGCGCTGACCAGATCCACGAACAACCTCCTTCTCGTGAGAAAGAAAGAAAGACCCTCCCCGAGGGGAGGGTCCACATCAAGCCGGTTGCTCTTAGCTATCAGTAGCGGAACCTCACAGACCACTCCTTGTTGTTGCAGGACTTGCCGGGGGTTGTCGTCGTTATCTGGACCTCGAGATCTGCGAAGAGGATCGCTGACGCCCGCCGAGTCGCCTTTGCGACACCCTGTATGCAGTTGAAGTGGCGCAGGTCGCCCAGCGCGGTGACTGGCGCGAGAACGGACATGCTCGCCGCGGGCTTGAGCATGATGAGGGTCCCGGCGAGGTGCCGTCCGGCACGCGAACGGTCGTACACACCATCCTAGGCCGTTTCCCGGCCGTAGGGAAACCGTCGTACGCTACCGGCGTCGCGACGAATCGATCCGATGGACGAAGCGCGTCGACGACGTCGCGCAGGCGTGGGTCGACGAGTCCTCGCAGTTCCTTGCGACCTCCGGGCGTGTCCGCGAGCATCAAAGGGCCGAGATGGGTCAGATACTGCCGCGCGACCTCGACCGCGGCCGAGCCGTTTCGCTGCTCTGCGGCGCTCAGCCACTCCGGGCCAAAGACGTGAGGCCGAGACGGACCGGCACCCGTTCCACCTGGCGTCCAAGCGCCAACCGCAAGTCGTCGGTCTCGTAGACCAGGCGCCAGGTCGCGTCCACGACCATGGCCCAATAGCCCCGGGTCGCGCCTCGCAACCGCAACCTCGGCGAGCGCCGGGTGATCCGGCAGCGGGCACATCTCCTCGGTCGTCCCGGTCAACGTCGGCGGCGAGACGATCTCTGTCTCTGAATCCATGCCCGTGGCCTTCCCTTACACCTGCGCGCGACGGGCCTCTTTTGCCGGCTGCTCTTGCAACAGCGCGGCGGCTTGCGGCTCGAAGGCGCCGTAGCCGTGCTCGCGCGAGAGCTCGAGCGCGCGGGTCGCGTGCTCCCGCGCTCCGACGGCATCGCCGCGCTCGGCGAGCGCCACCGCCCAGCCCAGGTGTCCGCGAGCTGCCCAAATCGGCATCGCGTTGGCTTCGTGGAAATCGCACGCGAAGGCGAGGTGCTCATCGGCCCGCTCGTGCTCGCCGAGGACCGAGGCGAGTAGGCCCAGATAGAGGCGCGCGTGTCCCTGGCCGGAGCCGCCGGTCCAAGCGACCCGGCCGGCAAAGGGCTCGATCAGGCCGTAGAGCGTCGCTGCGGCGCCGGCGTCGCTGGTCTGAGCTGCTGCATCGGCGTAGAGCACGAGCGCGGTCAGATAGTTCGGTAGGGGCAGGACGTGCTCGAAGCGATCGCTCGCCGCGCGCTCGAGGATCGCCGCGGCCTCCTCGCGGCGCTCCGACCAGCAGAGCGTTGAGGCCAGGACCGCGCGCCAGGCGGCGATGGTGGGGTATGCCTTCACGGCCTGCTCGAGCTGGCTGACGATCTCCTCGCCCCGCCCCTGGTAAAGGCGCACGAACATCAGCTGCACGCCATAGAGAACGAGAGCGTCGGGTTGCCCCGTCTCCTGTCCGATCTCGAGCGCGCGCTTGGCGAGTCGCTCAGCGGCAGCCAGTTCTCCTTGCAGGAGCTGCAGCCCGGTGGTCGCGACCGCAGCAGACCAGCGCATCCAGTCATGCCCGAGTACCGTTGCGATGCCCCACATGCGCTCGAGGATCGCTTGTGCGAGGGCGGGCTCTCCTCCGCGTTCGATGTGAACGTGAAGTCCAATGCTGTATGCGTGATACCGAAGCGCGGGATCGCCCAGCTCCTCGGCGCACCCGGCGATCTCCTCGGCTAGCGCGGCTCGGAGCTCGAGCGTCTGGGCGGACAACATGGCGGTGTGGGCGCCGCGCAGCACCTCCGCCAGTGTTCTCTTATCGTCCGAACGGCGCGCGAGCGCGATCGCTTCTTCAGCGAGCGCGCGGCGGCGCGCGAAGTCGGCGTCCCACAGCAACTCCTGCGCCTGAAGGGCGAGCAGGCGAGCGCGGCGGGCCGGACTCCGTGGCTTGTCGAGCTCGATCGCCCGTGCGATCGCTGCGAGGCGCTCCGCGTCGACCGCGAATATCACGCTCGCATAGCCGCGGTTGTTCGCCAGCGCCGCACGCGCGGCGAGCCCGGCATCCTCGAGCGTCGAGGCGATCCGAGACGCCTCGAGCAGCGTCTCGCGGAAGCCGGAATCCCCCGTGAGGCGTTGTGCGTCACCAAGACCGATCTGCGCTTCGCAGCGCTCGGGGCCGTCCTCATGGCCGGTCAGCTCGACGGCGTCTGAGAAGAGCTTCAGCGCGTCGGCGGGGGCGAGGTTATCGAGCGCCTGGCGCCCGGCCTTGAGCGCGTAACCGGCCGCCTTGGCCCTGTTGACCGGAACGGCGGCAAGACGCCAGTGAAGCGCGAGCGCCGCGAGGTGCTCGCCGGGATCGGAGCCGTAGAGGTCCTCGAGTGCCTCTGCGACGCGCTGGTGCATGCGCGCGCGCCGCGTCGCGCCGAGACCCTCGTAGAGCGTCTGGCTGATCAGGGCATGCACGAAGCGAAAGCGCCCGACGCGCTCGGATGACTCCGCCAACAGCGACGCAGCGACGGCGCCCTCCAGCGGGTCGAGCAGGCGAGCCTCGTCGGTCTCGAGGATCGCGGAGAGCAGCTCGAGGTCGAACTCACGTCCGATAACCGCCGCGAGCCGCAGCGCCTCCAGCGACTGCTCGCCGAGTCGCTCGACGCGGTGCTCGATCACCTCGCGCACGCTCTCGGGCATCGTGATGGGTGCGGAATCATCGATGCTCCAGCGTCCGGTCCCCTCGTCGAAGACGAGCGCGCCGGACTCCGATAGCCCGCGCAGGATCTCCCCGACGAAGAACGGGTTGCCGTCGGTCTCGGCGGCTATCCGCGCCGCGAGCTCCAAGGCGTCGGCCTCGAGCTCGTGGCCGACGACCGCCGTCACGATCTGCGCGACCTCGTCAGCGCCGAGGCCGTGCAGGGCGACGCGCTGCACGCCTTCGAGCGAGCGCAGGTCGGCGAGCACGGCCGTCAGCGGATGATCCTTGCCGAGGTCGGAGTCGCGGAAGGTCGCGATCACCTGCAGGGCTCCCTGCTCGAGCGCTCGCAGCAGGTGCTTTAGCAGCGCCACCGACTGCGGATCGGCCCAGTGAAGGTCGTCGAGCACGACACACAGCGGAACCTCGCGCGCCACCTCCTCGATGAACCCGACGACTGCCGAGAAGAGCAGGTAGCGCTCGGTTTCTGGGTCCGAGGACTGCGGCTCGGGCAGGGCGGGAACGCGCGCGGAGAGGTTGCGCGCGAGACGCCCGAGCTCTCCGCCGTGGCGCTCCACGCGCCGGTGAAGCAGCTCCTTCGGGGAGTGCTCGACGAGCTGCGAGCAGACCGCGATCCAAGGCTCATACGGCACCGCGAGCTCCTCAGAGCAGGAGCCCCAGCAGACCGCGAAGCCCTGGGCGTGCGCCTGATGTGCTGCGTAGCTCGACAGGCGCGTCTTGCCGATCCCCGGCTCGCCGGAGAGCAGCACGACCTGGCGCGAGCCGCCGCGCGCGAGCACCCTCGCTTCCGCAAGCGCCGAGCGCTCCTCGACCCGCCCGACGTAGGCGACCGGCGGCACGGAGCGAAGCACGGCGGGCAGCGGCCAGCCGCCGACGCCGACATCCTCCCGCCCGAGCGGAGCCCACGTGACCGAGAAAGCCTCGACCGGATCGGAGAATCCCTTAAGCTCGATTTCGCCCTCTGAGCAAAACTCGATGCCGTCGCAGCGGCCGGCGAGTGCCTTGGCCAGCCCAGAGACGAGGATGCCGTCGCCGGGAGCCTGATCGCACAAGCGCGTGGCCTCGGTCGAAGGCACCCCGAAGTAGTCGCCGTCTTTGACCGTCGACTCCCCGGCGGCCAGGCCGATGCGGACGTGCAGCGACTGCTCGGCGTCGCGATAGCGGCGCTCGAGGAGCTGCTGCATCGACACGGCGCATTCAACGGCGGCGGAAGTGGAAGAGAAGGCGACCATCAGGCCATCGCCGGTGTTCTTCACCTCCCTGCCGCCCGACGAGACAATCGCGTCGCGCAAGAGGGCGAAATGCTCCTCGCGCAGCTCATCCGCGCGCACTGGACCGACCGAAGTGGCCAGGCGAGTCGAGCCGACCACGTCGGTCAGCAAGATGGTCGCAAGCTCAACAGACTCCGCCGCCACAATCCGCAGCATGCCTCCTGGCAGGCAACGTAGCACCGTCCGCCAGCGCGCGGGGGCGCGCAGCCCTACATCTGCTTTCGCGTGAAGGCGACAACGCCCACGAGATCTGGCCAAGATTGAGTCGGCTGTTGGCATCTTGGCAATGACTTCTCCGCGATGACGTTTATGGCCGAGCAGGAGATGCGACGCGTCTTCGAGGTGAAGGACCGGACCGGAGGTCTGAACACTGATCGATTGGGCGAGCGGAACCTGCACGCGTGGTTAGCGCCGTTGCCGATGCGAAACGAGGACAGGAACTGTGGAGTCGTCGCTCGCGACAGGCGCGTGCCACTTCCAGGCACCGCTGTCAGGATCCCGATGCATGACGTCGCTCAGTCGATGCTGAACCTAGAGCGGTCGACTCGGCTGGTCGGAGTTCGGCGTGGTCGGGCCCGGATTGAGAGCGCGATGGGCACACCCGTGGTGTACGGCGACCTCGTGCTGCCGGAGAGGGATTGGAGCCCCGGCGACGACAAGCCCGGACGCGATCGACGGGGTTCGCGTCGCTAAACGCGCCAAGCAGGGCCCGGCTGTTTGGAGCGCAGCCAGGGTCGGCGATAGCCACCAACCCCACGGGTCAGCTCAGGCCCAGGGTGATGAGGTGATGCGGGAGCCCTGGTTCGTGAATGAACCCGTCGCCCACAACTGTGAATCCCAGGCGAGTGTAGAAACCGAGCGCTGTGTCCCTCCCGTTGGCCCAGAGTATTCGGATGTTCTTCTCCAGGAGTTCTCGGACGACGTGGTCAAGGAGCTCGCGCCCGATGCCGTGGCCGTGCAGGGCGGGCTCCACCGCCATGAAGCGGAGCTGGACAGCGGGAACGTCCGCCACCAACGGGCTTGCACGCGGATAGAAGCTTGCGACACCCGCAAGCGTGCCCGAGCACCGGGCTCCTAGGTGCCACGCGTCGGGCAGGTCATCGTCACGGACATGCGCCGCGGCGAAGTCTCCATTACGGAGTACCCGCGCTCGGAGGTCGTAGGTGTCAGCGGCAGGGATATGCTGAATCTCGACGACGGACATGGAGCCATTCTGACGCGGTTCGCGCCCCGTTCGACCCCCGGCGACAACCCCCAACAACGAGTCGCGAGGCAGCCCGACGCCGATCGCTGTGACGGGGCCGGGCCACTGCTTCGCCTGGCGAAAGCAGGCGTGTCACGAGTCTCACCCGGCCCTCGCGAATCGTCCCAAGCGGGCGCGTCGCCGCCGCTACCCGGGCTTGCGCTTTGTCGTCAATGCGAGCGCCAGAGACTCTCGCGGCGTCACAGCTCGCTCAGGAATCCGAGCAGCGCCGTGTTTACGACCTCCGGCTCCTCCTGCTGCACCCAGTGGCCGGCGCCCGGCACGATGGTGTTCGATCGCAGGTCGGTCACCCAGTCGGTCATGCCCTCCGTCGATGTGAACTGCCGCACGACGTCGAGCTCGCCTGTCAGGAACATCGCCGGCTGTTCGACTCGGCGGTCTGCGACCGACTCGGTCAGCTCCCAGTTGCGGTCGAAGTTGCGGTACCAGTTCAGGCCACCGGTGAACCCGGTTCGCTCGAATGCCTCGACATACACGGCGAACTCCTCCTCGGAGATCCAGGCTGGCAGCTGCGGCGCCGTGCCCTCTTCGTCGGCCCGGAACACCGTCGTTCGCGATGTTGCGCGCGTCAGCATCAGCGAGAGCGTTCGTCGTACGTCTTGCGCCAGCTCTGCGTCGGCGACCCCCGGCTGCTGGAAGCGCACGATGTAGAAGTCCTCGCCCTGCACGCTGCGCATGAGCTCGACCGGCGGCACCGGCGCCCTCGGCAGGAACGGAACGCTGAGGCCCGCCACAGCGGCGACCCGCTCGGGGTGGAGAATCGCGAGCTGCCACACGACAATCGCGCCCCAGTCGTGACCTACGAAGATCGCGGACCGCTCGTCACACGCATCCAGCAGACCGCACAGGTCACCGCACAGCGCGACGATGTCGTAGTCCTCGATTGCCGGCGGCGAGGAGCTGCGTCCGTATCCGCGCATGTCGGGGGCGAGCACTCGATAGCCGGCCGCGGCGAGCGCCGGGACTTGCCGGCGCCACGAGAACGCGAGCTCGGGGAAACCGTGGCAGAGCACCACGAGCGGACCCTCGCCCTCGTCGACGACGTTGAGCTCAATGCCGTTGACCGCCACCTTGCCCTCGCTCACGGCGCGGACAATACCCGCACGTCCGCTCTTGCGCCATCAGTGGTGGTAACAGACTTGACGCTCAATGGACCGTTGGAACGTGGACGCCGACGATCCCGAGTGCGGAGCGGAGGCTTTCGTCCATGAACCCTTCCGAAGACGAGGTCATGAACCAGCTGAACCCGGCAGTCGAGGAAATCCCACCGCACCTCATCGACGCCGAGCGAGAACGCAACGAGCCGGGCGCGGGGGAAGAGGCGCGGATTCTAAGGCGTATGGTGGATAGGAGCATCCCGAGACGTGAGCACTGGTGGACGGTCGCGATCGTGGCTTGGGCCGCGTTCCTCATTGGCGTAGCTGTCGGTCGGGCGCTGCTATGACCGCGACCGACACACCGGCCACCGCTTCGTCGGCGCCCCCCCCCGGCTGCCGCCGCCCGGCGCGATCGCTCGCTCAACTGCATGGTCAGCGGGAGGCGCACGCGGGGGGGGGCCGGCCAAACCGGCCACCACTCGACGCGTTAGTGCTCTGCAGGCCGAGGGAGCGTCAACGCGAGGACCTCGCAGACAACTGGTTCGGACGAGCTCCGATCGTGGGAGACCTCGCCGACCGCACGGTCCCTGCGCCCTGGCGATGCGGCAGTCTGCAGGCGGCTGGTGTGGATGAGGAGCGGGTGTCTGCGGTACTCACGTGGGTGTCGTGACTGTCGGGCCCTGCGTCGCGCGCTTCCGTCGTCCCCTTCGACGATGCCCCGGCTTGTACGGTGCCGCCCGCGCAGACGGTCACAGGTGACCGTCAGCCGGACACGTGCAGGCACACATCTCTAGGTTGAGGTGAGAGTTCTCGGCTGTGGACCAAGCAGCGGGGAGCCGACAGCGCCTGCCGCTACCGAGTGCGCGTCCTCGTAACGATAGCCAGCGCGGTCAGTCTGGTCCTTGCGCGACCGTTTTGGCGGGGGTGACCCCAGCGATCGCGGATCGAGTCCATCCCGTCCGGGATGTCCCGACACTTCACAAGCGATGGTGTGTGGGAATCGAACCCACGACCGCCTGGAGCAAAACCCGCACCTGAACACGATGCTCAGCATCGACGCCGATGTTCGCTGCTCCTCGGTCGGTGATGCTCAGGACGCTCAGTGACGCGCCCTGTGGCGTGCCTCGGGTGGCGGTGCTAGGGAGTCAGGTGCCCTCGGCGTCGATTAGCATTGCCATCCGAGCAGCAACGGCGACCGCCAGCGACTCGTCCGCCTCGTCGAAGGGGCCGCTTTGCTTCTGTGTGAAGTAGAGGTTTCCCCAGGCTTCGCCACCGACCAGGATCGGGACCCCGAGGAAGTTGTGCATCTCCGGATGGCCGGGCGGGAAGCCGTAGGCGCGCTCATGTGTCGTGACGTCGTCCAGCCGCAGCGGTTTGGGGTCATCGACCAGCAGGCCGAGCACTCCGCGTCCCCGCGGACGGGCACCGACCTCTTTGCGGGTCGCGTCGTCTACCCCGAGCGTGACGAAGTGTTCGAGCTGTAGGCGCTCGGGGTCAAGGATTCCAAGCGCGGCATAGTCGGCGCCCACCGTCTGACGCGCTTCCTCCAGCACACCGGCCAGTTGGGCCACAAGATGGCGACGCTCGGTCATCGGACTCCACCCTCGCCGACAGACTACCCCCTCACAGCGATGTGGACAATCACCGATTGCGGTGGGTGGTGAGCACGCATCACGCCGATGGTGCCCAGGGGTAGCCTTTCGCGTTGTGCACTGGAAGTGCGCGCATTGTGGAGATGTCATCGGCTTCTACGAGCCCGCGATCGTGGTGGAGGGCCACGGCGAGCGTCGGACTTCGCGTCTCAACGAGCGACACCTCGACGACGTGGAGCGGCCTGACCTACTGGCCTATCACGAGGAATGTCGTCCTCTGGCGGCGACCGAGGAGCGCTGACCAGGGGGAATCGAGCAGCTCGCACCCCGGAGGTCGCCGGTTCGAGTCCGGCTAGCTCCATCACGAAGCGCCTGCAAAGCAGGCTCTTTTCTCTTTTCGGACATGCGCGTGACCGCCTTTCCGTGCGCTTGACCGCACGTCGTCAAGTCTTGGTCAAGTTGCCCACTTGATCGCGGCGCGCTGGCGGGCGGAGAGCGGACCCGACGTCGCCTGTGCGGCAGCGGGCAGTGTGATCACTGCCCCGTCGTCCTCGTGCTTCTCGAGCAGCCCAGCGAACGCGCTGCGCGCCATCCGGCCGGGTGTCGGCGGAACGCCACAGGCGCCCACAGCCTGGCTGAGTCGGTCGCGCGGGCCGGCGGGCTCGCGTTCGCGGAGCGGCACACTGGCGGTTGCGCCCGACTTCGCGACGCGCCGGACGGCGCCTCTGCGCGCGCGAGAGCACTCAGGAGCCTCCCAGACTTGGCTTAGGCCGCTCCAAGGCCCGGCGCCCAGACTGGTTGCGTTCATCCAACGACCACGGAGAACTCGATGCCGATACCGTCAACACCCGAGAGGCACGACAGGCGCGACGATGGGGGTACGTCCGCTCAGGCACGGGCCCTCGCCGGCGCCCGCGTGCGCGCGATGCGTCGCCGCGCCCGCGGCATCCGGCTGCGGGTTGCCTGCGGTGCGGCGGCTCTGTTCATAGCCGCCTTCGCTGGGATCCTTATCCAGATGGCCACGGGGCACGACCCCGCGCTGTCGGCAAACGCGACGCGCACAAAGAGCGCGCTGCTGGCGAGCACCTCGTCCGCGAAGACGTCGCGTGGCCAAGAGGCGGTCCACGCGGCGGAGACAAAGAGTGCATCTCCCCGAAAGGCTGGAGACGCCAAGGAGCAGGAGCGCGAGACGAAGGCAGCAGCCGCGGCCGCGAGCAGGGAGAGCTCGAGCGCCAAAAAAGACAGCTCGAGTGCGAAAGAAAGCTCCCAAACGACGAACGAAACCTCAAGCGACTCCCCCGGCACCGCGACAGGCAGCAAAGCGAGCAACAGCTCATCCGACTCCTCCGGCAGCGAATCGAGCGACGGCTCCTCCAGCAGCAGCTCCACAGAATCCGCGAGCAGCAAATCCTCAAGCGGCACCGCCTCGGCCGTGACAACCTCGCAGTCGTGAGCGACGACGGGGAGTTCGTCAGAAGCTTTGAGTGCTTCGGCTCCACCTGCATCGTCTCGGTAATCGACGACGACGGGCATGACTCGGCGAGAGAGGCCGTTGAACAGGCACAGACCGCGCTGCTGGCCTGGCACGGTCAGTTCTCGCGCTTTCTTCTCGGTAGCGAGCTCTCCAGGCTGAACGCCAACGACGCCTGGACAGTGAGCGTGAGCCCGCTGATGGTGCGCCTGCTCCAGGCAGTCGCGCAAGCCGGCACGATCAGCAACGGGCTGGTCGATGCGACCTTGATCGATGCGATCGAGCGCGCGGGATACACGCAAACCCTCGGGGAATCGATCCCGTTGGAGGCGGCGCTCGCGCTCGCGCCGGCGAGAAAACCCGCACGGGCGCGCCGCGACCCGCTGTGGGCCGGGCTTCAGGTCGACTGGCGCAACGCGAGCGTGACGCGGCCGCCGGGGGCGAAGATCGACAGCGGCGGCCTGGCGAAGGGACTGTTCGCCGATGTGCTCGCGGAAAGGCTCGTCAGGCACGCGGGCTTCGCGATCGTCTGCGCCGGGGACCTCGCGATCGGAGGGGGCCGAAAGATTCCTCGCCCGGTCAACGTGGAGAGCCCGTTTGACGGGCGTATCCTCCACACCTTCGAGCTCTCAGAAGGCGGCGTTGCGACGAGCGGCATCGGCCGGCGCAGCTGGCTGGACGGTCACGGCAGGCCCGCACACCATCTCCTTGATCCCTTGACTGGGACGCCTGCTTTCACGGGCGTGGTCCAGGTCACGGCGCTCGCGCAGAGCGCGCTGATGGCCGAGATCCGTGCGAAGGCCGCGATCCTCGCCGGCCCAGCAGGCGCAGCTCGCTGGCTCCCGCAAGGCGGCGTGATCGTACTCGACGACGCCACCCACAGGGTCATCGAGCCGCCCATGTCGGTCAGCCTTGGCGAGCTCTCGCGCTTCATCAAGCACCAGTGACTCACGCTCGATTGAGCACAGCGAGCCCTCGCCACGCTCAGGAGACTCCCAGGATCCGCTCAGTTGCCGTCAAGCACCGGCAGCTTTGATTTCGCCTATGACAGCGAACCTGCTTGCTACCGCCGTCGGCCCGCACCTGTTCTGGATCACAAGTCGAGCGGCCGGCTTTACCGCCCTGCTGCTCTCGAGCCTCTCCGTCTGCGTGGGCCTGACGATGGGTGGGCGGATGCTCAAGCTCAGAGGACCTGACCTTCGCGTAAGTCACGAGGCGCTCTCGCTCGCAACGCTGGTCGCGCTGGCGATCCACGGACTGTCGCTGCTCGGTGACGCCTACCTTCACCCCTCGCTGGGCGACATCGCGATCCCGTTCCTGAGCAGCTACAAGACGCTCTGGACGACGACGGGAATCGTGGCGTTCTGGCTGATGCTGATACTCGGCCTCTCCTACTACGCACGCACGCGGATCGGCGTGCAGCGCTGGCGCATGCTACACCGCTTCACCGCGCTCGCCTGGATCCTCGGCGTCGTGCACTCGCTGGGAGAGGGAACGGACGCAGGCCAGGCGTGGTTTCTCGCGCTCACAGCGATAGTCGTGCTCCCCGCACTCTTGCTTTTGCTGATCCGCCACCTCCGCCCCGCCGTGGGCGCACGCGTGCGCGTCAGGAGCGCGTGATGAGCGTTGGCGTGCTGATCGTCGAAGGCGGTCTCGCAGATCAGCGCGACGCCGCGACGTGCGTCAGTGCGGATTTGACGAAGCGATCACGATACCCAGCGAGGAGTGCCACCCCCACGACCGTCCGCCGCTCTCCAAGGACCTGGCCGGCCGGGAAGCCGAGGCGCGACTCATGTTCCGGCCGCCGTTCCACCAGCTCGCTGGGACACACGGGGAGACCGATGCTTTTCCTCGAAGCGACGGTCGGCGGCTCCACGCGGCCATTGTTGGGACGCTCGCTCGGCCAGTGAAGCAGTTGCGCGCCGGGTGGTGGCTCGTGCTGCGAAGCACAGTCCACCCACCGCGAAAGTCAGCGGCGAGACCGGCGCGGCACCGATGCTTCGAGAGCGTGAGAGCGCCCTCGACTGCGGTGACGTCCCCAGGAAGGCAAGCCATCTTCTCGGCACTCCGAAGCGGAGTCTTGACGCGCATTCGGTGTCACATGTTTTTCTAACGGGATCACCGCCAACATGCTGCGCTCGGGCACCACGGTGCGGCCTTCCTCGTTGAGCTCGGCGAAGAGCCTAGGGCGCTCGCGACGCCCTGCCTCCAGCGTCTAGTCTCCCGACGTCCAGGACGCGCTCACCGGCTACGATGCGCTCGATTCGATCACCGTCCAGGCCACCTCAGAAGCCTCGCTCGACGCGGCGAAGCAGGAGTGCCGGGAACGTCACTCGAGATACGTGCGTGCGTTCCGGAGCAGGTCTGCCGTGACGGCTGCGCAAGCGCTTCGGCGCTTCTGCTCCCCGCGCATCTAGCCATAGGCGCCTATTCGGTCAGCGCGCGATTTGTTCCCCTCGACCACTTGCTGGCCCGATTACAAAGCGGCGCACCCTGATAGCCTCCGCGCGCGCACTGGAAGCACAAACGGCCATGTCACACGTCGCCACGACGAAAGCCTGTCTTGCCATCACGACGATGGCCGTGGCGCTTGGCGGATCGGGATGTGGTGCGACCCACAACCATGGGGAAGAAGTGAAGGCTCCTGTGACCAGTGCCCGTACCCGCGTCGTATATGTACGACCAACGACAAAGAGCGGCTTGCTCAAGCCCGGATACATCATCAGCCAACGACTAGATGGCGGAGTGTGCTCCGAGGGCTCATGGGTGGTGAGCGGCGTGGCCTACGAATGCGGGGTCGACGAAGGGGCATATCTGGCTCGTTCGTGCTGGCCCATTGGCAAGGCCACCAAGACGGGAGAGGTGTTCGCAGAGGTGTTCTGTGCGGGCATGGGAATGCTGTGGACACACAGCGGCGTTGAGATACGGTTGCAAAAGGCGCAGAAGGTAAGCCCATTGCCGATGAAACCAGCCGAACAGCGCCTCGCATGGGGCGTCGAGCTCACAAGTGGACAGCGTTGCATTCACTTGCGTGGTATGGCGGATGTATTTCGTGGGGAAACCGTCTGGTTCGTGTGCACCGGCTCGGACATAGGCTTGCTCGGGGAACCTGACAGGACACGACCTGTTTGGACAATACGCGAGGTTGTTTTTCATCCCAAAAAGGATGCATCTGCGTCCCCCTCGGCCGGCCCGCTCGCGCGCATCACCGTCGCCTGGTACGGGGAAGGCGCGGCGACGTAGCTTGGGTGCGCCAGCGGCCTGTCACCAGCCGTGAGGCCTGTGCTCACTAGGGGTCAGTTGCTGTAGTGGGCCGAATCCCCTCACAGCTTCAGGCAACCGTGGTATCCAGGAGTTAGAGGGTTTGCGCTCGAATCCCGAACGTGGAGGCCACGCTTCTGCAGAGCCGGCAGAGCAGCACTTTGGCCGAGGTTGCCGGTCTTGAGGACAGGCAGGCGCGTCCCGGTCGAGATCGCCGGCTCCTGCTTTTGCGGTGGCTGTCGGGAAAAGGGTGCCGTCTGGTGGGTTCAAGAGACTTGCGGCATGCCTCAGAACTTCATCGAGTGTGACCGCGAGCAGGTGCTGTTGATGCCACCGAGCCTCGGAGAATGGC
>Ga0187783_10002735_pt1 | contig 13095 bp, 11 predicted proteins | sample 1015_SJ02_MP02_2_FD_132471 | JGI IMG/M metagenome (GOLD analysis project Ga0187783, IMG submission 132471) | Tropical peat soil microbial communities from peatlands in Department of Meta, Colombia - 1015_SJ02_MP02_20_MG | ecosystem: Environmental > Terrestrial > Soil > Wetlands > Peat | place...
CGACAGCACTGGCCGCGGGACTTCTCTACCGTCGCCGAACGGGCAAAGGCGTGCATCTCGACGTGAGCCAAGTCGAGGCCGCCGCGTTCACGTTGTCACCTTGGATCCTCGACTACGACGTGAACGGTCACATCGAGTCGCGCCGGGGAAACCGATCTGATCGAATGGCCCCTCACGGGGCGTTCGAATGCAAAGGCGACGACCGTTGGGTGGCAATTGCCTGTTGGGACGACGACGACTGGGCGAGGTTCGCTCGAGTTCTGGAACTCGACACACAGGTGCGTGACAAGTTCGAGACCGTTGCTTCGCGACTCGAAGGTGTCGATGAGTTGGAGCGCATCGTCTCCGCTTGGACGAAGGATCGCAGTCCTGAAGAAGTCGCCTCGTCTCTTCAAGAAGCTGGAATCGAAGCTGTTCCCGTGGCGGACCTAGCCGACGCATGCCGCGATCCTCAGCTCGCGCACCGGGGGCATTTCGTCGTCATGGACCACCCGTTCATGGCTACGTGCGGTTACGAGCGAAATGGTTTTCGTCTCTCCGACGCCGACGCGGGATACCACCGGACGGGCCCGACGCTCGGCCAGGACAACGACTACGTACTCGGAGAGATCCTGCGGATCGACGAATCCGAACGAAAATCGCTTTCGGAAGCAGGGGCACTGGAATAGCGGGGCTTCTGAGCGAGGCTCCTGACCCTCACGCGACGTGCGATCTCGCTACGCCTAACAAGGTTCCGGTACCCGCGAGCGACCTCAGCAGGTCGTTCAAGTGAGTGCACGAAGCGACGCCTGTGATGATCCGCGGAACACTTTCGTCGAGCGTCGCTACGTCGAGGCCTGAAAGGCGATCGACGGCCGGAGCCGCGCCAGGGCATTCGGGGAACGGCAGGACCCTGGGCTCGGCCTCCAACTGCGTCAGGATCGACCCGCTGCCGCGAGCCCTCACGGCGTATTCGTGAAGGACGACTTCTGAGCCGTCGGGCTCGCCGACTGTGTCCCTGAACATCGACCAGATGCGAAACCCGCCCGGTTCGAGCCGTGCGTCGAGCTCCACGTCGAGAAGCCTCCTCCGGCGCATCCAGTCGGGTGCCAGCTGCTCTATCTCGTGCCAAGCGTCCGCGTCTTCGATTCCGAGATCTGTAGCCGGAGGACAGTCCTGCACAGGAACTCCGCCTCCGGCCGCGACGCTCTGCACAGCGACGCCGCCTTTACGCCAGCCGGAACAGAGATCGGTCATTCGGTCGAGGGCCCCTTCTGGCATCAACCGTCCCGGATGCTCGCCGGCGCGACGAGCCAGGCGCATCCATGCGTATCCAGAGATCAAAGCCCCGGCTGGAAGGTCGTCCAGGACCTGTCGCAGAAGCGATGCCTCTTCGCCGGTGGGAACCGACTCGGCGAGAGCGCTCCGGTAGCCACCGCCCGCTCGAACGCCAACGAGGCTCTCAGTCCACTTGGCGCTGGGCTTGGTGACGAGCGTCGCCAGGCGTCTTTGCCTGTCGAAGGTTGCTCGGACTTCGGCCGTGGCCAACACCACCGAGACGGTTCTGCCGCCTCGGCCGGACGTGGTCAACAGGTCGCGCGCGCCTCCGACTAACTCGAGCGAAGACCCGAAGCTCGTCGGAGGCTCGACGTCGATGTGCATCGTCCGGCGAACAACGCCGGGGCGCCGCAACGGCACCGATTCGAGCGGCGATCTCAGGCCCTGATCACCGCCCGGTGTGCTCGTCACCACGTGGTCACGCTACCCTTCCCCCCGCGTTCTCCGACATCGGCGTCAGGTTTCCCGCGAGGCTCTCTTGCGGCCGAAACAGGGGCATACCAAGAATCCGGTGCCGGCAGACCGACGCGCAGAGCTTTGGAAGGTTGACGGAGGCGTTCGGATGGCTAGAAGAGTGGCGATCGTCGGGGCGGCTCTGTCGGACTGCGGCCGCGTCGACGACAAAACCGCATTCGAGCTCCACCATCAGGCCACAACCCGTGCGCTGTCGGATGCCGGCATATCCAGGGACGAGGTCGACGGCTTCATGTCGCACGGAACCGGCACTCTCCCCCCGATCGAGCTCGCCGAATATCTGGGGCTCGCGCCGCATATCCAGTACATCGACTCGACGGGGGTCGGCGGGTCGTGCTGGGAGATATTTCTCGAACACGCTGTTGCCGGGATCGCTCAGGGGCTCGTGGACACCGTCGTGCTGAGCTACGGGTCTACGAGTCGCGCGGATCTCAAACGGAAGATGCGGTCCGCGAACCTCTTCTTCGGAAACCGCGGCCCGTCGCAGTTCGACGCGCCGTTCGGCCACACCCTCATCGCGAAACACGCGATGTCGGCGCGGCGCCACATGCACGAATTCGGGACCACCATCGAGCAGCTGGCCGAGATCGCCGTATCGGCCAGGTACAACGCCGGCTTCAACCCTGACGCCTATTACCGCAACCCGATAACCATCGAAGACGTCCAAGCATCGCCCCTCATCGCTGACCCGTTCACCAAGCTCCACTGCTGCATTCGCTCCGATGGAGGCGGGGCCATCGTGCTCACCCACGAGGAAAGAGCTCGGGACTGTGCGAACACTCCCGTCTGGGTCCTCGGCACAGGGGAGGCGATCTCGCACTCGTTGATGAGCGAATGGGAGGACTTCACCGAATCGCCTTGCGTCCGCTCCGGTCATAAGGCGTTCGGACAAGCCGGCGTGACACCCGACGACATCGACGTCGTACAGGTGTACGACTCATTCACGCTGACCGTCCTTCTCACGCTCGAGGGTCTCGGTTTTTGCAAGAAGGGCGAGGGGGGTTCGTTCGTCGAGGGCGGGACGCTGCGCGTCGGCGGCGCTCTTCCCACCAACACCGACGGTGGAGGGCTGTCGTCGTGCCAACCCGGGATGAGGGGGATGTTCCTTCTCGTCGAGGCTGCGAAACAGCTGCGGGGCGAGTGCGGTGCTCGTCAAGTCGAGGGAGCGGAGCTCGCGTGCGTGAACGCCACAGGAGGCTGGATCTCTTCTACAGGGACCGTGATCCTGGGCCGCACCTGATCCTCCACCGGATTCCACCGGCTTCAAGTCGCGACCGCCGTCGGATCGACCTGGACGACCCACGTTCCAACCTTTTGATGGACCGCAACGATCGACGTTCCTCTTATCGACCACGAGGGTAGAGGTTCGCGGAGGTAACTTTCGGGGAGAGTGGTGCTCTCTACCGTCTCACCGGCCGCTTACTGGACGACGGTTACCCTCTGCATCGGCAGTGGCGTGATCCTCGCTGTCGTCGCCCGCCGCCACCCTGGTCGCTGGCGTGAGATCGCCGCCCGAGTGATCGGAACGATCCTGGCGGCGGTTGCGGTGAGCTACGTACTCGAGCGCGCTACGAGCGGAAGTTGGTCGGCCAAAACCGACCTGCCGATCGCGCTCTGCGATGCGGCGGTGTTCGTCGCTGCAGCCGCATGCTGGTGGCACGTTCCGTTGCTGGTCGAGCTCACGTGGTTCTGGGGGCTCGCGGGGACGTTGCAAGGCCTGCTCACCCCCGACCTCAACGTCGGCTTTCCTCACCTCGAGTTCTGGCAATACGTTCTCGGGCACGCCGGCATCATCTGCGCCGCACTCCTGCTGGTGGTCGGAATGCGGATCACGCCGCGACCGGGGGCCGTCCTGCGGGTGTTCACGGTCACCCTCGCCTACACCGCGTTCGTCGGCATCGTGGACGCCGCGACCGGGTCCGACTACATGTTCTTACGCGAGCCGCCGTCAGAGTGGACGCTGCTTCGCGTTCTCGGTCCGTGGCCGTGGTACATCGCCAGCGCTGCCGCGGTCGCGCTTGTGCTGCTCGTGGCGTTGGACGCGCCTTTCTGGCGCGGCCGACGCCTGCAGCGCTCCACAGCGAGGCTGACAAGTGACGTCCCCTGAGCGTCGGCCTACCGAGCTCCACCTCTACCACTGGACAGACCTCACCATCATCGGGGTCGCCATCGCGGCGCTCGCCTCGGGTTTCGGACAGTTCGGGGCGACGGCCGCCTTGGGCGACGTGGCGAAGGCATTCGGTCACGTGACCGGCGGAGCGTCGGTACGCGACGAGGCGGGGCTATCTGGAACCGTGCTCGGCGTGGGCTTGGCCGTCATCCGGCTCGCCTCACTCGGCGGGCTCGCGCTCGCCGGACTCGCCGACCGATGGGGACGGCGAAAGACCCTTCTAACCACCGCGGCGGTGGGCCTGGCCGTGACGGTGGCGGCGGCGGGATCACCGGGATACTGGTGGTTCGTAGCACTATTCGCGCTCGGTCGGCCGTTTCTGAGCGCGACGAACGCAGTGGCTCAGGTGACCGGAGCGGAGCAAACGAGCTCGGCGGACCGGGCCAAAGCGGTCGCACTCATAGCTGCCGCATACGCGGTAGGTGGAGGGCTCACAGCCGAGCTGCACAGCCTGGCGCGCGGAGTGCTCGGATTTCGCGGAGTCTTCGCGTTGGCCATCGTTCCCCTGGCGCTCCTGCCCCTTGTCGCCCGTTGGATAAAAGAACCGGACCGGTTTGCCGTCGCAGCGTCGTCGCGCCATCACTCGATGCCTGTCCTCGGCGCCGTCGCCCCGCAGTTCAGAGCGCGGCTCGCCACGCTGTCGCTCCTCGCTTTCGCAGTATCGGTCATAACCGGGCCGGCCAACACCTTCGTCTTCATCTACGCGCAGAACGTCCTGAAAATGGCCGGATGGCTCACGGGCTTGATGGTCGCGATCGCGGGAGTTCTCGGACTGGCAGGCCTTCTCGTCGGGCGCTGGCTCGCCGACAACATCGGTCGGCGCCCGACATGCGCACTCGCAATAGTCGCGATGGCGGGGACAGCGTGCTTCGCATACAGCGGCGGTCAGACTGCGCTACTCGTCGGATACGTCCTAGGTGTCCTCGCGGGTGCGATATTCGCGCCCGGCTACGGAGCGATGCTGAACGAGGTTTTCCCAACCGGCGTCCGAGCTTCCGCGGCCGGCTGGCAGATCGCCGCAGGAGTTCTCGGTGCCGCCGCGGGACTGGTCGTTTTCGGGGCAGTCGCCGACGCCGGCGCGTGGGGCACAGCTGCGATTGCGACTTTCACTCCGATGATCGCGTCCGTTGCCCTGTTCCTTCTCATTCCCGAGACGAAAGGACGCGAGCTCGAGGAGCTATGGCCCGAGACAACGTGAGCGCACCGGTCTTCGCGTCGCGGCTGCGAGCGTCGTAGCTGCCTCGTCTCAAGCTGCCTCGTCGCCGCTGCGAGCTGAGCAGGGGGCCTCGCCGGCGCGAACGGCCAGCCGTTCGTGTCTGACGCCCGTGTCAGGTATAGGATTTCGGGCGCTCACGGGCTCCGGTCGGCCCTCGTAAGGTCGCCACCGGGGGCAGCGACACCAGCAGTCCGCAACTGAGGAGGGGCGATGCGAGCAGAGGATCTGGTCCTCGTCAGCGTCGACGACCACGTCGTAGAACCACCCGGGATGTTCGATGCTCATGTGCCCGACCGTTGGCGTGATCGCGCCCCTCGTGTGGTGCACAAGGACGACGGCACCGATGTATGGGTCTACGAGGGGAACGAGATCCCGAATATCGGCCTCAACGCCGTTGCCGGCCGTCCGCCCGAGGAATACGGGCTGGAGCCGACTTCCTTCGACGAGATGCGCCGGGGCACTTGGGACATACACGAGCGGATCCGGGACATGAACGCGAACGGCGTGCTCGGATCGATGTGCTTCCCGTCGTTCCCCCAATTCTGCGGACAGCTCTTCGCGAGGACCGAGGACAAGGAGCTCGGTCTCGCGATGCTCAAGGCCTACAACGATTGGCACGTCGACGAATGGTGCGGGGCTTACCCAGGCCGTTTCATCCCACTCTCGCTTCCACCGATCTGGGATCCGGAGCTAATGGCACAAGAGGTAAGGCGCATGGCCTCCAAGGGTTGTCACGCCGTCACGTTCTCCGAAAACCCTTCCAAGCTCGGGTGGCCGAGCTTCCACAACGACCACTGGGATCCGTTTTGGAAGGCCTGCTCGGACGAGGGGACGGTTGTCTGCCTCCACATCGGGTCGTCGTCGCAGCTCATGATCACAGCGAACGATGCGCCGATCGATGTACTGATCAGCCTCCAGCCTGTGAACATCTTTCAGTGCGCGGCTGACCTCGTATGGTCACCGGTGCTACGCAAGTACCCCGAGTTGAGGGTCGCGCTATCAGAGGGTGGGATCGGTTGGATCCCGTACATGCTCGAGCGAATTGACTACGTGTACCAACATCACAAGGCCTGGACGGGTCAGGACTTCGGCGATCAACTGCCGAGCCAGGTATTTCATGACCGCATAATCACTTGCTTCATCGACGATGCCTTTGGCGTAGAGAACCGCGGACATCTGAACCTCGACAACGTCTGCTGGGAATGCGACTACCCGCACTCGGACTCCACGTGGCCCAATGCGCCCGAGATCGCGATGAAGTACTTGGCCGGAGTGCCCGACGACGAGGTGGACAAGATCACGCACGCGAACGCCATGCGTATATTCCGCTACGAGCCATTCGCACAGCGGCCCAGGGAGAAGTCCACCGTCGGCGCGCTGCGAGCCGAGGCGGCGGATGTGGACGTGTCGCTGCGCTCGCGGAAGTCGGCCTCGTCCGGATCGAAGCAGACAAAGGCCTCGGACCTGGGCGCCATGGCCGGAAGCAAGTCCGACTGAGTAGACAAGTACGACTGAGTAGAGCCGTCTCCATCGACGCGGAATTTGAAGCTCTAAAGGCCACGCGAAGTGTGACTTCGCTCGAGTGTCGATGATGCGCGCAAGGATCTCGAACGACTCGAGCAGGGGGTGACTGTCTGATGTCCGATTCCAACGCTTCCGCGACGTCGTCGAAGTCTCCGACCTCGACTGCCCCTGCTGACTTGACGCGGACGCCCGTTCTCGTCGGCGCTGGACAGGTCACCAACCGCGACGAGGATCCAGCTCGCGCGCCGAACCCGTTCGAACTGATGAAAGACGCCTCGATCGCAGCCGCAAACGATATCGGTGGTGCCCGACGGCTCGGGGATCTCACCCATGTGTGGATGGTCCATTCATTATCGGTGCGTCACGGAGATCCCTCGACAGAGCTTGCGAAACAACTGGGCGCCGACAAAGCCGAAGCGCGCTGCTCGGGCATGGGAGGGTCCGTCCCGCAATGGCTCGTAACCGAGCGGCCGAGCTCGTCCTGAGCGGGATCAGGCCGCTCGTACTCATAGTCGGGGCGGAGGCACTGGCGACCCGGAGGCGTGCGCGCAAGGCCGGGGTCGAGCTCGACTGGCCGACTTCACCGGGGTGGCCGAATACCTGGCCTGCCCTGGAACCCGATCTAGGCGTGCACGCAGTCGAGCGGGCCAGCGGACTGGATCAGGCCACCACGATGTACGCACTCGTCGAGACAGCGGTGTGCCACGCGGCCGGTCGCAGCATCGATCAACAGCGAGCGGCGATGGGCAGGCTCATGGAGAGGTTCAACGCAATTGCCGTGGACAACCCTTATTCCTGGTTCCAGAAGAGGCGCGACGCGGACGAGATCACAACGGTGAGCGCAGAAAACCGAATGGTCTGTTTTCCTTATCCGAAATACGTAAACGCTGTGATGGACGTCGACATGGCTGCTGCCGTCCTCGTCACCGATGCGGCGACCGCACGCGAAATAGGGCTTGCAGAGAACGAGGTCGCACACGTAGCCGGCTGGGCTGATGCACACGACGTCTGGTACCTGTCACAGCGCCCCGAGGTTCACACGGCACCGGCGCTCAGCCGATGCAGCACAGAAGCACTGAGAATGGCCGGTCTCGGCGTCGACGATCTCGAAGCGTTCGACCTCTACTCGTGTTTTCCGAGCTCGATCGAAGTCGCTCGCGATACCCTCGCCATCGACGTAGACGACGACAGGCCACTCACTCTGACCGGTGGACTGCCGTACCACGGCGGGCCCGGCAGCAACTACGTGACCCACGCGTTGGCGAACACGCTCCAACGCCTGCGCAGCGGAGGCGGTCCAGTGCTGGTTCACGGCAACGGGTACTACCTGACCAAGCACGCTCTGGGCGTCTACACCAACCGGACGAACAAACGGACGACCGAGCCCGACGGGGACCTCCAAAAACAGATCGACGCTCTGACTGCACCGATACCGGTTCTCGCGCCCGAAGACCTAACACGTACAGCGACCGCGACCGTAGCTGCGTATACGGTTCCCTTCGGACGCGACGGTTCCCACGAAGCCGCAATTGCCTTGATCTCGGCGACCGATGGCCCCGATGAGGACCGGCAAGCGACTTCTGGGCAAACCATTCATAGCGTTGTGCGGTGCGGCGAGAAACTTACGTCGGACCTTCTTGACGGGGACGGTGTGGGCTCAACCGTCCTTCTTGAAAAGGAGGACGGGGGCGTCGTCGCGACCGCTGGGTGATCGGCGTCGGTGCGTCGATTGCCGCGGCCGCCGCCGCGGCGGACGGCGCGGAGTAAGTCAGTCCTCTTCGAGAACGAGGGCTTGTTCCGGGCAATTCTCGACACCCGAGCGAGCGTCTGCTTCCCGTCCGGGTGGTACTTCCTCTTTGAGCAGCACGCAGTGACCCCGCTCGTCCGCGTCGAACAGGTCAGGGGCGAGCGTGTAACAACGGCCGTGCCCCTGACAAACTTCGGAATCCAGGCGAATCTTCATTGGGCTGCGGCTACAGGACGTTAACCGGCCGCGGAGAAGACAAGCGGGAGAGTGTGCAGAGAGCGGAGCCCGGGCGTGTACTCGAGCACGGTACCGGGGGCCAGCGAGTAATCGGGAATGCGACGGTGGAATTCCCGGAGAGCCACGCGGAGCTCGAGGCGGGCCAGATGCGAGCCGAGGCAGCGGTGAACGCCGCCACCGAAGGCCAGGTGGGGGTTCGGGTCACGTTCGAGATCCACAAAATGGGCCGAGGGATTCGTCGCATCATCTGTGTTGGCCGACCCGAGCAGCAACATCACTTGTTCGCCCGCCTGGACCGGGCATCCGCCGATCTCGACGTCCTCTGTGACCACGCGTGCCACGGCCGGCACCGGACTTTCCCAACGAAGTAGCTCCTCGACCGCGGCGGGAATCACCGACTCGTCATCGACGAGCTGACGCCGGTGGTCATCGTTCTGGGCCAGATATGCGAAGAAGCAGTCGAGTGAATCCGTGACCGTGTCGAGGCCGGCGATGATGAAGAGGAAGCAGACGTCGACGACTTCTTCCGCGGTGAGGCGCTCGCCGTCGATCTCCGCATGCATTATCCGTGAGAGCAGGTCGTCGGTCTCTTCGTCTCCCCGTGACTGGATCACCTCGTCGAAGTAGGCGTAGATGTCGTTCGCCGCCTTCTTGCGGTAGGGCTCTTGATCGCCGGTGGAGTTTCCCGGTGGGCGGATGATTCCGTCCTTCATGTCCAGGAACAGATCAAGATCCTTGATGGGAAGGCCCATCAAGTGCAGAAAGACGGTGCAGGGCAACGGAACGGCGAATTCCTCGTGCAGGTCACAGGACCCGCGACCTGCAAATCGATCTACCAGATCGGCTACCAAACCGACGACTTCGTCTTCGAGTGCAGCCATGTGCCTCGGGGCGAAAAGGGGATCCAGGATCCGGCGGTACTTGACGTGCTTCGGCGGGTCGATCTGTAGCGGTATGAGTGGGCGGACGTTCCCCAAATTGACAGCGTCGGCACCGGACGAAAACACCGCTGGCTTGCGAAGAGCGGATTCGATGTCCGACCGGCGGGTGACGACGCAGAACTCCTCGCCGATCCGGAAGACGGGTTGTTCCCTGAGCGTTCTGGCGACGGCCCGGGGGTCCTCGGAGGCGGCAAGATCGACTACGGCTGTGGCCCCCGGATCGCGACGAACATCATCACTCGTGGACATCTGGTCTCCCCATGTCGCCCCCCTCATCCCTGCCGGCCCACGTGGGGGCGGCCCTTGCGTTACTACTGCGGCGACCGATGCAGCTCTCGAGGCGCCCAGACAACCTGCGCCGGTCTCCTCAGGTTAGCGTTTCCTGACGCGGATGTCAGTTCTGACGGTGGCGTCAGGTCGTGATTTCCTTGCTGCCTGCTCGAACGGGCCCCTTGCCGCTCAGATGTCCCTAATGAGAGAGTTCCAGCGCGTCCGTCGGAAGACCCCTCATCTCGAAGGGTCGTCCGGGCCGAAGTCGGATCAGAACTGGAATCCAGCTCGAGGATCGGGACTGTTCCGCCTGGGTCTAGGCCTTGGCGAGGGTGGGTTCGGGAACCGTCTCCGGCGGGGCGACAGGGCGCGACAGAAGAATCGAGTCCCTCGCTCGACTCACGGGATCGCACAGTCGCAGCTGCTCTGCAACACGCCCGAGCACTTCGACCAGTCATCTTCCGACCGCGCTGCGAGCCGTTCAGTAGAATGAGAGGGAACGGTCGGGAGGAGTGCGTGGCAGGCGCAGGCGGCGAAAGGACCAATCGGCGCCGTACCAAGCGGTCGTCGCGGCCCTCCACTCCTCATGAATTGGGTCTCGCGCTTCAACGCGCGCGAGCACAGAAGGGCGTAGGTCTCTCCGAATTACACGATCGAACCGGCGTGCCGTGGTCCCAGCTGGAAGCGCTCGAGCAAGGCGACCTCCGCAGGTTCCCGGACGAGAGGACCGCAAGCTCGGCGTTGCGGCGGTATGCGGAGGTCGTCGACCTCGACGACGGTCGTCTGGAAGGGCTCGTGCACGAGAATTGGGAGGCCGGTCTCGTCGACGCCACGACGTCACATTCCGGTGTTGGATGGTCGTCCAAAAGCTCCACAGCGACCCCGACCGTGACCGGGCACCTGAGTCGCTATCCGGGTGACAAATCCCATCTGGAAGCGTTCACACAGACCGCGCAGACGCGAGCAGTCCCAGGTGGAAGGGCCATGGAGCCGGGGTCACACCGAGACGGCATGTTGACCGGCGCGTATCCGGCTGTGCCACCGCTTCGCATCAAACCTGCGAAACGCAAGCCTCCGATACTTCTGCGGATGACGGTGTGGCTGACCATACTTCTCATCGCGGTCGGTCTGGCCGGTCTGGCTCTTCACCGCTGGCGTCCTCAGGTTCTCAAGGACATCCACCTCATGACCGGCCCACCCGCGCCGAAGGCCGCCGCCCCTCATCATTCACAGCATCCAGGGCCTCCTCTCGTGACCTCGAGCTCCAACGGACCCAACAGTGAGCAGATGACTGTGAGGGCTCGCAATTACGAAGTGGTCGTAAGGGCTCTCCAGCCTGCTTGGATACAGGTCACGACACCTGCGAGCTTCACCCCGGTTTTCGCCCGAACGCTTGCGGGCGGCGAGCAACAGGTATTCCAGTCGGCAAACGGGCTGATCTCTGTCCAGTTCGGCGGTGCACAGGCCCTCTCCGCCGTACAGATCAACGGTCAGCCGGTACCGAGCTCACTGTTCAAACCACCCGTTGTGCCTTTCACGCTGAACTTCTCATCCGCAACATGACGGCAACCTGAGAGAAAAAGGACAAAAGCCTCCACTCGGCGCCGGTCACGCCGGCCCGCCTCAGATCCGATCCGTCCACGCCAAGCGTTCGCGAGAACCGGGATCCTTTTCGATGCGAGACTGAACATCGAAGTGCATCGTGGCACGGACATCGCTTCCATACGGCGGCCACGGGGGCGCCGCAGCCGTCTCGGGCACTCCTGAGCGCGCGAAGGAGGTCCAAGCTTCGTGCATGCAGGTGGCGAGCGATTTCGGCGGATCCTGGCCCGTCAGAAGCTCGACCCCAGGTTTGTCGAGGGTGTCGAAAACGAACGGGATCTCGAGAGCATGACAGGAGCCGAGCTTCCCGTCGAAGGCGGTGGACGCATACTCGAACAAATACATGAACGTGTTCTCGGGCTGATGTTGCGACTGAGCCTCTGCCAGGCGTATGGCTGGAACACGGAACACGCGGTCGGTCATAATCGCACCGAAAAGCTCCCCGTGGGTGGCTGTTGGAAGTGCCTTGCGATATTCGGATATCAACGACCCTGGGCGCGTCGTCACCCGGCCGACCCGCCGGCGCAGCTTGTCGGCATCATCGACGTCCCCGGCCATCAAGGCGAACAAGTTCCATTCGTCACGATTGGTGCCGACGATCAGTGGGACTGAGGGCACGGAACCTTCTCTGACCGCGTCGTGAGGGGGCCGCGGCAACACGGTGCCGTCGACCACCGGTCCGAATGGAAGGCCAGACGCCGACGTGCTTCGGCTCTTAAGACGTCCGGTGGAGGTCGCTACGGACACCGCAGTCTGAGCCTCGAGAATCTGCTCTGGTCCGGCGCCGAGCAAGGTATCCAGACCTCCGTCTATCTCTGCGAGGAGCGCGTCGGCGACCACCGCTGCGTCCGCGGGTTTCGAGACGTTGTGAGCAGCGCCACTTTGGGCGATCGCCTTTGCAAATTTGCCCGACGCGGCGGGCGTTCCCAGCAAGGTGCCGACGCTCATGGCGCCAGCCGACTCGCCGAAGATCGTGACATTGTCAGGGTGACCCCCGAACGCCGAGATGTTGTCGCGCACCCAGTCGAGCGCAGCGATCTGATCGAGCAGACCGTTGTTGCCCGAGCTCGCGAACGCGGGGTCCAGATGACCGAGGTAGAGCCAGCCGAGAGCACCCAGGCGGTAGTTGATGCTGACCACGACGATGTTCCCGCGGATGACGAACCCGGACCCGTCATACCAAGGAATTGCCCCCGTTCCGTTGACAAACGCCCCGCCGTGGATCCAGACCATGACCGGTCGCAGTGCGTCGTCGACCGCGGGTGTCTGGATGTTGAGAAAGAGACAGTCTTCGCTCCAGTCCGGTGCCCTGGCCAGCCCGATCGAGCCCAGGCTGTCACCGGTCTGGACCGAGACCTTGCCGAACCGGGTCGCGTCCAAAACTCCGTCCCACCCGGCATGCGGCTCCGGCGGTTTGAAGCGCCGCGGTCCCGTCGGGGGTGCGGCAAACGGGACTCCGGCGAAGAGAACTACGCCGTCCTTGTCGACACCCTGGATTCTCCCGGTGTTCGTCCGGACTATTGGGTTCATACAAATTCACGTCCAGATTCGGTCGACACTGGCACCAGGGTGCACAACGTCGCAACTCGTCTCGAGC
>Ga0187783_10002736_pt1 | contig 13093 bp, 17 predicted proteins | sample 1015_SJ02_MP02_2_FD_132471 | JGI IMG/M metagenome (GOLD analysis project Ga0187783, IMG submission 132471) | Tropical peat soil microbial communities from peatlands in Department of Meta, Colombia - 1015_SJ02_MP02_20_MG | ecosystem: Environmental > Terrestrial > Soil > Wetlands > Peat | place...
AATCCGGGTCCGCCCTGCAGGAACAGCAGCCACGGCAGGTCGGCGTCGGCCTTCTCGGCGGCGACGACCTCGCGGGCGAACACCTCGATCTGCTCCCCGTCCGGCCGGGCGTGATCCAGCGGGACGGCGAAGAAACGATCGGTCAGCATGGTACCGGGCTGGCGGTAGCTCATCACGTTCCGACGCTACCTGCCGGCCGAAGGCATGCCCTGCGTCAAGGCACGCCTTTCTTTCTGGCCGAACGGTCCGTGGTGCGCGCTCCCGCTCCATGACTTGAGCGCCTGGGTCGCCGGTCGGCGAGTAGGGTCGGCGCCATGGGACACGCGATCCGGACGGTCAGCGTGGCCGAGCGGCGCAAGCGGCTGGCGGTCCGGCACCGCTTGGCACCGGGGGAGCGGGCCGGGACCGCCGCGGCCGCGGTGGCCGGCGTGGTCGGCCTGCACGGCACCGACCCGGCGTCGGTCTACCTGGCCGCCTGGGCCCGGACCCGTGATGTCGACAAGACGGCCATCGAGCATGCCCTGTACGAGGAGCGCTCGCTGGTGCGCATGCTCGGCATGCGCCGCACCGTGTTCGTCGTGCCGGCCGGGCTGGTGCCGGTGATCCAGGCGGCGTGCACGGACCAGATCGCCGCGGGGATGCAGCGACGTCTCGCCCGGCAGCTGCGGGAATCCGGCATCGCCGAAGACGCGGAAAGCTGGCTCAAGGACGTGGGCGAGGCCACGCTGCGGGCGCTGGCCGTCCGCGGCGCCGCGACCGGCACGGAACTCGCCAGGGATGAGCCGCGGCTGCGGGAGCAGATCGTGTACCCGAATGCCGCCGGCAACAGCTACGGCGGGCCGGTGAACGTCACCAACCGGGTGCTCACCCTGCTGTCCGCGCAGGGGCACATCGTGCGCGGGCGGCCGCGCGGCGGCTGGACCTCCGGCCAGTTCACCTGGTCCGCCGCCGCCGGGCAGGCACCGATCCCGCCCGCCGCGGCGCGGGCCGAGCTGACCCGCCGGTGGCTGTCGGCCTTCGGTCCCGCCCTGCCCGCCGACCTGCAGTGGTGGACCGGGTGGACGGCCGGGCAAGTCAAGCAGGCGCTGAGCCACCTGGACGTGGCCGGGGTCGACCTGCACGGGGCGCCAGGCGTCATGCTCGCCGCCGACGAGCCCGGCCTGGACATCCAGCCGGACCCCGGACCGTGGGCGGCGCTGCTGCCCGCCCTTGACCCCACCGCCATGGGCTGGCGCGAGCGGGCCTGGTATGTCGGCGGGCACGCGGCCGCGCTGTTCGACCGGTCAGGGAACATCGGCCCGACGGCCTGGTGGGACGGCAGGATCGTGGGCGGGTGGGCGCAGCGCACGGACGGCGAGATCGCGGTCCGGCTGCTCGAGGACGCCGGCGCCGAAGCCGCCGCCGCGGTAGCGGCCGAGGCCGAGCGGCTCCGGGCGTGGCTCGGGACCGGCGCCAGGATCACGCCCCGCTTCCGGACCCCGCTGGAACGCGAACTGACCAGTTCTTGCGCATAATCCGGGCATAAAACGCGTAGCGGGGGAATCCTTACTGACGTGGTCATCTTCATCATCTGGATCTGCATCGTCGGGCTGGTCATCGGCGCCATCGCCCGCCTGCTTCTGCCCGGCCGGGACAACATCGGCATCCTCGGCACCATCGTGCTCGGCATCGTCGGCTCGTTCGTCGGTGGCTTCCTCGAGAACCTGGTCAAGTACCACACGCTGAGCGTGCACAGCTTCCATCCCGTCGGCCTCATCGGGTCGGTCATCGGTGCCTTCGTGCTGCTGCTCTTGCTCCGGCTTACCGGCCTGGAGCGGGGCCGCGGCCGCAGCCGCCGCCGGCGCTACTGACCGTCCCGCGGGATTTCACCGCGACAGCCGCCGGAACACCGGGACGGCCCGCGGAAGCCGGCCGTCGCGGGGCGTGCACTGGCGGGTGATGCGCGCCGCGGCGTCGGGCAGGAACGGCTCAAGCTCCCGGCCCAGCACCGAGCACGCCTCGAACAGCGCGGCGAGAACGGCATCAAGTGACTGGCCGCCATCGCCGCGTTCCGCCCCAGCCAGCTCCCACGGGCGGACACGGTTGATGAACCGGTTTGCCTCGTCCGCGATCGCCCACACCGCCGCCGTCGCCCGCCTGAAGTCGAACTCCGCCAGGGCGGCCCCGACGCGGCCGCCGACAAGCCCGCACGCCGCGGCCAGATCCTCCCCGCCCGCCGGGACCGGCACTGGCTCCGCGGCCGGTGCAGGGACCGCCGTCGCGGCCGGTCCGGGTGCAAGGCCGTCCCGGTACCTGTGGCTCATCGCGACCACGCGGTTGACCAGGTTGCCGATGCCGTTGGCCAGCTCGCCGTCGGCGCGAGCGATCAGACGCTCGACGGTGAAGTCGGCGTCGCCCACCCGCGGCACCTCCCGCAGCAGCCACCAGCGGACCGCGTCGGCGCCGTACTGCGCGGCCAGCGCGACCGGATCGGCACCGGAACCAGACGACTTGGAGATCTTCCGCCCGCCGGCGGTCAGGTAGTCGTGCACGAAGATGTCGGTCGGCAGCGGCTGCCGTGACGACAGCAGCATGGCCGGCCAGTAGACGGCGTGGAACCGCAGCACGCCCTTGCCGAGCAGGTGGATCCGCCGGCCCTCCCCGGACCACCACTGCTGGTAGGCGTCACCGCCTGTGCCGTAGCCGAGCGCGGTTACGTAATTGCACAGCGCGTCGAACCACACGTAGATCACCTGGCCGGGATCGCCAGGGACCGGGATGCCCCAGCCGCCGGCCCGTTCGGCAGGCCGCGACACCGAGAAGTCCTCAAGCCCGGCGTCGATGAGCGCCAGTACCTCGTTACGGCGCCCGGCCGGCTCGATGCGCAGCGCGCCGTCCGTGATCGCCTCGCGCAGCGCCCCGCCGTACCGGGACAATCGGAAGAACCAGTTCTCCTCGGCCACCGGCACCGGCTCGGTGTCGTGCTCAGGGCAGCGTCCGGCCCGCAGTTCGGCGGGGGAGTAGAACTGCTCGCAGCCGGTGCAGTAAAGGCCCTCGTAGCGCTTGCGGTACAGGTCCCCGGCCGCGCCTGCGGCCCGCCAGAACCGCTCGACGCCCGGGCGGTGCCGTGCGTCGCGGCTGGTCCTGATGACGTCGTCGACGGTGAGCGACAGTGCGGGACCAAGCGCAAGGAACGCCTCCGCGTTGCGGTCGACGAAGTCCCGCACGTCCTCGCCCGCCGCCTGCGCCGCGAGCACGTTCTTCAGCGAGTTGTCGTCGGTCCCGGCCTGGAACCGGACCAGGTCCCCGCGCAGGCGCCCGAAGCGGGCCAGCACGTCGGCCTGCACGACCTCGAGCGCGAACCCGATGTGCGGGCGCGCGTTGACATAGGGGATGGTCGTGGTGATGTAGGTGTGCGGAGCGGTCATCGCAGCCTCCCGGTGTTAAGGGGGGCTCCGAGCGCCACAAACACATCGAGGCCCCGTCGCAGGGCCTCGGAAACTAAATCGTCCGGACGCGTCAGAGGCCCCGCGCGCGGGGCATCATCACCTGGCATCCGTAGCTGCTCACCTAACCAGCATACCGGACGGCGTCGCCGACGCGGATGCGGCCCGGCCGCAGCACCTCGGCGTAGACGCCGGCGCACGGCTCCGGATCGGCTGAATCCAACGGCTCCACCCGGTTGTGGCGGGCCAGCACCCGCAGGGCGTCGGGGTCGCGGGGGAGCGGGCCGTGGGCCAGGGTCGGGACGGCGCACCGGGGAGTCCGGGCGATCACCCGCAGGACGAGGTCGCCGCCGACCCGAAGGCACCGCTCCAGCCAGTCGTTCTCGGTGAAGCCGGGGGCGGCGGTGCGGATGACGATGTTGGGCCGGTACCGCTCCGGGTCGGACCGGCCGTGCGGGCTCAGCTCGGCGATGCGGTCGAGCGTCGAGGTGGTCAGCAGGTGCAGCGGCGCGAAGTCGACGAACGTGCCGGGCGGCCCGCCGCCGCCTATCTCCATGAGTTCCGCCGGGACCTGCGCGTCGACCCCGTCCCGCAGCACGGCCTCGGGGACGGCCCGGTCAAGCGCGGCTCCAGGAGCGGGGGTCGCGGTCAGCGCGACCGGCTGGCCAAGCAGCCGGGACAGCACCGCGTCGACGTCGGCGTCGCTGCTCCAGATCGCCTTGCCCTCGGGTAGCGTGATGCGAACGGCCCCATCCCCGGCGGCGTCCCCGGCGGCCGCCAGGGTCAGCAGATCACGCCACAGGCGGGGAAGCTTCGCGCTGGCGACCTTGCCCGTGGCCTGGCTGACCACGGCCAGCCGCCGGTCGCCGGCCAGGCCGGTGAACGTCACGTCGCTGGCGTCCAGGTCCTGGCCCAGCATCGACTTGACCGGGTAACGGCGCAGCGCGGTCACGGTTCCGAGCACGCTCACCAGGCTACGCACCGGAGACTGCGAATAGGATTCCGGCTGAGGGTCCCGCAGGACGAGAAGGAAGCCATGACAGAGGTAACGCTGACCATCGGTGCCGCCACTGCGTGCAGCGACGGATTCCCCGGTGAACTGAAGGCCCTGGTGGTGGACCCGGGCGCCCGCGCGGTAACGCATCTGGTGGTTGAGCCGGAACGCGAGCACGGGTCCGGGTTCGGGCTAGCCAGGCTCGTTCCGTTCGATCATGTCGATGCGTCGGCCGAGCCGGTCAGGCTGCGTTATACCGAGGCGGAGTTCAAAGACCTGAGCCCGGCCGAGGAGACGGTGGCCGAGTTCCTGCCTGGCTACGGCGGGCCGATCCAATTGCTTCCCCCGGGAGAGGGCTGGCGGGCAGCGGACGACGGTCCGGTCGCGGACGGCGAGACGATCCCGGTGATCAGGGAGATGGAAACCATCCCGCTGATCCCGCAGACGCAGGACGGGGCGCCCGAGGTCGAGGAGAGCCGGAGCGATCAGGTCCGCGCCACCGACGGCGACGTCGGGCACTTGCACGGGCTGCGCGTCGATCCTGACCACGGCGAAGTGCGCCAAGTCCTGCTCAGAAGGCATCCGTGGGGTCATGCGGAACTGGCTATCCCCATCGGCAAGGTGTCCGGATTCGATGCGGGCGTCCAGCTCAGCATCACCAAGAAGGAAGTACGCGACCTGGTCCCCTGAGCCCTCTCAGCCGCCGCCATCCTTCCCCGCCGCGGCGTCGTAGATGCGCTCGAGGAGACGCAGTGTCTCCAGGCCGGCCGTTCCTGGCACCGGCGGCTCGCGTCCCGCGGTGACGGCGTCGAGGAAGCCGGTGACGCTGGCCTGGACCGACGCCGACCAGTCGTCCGGCCGGACCGGAACATCCTGCCACCGGCGGTCACGGAACATGGCCAGGGCCGGGCCGCTGCGGTAGCCGACGAACAGTGACTCGATGCCCGCCAGGCGGAGGATGGCGTCGGTGCCGACGATCTCGATCTCGTCATCGAAGGTCGAGGGCGGCCCGTAATGATTGGCCTCGATGATGCCCCGGGCGCCGGACTCGAATTCCAGTACGATGACGGCGAAAGTCTCGCCCCGGCTCCTGGGTGCGTCGAGGACCGCGCGGACCTCGCGGACCGGCCCGAAAAAGTGCAGGGCCAGGTAGAGCCGGTGCACCCCGGCGTCGGCCAGCAGGCCGCCGCCGTTCAGGCCGGGGGAGTCCCGCCAGTCGCCAAACCGGGGACCCATGCCCAGGCGGAGCCGGATGAGTACGGGCCTGCCGATCGCGCCGGCGTCGATGAGCCGCTTCGCCTCGGCGTGCGGGGCGTAGAAGATCTGGTTGTGCGACACGCCGAGGGCGACTGCCGCCGCCGCTGCCGCGTCGACGAGTTGCTGGCCTTCCCCCACGCTGTTGGCCAGCGGCTTTTCCACCAGGACGTTCCGGCCGGCCCGGATCGCCGCCAGGGCCACCGGGAGGTGCAGGTGATGCGGCAGGCAGACGCACACCGTGCCGATCCGCGGGTCGGCGATCAGGTCACCGGCATCGGTGTAGCCGCGCACGCCCGGGGCCTGGAACGGCGCCAGCAGGTCCGGCCTGGTGTCGGCCACGGCCACCAGGCGCGCCGTGTCCGACCGCCGGACCGCCGCCGCGTGGACCTGGCCGCTCTCGCCCAAGCCGATGATCCCGACCGCGCCCGGGTCAGCGGAGGGACTGGGCCGCGGGAGCGAGTCGTCAGTGGTCGCCACGGCGGATCTCCACGGATGGGTCAGTCCAGGACGGCCACGGCCAGGCTCGCCTGCGCCTCGATGTCGCCGGTGCCGACGACGTTGCCGTCGTCGTCAAGCGGGCAGGCCCCGGCGCTGAAGATCAGCGAACCTCGTGCGGCCACGGACGCGTAGGCATTGGGAACACCCGGGTACAGGCCCTCACTGCGGATAAGACGGACGCTCATGGAGCATGTCTGCCCGGGAACCGGCCGATGATTCTGATTACTTCCGCCGGTCCTAGACCGGGCACCAAGTAGAACAGAGGTAGGGATGAGCGTATTCGTCTTGATCCCAGGGGTGGGCGGTTCTGCGTGGTACTGGCACCGGGTGGTCCCGGAACTGCGGGCCCGCGGCCATGAGGCGATCGCGGTTGACCTGCCGGGGCCCGACGAGTCCGCCGGGCTGCCGGAGTACGCCGATGCGGTCGTGGCCGCCATCGCGGGCCGTCGCGACGCCGTCGTGGTCGCGCAGTCGATGGGGGGCTTCACCGCGCCGGTAGCCTGCACACGCACGCCGGTCCGGCTGCTGGTCCTGGTCAACGCGATGATCCCGGTGCCAGGCGAGACCCCTGGCGACTGGTGGGGCGACACCGGCTGGGAACCGGCCCGCGTCGCGGCCGCCCGGGCAGGCGGATATCCCGCCGAGTTCGACCTGGCTACCTACTTCTTGCACGACGTGCCCGCCGAGGTGGCGGCCGCGGGGGAGGCCCACAGCTACAACGAGGCGGACATTGCCTTCCGCCAGCCCTGCGCCATAGACAACTGGCCGGACGTACCCACCCGGGTGATCGCAGGAAGAGCCGACCGCTTCTTCCCGCCGCAATTCCAGCGCCGCCTCGCCCGTGACCGCCTCGACCTCGGTATCGACGAGATCCCAGGCGGCCACCTGGCCGCGCTGGCCTATCCGGCTGACCTGGCCGAACGGCTGGCCGGCTACCTGACGTAACCCCAACCGGGCCGGGTGGGGAGCGCTGTTGTGAGGCGCGAGCCGCTGAACTCGACGGTCGAGTCCGTGACCCGCTGCCAGAATGGCCAGATGGACGGCGTGATCCGTAGCTCGATGCCGGCGCTGGCGTGCCTGCCCACCAGATCGTCGATGGCGATGCGCTCGATCGCGTCCACCTGTTCGTCGGCGACCCAGTAGCCGCCCACCTCGTGCGGGCGGAACGGCCCGGCCGGCAGCCGGTAGGCGTAAAGACGGCACGCCCGCATGCGGGTCAGCCAGCCGGCTTCCATGACGTGGATCCGGTTGGCCGCGCTCTGGCCGAAGAACCGCTCACGATCCTGCGCCGTGGTGGTCGACACCGGCCAGATGCATCCGCGCGGGCAGTCTCTCGGAAACCAGAACATCGGCGCGTGGCGGGTATCAACCGCCCACACCAGCGGCGACGCCTGCGGGTTGGTGGCCGGCGTATGCGGCAGGAACCTCCCGAGCGACGGGTCCTGGCTGAAGTGACAGAGTGCGAACGGGCCTTCCCCCTCGTACGGCGGCGCCGGCTCCCTGGCCAGCAGATGCGCCGGATAGTCCGCACCCATCGGCTACTGCTGTCCGGGCCATTCCGCCGTCGGCACGGGAAACCCGAACGGTGCGGGCAGGGGAACGCTGGCTCGGAGCAGCCGGCCGGCGAGACGGCGCAGGTCTGCCTGCGTCACGTCATCCAGCATCAGGGGGGGCTCGCTCATCGTCTCCTCCACCGGCCGGTCGCTGTCCCAAATGGTATGCCGGCGGTCAGCGGCATACCTCGAAGGTCAGGCCTGCGCGGTCCGGGTGATATGGGCGTGGGCCACGCCCGCGGAGCAGGTCAGCCCGGAGGATGAGTAGCCAGCGACGCCCCCGGGCGGGTGCTCGAAGAGCCGTTCGCCCGCGCCAAGGAGGACGGGCGCGATCGCCAGGTGCATCTCGTCGACGAGCCCGACGGCCAGGAACTGCCTGATGGTGGCGGGACCACCGCCGAGCACCACGTCCCGGCCCCCGGCCGCCCGCAGCGCCACGTCGAGCACCTCGCGCGGAGTGGCGTCGAGGAAGCGGAACGTCGTCCCGTTGCGCATCGTCAGGTCGGCCCGGGGGTGGTGGGTCATCACGAACACGTCGTGGCCGAACGGCGGGTCCTCGCCCCACCAGCCTCGCCACGACTGGTCGAGCCAGGGTCCCCGGACCGGGCCGAACATGTTCCTGCCCATGATCGTCGCGCCGACGCCGACCGTGCGGGCGAGGACCAGATCGTCGTTGACGCCGGAATCTCCGCCCTCCTGGCCGCGCAGGGCTCGCATGGATCTGGTCTGGAACATCCACTCGTGAAGCTGAAGGCCTCCTTCGCCGAGCGGGCTCTCGGGGCTCTGCCGCGGTCCGGCCGCGAACCCGTCGAGCGAGATCGTGAAATTGTGCACGCGCAGCCGCGCCATGCGAACTCCTCTCGTTGAGCAAAGCGGTTGCAGATCGCAAATCGCGACATTGATCCGATAGCGTGCCAGTGATGTCGATGACCGGTCACGACCCGATCGTGGATACCGCGGAGAACTACCGTAGGTTCGCGCGGCTTGAGGCGCACGGACGCTCCCCGGGCTACGAGGCCCTGGCCGTCGCGGTGGCAGGCGATGAGCTGATCCTGGCGTTCCTGGCTTCCCTGCCGCCGGGCAAGCGACAGCCGAACCTGCTGTTCGCCGCCGCCAGGTACCTGCTCCGCGCCCCGGCCGACATCGGCTCGCTGCGGACGCTGGTGGCCGACCGCCGCAGCGAGCTTACGGCAGTGATAGAGGCCAGGCGGACACAGACCAACGAGCCGGCCCGCTGTGCCACGCTGCTGCCGGCCCTGGCGCAGCTGCCGCAGCCGCTGGCCCTGCTCGAGGTCGGGGCGAGCGCGGGGCTGACGCTGCTCGTGGACCGCTACTCCTACGACTACGCCGGGCACCGGATCGCCGGGACCGACCCGCGCGCACCGGTGCTTGCCTGCCAGCCGCGGGGGCCGCTCCCGTTGCCGGACCGGGTGCCCGCGATCGCATGGCGGGCCGGGCTGGACCTCAACCCCCTGGACGTCAGCGACGCCGACGACGTGCGGTGGCTGGAGTGCCTGCTGTGGCCCGGCGAGCACGGCCGCGCCGAGCGCCTGGCTCAGGCCGTCGCCACGGCCCGGCGCGACCCTCCGCCGGTCCACCGCGGTGACCTGCTCACCGACGTGCCCGCCCTGGCCCGCCAGGCACCAGCCGACGCCACCCTGGTCGTCTACCACTCCGCCGTCCTCGCCTACGTCGCCGAACCGCAACGTCAGCAGTTCGCCGACACGGTCCGCGAGCTGGGCGCCGTCTGGCTGTCCAACGAGGGGAGCCGGGTGCTGCCTGGCATCGCGGTGCCGCGCCACGCCGGGGCGCCGTTCCTGCTTGTGCGCGACGGCACCGTCCCGACCGCGTTCACCGACCCGCACGGCACCTGGCTGCGGTGGCTGGCCTTAGCCTAAGTTCGGTCAACGCTCACGCGGCGGGTGGCTGGTCGATGCGGACCAGGTTGCCGGACGGGTCACGCACGGCGCAGTCCCGCGCGCCCCATGGCTGGTCGGCCGGCTCCTGCACGATGTCGGCGCCCGAGGCGCGTACCTTCTCGAACGTGGCGTCGAGATCATCGGTATGGAAGTGGATGCCGTTCAGGGCGCCTTTGGCGAGAAGGGCGGCGATCGCGTCCCGGTCGGCGGGGCTGCCGCACACGTAGTTCGTCAGGACGATCGCGACACCGGGCTGGGAGGCGGCGCCGACGGTGATCCAGCGGGAGTCTTCGCGGCCGACGTCGCTGCGCAGTTCGAGGCCGAGCACGTCGCGGTAGAACGCCAGTGCGAGGTCAGGGTCGTGGACTTGGACGAAGCAGCAGGAAAGAGTGAGATCCATGTCGGCAATGCTAGGGAGCCAGCGCCCCGCGCGCCTGTCCGGCCCTGCTCGGCACGCGGCTCGGGCGGGTGAGTTCCTTGGCTATGCAGCCGGGCACGCCCACGAGCGCGCCGTGGTCACGGGCCCGGTAGGCCGTCGGCGTCTCGCCCACCAGCTGGGTGAAGCGTGCGCTGAACGAGCCGAGCGACGTACACCCGACCGCCAGGCAGACCTCGGTGACCGACAGGTCGCCGAGGCGCAGCAGCGCCTTGGCCCGCTCGATTCGCCGCGTCATCAGGTAGGCGTAGGGCGTCTCCCCGTACGTCGCGCGGAACTGCCGGGCGAAGTGGGCGGTCGACATCAGCGCGACGCGCGCGAGCGCGGCCACGTCGAGCGGGAGCGCGTACTCGCGGTCGATCAGATCGCGGGCGCGGCGCAGGCGCGCGAGGTTGGCCAGCTCCTCAGGCGACACGACGCCAGCCTAGCAAGACGCCGGTTCGGCCAGCCTCGGCGGCAAGCCGACGGTTGCGGGGGAGCAGGAGTTAAAGCCGCTCGTGGGGGGAAGCATGGATGACCTGCCGAGCCGGACGGCGATGGGCAGCGCGGTGCTGCGCGCCGACCACATGCGTGAGGACGCGCCGCCGTGGCTGCTCGAGGACTGCCTTTCCGAGCGGTTGCTGGATTCCCGGAGCCTGGCGGAGGTGCGCGCGGAGATTGCCCGGTGGGCGCCGGGTGTGCGGGCGGCGATGCGGCTGGCGCACGCCGCGCGGAGCCGGCTGGCCGAAGACGCGGCCGTGGAGGGACTGGCCGCTGGCCGCCGTGACTATGTCCTTGTCGGGGCCGGCCTTGACACCTTCGCCTGGCGGCATCCGGCCGCGGCCGGCCTGCGTATCTGGGAGATCGACCACCCGCAGACCCAGCGGTGGAAGCGCCAGGCGGTCCGCGAGCGCGGTCTCGGTGAGCCGGCGAACGTCCGCTTCGTCCCGGCCGACCTCACCGCGTCTTCCCTGGGCGCCCTCGGGCTCCCGCCGATCGCGACCTGGAACTGGCTCGGGGTGACCATGTACCTCGAGCATCAGGTCACCGAGGACGTGCTCGCGGTGATCGCCCGGCAAGACGCCGGGACGACGCTCGTGGTCAATTTCCTGCTCGCCGACGCGGATGCGGACGACCTCAGCCGCGCGGTCCAGGCGACAGCGGCGGACGTGGTACGCAGGGAGGGGGAACCCGTCCGGTCCCGGTACACCCGCAGCGAGGTCGGCGGCCTACTGGGCAGCGTCGGCTTTTCCTCGGTCGCGCTGCTTGACGCGGCGGCACTGAAGGACCGGTACTTTCCCGGCCGCCGTGACCTGCGGCTGCCAGATTCGACGCTCGTGTGCGTCGCCCGGGTGTTACCAACGCTCGACGGGTGGGCAGCCGTTCTTGCTCCACTGCGTCGCACCTAGTAGAACGAAACCATGGGAAGACAGGCGACCGTCGTGCTTTACGTGCTCGCGATGGTAGCCATCGTGGTCGGCGTGGACGTCCTGTTCTTCAGGAACCAGCTCTGGCCGCGGCTTGCGGTAAACGTCGGAATCGTCCTTGTGTTCGTGGCCTTCTATTTCAGGTTCCTGAAGCATCCATGAGCGCAGGCCCCGGCCCGTTGCGGCCGGGTGCACCACGGCCCGGATCTGGCCGGACCCTGCTCACTTCGGCTCGGCCGCTCGGCGCCGGTTGTAGAGGCGGATGGCCCAGAGGTAAGCCACGACCGCGATGCCGATGCTCCACCCTATGGCCGCGATGGCATGGTCGCCGATCGCGGCGCCGGTGAGCAGTCCGCGCACCGTATCGGCGACGGGGGTGAACGGCTGGTACTCGGCGAATTGCCGCAGCCCCGTCGGCATGGTGGCCGTGGCCACGAAACCGCTGCTGAGGAACAGCAGCAGGAACAGGATCATCGGAGTGTTGCTGGCGGTCTCGACGCTCTTGGCGGCAAGGCCGAGCGCGACGGCCAGCCAGATCAGAGCGAAGGCGAACAGAGCCAGTATCCCGATCGCGGCCAGCCAGCGGAGCGGTCCGGCAGCAGAGCGGAATCCGAGCCCGAAGGCGACCCCGATGAGGATGGCGATGGCGACGAGGATTTGGATCAGGCTGCCGAGCACGTGGCCGGTGAGGACCGAGGCGCGGGCGATGGCCATGGTGCGGAACCGGTCGATGATGCCGCCGGTCATGTCCATGGCGACCATGATTGCGGTGCCCTGGATGGCTGAGGCCACGGTGATGAGCAGCAGCCCCGGTACCACGTAGTTGAGGTAGTCGCTGCGCCCCTCGTGGGCGCCGAGCCCAGCGCCGAGCTGGCCGCCGAAGACGTAGACGAACAGCAGCAACAGCACGATGGGTATGCCGATGAGCATCACGGTCATGGTCGGGTAGCGGAGCTGGTGCTTGAGGTTGCGACGCAGCATGACCCGTGAGTCGCTGAGCGTGTAGGCGAGCGTGGTCATGAGAGCGGTACTCCTTGTAGTGCGGGGTCTCCGTTGAGCTGTGCGGTGACGTGGCTGCCGGTGACGGCGAAGAACACGTCGTCGAGGTCCGGGGTATGGATTGTCAGCCGCTCGACGGGGATACGGGCTTCGTGCAGCTCGTCGAGCAGGCCACGGAGCGAGTCGACGGTGCCGTCGGCCGGGACCCGGAGGACGAGCTGGTCCTGGTCGGGCACGGCTGCCGGCAGTAGCTCGCTCGCCGAGTGCAGCAGGTGGGGATCGGCGAAGTGGAGCCGGACGTGGCCGCCGGGAATGCGGCTCTTCAGCTCGGCCGGGGTTCCTTCGGCCACGATCCTGCCCTGGTCGAGCACTGCGATCCGGTCGGCCAACTGGTCCGCCTCATCGAGGTACTGGGTGGTGAGCAGGACGGTGACTCCGGCGGAGGCCAGCTCGCGGACGATCTGCCACATCGTGTGACGGCTGCGCGGATCCAGCCCCGTGGTGGGCTCGTCGAGGAAAATTACCCGGGGCTTACTGACCAGGGTCATCGCCAGGTCGAGCCGTCGTCGCATCCCGCCTGAGTAGGTCGAAAGCAGCTTGTCGGCG
>Ga0187783_10002737_pt1 | contig 13085 bp, 7 predicted proteins | sample 1015_SJ02_MP02_2_FD_132471 | JGI IMG/M metagenome (GOLD analysis project Ga0187783, IMG submission 132471) | Tropical peat soil microbial communities from peatlands in Department of Meta, Colombia - 1015_SJ02_MP02_20_MG | ecosystem: Environmental > Terrestrial > Soil > Wetlands > Peat | place...
TCAGCCCAGCCGACCGCGCCCACCTCGCCCGCATCCTGCGCAAGCTCCGCGATCATTAGCCCGCTTCCGGTCCGCCTGACTGAGACAAGAACCACCGCCCGTTCGGCACTATCAAAAGCCTTTTTCACCGAACGGACGGTGGCTCCCGCTTCAGGACTCGCTGAGCGCCCCACCGGACACCCTCGCCGAGCTGCTGGGCCGTGCTGGCCCGAATGGCTCAGGAGACGAAGACATTCCGCCTGTGCCAGTCGAGGTACCTGGTGGCAGGGAGCTGGGCGTCGTCGGGAAGAAGCAGGACCTCGCGCAAGGGCGGCCGTCCGTAGTACTGCCTGGTCAGCGGACCAGTTGCTGTCGCGGACTGCCTCGAATACAACGCCATTGGAGTGCATTCATAATGCGATCTTGAATGACGTCTCCGGGCCGTACATGTAGCTGCGGCCCGAAGTGACCGGGGCGTCCCGCGACTCATGTCGAGTCGCCGCTGATGGTACCGACCGCGTCGACTCCGCTAGCAGCGTGGACGGGATAACGTGACATCGGCAAGTGAAGAGGGTAAGGGGGTTCGATGCCGCCGAAGCAAAGGCCGGAGCAGGTGAAGAGCCTTGAGGCGACGCTGTGGGAGGCGGCGGACCGGCTACGGAGCCGCGTTGATGCCGCCGAGTACAAGCACGTCGTCCTTGGGCTGATCTTTCTGAAGTACGTGTCTGATGTCTTCGCCAGACGGCGCGAGGCGCTGGAGCGGCTGCTCGATGATCCGGACAGCGACTATTTCATGCCAACCGACGACGCAAGAGCGTCCGTGCTGGAGGACCGCGACGAGTACGCCTCCGAGGGCGTGTTCTGGGTTCCGGAAGGGCACCGCTGGGACGACCTGCGCAAGGCCGCTAAGCAGCCCGACATCGGCGAGCGCATCGACGCGGCGATGGACGCGATTGAGAAGGAGAACCCGAGCTTGCGGGGAGTGCTGCCGAAGCGGTACGCGCGGCGCGAACTGACCCCGATGATGCTCGGCGGGCTGATCGACACTTTCTCTCGCAAGGATCTTGCTGGCGCCGAGCACAGAGGTCTGGACGTCCTCGGCCGGGTCTATGAGTATTTCCTCAGTAAGTTCGCCACTGCCGAGGGCAGGCTCGCCGGTGAGTTCTACACGCCCCGCTCTGTGGTCCGGCTAATGGTCGAGATGCTGGAGCCATATGATGGCCGTGTTTTTGACCCCGCCTGCGGCTCCGGCGGCATGTTCGTCCAGGCGGAAGAATTTATCGAGGCACACGGCGGCCGCCGCAATGACATCTCGGTGTTCGGACAGGAGCAAAACCCAACTACGTGGCGTCTGGCGAAGATGAACCTCGCGCTCCATGGCATCGAGGCTAATCTTGGCCCTGAGTGGGGAGACTCGTTCCACCAGGACATGCATCCGGACCTCCGGGCTGATTTCATCCTCACAAACCCGCCCTTTAACGTCAGCGAATGGAGCGGAGAACGCCTGCGCGACGACCCGCGTTGGAAGTACGGCACGCCGCCGGATAGCAATGCCAACTTCGCCTGGATCCAGCACATGCTGCACCATCTGTCGCCGATGGGCACGATGGTCACCGTCCTGGCGAACGGTTCGCTTTCGACGCAGCAATCCGGTCAGGGCGAGATCCGTCGCAACATCCTGGAGGCGGACCTCGTAGAGTGCATTGTCGCGCTGCCTAGCCAGCTATTCTACACTGCACAAATCCCTGTCTGTCTGTGGTTCCTGACTAGGGACAAGTCGGGCAAGGCTCGCAGGATTGGGCCGTCAGTGAGCCCTCGTCGGCCCCGCCACGGCGAGGTGCTGTTTATCGACGCGCGGACCCTTGGGCAAATGGTGTCGCGTACCAATCGCGAGTTCGCCGACGCGGATATCGCCCGAATCGCCGACACCTACCACGCCTGGCGCGGCGAGGGCGCCGACCTCAAGCCATATGAGGATGTCCCCGGCTTTTGCGCCTCGGTCGACTTGGACACGATCCGCGAGCACCAGTACGTGCTTACTCCTGGCCGATACGTCGGATCAGAGGCTGCCGAAGACGACGGCGAGCCGCTGGACCAGAAGATCGCGAGACTGACGGCGGCGATCCGCGACGGTTTCGCCAAGCGCGAAGAGGTGCAGCGCGACGTTCTAACCGCATTGGATTCGCTGAAGGTTGTCGATGAAGACTAGGCCACTCGGTGATCTCGCGGACCTTACCGTCGGCCATGTGGGGCTTATGACCTCGGAGTATGCGGAGAGCGGCGTTCCGTTCCTGCGGTCGCTCAATATTCGTCCGTTCCGTATTGATGCATCGGATATCAAGTTCATCAGCCGTAAGTTCCACGAACGCCTAAAGAAGTCGGCGCTTAAGCCTGGCGATGTTGTAGTGGTTCGCACAGGGGAACCAGGCACCGCCACGGTCATCCCCCAGTGGCTGTCAGAAGCGAATTGCTCCGACCTTGTGATCGTTCGCCCTCGTCCAGGACTCGACCCGCGGTATCTGGCGTATTTGATCAACGGCGCGTCGCGCGGCTTCGTCAACTCGCGGACGGTCGGCGCTGTGCAGCAGCATTTCAATGTCGGCGCGGCGCGTGAATTGCCAGTACCTGATCTGCCGCTGGAGGAGCAGCGGCAGATCGCGGGTGCTCTCGGCACTCTCGATGACCTCATCGACACTAACCGTGAATTGAGAATCCGTTTGGAAGCTACGCGTCGCACAATCGTGGTAAGCGCTACTCGGCGCTCGTCAATTCGCGTTCGACTGGGTGATGTTGCTGAACACTTGCCAGGCAAGTATCTCAAGAAGTCGGACTACGAAAGGGGCGGGCGGTACGTCGTCTTCGGGTCCAACAGCGTGATGGGAACCCATACTCACTATCTATATGAGGGCCCATTCTCTGTACTGGCACGAATCGGTTCGAATTGCGGTGCTCTCACCTTGAGTGTCGAATCAGCGTGGGTCAACAATAACGCGTCTGCGATCCGATCCAAATCGCGGGTCGATAACTATTGGTTGCATGGAATCCTGGAACAGGTCGACACGGACCGTCATCGCGGAGGGAGCGGCCAGCCATTCATTCGAGTTGAGAGCCTTATGGCAATGGAAGTTCCATGGCTGGAGAAACCCGAACTCGCGCGTGTTGAGCCAGCCCTTGCTGAGCTAGCCAGGGCTGAGCATGTGCTTGCCGTTGAGTCGCAGGAAGCATCGACCACGCGCGACGAGTTGATGCCTCTGCTGCTCGCCGGACGGGTTCGGATTGCGAAGGGCATAGCAGGGTGAGCCCGGCACCTCGGGAGACCGATCTCGAGTCGGTCGTGCTCGACCTGCTCGCCACGCTGGGCTGGTCAGTCAGGTATGGCCCGGAGATCGCGCCAGGCGAGTCGGCCGCCGAGCGCAATGACTATCGCGAGGTCGTCTTGATTGAGCGGCTGCGCGATGCAGTGGCCGGGTTGAATCCAGGAGTACCGCTCGACGCCTTGGAGGACGCTGTCAGAACAGCGCTGCGCCCCGAGTCGCAGGTGACCGAGTCGGAGAACTGGCGTGCGTACCGATTGCTGGTGGAGGGTGTGCCAGTTGACTTCCGGAGCAACGACGGAAGCATTCGCTCGGCCCGTGCCCGGCTGGTCGACTTCAACGACCTCGGGAACAACGACTATCTTGCGGTCAACCAGTTCACCGTGCTGGGTATGCGGGAGCGTCGGCCGGATGTGGTGCTGTTCGTAAATGGCCTGCCGTTGGTGCTGATGGAACTCAAGCGTCCTGGGGATGAGAACGCGACGCTGCGGGGTGCGTTCAACCAGGTCCAGACTTACCGGACGCAGATTTCTGACATGTTCACCTGGAACCAGGTGACCGTGATCTCGGATGGCACCCAGGCCCGCGCAGGTTCGTTCACAGCTGGCTGGGAGCATTTCGCGCCGTGGAAGACGATCGATGGCCGGAATCTTGCGCCAAGCGGGTGGCCGCAATACGAGGTGCTTGTCCAGGGGATGTTCCAGCCTGCGGTGTTGCTCGACCTGGTTCGTAACTTCGTCGCAATGTACGGCGAGGGCAGACGGATGGCGAAGCTGGTCGCCAAGTACCACCAGTACTGGGCGGTCCGCAAGGCGGTCGACTGCACGGTCGAGGCGGTCGAGGGGGACGGCCGGGCCGGTGTCGTCTGGCACACTCAGGGCTCAGGTAAGAGCCTGGAGATGCTCTTTTACACCGGCAAGCTAACCCGGCATCCGGCCATGGAGAACCCGACCGTCGTGGTGCTCACCGACCGCAACGACCTGGACGACCAGCTTTTCGACGAGGTGTTCGCCGATGCGAAGGTCGGCGCTCCGTTGCCCGAGGCGCCCGTCCAGGCCGAGTCACGTGAGCAACTTAAGCAGTTGCTGGTGGCGCGCGAGGGTGGCGGAATCATCTTCTCCACAATCCAGAAGTTCGGGCTGTCACAGGCCGACAAGGACGCTGGGCGGGCGTTCCCGCTGCTGTCGGACCGGGTCAACATCGTAGTGATGGTCGACGAGGCGCACCGTTCCAACTACGACTTCGTTGACGGGTTTGCCCGCCACCTGCGTGACGCGCTGCCGAATGCCACCTATATCGGGTTCACCGGCACGCCGATCGAGAGCGTGGACCGTTCGACCCGGCAGGTGTTCGGCGATTACATCGACGTCTACGACCTAACCCAGGCGATCACCGACGGCGCGACCGTGAAGGTGTACTACGAGCCGCGGCTGGCGAAGGTGGAGCTGCCCGCCGAGGCGCACCAGGCTCTGGATGATGCATTCGCCGACGCCACTTCGGGCACTGAGGACGAAGCGCGGGAGCGCCTCAAGACCCGGTGGGCGCGGGTGGAGGCTATCGTCGGGTCGGACAAGCGGGTCGCTGAGCTTGCGGCAGACATCGTCGCGCACTGGGAGCAGCGCCGCGAGGTGCTCGCCGGTAAGGGCATGATCGTTGCAATGTCGCGGCGCATCGCCGTGGCGCTGTACAACGAGATTGTCCGGCTGCGCCCAGACTGGCATTCCGATGATCCCGAGCAAGGCCAGATCAAGGTCGTCATCACCGGCTCTGCGGCAGACGACGCGCTGTTGCAGCCGCACATCTATGACGCCAAGACGCGGCGGCGGCTGAAGAACCGTGCCAAGGATCCGGATGATCCGCTTGAGCTGGTGATTGTGCGAGACATGTGGCTGACGGGCTTCGATTCGCCGTCGATGCACACCATCTACGTCGACAAGCCGATGCGCGGCGCGCCGCTGGTGCAGGCGATCGCCCGGGTGAACCGCACCTTCAGGGACAAGCCAGCGGGCTTGGTCGTTGACTATCTCGGCATCGCCGAGGACCTCAAGTCCGCGCTGGCGGACTATACCAAGCGCGACCGGGCCAACCACGATCTCGGCCAGGACCTGCGCGAGCAGGCGATCCCGGCTCTGCTCGAAGAGCACGAGATCGTGTGCACGATCCTCAACGGGTATCCCTGGCGGCAGGCCCTCGCGCGGGGCGGTGACCAAGCCTACTTGCGCGCCGTCGCCGGGACCGCAGACTGGCTCCTGGGCTACCACCCCGGATTGCTGGAATCGCCGTGTACGAAAGAGGCACCCTGCCTGAAGTGCCGCTTCATGGCCCACGCCCGGCGCGTCATGTCCCTGTTCGCCGTGTGCGTGCCCGCTGTGGAGGCGCTCGCGATACGCGAGGATGTTGCCTTCATCGAGGCTGTCCGCGGCTCGATCGCCAAGATTGAGGGAGCCGACCGTGAGGGCCTAGGCCAGGGCGCCGAACTCGACGTGGCCATCAAGCAGATCGTTTCCGAGCACATCTGGGGCACCGGCGTCATCGACATCTATGCCGAGGCGGGTATCGAGCAGCCCGACCTGTCGCTAATCGACGAGGGCTTCATCGACAAGTTCCGGCAGAGCGATCGTCCGAACCTGCAGATCGAGATGCTTAAGCGACTGCTCTCCGATGAGATCAAACTCGTCGGTAAGCGCAATCTCGTTGCAAGCCGGACGTTCTCGGAGATGCTCGCCAGCTCGGTGCTGCGCTACCAGAACCACGCCCTGGACGCCGCGGCCGTCGTCGCCGAACTGGTTGAACTGGCCAGGCAGCTTAAGCACGAGCACGAGCGCGGCGCCGAACTCGGACTGCGCGAGGACGAGGTCGCCTTCTACGACGCGATCTGCCAGAACGACTCCGCCGTACTGCAGATGGGCGACGAACTGCTGAAAAAGATCACCCGCGAACTCGTCGACTCGGTGCGCAGCAATGCCACCATCGACTGGAGCGAGAAAGAACAGGTCCGCGCCCGGATGCGTGCCGCTATTCGCCGCCTACTCACCCGCTACGGCTACCCGCCCGACAAGCAGCCAGCGGCGATCGACCTCGTCATGCACCAGGCCGAGTTGCTCGCCCAGGCTGCGTGACTAGATGTGGGATACGTTCCCACCTGTTCGGGAGACTATCCTGCAGTTCTACACAGGATGACGAAGGCCAATGCTGGCGGGATCCCGTACGAGTCGTCGATCACGCCTCCCCCGGGCATGGCCGAACGTCCGGGCTAAGAATGACGCGTAGATTCGCGTCTCCGGCTACATCAAGTCCTCCAGATGGGGCGTAAGCGGCAAAGTCGGGCAATCAAGGCATTTACTGTCGCGACCCGCGATCGCCCAATAGATTTCATGACAGTGCCTCAGCGGAACGGCCGACCGACCTCGACCGGTATCCACCGAGCCGCTGCTGCCTGTTGGGCCGCTGATCGGCTGGGCAGGACGGAGCCGCACCTCGACTCACAAAGGAGCGCCAGATGGTCGCAATGTTTGGGCATCACCCCTGGACCGTTCAGGAGCTAGTCAACGGCGTAGGTTCCGGCACGGTTCGGTTGCCAGACATTCAAAGGCCCTTCGTATGGTCAAACACTAAAGTCCGTGACTTGATTGACTCTATGTATCGGGGCTATCCAGTTGGCGAACTGATGTTCTGGGCGAACCGCGACAGCCAACATACGCGATCCATCGGCGGCGACTCGAAAACACAAGACACGATGATGCAGGTCGTTGACGGCCAGCAGCGACTCACCAGCCTATTTGCGGTGGTAAAAGGAGTTCCTGTGTGGCGCGATGATTACAGCCGGGAACTAATTCGAATCTCATTCAATCCGCTAACCGAACGATTCGAAGTTACTACCCCCGCATTCGAGCGGTCTGCTGACTGGATCTCTGATATCACTGTCGCCTTCTCGGATCCCATAAAGGCTCGTCGCGAATATCTTTCAGGGCTGAGGGAGGCTCGAAATATAGACCAGGTACCTGCTGGCCTGGAAGACAGTGCCGAGCGTGCGATAAATCGCCTTAGCCAGTTGCAAGCCTACCAATTCGAAGTGGTGCAGATCAACAGTGGCGTTAGCCGTGAGACAGTAGCGGATATATTCGTCCGAATCAATTCAGAGGGGGTCAGCCTTTCGGCCGCAGACTTCATCCTCACCTGGATGAGCGTATTTTGGGAGGACGGGAGAAGTGAGCTTGAGAATTTCGCCCGTAACTCTCGATTCACACCAGAGGGAATCTCTCAGATTACAGGAAGCAAGATCGCCTGGACCCCACACAATCCGTACATGGCGCTGGAGCCAGGCCAGGTGTTGCGAGTAGTAATCGCCTTCAGCCTGCATCGAGGGCGACTGCAGGATGCCTACAACGCACTGCGGGGGCGGAATCCGCGCACTCGTGAGATCGAGCCAGCACAGCGAGAACGAGAACTTGAACGGCTCAAGGCGGGTCAGGTTCATGTCGTGAGGCCACTGAATTGGGACGAGTTCTTGAAGGTTCTGGAACGCGCCGGGTTCCGCTCGCAGGATATGATTACGTCGCAAAATACGGTGCTATACACTTATGCCCTGTGGCTTATCGGTCGCGTTGAGTTCAAGGTCCCACTGGACGAGCTCCGTGAGATAATGGCTCGCTGGTTCTTCATGTCGCAGATCACCGGGCGGTATACAAACAGTCCAGAAACTCGCATACAAGAGGATATTTCACGACTCGACGGGCTTACAATTGAGCCAGTATCTTTCATAAGCGTACTAAATACACAAATCCGGTCAGCCGTACCGTCTGACTGGTGGACCGCAACATTGCCGGATAACTTGTTTACGTCTTCTGCAAACGCACCTGCATATGCTGCCTATATCGCTGCGCTCAACATTTTGGACGCCGACGTCCTGCTTTCGACTCTCAAGGTCAAAGATTGGCTCAGTCCAAGTCGGCGCACAATAAAAGGTATAGAAAAGCATCATCTCTTCCCGAGGGACTACCTAAAAACAACGCTGGGTGTCAATTCCGCGACGAAGATAAATCAGGTCGCGAATCTCGCGCTAGTCGAATGGTCAGATAATATCGATATTTCCAACGATCCACCTGCCCTTTACTGGCCTGCGGAGGTAGATGAAAAGAAGATCAATGAAGGTCGGCGTCGAAGGCAAGAGGAGTGGCATGCACTACCCGACGGCTGGACCACGATGGGTTACGACGATTTCCTCTTGGCGCGGCGGCGGCTCATGGCCCGGGTTACCCACGAGGGCTTCAAACGACTGACAGATCCGAACTACGTGCCTGATCTAACTCGTCCGCCTGCCCTAGCGACTCCGGCCGAATTGGCCCTCCCATCGCTCTCCGAACTCGTTGGTAGGGGTGTGCTACCAGCGGGAACACTCGTCACCGCAATCGATTCTGAAGACGAGCTGATCGGGGAGATCACTGAAGATGGCCAGCTTGTTATCGGCGATTTCTCCTACAGCAGCCCTGACCGGGCAGCCCACGCATACGGCTCTGATACAGGAGACGGCTGGAGCTACTGGTTGGCCCACCTGAATGACGAGCCCATCCCGCTTAAGGTGCTGCGCGAACAAGCTGTCCCGTGAGTTGCTCAGCGCGACCGGCCCTCACGTGCGCTATGCGAACCGTTTCGAGCATCGGGGTTCCCCCTGTGCACGTGCCTGGCCTGGTTCAGGGACTGGTTGAGTCGTCGCCGACGCTGGATGCCCGCATGCTCACCACGGTTCGGGATGCTTACTCTGCTAGTAATTGGCAACTGGTTTCACGGCAGCTTGCGCCTAGCGCGACGACTCCAGGTCGGCATGGAGCTGGGCGACCGCACGGTGCCAGCCGCGCAGTTCGGCTGCTGTGGGGGCGAGTTCGTAGGCGTGGTGGTGGGTGGCGCGAGCCAGGCCTATCCACGCCTCGCGGGCCCGTGCAGCGTTGGCGCTGCCTGCGTAGGCGGGGAGCAGGAGCAGTTGCGGGCGCATTCCGCATTCTGCAGCCTCGGGCAGGACGCGGGCCCAGTAGGTGTCTAGCGTTTGCTCGAGTGCGAGCCGGATCAGCCACGCGCATGACCGTGGCCAGCGTCCTTCGGTGCCGGGCACAACCGTGGCGAGCAGCCGGTCTGCCTGGGCGAGCAATTCGCTAGCGTTCACGACCGAAGAGCCGCGGCTAGACGGGCGGTGTCATCGACGAGCGTTGGCAGGTGTCCGCGGTATGCCGTGTGGGTGCCGGTCTTTGCCGCTTGGAACGCATCGACGGCGCGCTGCCCGTACTTGCTCAGCAGTCTGGGAGTTACCTGATCGCCTCGTGCGGAATCGTCGAACAGCGCAAGCGCAAACGCCTGGTGGAGCGTGTGGGCGGCGGCCACGGCTCGCTCGACGTCGGCGTGGCGGGCTCCTGCAGTGAGGCGGCGGGTGCGCACGATTTCATGGCAAGCAGCTTCCAGGGCGCTGCGGCAAAAGCCACTAACAACTACGGCGCGTACCTCTTCGGGTAGTTCACGCGTGAGTGCGAGAGCGCGCGCGTCGTCCAGGTACCGGGTCACCGAGTCGTCGTTCTTCTTCAGCTCGACCACCGAGTGCTCGCGCCGTACGACTTCCCAAACGGTGGCTGGCAATTGGAGACGGCGCAACGCTTGGGGCAGCCGGTCATCATGAGTGAAGACGATCACTTGGCGGTCGCGGGCGACCTCGGAAAGCAGTCGCGCGAGTCCATCTACCTTCGCCGGATCCATCGATTGCACTGGATCATCGATGACGAGGAACCTGAACGGGCTGTCGGGGGCTGTGGCGCGAGGCAGGAACAAGGCCAGCCCGAGAGCGTGAAGTTCGCCTTGGCTCATGACGGCCAGGGCGGCACCTGGCACACCATCGACCGTGACATCCAGGCTCACCCGGCGCTGGGTGGCAGTGCCCTCCAACCGGATCGGGCCTAGTTCGACATTGCTCTCTTGCCGCAGCATCTCCCACACTCGGGCCGACTTCTCGGCAAACGGTGCCAGACGAGTGTTGCGGACATCCTTCCCGGTCTCCCTAAGCCAGCTGATCGCCTTATTGAGGTGCGCGAGGGTTGCGGCATCGTGCTGGCTGGTCCGGGCCAGCGAGGCCCAGCCGGCCAGGGAAGTCGCCACGGGTCGCCAGGCGTCCCTACGGCGCTCCACCGCGCGCGCCGCCTCACCCTGAATCTGCTCGACAGCGGCGGCCAGCGTGGAGAATCGCTCGTCAGCGTCAGCAGCCAGTTGCTCGGTGTTCGCCGCGTTCGCCAGTTCCGTCCACTGCCCCCAGGCAATGCGCGCCGCCGCGGTGTCTACCTCGCCGTCGAGGTCGGCCGCTAGGACGGCTGGCTCGGGCGGCACCAACTGACGCAAGGCTCGGGATGCCGCACCGAGTTCGGCGTGCGCGTCGTCGGCATCGCGCGCGGCCCTGGTCAGTCTGGTGGTTTCCGGCCGTGCGCTGATTGCCCAGTTCTCGTCAAGCATGTTCCCGCCGCAGACCGGGCACGCCTGGCCGGGGTGATCGGCGTAATGAGCAAGTGCGGTCTTCAATAGCCCGGCTACCCGCCGGGCATCCGCAGCAGGTGTACCCGCCAGAGCCGCGACCCTGCGATCCGCAGCCGACAACTGGCCAACAGTGGCCTCCACCATTTCAGCGGCCGGGAGGGTGAGCGAAGCAATCTCCTGCAGGCTGCCTGTCAACCCATCGCTTCTCGTGATTCCGCCGACGGCCAGGGCCTCCACGGCAACCAGATCCGGCGGACGCCGTCGCAGCGCCGCCTCCGCCAGCCGCGCCCGCTCGTCCGAGTGGTCTTTCAGCTGCTCAAGCAGTGCTGGTAGCGCATGTCCGGCTGATTTGCTGGATTCCTCGAACCGCTTTCGGGCAGCGATCAGCCGCACTTCTGCCTCGATGAGCTGGTCTAGACCGAGGATAGCCTGCAAGGCGTCGTACATCTCACTAGGCTTCCCGGCCACCAGCGCCCCGAGCTCGGAATAGGACAGGAACGGGCGGTAGAGCTCTAGAGGTTCGGTCCAGCCCAGCGAGTCCAGAGGTCGCCGCGGCTTGCCTTGTTCTTGCAGATAAACGGTGGCGTCCTCAAGCCCAGCACCGGTCTGCCAGGCGCGCTCTACAGTCATAGCGCCTGGCGCGCCGTCAATTGCGAGTGCCACCACAATCCGGGAACCGTCACGCGTGTGCAGGTTCCGCCACCCGGCTCGCCAGACCGCCCCACGTCCGGGCATCGACCAGCGCTTGTCATTACCAGTTAGGGCCAGCTCCGCGGCTTCGGCGAAGCTTGATTTTCCTGACCCGTTACGACCGGCTACCAGTGTCAGGCCCGGCCCGGGCTGAAGGCGCAGTGTCACCTCAGGACCGATACCGCGGAACCCTTGAACGGTGATCGCCCGCAAGTAAGCATCTGCTGCTTGCTGGCTAGTGCTTTGTGCTGCAAGTTGCCTTACGGGCTGCCTCGGACCGTCCGGACTCAGCGCATCGGCGAGGGCCTCGTCACCGAGCAGAGCCGCGACCACCAGGTCAGCCACACTGGCAGGCAGACCGGAATTGCCGAGGTGCTCAAGTACGAGCGCCTCGACGCTACCATCGGTTCCCTGAATCGTGGTCATCCCAGCCCTGACACCGCTATACCACCCGACCACCACTCCAGGCATCTCATTCGCCCTATCTTTTCTACAGAGTCATCATTTCTGAAATGTGACTATTCGCGGAGATGCGGTCTCGTCAGACCTTCCGCACGAACCCTGCCTACGCTGTACCTCTAAAAGCGGATCGCCTTTCGTGTCACTGCTCGGTTGTTCGAAGTGAGTCGGTGGGCGGTCCCCGACCCTCGCGTCCGCTGAGCGCTCGATGCGCGACAAGGGACGTCATGGGCCCGATCCCGGGAACGCTGAGCCGCGTGTGACAAATCGGGAGCAATCGGCGCTGACTCATATATGAGCCGCACGGTTGACGTCATGCATGGATCACAATCCGCTGGTGATCTCGAGCAAGTCTCCAGCGTCGGCCCGGCTCTCCATCCTGACCAGCCCGTACCGCACCTGTGGCCGCTCCATGACTACCTTGAGCGCGCTGCTGTGCCTACCGCAGTGGCGTGCGCTCGGCTCCATTCCCGGAACCTGCTGTGGGAGTGGGGATTGGACTGGCTTGCCCCGGACGCCGAACTCCTGGTCGCCGAGCTCATAACCAACGCCGTGAAGGCCACCGTGGTAGGCGACGAGGCGGCCGTTCGCCTGCGGTTGTCGAGCGACGGCACGCGAGTCCTCATCGAGGTATGGGATGTCGACCCGTGGCCGCCGACAGCCGCGGATTGCAGCGAGCACGGCAGACTCGTTCCTCTAGGGGAGAGAGGGCGCGGGCTGTTCCTGGTGGTGGCGTTGAGCGCGCGCTGGGCCTGGTATCCCACCAAGGAACCGAGGGGAAAGGTGGTGTGGTGCCAGATAGAGGCATTAGGCCCGCAGGGCACGGGAATGGGGGAGAGGGGCGGGAAAACCGTTCGTTCGGAGGCCACCCACTGGGTCGGCCATGCGCCGCTGGGCACCGCCCGTGGAACGTTCGCCAGCATCGGCCTGTGCATGGTCAGGCGAAAGGAATGCGGTGATCCCGAGCCTGCAAACCTGACTGGCGTTTAGCGGCCAGCGGGGGATACTCCAAGGGTGCGATCCTGATCTGGTGGTGGTCCGAATGGACCAGATCGGCGGCGCGAAGTTCACTGAGCCGCCGCTGCTGGTGGTCGAGATCCGGTCGCCCAGCACCGCCCTTATCGACCTGAACAGGAAGAA
>Ga0187783_10002738_pt1 | contig 13084 bp, 15 predicted proteins | sample 1015_SJ02_MP02_2_FD_132471 | JGI IMG/M metagenome (GOLD analysis project Ga0187783, IMG submission 132471) | Tropical peat soil microbial communities from peatlands in Department of Meta, Colombia - 1015_SJ02_MP02_20_MG | ecosystem: Environmental > Terrestrial > Soil > Wetlands > Peat | place...
GGTCGAAGACAACACCACCGTTGGGGCTGGCGATGTCGTCGCCACCATCGATGATGGCGATTACCGACTGGCGGTCGACGCTGCGCGCGACAAGGTCAATACCCAGCAGGCAACCATCGAGCGCATCGGACAGCAGATTGCAGCTCAGGAGGCCGGTGTTGTTCAGGCCAAGGCGCAGCTCGCCTCTGCGCAAGCAGGCGCAACGCGCGCCCAATTGGAACTCGACCGGCAACAGAGCCTCGCAGCCCGCGAATTTGCGAGCCGCCAGGCACTCGAACAAGCCCAGGCCAATCGCGACCAAGGCATCGCCGGGGTCAACAGCGCTCAAGCCACGGTCGAGGCGGCTCTTGCCAATGTCGAGGTCCTCAAGGGTCAGCAGCAGGAGGCCCGACGTGTCCTCGATGAACTGCGAACCTCGCTTGCCAAAGCGGAGCGTGACTTGTCCTTCACGGTGATCCGCGCGCCTTTCAGGGGCGTGATCGGCAATCGGGCGGTCCACGCCGGTGACTTTGTCCAGCCTGGACAGCGGCTGGCGAGCCTCGTTCCGCTCGACAAGGTCTACATCGATGCCAACTTCAAGGAGACGCAGCTCGCAAGGATCCACACCGGTCAGCCGGTCGCGGTCAGCGTCGATGCGGTCCCTGGCCGCGGCATTGAGGGGCGAGTCGTAAGTGTTGCGCCCGCATCGGGTTCGGTCTTCTCGTTGCTGCCCCCTGATAACGCCACCGGCAATTTCACCAAGATCGTTCAGCGCGTTCCGGTGCGGATCGAGATTCCGGCCGAAGTTGCCGAGCAGGGCCTGTTACGCCCAGGCATGTCGGTGGTGGTGAGTGTCGATACCAAGGCCGACGCCAGCGAGCAGACAGTCGCCTCCAAGGGCGATCTGGCTCTGCGTCAGGCCCACTAACGCAAGGTGGCTCACTCCAACCGCGGAGAGACGTCATGACTGCCACGTCCGTCGTTCGGTTGTCGCCCGGCGCGCCGCCCGCAAGCGAGCTGCTGATGCCGGCAGCCGATCCCGAACGCATTGCCCCGCGCCGGCTTGTTGCCTTTCTGGTCATGGTATTCGGCATGTTCATGGCGATACTGGATATCCAGATTGTCTCGGCCTCACTCACTGAGATCCAGGCCGGACTTGCGGCCAGCAGCGATGAAATCTCCTGGGTGCAGACCGCTTATCTGATCGCCGAAGTGGTCATGATTCCTCTCTCCGGGTTCCTGTCACGCGCGTTGGGCACGCGGATCATCTTTGCGATCTCCGCGGCGGGATTCACCGTTGCCAGTCTCATGTGCGGTCTGTCGACCTCGATCAATGAAATGATCGTGTGGCGAGCGATCCAAGGGTTTATCGGGGGCGGGATGATTCCGACGGTGTTTGCCACCGCTTTCATCCTCTTTCCTCCCTCGAGACGCGCTCTGGTGTCGGCCATGATCGGTTTGGTCGCGACGCTAGCTCCTACCGTCGGTCCTACCGTCGGTGGTTATTTGACCGACGCGCTGTCATGGCACTGGCTGTTTTTCATTAATATTCTTCCTGGCGTCGTCGTGACTGTTGCGGCGCTGGCGTTGATCGATTTCGATCAGCCAAATCTTGCACTGTTCAGGCACTTCGACTGGTTCGGATTGGTGACTATGGCCGGGTTTCTGGGAGCACTGCAATATGTGCTCGAGGAGGGGCCGCGCAATGATTGGTTCGGGGACGACACCATACTGACCCTCGCCTGGGTCTCGGGTTTGAGCGCCGTTGCGTTCTTTGTAAGAGTGCTGACGGCTGCCGCTCCAATCGTCGACATCAAAGCCTTCTCGGATCGCAATTTCGCACTCGGCTCGCTGTTCTCCTTCGTTATGGGCATCGGGCTCTATGGGCTTACCACAGTGTACCCGCTCTATCTCGGGCAGATTCGCGGTTATGATGCGTTGATGATCGGCGAGACGATGTTCGTCTCGGGCCTGGCGATGTTCTTGACTGCTCCGTTCGCAGGTCGGCTGGCGGCCCGGGTCGATCCGCGGGCCATGCTCGTGGTCGGCTTCCTGTCCTTTGCGCTGGGGACGTGGTGGATGACCTATGTGACCTCCGATTGGGACTTCTGGGAACTGCTGTGGCCGCAGATCTTTCGAGGAGTCGGGCTGATGCTGGCGATCGTGCCGATCAACAACATCGCCCTCGGGACGCTGCCGCCGGAGCGGGTGAAAAATGCATCGGGCCTTTACAACCTAACGCGCAATCTTGGTGGTGCGGTGGGACTCGCCGGAATCTACACGGTACTCAATGACCGCACCGACCTGCATCTGGCGCGACTGCACGAACGGTTGACCTGGTCACGTCCGGCGGCGCTGGAAACGCTCAATAACTTGACGGCGCAGTTCCACAGTTTTGCCGACGCCAATGCCATGGCGTTGAAACAGCTCATGCTGATCACGCATCGTCAGGGAGTGGTCATGGCATTCGGGGATGTGTTCATGATGCTGACCGTCCTGTTCATGGCGCTGGCCGGCCTTGCAGTTTTCATGAAGAAGCCGGGTCAGGCGCCCGGAAATGCCGGCGGACACTAAAATGGTGCCGTCTCTCGGCATCCCCGCACAATATACTGGCAGCCGGATCGGTCGGCTTTGAGCTGATGAGCGGCAGCGGGTCGTTAATTGAGGTAGTCAGCCGGCGCAGGTCGCGACTTCCAAGACCATCACCCTAAAAGCCCGTCATCGCTTTACGGCCTGGCAAGCAGCACGACATAGAGCGCCGCGACCACGGCGGTCGTAACAAGCGCACAAGACAAGCCTAACAACACCCGGTGATTGCGTCGGGAGCGATTGCGCACGCCTTCCATCTTCGTGATGAGAGCATCCTGTTCACGCTCGCTCATTTTCTGCCATTCGTCGAATGCCGGGAATGACGGCATCGGCTTGCTCATGGGGCCCTCTCCTCCTGTCGGACCACGCGACCGCGGGCGCAATCATCTGGTGACGTCCCGTCGGCCGTCATGCGTCTCGCATTCTTCACTGATTCCTGGTCCGAATGCACGCACCTCCGTACCGTCTTCAGGGCGGGCGAGGACCAGCCATTCCGCGAGGCACATCACCGGGCGCGCCGGACGCCGAGACATGGCCCTGTCCGGGTCACCGATCGTGCCGAAATGACCAAGCCGGTCACGACGCTTACTATCTGGCGCCGTTCGATTTTGATGGCGCCGACCGCGCGCTCGTCGCTTCAGGTTTTTTCGGGTGGTGGGATTTGCTCCTATTCGGCGCAGCCATGCAAAAGCAGAAACCTACCTAGTTTGGTAGCTGTTCAGCGAACGCGATTAATGCAATTTAGATGCGATCTGGATGATGCAGACGACAGACGGGTCTTTGCGGAGCGGGGCAACAAGGGTGTCGAATTTCGTGCTCGCGGTGAGCACCTAATGATCGTCCATTAATCATTTCACGGTTGGTAGGTCATGGCTCAACCATTGGACACAAACTTGCATCACGCCAGGGCTTATGCCTGGCTCAAGGCAATGCTCATCGACTATCGCTTCCGTCCGGGTGAACATTTGCGCATCGCCAACCTGGCGTCACGGCTGAACGTGAGCGCTACTCCGGTGCGGGAAAGCTTGATACGCCTGCAGGAAGAGTCGCTCGTGGACGCCGTTCCGGGGCGGGGCTTTTACGCAAAGACTCTCAATTTGCGAGAAATGCTGGATTTGCATGAACTTCGATTTTTTGTCGCCAAGCATGCGATCGAAAGGCATATCGACATTGCAAATCTGTCAATTATTCACGTCCCCCAACAGCAGCGGGACACCAGCAGACGCAATGGAGACCACGCCGCCGGAGCGATCAGCCAAGATCTCGTATATGCCAGAGTGAAGGATCAGGCCGAGTACGTAGAGAAAATATACGACCGTATCGCCTCAATCTCGAAAAATCGGACCATGACAGTTCTGGCCCGCAATGCCAACGAACGCACCCACTATGTGCGAACCATTGATATGGAGACAACCGCCCGGCTCAAGGAAATCGTTCGCAATGTCGAAGAGGTCCTGTCAGCGCTCCAAAGCCGTGATGCATCCGGGGCCATTGCGATTCTTGAACGGGAGCTCCAGTCGCAACTCGACGTCATGCCGGATGTCGTGAGGGAAGGGTTGGGTCGGGCATGTGGTTCCAGACAGAGTGAGGTTGCAGCCTCGAGTCGATGCTAAGGAAACGACTCGAGGCCAAGCGTTCACTTGGCGTGCCTATTGCCCGGGATTCCGGTGTTGCGGTTGGTCTTTGCTGGAGCCTTGAGACAGCTGCCATATAAGCTGTCCGGCTCGCATCGGGCGCATGAACAAATCAGTGGATCGCTGTCGGATCAATGAGTCCAAATCGGACCGCCTTGACAACAGCGACGGTTCGACTATGCGCATCCAGCTTTTTCATCGCGTTCTTGATGTGATAGTTGACGGTGTGCTCACTTATTTCGAGAATCATTGCAATATCCCAGGTTGTTTTACCCTTTGCCGTCCAAGTCAAACATTCGAGTTCCCGATGTGATAGGCGAATCATCGGCCGATTTCTCTAATGTCAACAGAGTATGTGAAATGGTGGCGCAGGCAGTCGACTTGGTTCAAGCGAAGGTCTCAATCGATTTTAGCGAACTTTGAGGCCATTGAGGCAACATCAAATCTTCGACACACCTAGAATTTTCCAGAATCGGCCTCACGCTCGTCGTCGAGAACAACCAGGGTTCAGAAGTTGGAATCATCGCAACGTTCCCTTTCTGAGAAGTAGCCCGGTAGCACGAGGTGCTTTCGGGAGGTCTATTCAATGTTGTGAGCAGGACCGCAATCGCGTTGATGAAGGCGATTGAAGATGCGCACGCGACGTCGCGGCGGCGTCCAAGCCTGTCATACGTGAGCGTCAAATAGACTGGCCGCGGAAAATCTTCACTGACGATCGCATTGACCAGCTGATCAAATTGCTTGCCGGTGCAGCCGATGGGACCGGCGCCCTCGATAAAAAACAAAATATGCATAGCGGATCACATCCCATCCAGTTCACGGAAATACCAAACAACGTCCCCTGTCGTTGCGGCAGAATCTGGAAAAGGTGTCATCGAACACAGTATATTGACTATTTGTAATTTTCAAGCCAAGTAGGCATCAGAGATCTCTCAAAGGCAATCATCTAAAAATGCGTCATGATTGGACTTTATTGTGCATGATTTGGTCTTTCGCATCAGTTGCGAATTTTATGCAAGGCGAATTAAGGCTGGTGGGTCGACAAATCTGGTTATTAACTCATACGTAATGCAGTCCGTTACGATCTGTGACGAGAACAAATCGCAAAAGGCAGTCGCGTAGAAAGTACGCTGGGCGCTGCAGCCACCCCAAAAGATCATCCCCACAAGCGACGGCGGGATCGAGCTCGAACGACAGCCGCTGGCCGGCGCCGAGTCACACCGGTCACCAAGGGGGCGCAACAATGCGAGTGAGGAGCACATCAGTATCAATTGCCGTCAGGTGGGGTCACAGACGGATCTCAGCGGCACGGATCGCCAGAAGCTCCATACGCCAAACGCATCGCGGCGGAGATCTTATGAGCTGTTGTTGTCTGCGGGACTGGCGGCGTCGCGGTGCCGGCACTCAACGGTGGCTGCGGTAGAGCCAGAAGGCCGGTTGTGCCGGCACCAGTTCATGGTCGGCGGGAGCGTTTGCCTACCCCTGCCGGTGCTCTGTGAGTGTGATCAGGCAGGCCCGCGGCCGGTTGCCACTAGACGCCGCCACCGCCCTCGAAATTCGATCGCGCCGCCTTGATCTCGGTATGGTGGCTTTCGGCCCACCGCACCAACCGCGCCATCGGTCCGAGCAGCGAGATGCCGAGCGGCGTGAGCTGATATTCAACACTCGGCGGATTGGTCGGAAACACGCGGCGGCTGAGATAGCCGTCGCGCTGCAAGGTACGCAGCGTCTGGGTCAGCATCCGTTGCGAGATGTCGGGCACGTTGCGCTTGAGTTCACCGAAGCGCCGCGGACGTTCAATCAGCGTCGTCAGCAGCAGGATGCTCCACTTGTCGCCAACTCGATCGAGTACGTCGCGAATCGGGCAGGAGGCCGCTAGTCTGCGGGTCTTATGGCCCCGCCGCGCCCGTGCATGGCGCGGGTTCGGGCTCATCTCGGACATTTGCTTCCCTTCGGTCAGCCGTTGTCAGGAAAAAGGCAGGCGGGCTCTAGTCTCTTCTTCTCATCAAACTCTCAATTAGGGACTCGCAGTCATGATACCATGTGACTGGTGTCATGCAATCCGAGACCTGCGCCAGTCCGCAGAAAGCTGTCAGGTTTGAACGCCGGGAGCCCAATTCGCCGACAGACCGGGCCCGGACGCAACCGGTCCGCGTGAAGGCGGGGCGGCCGACGCGCCGTTGATGTCGCATTTGGGTCATCCGGCTTGCGGAATTTTGATCGAGTTCGATGGCAGCCTCAAGGAGGCTCGATCTGGTCGAGCCCCGCACCGAGGGCAGCAGTGATGTCAAATCTAAAAAGTCGAGCAACCCGTCGCGCGGTGGTACTGACCGGAGTCGCGGGTTTCGGGTTTGCAACGATAGGCGCCTATGTGATGCCGGCGCTGGCCGATCCCACACCATCCTGCCAGGATGGCGACCAAGCGACCGCGGCGGAAACCGAGGGCCCGTATTTCGTACCAAACTCACCGGCTCGTACCGACCTGATCGAACCCGGAATGCCCGGCCGCCGGCTTGAGGTCTCCGGGCTGATCATGAGCCGGCACTGCGAGCCGGTCACTCGGGCGCTCATAGAGGTCTGGCAGGCCGACGCCAACGGCAAATATGACACCGAAGGCTTTCGGCTCCGCGGCCATCTGCTCAGCGATGATGACGGACGATATGCCTTCAGCTCGATTGTGCCAGGCCTCTATCCGGGCCGCACAAGGCATATTCATGTGAAGGTCCAGCCACCCGGCCGGCCTGTGCTCACCACCCAACTGTATTTTCCCGGCGAAGCGCGCAATCGCGCCGACAGCCTGTTCCGCCCGGATCTTACCCTGCAGCTTGTGGAGAGGGACAGTCGCCTCGCCGGACGGTTCGATTTTGTGCTCGATTTGCGCTAGAAGGCCAGTTGACCCAAAAGAACTTGCACCAGGCAGCCTGAGCCGGCTCGCCGGACGGAGCGCGCGAGGTGTTCAGCATGGGGCAACCACAAGCCGACAAGGCATTTCCGGTTTCTTGGGATCAGTTTCATCGCGATGCCCGTGCGCTCGCCTGGCGACTGGCCGAGGCCGGTCCGTTCGAGGCGATCGTCTGCGTGACACGCGGCGGTTTGGTGCCGGCCGCGATCGTCGCGCGCGAACTTAACTTGCGGCTGATAGAGACGGTATGCATCACCAGCTATCACGAGTATTCCAATCAGGGCGAGCTCACGGTGCTCAAAGGCATCGCCGACAGCATCGCCCGGATCGGCGGAGGCGCCGGCAAGGGCGTGCTCATCGTCGATGATCTGGTCGATACCGGAAAGACCGCCCAGGTGGTCCGGGCGGCGCTGCCGAAGGCACATTTCGCGACCGTCTATGCCAAACCCAAGGGACGGCCAATGGTCGACACCTTCATCACCGAAGTATCCCAGGACACCTGGATCTACTTTCCGTGGGATACCGGGCTGGCCTTCCAGCCACCCATCCACGGCGGTGGCGATTAGCTCAGTCGGCGCCGGCCCGGCAGATAGGGGCTCACATCGATGGTCGATGTGACCGTTGCGGCGATCGCGCGGGCTTCCCGATCGAGCGCGTCCTGAATATTCATCGGGTTCCAGACACAAATTGCGCCGAGCGAGGCGAGGGCGAGCAGTAATCGCACCATGACACACTCCCGATAGGGGCCGGTTGTTCCGATATTATGGCCCAAGGAAGTTGGATCTTTGCTTTTGGCGACCACGGCAATTGTCGATAAATTGAACAAAATTCCGCGAAACGGCCCACCACCGCGATTCGCCATCAGAGCCCCCATACAGCGTTTCTGGCAGACGCAGTTATGCTCGAGCTGCTCAAGCCTATGGCCTGAGGGCGCTCAACCGGTGTAGATAGGTCGCGGACGCGGGCGTGGCGGAACGGTAGACGCAACGGACTTGAGGTTTTGAGTGCTCCTGCGGGAAACCCGGGATGCAGAACTGCTCAAATTCGGGGAACCCTGTAAAATGGCGATCCCGAGCCAAGCCCGACGGCGCGGAGCTGGCGGGAAGGTGTAGAGACTAGACGGGCAGCACCTACGGCGCTTAGACGCTAGGGTGAAGGGATAGTCCAGACCACAAACGCCAAATGGCGGCGGCGAAAGCCGTAGCTGGTATGAAAATCCGTTGGGAGTTTTCCCGTGGGGGTTCGAGTCCCCCCGCCCGCACCAACCGGAACGCTGTGCCGCTCAGCGCCGGTCGATCGGGTCCCTATTCGCGGCGCCGTCAGACAGACAGACTACGAAGGCCGCGATCAATCGTCGGCCCATTGTCGCTACGAAATCGTCTGGCCGGGGGCTGTCGATTCAGCGTCGGTTACCCCGAGCCGACTCGCTCTCCCACCATTTGTGATCCTGAAAATCCAATGTATTGACACCGAAATCCTTGTGGCTGCGCTTGTTGAGCCTGAGCCAGGTTTCGACCGCCAGCTTTTGCGCCTTCGGTCCAAGCGGAATGATATTGGTCTCGTAGTTGGCCTGTCTGATTTCTCCCAGGGATTGCAGTATGCCGGCCAGCACCAATGCCCGAGTGAGCGATATTTCGTTCTCGGTTTCCCACTCCTTGACGCGATCAAAATTTATCGGGAATCCACCATTTAACACCTTATGGGGGTGACGGCTGGAGCCGAGGCCGACATGCCCAAACGGGCTCTCGGTGGCAACGCCATAAGCCAGCAGCAAAGCCATGAACTCGACGTCCCGAGAGGAGCAGCTTGCAAAAGTCAACGGCCTTTCGAGGTCTTTGAGAACATGCTCCGCTCGCGCAAAACAATTTCGTCCGGTACACCCGAAGATGAAGTCGGATTTCTGCACTAAACTCCGTAGAGAAGAAGCGTTTTTAAATCGATCGGTACGGACGTTGGGTGCGTAGTCGTAGATACGTATGTTGCCATCATTGGTGTACGAAGTCATTGCCTCGGCAACGGCTTTGCCTATGGCGCCGTATCCGATCACCCCGATAGGACGATCAGATAGTTGCTCTTGCATTTCCGACAGTTTTCGGGTGACACCTGAGGCGATCACCAACGACTCGAACCAGCGCTTTGCCGCAGAGCCAGCCACATTGACTTTCATGATTTTCTTGCAACCGGTTGGCTGGCGAAATATTCCGGAAGTGGTTTGCTGCAGCGAAACAGTGTAGATTTTTTCCTGCAGCTTATATCGATACCAGAACTCGGTGAGAGACCCGCCGTCGTCCAGCAGGATCGCTCTGTCGACCGAGCGCGAACCAAGGTTGTCGATCAATTTCTCAGCATGGGCGCAGGCGGCGTTGAGTGTCGGCGCGGCGTATTGACTGTAGCGGCCAACCCGAAGGCCACCGTTGGTCTTCTCAACCCGGATCCCCATATCCCGCAGTTCGTGCAATGTTTCTGGAACCGTAGAGTAGACCTTGGGAATAACCACGATCTTTGCCGGATCAAAGCCGATTTCATCGATCATATAACCCAACAGCTTTGAATAGGATGGCAGGCAGTGGATGTGGGCAAATACCAATGTGCGTGACGGGGAGATCCGGGGTGAAACGCCGTCTGCGAGCAGGCTCGGACCGATTGAGCCCAGCATTTCGCGCAAATGGGCGTCGCCGACGCTATCTGCATCGGCCGCGACAGTGGACCGCCCGGACCTGCTGCTAGGATGGAACCCCAAAGCGTATGCAGGTTTTGAAGAACTCGGCCCCGGGCTTATCAAGTTTAATTTCGTATGGCGCAAAGAAGGCCCCCTCTTCCATTGCGGCAAGTCTAACACCCTTGTGCGCGTTTCGAAGCACATCGCGCGTGATCACCGAAGTGCCGCGCGACTGGCCCCCCTCTTTGCCGGCAGGTAACCTTACAGAAAGCGCTTCTACCATTCTGCCGAATTCGCTGAGAATGCTGCGGCCGTCGGTCTGCTCATCATGACGGGCCGCCGCATCGATCGCATTGAGGACGTTCATCAAGGCGCGTTCGTGAGCGCCGCCACCCTCAACCAAATCCGATCCGATGTTTTCGACCGGCATGAAAGCAACCGGACTAGGTGCGGCGTCGACCAGATATTCGGGCCGAAGAACGAACGGATGCTCGTCGTTCTTGTAGCCCTTTAGGACCGCCGTGCAGATGTCACCGATCGGCCCCCACGCACCGTCTCGGGTTTCCGGTATGAACATCGGTCGCCGACTGGAATAAAGGTCGTAGAGAGAGGTGAAGACGTGAATGGCGCGCTGTCGTTCGTGTTGCTCTGGTCGGGTGAACCTGGCACTTCCGTTGAGACGCCCGCCAAAGAAGAAAGGCGCAATACTGCTTGCCGATGGCCTGGTCCTTGCGGACGCCCGCCAAGCCCGCTCCCCCAGAATGCGAATCAGGTCCAACCCGGCCGAGCGGATGAGATCATCCACATCATCCTCGTGCAAGGGCTGGAACCAGTCGCTCCCAAAGTACATGATTTCGGTAGTCCACTGGTCGAATACGTCCCTGATGCTCTGGACCTCCAATAGCTGCTTCAGGAACGAATTGGCATTCTTAATGGTGTGTTCATTTACTTCCTGCGAACCAAACTGGCGCCGCAGATGCTTGGCGAAGGCATCATTGTTCGTGTTGAAGGCGCAACAGATGCTTGCCGATCCGGCAGTAATCGTCCAGTCAGGTACCCCGCTGGCTTCTCCGTCAGTAATCCAATCCATGAATTCGAACAAGCCGATAAAGTTACCAGGTCTCAGGACGGCCTGCGGAGCTCGGCGCGGCGCGCCGGCGCCGTAAACGTAATCAGTAATTTCCACATAGCCCTTGATGATAATGCCGAGCGGGAAAAGGAACGGGCCGGGTTGCGACGGCTCCTGCGATGATCTGGCTCTCGTCGGCTTTCCTTCGTCGAACATGAGTTCTCCGAACGGATAGGACTCAACGACATAGCGTGGGCGTGACACGCGCTTAGCCAGGACTTGGCGATAGCGCTGGAAAGCTTCACCTACTTGCCGATCAAAAGAGCATATCTTAGCCAGCAACGATTCAAGTTGGCCTTCCCAATGCATTATATTGCTCACAGAAATCAAGCTACTGCAATCGCGCCAGATGAATACCTCGCCCACGATCCTTCCTGACGTGAAGCGCTGAGGTAAAGTGCTCGAAAAAAAGGGTACGATTTTTTTCGACAGAACGTCCATATGGATAATGGCGAGGGATCGCATCGAGCATTGTTTCAGCGCATCGATGCGGAGGACCTTTCAGCCCTCCTTTGTCCGGCCGCAAAGTTGTATGCCTTTAACCGCCGGCTTTGCAGCGTATTAATACGATAGATTTCCTCGATATCGGCAAATTCGTTGAGGTTTGCCTAAATATATAACTTGTTGTCACCGAATCAAGACGGCACAAAAATCGTATTGTCCTGACCAATACACACAAAGGGAGAGTGTCAAGCAGAAAGCATCAAGTGGAAGTCCAGTGGAAATTGAGTGACATCGGCAACCAGGAGGTTCTCATGCACGAAAGCAGCCTCGACACAGCTTTCACGGCGGGAGCCATCGTCGGCGCGGTGCTGGTCGCCACAGTTCTCGTGGTCCCTCTCATCCGCTACATCGCTCTTGTCGCAGCAACGAGTGCGATCGCATTGGCCTACTATCACGGCGGCGTAGCCGAGCTCGTCGTCTACATCAACAGGGTGCAGGCTGAGATCGTCAGCAAGCCGACTTTTAGCTCCGGCATCTTGGCCGGCAGCTTAGTGGCTTGGATCGCCCTGAGAGGCCGCCGCGGACGCACCGCGGAGTAAGGATGAAGCAGGGCAGGGGCGTCAAAGCGCCCCTGCTGAACGAGCGCCCGCAGATGCGGCGGTCGCGCCCGTGCCACCATGTGGCAGGACGGGAGCCACATCGGATGCTCAGACTTCCTGGCTTTGCTCCGCGATCAAGCGCACATCAGGCGGCAATCGATGCGAGCGCGGTGCGATCCGACGCGTTCGGCGCGGTGAAATTGGGACAATTTCTCGCCTGCAGTGCCGTGATGCCAACAGGTAGGCTCTGCCCAACGAAATTGGGGCAATTCTCAACGATCAGATGACTGATGCTATCAGGCAGACCCGTCCCGATGAACCTCGGACAATTTTGCACCGTCAGGTGTGTGATACCGCTCTGAAGGTTTTGTCCGGTAAACGCCTCGCAGTCATAGACCATCAGATGCAGAACTCGAGCGTCGGGTCTTGGTCCGGTGAATTTCGGGCAGTGATAGCCAATCAGCCTGACGATGCCGATCGGCAGATCGCGCCCAACAAAATCCGGACAATTCTCAACCACCAGCGAGCTGACGCCGGCGCGAAGTCCCCTCCCAACGAATCTGGGGCAGTTGTCGACAACCAGATAAGTGATGCCGGGCGGCAGGTCGTCCCCGGTAAAGCGGGCGCAGTTGTTGATAGACGCGTAGGCTCCGGCGGCGACGACCTTGTCGGCCCTGAAGGACCGATAGTTAATGGGCATTATGGTCTCACGTGAACCAAGTTCCTTCCGCTACGCCCAAGGTTCGGCGACACAGAAGCCTCCATTGACCCAGATGGGCTGAGGCGATGATCTTGTGAATCCGATTTGCTGTATGAGTCAGACCTTGTGATTTGACAAGCAACCGACGCGAGCAACTCACCGCGATCTGTTTGATTGTTTGGTAAACGGCCAGGTATGTTCATTAGGATCATTACGACGCTTAGCGGATGTCATCAGACGTATGGAGTTTCCCGTAGGTGAGGCGGCGGCCAGCCAGCAGACAGCCCGACCACGCCCGACGAGATCGAATCATTCAGATCAATCCGCGAAGACTGGTCAAGCCCGCGGTCTGAAGGCTTTGTGCACCGCAGCAGATCGCCGACTCATCGCATAGTCCGACAGAACAGAGCGCAGCAGGGCTGCCGGACGCTAAAGTCTCGAAAAGCACC
>Ga0187783_10002739_pt1 | contig 13083 bp, 8 predicted proteins | sample 1015_SJ02_MP02_2_FD_132471 | JGI IMG/M metagenome (GOLD analysis project Ga0187783, IMG submission 132471) | Tropical peat soil microbial communities from peatlands in Department of Meta, Colombia - 1015_SJ02_MP02_20_MG | ecosystem: Environmental > Terrestrial > Soil > Wetlands > Peat | place...
ATCGGCAAGATGCCCGTCGATGTCAACAAGATGAACCTCGACCTCGCCTCGATCTCAGCGCACAAGCTCTATGGCCCGAAGGGGGTCGGTGCGCTCTACGTGCGGTCCACGGTCAAGCTCGGAGCGCAAATCGACGGCGGGGGCCACGAAAACGGCATGCGCTCGGGCACGCTGAACGTGCCCGGCATTGTCGGGCTAGGGAAAGCGTGCGCGTTGGCTACGGAAGAGATGCCGCAGGAAGCCTGCCGATTAGCCGGTCTGCGAAACCGGCTCAAGGAGAAGATCCTGGGTCGCTTGGACGAGGTATATGTCAACGGCTCGATGGAGTATCGCCTGCCCGGGAATCTGAACCTTAGCTTTGCCCACATCGAGGGCGAGGCGCTGCTGATGGGTCTCAGCGACGTTGCCGTGTCGAGCGGTTCCGCGTGCGCCACGGCGAGGCTCGAGCCTTCGTACGTCCTCAAGGCTCTTGGCATAGCGGATGATCTGCGAATGTGCTCGATCCGTTTCGGATTGGGACGTTTTAACACCGAAGCCGAGGTGGACTACGTAGCCGACCGCGTGGTCGAGACCGTCGAGCGCCTGAGGGAACTTCGACCGGCGGCATAACGAGGGTTGCCCGAACCGAACTGCCTCGCCGACTCGCTGACGTTGGTAATCTCGAACGCCCGCGGCCGCTTGCGCCTGCGCAACTTTCAAGAAATCATGGGTTTATATACGGTAACGGATTTGTGGCGCGCTGTCGCCGCCCACAGAGAAAGGTAGTACGGGAGATTCCATGCTGAAACCCTGGGATTGGATGGCTCAAACCATTTGCTCGCGACTGCGAGTCAGGCGGTCGCTCGCTGTTCTTAGTTTGCTGTCGGCGGTGGTCGTCGCCTCGGCGCAGCCGGCCGACGTCAGTGCCGGTGGAAATTGGACGAAGACGGAGACCGAGGACAAGATGACCGCGGCCAAGAAGGTCAAATTTAGCCTTGTGGCCGATCACTCGCTTCCGGGAAGTGATCAAAAACCCGAAGTCATGATCTTCTGCACCAATGGGAAGTTGGCACTCGGTGACTTTCGTCCGAACATCCGGACGCGTCCGAACCAGCCCGGGTTTTGGGGACAGCCGCAGATGCGAGTCGTCGTGCGAGTCGACCAGAGCCACGATCAGCGTTCTTGGAATTGGGTGAATGGCGAGTTTCTTGCCATGGATAAAGACACCACCCGCGAAATTCTCGGAGCGCAGATCTTCAAGGTGCAATTCTTGACGCCGGACGGGCCACAAATCGCGGAGTTCTCACCCGCGGGTCTCGACCAACAGATGGTTCGGACCGCCTGCAACCTGAAGCCCAAGAAGCCGTGACCACGGTCGGGGCTTGACGCTTGGGCCGTCAGCAAACCACGCCATGGCACCGAAGGTTGTCGTGATGGCAAATGCTTAGGTCAGGACGGTTGATCTTTCCCCAAATTCTAAGCAAGCCTTTGTCGAAGAGCAGGACACAACCAAATCACCCTCGAAAATGATGGGACCAGCACGCGCGAGACCCTTGCCCGAATTGCGAATCCAATCCGACGCAGGAATCGAAGGGTTGGGATTCTCAGGTTTCCTTACCCGGGCGCAATGGAAATCGTCGATATTGACTATGTACGCGTACACAAGATGGATCGAGCCATGCCGGATCTCGACCTAAATGCTCCTTAGTCCACGGGGCTCCATCCGGTGGGATCGAACTCGCTCAATGCCGTGGCTGTTTCCGTCGTTGTCTTCCCTAAATCTTTTTGTAGCAACACTCCGTCCTGGTCCATCATGAAGGTCATCACTCCGGAGTTACCGTACTCCGCCGGATAGGCAATGAAGGCGAATCCGCCGACCATCTTCCCGTCGACCATATAATCTTTCGCGCCGCCGGGCGCGTTGCTGGTTTGCCCGTTCAGCATGCGGAAATAATAGCCGTGGAAAGGTGTGTGGGCGTCGGGCTTCGCGCTGTAACCTTCGGAGGTTGCGAAGGCCACCAGCGGCCCCAGCGGGCTCTCGGGCTGTCCCTCGTCCGATTTCCAGTACAAGCCGTTTTGCTTGCCGGGATCGCTGATGAACTTCAGTGCGTACTGTTTGGTGCGAGCGCCATCGTGAAGCCGTGAAAAGTATTCCGCCTGAGCCTCGGCGACCGCTTGGCACACTTCGATGATTGCCAGTTCATTTCGCCCAATTCGGCGATTGAGAATCTCCTCCTTGCCCGCGGCGGTGTCGAAGAACCACTGTCCGCTCTGGTTTTTTTTGAGCGGGATGGGAAACGGGAAGTTGTCGGCACCGACCACGAGGATTTGGGAGCCGTCCACCAACCTGCGCCAGCGGTGCATCACGCCGTATTTTTCGAGGAATGCCTCGACGGCGTTCTTGTCCTCGACGGCATCGCCCGAGGAGATTAATTCTTTCGAGTCCGGGCCGAAGATTGCCGCCACAGCGCCCTGATCGCCGGCCTTTGCCGCCGCCAGTAATGCATTGCCCGCTTCCTCAGGCGTAGCAAACACACTGATCGAAGGCTGGTGCGATTGATTACAAGCGGCCAGCGGGATTACCAGGCCGAGAAGCAGTAGCCTGGCCCTGAACGCGGTTCTCTGGGGTTTGAACGACATTCGATCCTCCGATTTCTAGCTGGAATCCTCAACGGAAACCCGCTCGGCAAAGTGATTCCGTTCCTTGCGCTGGCGGCTTTTCAGCGACGCCAACCGCCGCCGCCACCTCGGCTGAATGAACCGCGAGCGCTGTCCTCTCTTGACTGCCATCCGCCTCCGCCAAAAGCCGAAGACCGGCCGCTCCCTCCCTGCTGTCCCCATCCTCTTTCACTCGCGGAGCTTCTTTCCGATGCGCCAGAGTAACCGGAGCCGTTGTAATGCGAGGTTTGCGATGCGGCAGAGTAACCGGAGCCGTTGTAATGCGAGGTTTGCGATGCGGCAGAGTAACCGGAGCCGTTGTAATGCGAGCTTGGTTGGGTTTGCTGCCAACCACTGCCGGTGTTCTTGTAAACGTTGCCATTCTCGGTCGCGTACTTGTTGCCATTTGCCGTTTGGACTTCGCTTCCGTGGCCGTACGCGCCGTTCGTAGCGACAGCCTTGCCACCGGCTGAATTTTCGGCCGTTGCCACCGATCCTTGCGCGGTGGTCTGATGCTGGGTGTACGTAGTCTGGCCGTTTTTCGAATATTCCGAGCTTCCATAGTTCCCATAAGCGTTGGAGTGTTGACTCGTTTGGGCATACGCTCCGGTTCTTGGGTTGTACGCTTGAGCAGCCGAGGCGCTGCCATAGGGCCCTGACGCCGACGCACCACGAGCGTAGGTGCCGGTGGACGGATTGTAGGCTTGACCGGCGCTTGCGGTGCCGTACCCGTTCGATACTGTCCCACCACGTGCATAAGTTCCCGTTGAAGGGTTATAGCCTGAGCCGTAATGTGCGGCGCCATTGGGTCCGTATGCATAACCGCTGCTGCCGTAGTAGCCGCCATGCCACGCATTGTTTCCGTAGTAGGCGCCGCCACCGTACACCACGGCCCCGCCGTGCCAGTTGCAGTTCCAAGAGCTGTAGCCCCACCCGCAACAACCGCCGCTCATGGCAGCTCCCACGGCGATGCCAGCGCCAAACGCAAGCAGGCCAGTGGCTACTACGGTCGCAGTGCTGTATCCGGGAGTCTGAACCGGATAGCCATAGACAACCGCGGGGTTGTATTCGGGGACGTACACCACCTGTGGGTTGGCAGGTTGAATCACGATGGTTTGTGGCGACTGTTGCACAACCGTAATCTGGGAGCCCGATTGCAGATTGCCGGCCGCATACGCCTTGCCCCGTAACACCTGAACGGCCGTCATGACGTCAGCAGACTGGGTGTGATACGCCTCTCCCAATGCGGAAGTCCAACTCAGGTTTTTCGCCAGGTTGTCGAGGACCGAGGGAAACTGCGTGAGCGCCTTCACGCTGGGGTCCCACGGCTGGGTGTTGACCGCCTGCATGAGAGCATTGCCACTCAGATTCTTGTTTTGCTGAAGCCAACCATCGGCGGCAGAGACCTGATCGGGAAAGGTCGCGGCTCCAAGAATTTGGGCAACCAGGGCATCGGGGTACAACGCAATGGGTGCTACCAGCTGTTGCAACTCATCCGCCGAGAGCGGCGCACCTTGGGACGGATATCCGGTCGTTCCTGGGGGAGGTGGTTGTTGGGCGACGGCTCCCGGTTCGAGCGTGTTGACTACGAGAAGGAATGCTAGTCCAGTGGATAGGAGCTGTTTACTGAGGGTCCGGATCATTTTTTCTTCTCCACGGCCTGAAGGCCGCACGCCATGGTTAGAAGCTCGTTCCCATTCTCCGTGCCAGTCCGAGTCTGGTTCGCTTGCCCTGCCGCTAGACCGGCAGGCAGGCTCAACCAGAAGACTAGGAGAAGACCTTTCGAAGGAAACCTGTCAAAAGTGGCAGCCGATCCTGTGAGAAAGTCAAAAAGGATGCCAGCCGGGACCTACCGCCCGCGGCAGGCTCATGACGAAAAGAGGCGTTTGCGAGTCGGAAGAGCGCGGAAAAAGGAATGGTCGGGACGGGCAGATTTGAACTGCCGACCCCTCGCACCCCAAGCGAGTGCTCTACCAGGCTGAGCCACGTCCCGACGGGGAGTCCGCCGCGCCCACGGGGCGGGCGGTGGGGTTCACTGACAAATTTTACACCACCGGCGAAGGATGAAATGGCTGCTTCTCGGTTATTTCCGTCTCGCCTTGCGGGCGCGATCGTGCTCTTCGAGGACGGCAAATTGGATCTTCTTCTCCACCGGATCCAGGCGATCCAGCAGCACGCGAATCTGCTGCCCCAGCCGATATCGTTTTCCCGTGCGCTGGCCGATGATCTCCCGGGTATTCTCATGATAGGTGTAGCGATCGTCGCTCAGGGAGGCGAGCGGCACCAGGCCCTCCACAAACAGATCGGTCAGCTCCACAAAAAAGCCGAACTTGGTCACGCTCGTGATCAGGCCATCGAACTCTTCGCCGATACGCTTCTCCATGAATTTCACTTTTTTCCATTCGATCAGCTCGCGTTCGGCTTCGTCGGCGCGGCGCTCGGCTTGGCTGGATTCCTCGGCAATTTCGTGCAGCTGCTCGAGGGAGAGGGGACCGGACAACGGTCGCAGCGCCTCCCGGTGCGCGCCCCGGTCGCGACGTTTGGACCATGGCGATGGCGGCTCCGCGTGGGTCGGCGGCCGGACGGTGCGGGAAAGCTTCTCGTGATCATTTTTCGCGGGCTCTGTGTGCTGGGTTCGAGGCAGGAGTGGAACCACGCCGATTCGCAGCGAGCCCTCCTGCCGCTCCGCGGATTCCTCGAGCACGTCTTTCAAGATCCTATGCACGATCAAATCGGGATAGCGCCGGATAGGGGAAGTAAAGTGGGTGTAGGTCGGGGCCGCGAGGGCAAAGTGTCCCAGATTTTCTTCCGAGTACCGGGCTTGCTTCAGGGAGCGGAGCATGAGATAGGAGAGAATTCTTTCCTCCGGCTTGCCGGCGACCTTGGCCGTCAACTTTTGGTACATGCGCGGCGTGATGTGGACGTCCTTCGGAATCTCTAGATCGCGCGGGCGCTTGCCCGTTCGATAACTGGAGCGACGATCGGTCTTGAGCGGGATGCGCTCGATGGGCAGAGGGCCCACTCCCAGGGAATAACCAAACGTCGCCGCCACCATTTCGAATTCATACACCCGCTTGGCATCCGGTTTTTCATGAACCCGGTAGAGCGAGGCCACGCGCTTCGACTCTAGATACTCGGCCACGGTCTCGTTAGCCGCCAGCATAAACTCTTCGATGATACGGTGCGCCAGGTTGCGCTCGGAACGGATGATGCTTTTCATCAGTCCGAATTCATTGAACTCGATGACCGGCTCCGGCAAGTCGAAGTCAATCGATCCGCGGCGCTCGCGCTTGCGGTTAAGGATGAGCGCCAAGTCTCGCATTCTCTCGAAGGTTTCAACCAGCCCGGCATAGCGACGGCGGGCGCTCGCATCCCCTTCGAGGACGGCATTCACATCGGTGTAGGTCATTCGTTCCACCGAGCGGATCACGCCCTCCGACAGGGTCGAACCTAAAACCTCGCCGCGGTGGTCGATCTCCATCACCGCCGAGAGCACCAGCCGATCGACCTGCGGGCGCAAACTGCAGATGTCTGTCGAGAGCTCGAGGGGAAGCATGGGAACCGCGCGGTCCGGGAAATAGACACTCGTGCCCCGTAGACGCGCCTCCTGATCGAGTGCCGAGCCTTCCCGCACGTAATGGGCGACATCGGCGATATGCACCTGCAATTCGAAGTTGCCATTTTCGAGGTGCCGGACCGTGACCGCATCATCAAAATCTCGCGCACTCTCGCCATCGATGGTAACGATGCTGAATTGGCGAAAATCGCGCCGTTTCTCGAGTTCCTGCGCCGAAATGATCGGTTCCACCGCTTCCGCCTCGCCGAGCACGGGGGGCGGGAAGCGATGGGGCAGATGGAACTTGCGAATGATGATTTCGACGTCGACGCCAAAATCCTCCTGGTATCCAAGAATCTCAACCACTCGCCCGCGTGGATTCTCGATGGCCGTTGGCCAGTGGGTGATAGCCACGTCGACCACGACATTTTCGAGATCCCGCCAGTCGGCCTTGGCGACGGCCTCCTCGCCGAGAACGCGGTGACGATCGCGTACCTCGCGTTCCCGCCGCCCCTTGGTTCGGGACGTTTCCCCTCCACGAGCCGCCGGCGATCCCCGAGACGTGGTCTCCGGCGGGTATTCCATCCCGGGCGGAATCGTAATTTCCTGCGTGAGGTGCTCATCGATGGCTTTCACGTAATTGCCACGCCGGCCGGAATGAAAAATCCCAACCACGGTTGGGTGAGCGCGATCGAGCAGGGCAAGGATTCGTCCTTCCGCCCGGCCGTCCGAGCGAATGGAGCGAATTTCTACCCGCACGCGGTCGCCGTGCATGGCCGAGCCAATCGCCGGCGGGGCGATGAAAATATCGCCGGACAGGCGTGCCTTCAGGGTCTCGTCGAGAGAACTCGGATCCGGGATCACGAAGCCATAGCCATCGCGATGCATCGTCAGACGCCCGACGATCGTGTTCTTCGCCGCCGCGCCGTGGGGGATCGAGTAGCGGTCGGAATTCGTCTGCTCGAGCTCCCCGCTGCGTACCAGTTTCTTCAGCCGTTCGGCCAGCTGGCGGCGGGCTGCGCTGTCGAGACCGAGCTCGCGAACCAACTGTTTGTAGCCCGCGCTGCGCTTCGGCTGGCGGGCAATTTTCTCGAGAATGACGGAATCCGAGAGCATAGTTGGTTAATAGGCCCTGTACTGAGGATACTCGCATCCCCGGGCTCGGCATGAGTATAAGAAATGCAGGTAACCAAGCAGGAATTGCACTCTGAAATCCGATAAGCGACGCACGGCAAAGTCGTCTTGAGCGTCTGCGGAGCCTGGCAAAGCACAGAATTTCCACAAGACGCCGCGTCCTGTTCGGAGTAGAATGCGGTTTGGTCACTGAAATGCGACGTTGACCGATCAACTTGAGCTCAGGAAAGGAATCAGAGGCCCATGTGGAAACCCACAACTCAGACGCCCGGCGGCCCAACAACCCGGCCTAATGAGCCGGAACGTGCTGCGACGCCGATGGCGAGCACTCCCCCTACTGAACCCACCGCCGCCCCGCCTCGTCCAGTGTCCGCCACGACAGCCGACCAGGCGACCATCGGAAAATCGCTCGTGATTAAAGGTGAAGTGACCGGTTCGGAGTCTCTCTATATCGACGGCAGAGTGGAAGGTTCGATTAGCCTGGCTGGAAATCGCGTGACCGTGGGGCGTAATGGCGTGGTTTCTGCCAATATTAATGCGCGGGAAATTGTGGTCTTGGGAAAGGTGCGGGGCAATCTGACCGCCAGCGACCGAGTGGACATTCGCAGCGACGGTTCGCTAACCGGCGACGTAGTAGCAGCCCGCATTTCGATTGAAGATGGCGCATTCTTTAAGGGCGGAATTGACATCCGCAAGGCCGGCCAGAAGGCGAATGGCGAGGAAGCCAAGCCGTCTGCCACTGCCGAAGCGGTAGCTGCTCGCGCCTAGTCAGCTTCAGAAACGCTCCGGGACCGCTAGGGCGGTCCGCCGCGTTTTGGCGGCCTTGAGCCGCTCGTAATCTTGGGGCCTCGCCGTCGCGACTCCTTTTTATCCCCTCCGCCCAACCCATTGGTTTGTGTACTAGTTTGATTCCTCGGTAGCTTCGCCGCAGGACGCTCGCCGCTGCCCATCTTGCCGGAAATTAGGCGCCAAGGCCGAAGGCAGGGCTATGGCTCGGCGCCGCGACTCAGATCTTCGGCCTGGCGCTCCGCCAGGCGAGGATAGATCGTGCCCTTTCGTCGCCTGAGCTCTGCCGGTAATCGCGAACTGGTCAACCACAAACCAGCTGCCACCGCTGCTGCCCAGGTCGAGGTGATCAGAAGCAGCGCGTACAGATCGCGCGCGCGACTTTCCCCTCGAATCATGCCCTGGGCGATGCGATAACTCGCCATTCCGGCGAAAACCGCCGTCACCGCTACCTTGGCCAACTCTCCCCACGGGAACTGCTGGAGGCGCACGAGCTTGCGCCGGTCGAGTAAGACGGCAATCGCCAGGGTATTAGCGACAATGCCCAAATCGGAGGCCATGGCCAGTCCAATGGTGGAGAATGCCCGATAGAGCGCGCCGTACACGGGGATCGATGCCAGGGTGATGAGGCTACTCGCCACCATCGGGGTCAGGGTGTCTCCCGCCGCGTAAAAAGCGCGCGAGTAGAGAGCTTGTGCGGACCAGAACGCCAGGGATAGCGAGAACCACCAGAAATAGAGGGCGGTGGCTTGAGAATCCGAGAACTGAAATCGGCCGCGGCGGTAGACCAGGTCGATGAGCGGTAAAGCCGCGGCAGCCATGAGGCTCGAGGTGATGACCGAGGTGGCGATGATGCGATAGATCGAGGCGTTTATCATCTGGGCGAACTCTTCCATTCGCTTTTCGCCGAACAGGCGGGCAAAAAAGGGCAGGGAAGCTTGGCCGATGGCCTGTCCCAGCACCGCGATCGGCACCGAAAAAAGCCGCTTGGCGTAATTCAGGCGGGTAATGTCGCCCGCGTTGCCGGAGGCAAAATAGCGGAGAATCCAATCATCGGCGGTGACCAGAGACACCCCGATCATGAGAGGAATCGTGAGCCGCACCCACTCGCGGAACGCCGGATTGCGGAAGTCGAACGAGATGCGGTAGCCCGTCCCGATCGCGGCGGCGCCGATGACGTTTACCAGGAATGGTCCGAGAAAACTGCCCATCACCGCGCCATAGGCGAGCGAGGCAATCCCGAGCCGGCGGGAGAACAGCAATCCGCCCGCAATGATCGCGACGTTATAGAGCAAAGGCCCAAAGGCGGGGAGCAGGAATAGGCGGTGGGAGAGTAACACGGCAGACACCACCCCTCCCACATAGAAGAAAATCTGCGCCGGCAGAAGAATGCGGGTTAAATGCACGCAAAGTTCTAATTGCTCAGGGCTGAAGTTTTTGACCAGGTGGCGTTCGATCTGTGGGGTGAAGATCTCGGCCAGGATTGTACCGCTGCCCAGCACGACGGTCATGACCGTGATGATGATCGAAAAGGTTTTCTCCGCATCCTCTTGCTTTTTCTCGGCCAGGAAACGGGTATAGATGGCTACAAAGGTGATCGAAGCGGTTCCGCCGGCCACCAGGTAGTTCAGCCAGTCGGGGATGGTGAAGCCGGCGACGTAGGCATCGGTCTGCGGTCCCGCGCCGAATGCCCAGGCGATGTAGGCTTCGCGAACATAGCCAATCACGCGCGAGAGCATGATGGCCGTCATCATCAGCAGGGTCGCGGAAAAGGCTCCATGCTGATGGGAAGGCCGGAGAAAGCGGAGGGCACGCGTCAACATTTCAGGCGCAGATCACTGCGGAACTGCGGTTGATCTTCATGCGGGATGAGAAGCTATCGAGAAGCCTATCAGACCTGGGAGGAAAGCCCAGTGTCGAGTATGGCTATAGGCGCAGAGAGGGCTGCGCTGGTTTGCCATGGGCCACACCGAGAACAGTCAAGAGTTTGCCGGCCGCGTCATTGCCGCTACGAATACAGTCGGGAACCCCGATGCCACGGTATCCATTGCCCGCCAGGGCTAACGAAGGAAACTGCGAGATCCAGCGATCGATGCGCTCTAAGCGCTCGAAGTGGTTGACCCCGTATTGGGCCATGACACTCTTCCATCGATATATTCTGGCAAACAGGGGATCGGCTCCGAGGCGTATCGTCTCCTGAAGCTCCTGGCTGGCGATCGAGAGAATCTCTTCGTCGGAACGCTCGAACACGCCTTCATTGCGAGAACCGCTGATGACGCAGCGAACCAGAGCCCGATCGTCCGGTGCGCGATAGGGAAACTTGTTGTGCACAAAAGTCGCCGCCAAGATTCGCCGCCCTTCGCTCGAGGGGACCAGGAATCCGAATCCTGGCGGCAGCGAGGCTCGCACTCGTTGATCGTAACCGAAGTTCACCGTGATCGACGAAGTGTAGGAAATGTCGAGCAATTCCGCCCCCAGCGGCCCACTGATCGGGCGAACCAACCGAGCAGCCACGGGAGCCGGAGCGGCAATGATCACGCCATCAAACCGCTCGGAACGAGATTCGCTCGAAATTACCCAGCCTGCATCCTGCCGCGCGATGGCTTCAACCGGGGTCTCGAGCCACAACGAGGCGGCCGGGAGCCGCGAGATCACCGCATCCGCCATCTGCTGCATGCCCTGTTTCAGGGTGGTGAAGAGGGGTTTCGCGGGGCCTTGGCTTGCGGACGCGGCTTGTTTCCGGGCGGCCAGCATAGCTCTTCCCAGGCTGCCGTATTTTGCCTCCATCTCAACCAGGCGGGGCAAGACCGCATATACGCCGAGCTGGCTGGCCTCGCCGCCATACACCCCGGACAGCAGTGGATCGGCCAAACTTTCCACCATCTCTCGACCATAGTGCCGCTCGACCATTGCCGCCACAGTTTCATCCTGACTGGACTTGCGGGGAGGCAGGAACCATTCTCGCGCCATGCGCAGTTTGGTGGCGGCTGAAAATAAAGGTGAGCCAAGGATAGGCAAAATCTTCGTTGGCACCATGAACAGCAAGCCGTCCGGGATTTTGACCAGTCGTCCGTGTTTCAGAATGTAAGTCTTGCGCTGGGCATCGTTCGATGGGACCAGTTGATCCTCCAGTCCGAGCTCCCGGCATAAATCTCGCGCCCAGGGCTTTTCGGTCAAGAAGGAGTCAGGACCGCCTTCCAAAAGGCAGCCCTCTACGTGCTCGGTGAGCAACACGCCGCCCAGCCGTGGGCCGGACTCATACAAGACATAGTCGAGGAGCGCACCATCGCGTCGCGCTTTTTCGAAGGCAAACGCGGCCGCTAATCCTGAGATCCCCCCTCCAATGATGGCAATCCGTCGCATGTTCGGTAGTCGAGGCGCTTGCCTCGAAAAGCATCGACCGTCGTTTGGTACGCACGCCAGAATGCGCGAAGCAGCCCCGGGCCCCAGCGATTCAGAGGCTGGAAGCTGGTTTGGCCATCCGCGACCGGGCGATGTCGGCCAGGGCCTTGACCAGCCAGGGCGAGTCGTTCAACGACTCAGCCCGCCACAGCCGCATTCCTCGCTGCTCGGCAAACTGCTTGAAGCCGATGTCGATGTCATAGAGCACCTCCACGTGGTCGCAAAGGAACCCGATAGGCTGGACGAAAATCCCACGATGACCGGCACGTTCGAGCTCTAGAATCGTGTCTTCCACGGTCGGGCCGAGCCAGGCTCCCCCGGCCATGCCCTGGCTTTGAAAGGCGAACTTCCACAGGGAAGCAGGCAGAGAGGCCTGGCGAGCGACCAACTCTGCCGTCTCCTTTGCCTGGACCTCGTAGGGATCGCCTTCGGTGATGGTTCGCAGGGGAACGCTATGTGCGGTGAAGATGACCGGGAGCTTGGCTCGGGCTTCGCCGCACGCATCTTGCCAGCCGGCAGCAAGCTTGGCAGAAAAGGCTTGGATCAGCAGGGGATGATCGTGCCAGCACTCCACAAAATCGACGGCAAACGGGGGTTGGCCATTGCGGCTCAACGCCGAGCGATAAAGACCCACGCTGGTGCGCGAATTGTGCGGAGCCAGACAGATGACAACCGCCCGGGACACTTGGTCGCGAGCCATGGTGTCGATCACCGAAGCAATGAATGGCTTCCAATTCCGCATGCCGACATAGACCGGCAGCCCCAGTTCTCGCGACAGAAGCGCTCCCTGCCTCACGGTCAGCTCGGTCAGCGGAGAGCGGCCAATCAGCCCATAGCGATGCTTCACCTCATCGATCGCCGACGGGGGAAGCGGACGTCCCCCAGTGACCTGAAGCAGAAACTCGGGAACCTCGTCGGGGGAATCTGGGCTGCCATGCGCCAGCAGCAGAACCGCCCTCTTTTCCGCGTTGGATACCTGGTTCACGATGCTTTGCCCGACTGCTCTTGTACGAACCTCACCAGCGCTTTGACGTTCTCGACCGGGGTTTCCGGCAGAATGCCGTGACCGAGGTTAAATATGTGTCCCGGCCGCCCTCCGGCCTGGCGCAAAATGTCCTCTGCCCGCAAGCGTAGCTGCTTCCAGTCGGCAAAAAGCAGAACCGGATCGAGATTGCCTTGCACGGCTCCGCGGAAATTCAGACTGCGCCAACCCTGGTCGAGGGGAATCCGCCAGTCGAGGCCGATCACTTCCGCGCCAGTCTCCTTCATGGACGGCAACAGGGTGGCGCTGTCGGTTCCAAAATAGATGACCGGTACCCCCGTCTGTTGCACCTTACCGACCAGTTCCGTGGTCCGCGGCAGGACATATCGCCGATAATCCTCGACACTCAGGCAACCCACCCAACTGTCGAAAACTTGGATGGCGTCTGCGCCCGCACGCACCTGTTCGGAGGCGTATGCCGAGGTTACTTTGATCAGCTTAGTCATTAGTTCGTCCCAGGTGCGGGGAGAGAGGTACATCATCTTCTTGGTGTGAACATAATTTCTCGAGCCGCTACCCTCGATCA
>Ga0187783_10002740_pt1 | contig 13081 bp, 15 predicted proteins | sample 1015_SJ02_MP02_2_FD_132471 | JGI IMG/M metagenome (GOLD analysis project Ga0187783, IMG submission 132471) | Tropical peat soil microbial communities from peatlands in Department of Meta, Colombia - 1015_SJ02_MP02_20_MG | ecosystem: Environmental > Terrestrial > Soil > Wetlands > Peat | place...
ACAGGGTGGCCAAGGTCGTGCAGGGTGGCCGCCGGTTCAGCTTCACCGCGCTGGTGGTGGTCGGTGATGGCAACGGCATGGTCGGCGTCGGCTACGGCAAGGCCAAGGAAGTTCCGGCCGCGATCGCCAAGGGCGTCGAGGCGGCGAAGAAGGCGTTCTTCCGCGTGCCCCGGATCGGTGGCACCATCCCGCACACCGTGCAGGGGGAGGCGTCGGCCGGCGTGGTGCTGCTGAAGCCGGCCAGTCCCGGCACCGGCGTCATCGCCGGCGGCCCGGTGCGGGCAGTGCTGGAGTGCGCGGGCATCCACGACGTGCTGTCCCGGTCTCTCGGCTCGTCGAACCCCATCAATGTCGTGCACGCCACCGTGGCGGCGCTGAAGAGCCTGAACCGGCCCGAGGAAATCGCGGCCAGGCGTGGCTTGCCGATCGAGCAGGTCGCCCCCGCCGCCATGCTCAGGGCGCGGGCGGCCGCGGCCAGCGCGCCGGTGGCCGCAGGCGTCGGCACGAGCCCGGCCGAGAACAGCTAAGACGGAGCGGGCAGATGGCAGAGCTGAAAGTGACCCAGGTGCGGTCGAAGATCGGCGGGAACTCCGAGCAGCGCAACTCGCTGCGCTCGCTCGGCCTGCATCACATCGGCGACGTGGTCGTCAAGCAGGACCGCCCCGAGATCCGCGGCATGATCAAGGCGGTGCGCCACCTGGTCACCGTGGAGGAGGTCGAGTAGACGATGGCTGACAGCGACACGTCGGCGCAGGCTGCGGCTGCCGGTGCGGGGGATCGCCCTGCGGAGTCGGCCGCCTTCGGCCGCGCGGGATTGAAGATTCACCATCTGCGCCCCGCGCCGGGTGCCCACACGCCGCGGACCAGGGTCGGGCGTGGCGCGGCCTCCAAGGGTAAGACGGCCGGGCGCGGCACCAAGGGCAGCAAGGCACGGCACAACATCCCGGAGTATTTCGAAGGCGGCCAGATGCCGCTGCACCGCCGGCTGCCGAAGCTGAAGGGGTTCTCGAACGCTCGCTTTAAGACCAGCTATCAGGTGGTCAACCTCGACCGACTGGCCGGGCTGTACCCGGACGGCGGTGAGGTGTCGCCGGAGAGCCTGGCCGCACTCGGAGCGGTCCGGCCTGGCGAGTTGGTGAAGATACTCGGCCAGGGTGAGCTCAGCGTCGCCCTGCAGGTCAGAGCGCATGCCTTCTCGGCGACGGCGCGCGCGAAGATCACGGCGGCGGGCGGAGCGGTTACCGAGCTCTGAGATGACCGCCGTCGGCCACGGGCTCAGGCACGTGATCCCCGCTGGCCAGCGGGGCAGCTTGGGCTCGTTAGGCTCCGGCCCGGGGTTGGGTCCGGCCGGAACCGGGCGTGATGCGTGGCTTTCGGACTGCCAGCAGCACGTTAGACTTCGGCGAGCGACGTTGCGATGGCTGACTGCTGCCGGTGCCGCCATGGCGACGCGCTGCGCTGTCCTGGCACAGGAGCGGCAGATGATGTTCAACGATCGACCAAGGGATAGCGCATGCTGACCGCGTTCATCAGGGCGTTCCGGACGCCTGACCTGCGCAAGAAGCTGCTCTTCAGCATCTTCATCATCGCCGTTTTCCGCCTGGGCCAGCAGCTGCCGACGCCCGGCGTGTCGCAGTCCGCGGTGCAGAGCTGTATCGCCTCGAGCGCCTCGAAGACCAGCCTGTTCCAGCTGCTGAACCTGTTCAGCGGCGGCTCGATCAGCAAGCTGACCGTCTTCGCGCTCGGCATCATGCCCTACATCACGGCCAGCATCATCCTCCAGCTACTCGCCGTCGTGATCCCGCGGCTGGAGACGCTGCGCAAGGAGGGCCAGACCGGCCAGGCGAAGATCACCCAGTACACCCGCTACCTCACGGTGGGCCTGGCGATCCTGCAGTCGACCGGCATCATCGCACTGGCCAGGGCCAAGGAGCTGATCCCCGGCTGCACCGCGACCCTGATCCCCAACCCGTCGGTCTTCACGATCGCGACGATGGTCATCATCATGACCTCCGGTACCGCGGTGATCATGTGGCTCGGCGAGCTGATCACCGACAAGGGCGTCGGCAACGGCATGTCGGTCATGATCTTCACCCAGATCATCGCCGTCGTCCCCGGTCAGCTGCAGCTCATCTACGAGAACAAGCCCAAGTTCGTCTTCGCCCTCGTGCTGCTCATGGCGGTGGTGATCATCGCGTTCGTGGCGCTGATGGAGCAGGCACAGCGGCGGATCCCGATTCAGTACGCCAAGCGGATGATCGGCCGCCGGATGTACGGCGGGACGTCCACGTATATTCCGCTGAAGATCAACCAGGCGGGCGTGATCCCGGTCATCTTCGCGTCGTCGCTGCTCTACATCCCGCAGCTCGCGGCGCAGCTGTTCGGCCACAACGCCGCGACCGGCTGGGCGAACTGGGTGGAGAACAACCTGGTGTTCAGCGACCACCCCGCCTACGCGGTGTCATACTTTGTGCTGATTGTCTTCTTTACCTATTTCTATGTGTCGATTACCTTCCCGCCCGACGAGGTGGCCGACGGGATGAAGAAGGGCGGCGGGTTCATCCCCGGCATCAGACCGGGCGGTCCGACGGCCGGCTATCTCAGCCATGTGGTCAGCAGGCTGACGGCGGCTGGGTCGCTGTACCTGGCGCTCGTCGCGCTCATTCCGGTCATTGCCATCGGCCTCCTGGACGCCACCGCCCAGTTCCCGCTCGGCGGTACCAGCATCCTGATCATGGTCGGTGTCGGGCTCGACACGGTGAAGCAGATCGAGAGCCAGCTGCAGCAGCGTAACTATGAGGGCTTCCTGCGGTAGTGCGAGTCGTCCTCGTCGGGCCCCCCGGTGCGGGCAAGGGGACTCAGGCCCAGTTCATCTCCTCGCACCTGTCGATCCCGAAGATCTCGACAGGCGACATCTTCCGGCACAACGTCAGCACCGGGACTGAGCTCGGCCGGCAGGCCCAGGCCTACATGGAGCGTGGTGACCTGGTACCGGATGAGGTCACCATCGCGATGGTGGAGACGAGGCTGGCCGAGGACGACGCGCAGAGCGGCTTCCTGCTCGACGGGTTTCCGCGCACCGTGCCGCAGGCCGAGACGCTCCGTAAGCTCCTAGCGGACTGGGACACCAGGCTAGACGTGGTGCTGGAGCTCGTCGTCGACGACGACGAGGTCGTCCGGCGGCTCTCCGGGCGGCGGACGTGCCGGGTCTGCGGCCGCATCTGGCATGTCCTGTTCGAGCCGCCGGCCCGGCCCGGCCGGTGCGACGACTGCGGCGGCGAGCTATTCCAGCGCGACGATGACAGGGAGGCCACGATCAGGCACCGGCTGGATGTCTACGCGCAGCAGACGCAGCCGCTGATCGCCTTCTACGCCGACGACGGCATCCTGCTCGGCATCGACGCGACCGGACCGGTGGAAGAGGTCACCGCCCGCGCGCTGGCAGCACTGCGCAGGTTCATGACCTAGCCCCCGAGCGGTAGGTTGAAGTGATCGCAGTGGAGGCGCCATGCGGCTAAGACGGGACGCGCCCATCCGGGCTAGCTGTCCTGCCCGGCTGGCCGCCGGTCGCGGGGTAGGCGCGGACGGCGCGGAGGTTCGCGGTGGCCTATGACCCTAATATCCGGGCATCCGACGCCGACCGGGACAGGGCGGCGACGCTGCTGCGGGAGCATCATGCGGCCGGACGGCTGACGGCGGAGGAGTTCAGCGACCGGCTGGACCGGGCGTTTGCCGCCAAGACCGTCGGTGATATCGACGGCCTGCTGCGCGACCTGCCCGGCATCGACCTGTACCGGCTACCCGATTCGGCCCTGACCCGGCAGCCACGGCAGAACCAGCCTCGGCGGCATTCGGAGGCATGGCGGGTCGCCTGGGGCAGCTGGCTCACCTGCAGCCTGCTGCTCTTCGTGATCTGGGCGCTCAGTGGGCACGGCTATCTGTGGCCGCTGTGGGTCGCCGGGCCGTGGGGGGCCATCCTGGTCGGCCGCTGGATCAGCGGCTCGCATCCGCAGGGCGGCCGACGGCAAGTTCGCGGCTCCACTAACCAGGATCCAGGTCAGCTTCCTCGCGGAGACGAGGACCTGCCCGGTAGGCCCGGCGGGTGACGGCCCTGGAATACCCTGCTGGGGTTTGCGGTTAGACCGCCTGAGCATCTGCTCGCGGCTGGGTTCGCGTTGGCGGCGGGCCTGACGTAGACTTTGTACGGCCCATGAGCTGTTGTCGGCGTGCGCGGAGATTCTTCGCGCTGGTCGGCTCTCAGTCAGCGGGGCCGTCCGGGTCCGTATCACCGTGCACCCGCACGTTCGTACGGGCTGGGCTCAGGTCAGTTAAGCCAGGGCTAGCGGACCAGCAACCAACAATGCCAGCTTGCAGGCATGCGAACTGGATCACGACAAGCAGCGAAGCGCGGAGGGCATGGCCAAGAAAGACGGCGCCATCGAGATCGAGGGAACGGTCGTGGAGTCGCTCCCGAACGCCTTCTTCAGGGTGGAACTGGACAACGGGCACAAGGTCCTGGCCCACATCAGCGGCAAGATGCGGATGCATTACATCCGGATCCTGCCCGATGACCGGGTCGTCGTCGAGCTGAGCCCCTATGACCTCAGTCGCGGGCGGATCGTCTACCGGTACAAGTGAGCCGGCGGCGCGACCGGCCCACGCCGGCGCGCTCGACACGAGTACGTAACTCCTCTGAGCAAGAAAGTGACCAGCAATGAAGGTCAAGCCGAGTGTGAAGAAGATCTGCAGCAAGTGCAGGATTATTCGCAGGCACGGCCGGGTCATGGTCATCTGCTCTGACCCGCGGCACAAGCAGCGTCAGGGCTGAGGCACTGGCCTGACACCGGCGACAACTGATGCCAGACAACTGAAAATCCGGCAAGCAGTACATGCCGAGTGATCGGCAGCAAGCACGCACCGCACTCCGTGGTCGGTATAGCCGGCCGCGGAGGACCCCCGGGGGAGGCCGGGGCGCGTCCGGGCAGGGACGCGGAGCGGCGCGCAGGACCTCCCTAGCGAGAAGGAGATCTGCCCGCTATGGCACGCCTTGTTGGCGTCGACCTACCGCGTGACAAGCGGCTCGAGGTCGCGCTTACCTACATCTACGGCATCGGCCGCACCCGGGCGTTCGAGACGCTGGCCGCGACGGGGGTGAGCGCGGACGCCAGGGTCCATCAGCTCACCGACGACGACATCATCCGGCTCCGGGACTGGATCGAGGCCAACTACAAGGTCGAGGGCGACCTGCGCCGCGAGGTGCAGGCGGACATCCGGCGCAAGATCGAGATTGGCTGCTACCAGGGCATCCGGCACCGCCGGGGGCTGCCGGTGCATGGCCAGCGCACCCAGACCAACGCCCGCACGCGCAAGGGCAAGAAGAAGACCGTGGCCGGCAAGAAGAAGGTCGGCAAGAAGTAGTCCGCTGCGTCGTGCCTGCGCCGCAGGCATCAGCAGCTGGTCCGATCACCTCCGCAAGGTAGAGGAGCAGGATGCCTCCCAAGAGCCGTACCGCCGGCGCCAAGAAGGTCCGCCGGAAGGAACGCAAGAATGTCGCGCACGGCCACGCGCACATCAAGAGCACGTTCAACAACACGATCGTGTCGATCACCGATCCCAGTGGCAGCGTGATCTCGTGGGCCTCGTCCGGGCAGGTCGGATTCAAGGGATCAAGGAAGTCGACGCCCTACGCCGCCCAGATGGCGGCCGAGGCCGCCGCCCGCCGCGCCATGGAGCACGGCATGCGGAAGGTCGACGTGTTCGTGAAGGGCCCTGGCTCGGGACGCGAGACCGCGATCCGGTCGCTGCAGGCCACCGGCCTGGAGGTCGGGTCCATCCAGGACGTCACCCCTGTCCCGCACAACGGCTGCCGCCCGCCCAAGCGGCGCCGGGTGTGACCGACCTAGCCTGCCAACCAGGAGAGTAAGCAACCGATATGGCTCGATACACCGGCGCGGACTGCAAGCGCTGCCGCCGCGAGAAGACGAAGCTGTTCCTGAAGGGCGCCAAGTGCGACTCGCCCAAGTGCCCAATCGAGATCCGGCCGTATCCGCCGGGTGAGCACGGGCGGAACCGCCCCAAGGAGAGCGAGTACCTCCTTCAGGTGCGCGAGAAGCAGAAGGCTCGTCGCATCTACGGGGTGCTGGAGAAGCAGTTCGGCAACTACTACGAGGAAGCCGCGAGGCAGCGGGGCAAGACCGGCGAGGCGCTGCTGCAGATCCTGGAGACCCGGCTGGACAACATCATCTACCGGGCCGGATTCGCCAAGAGCCGGGACATGGCCCGCCAGCTCGTCCGGCACGGCCACATCCTGGTCAATGGCAAGCGGGTGGATATCCCCTCCTACCGGGTCAAGGAGAACGACATCGTCGAGGTGGCGGCCAAGTCGCAGAACCTGACGCCGTTCGTGGTCGCCAGGGCCGAGGCAGGCGACCGGACGCCGCCTGCCTGGATCGAGGTAATCCCTGACAAGATGCGCATCCTCGTGCACTCGTTGCCGGTGCGGGCTCAGATCGACACGCTCGTCCAGGAACAGCTGATCGTCGAGTACTACTCGAAGTAACAGGTCGGCCTCACGGCCGGTCGCCGGCGCACGCCGGCGAGCAAGCGCGCTGTCATATAGCGGGCAGCGCGGAAAGGAAAGAGTCATGCTCATCGCACAGCGTCCCAGCCTCACCGAGGACCAGGTCGAAGAGTTCCGGTCGAGGTTCGTCATCGAGCCGCTGGAGCCGGGATTCGGCTACACCATCGGCAACTCGCTCAGGCGCACGCTCCTCTCGTCGATCCCCGGTGCTGCCGTCACCAGCATCCGGATCGAGGGAGTCCTGCACGAGTTCTCCACCGTTCCCGGTGTGACCGAGGACGTCACCGACATCATCCTGAACCTCAAGAACCTGGTGGTGTCGTCCGAGCACGACGAGCCGATGCACATGTACCTGCGCAAGCAGGGACCAGGACCGGTCACTGCCGCGGACATCGCCCCTCCGGCCGGCCTCGAGGTGCACAACCCCGACCTGCACATCGCCACCCTCAACAGCAAGGGCAAGCTCGAGATGGAGCTCACGGTCGAGCGCGGCCGCGGCTATGTCTCGGCGGCGCAGAACAAGCAGCCGGGCCAGGAGATCGGCCGCATCCCGATCGACTCGATCTACTCACCAGTGCTGCGCGTCACCTACAAGGTGGAGGCCACCCGCGTCGAGCAGCGGACGGACTTCGACAAGCTGATCCTGGACATCGAGACCAAGCCGTGCCTGCGCCCGCGGGATGCAGTAGCGAGCGCCGGCAAGACGCTGGTCGAGCTGTTCGGCCTGGCCAGGGAGCTGAACCTCGACGCCGAGGGCATCGACATCGGCCCGTCGCCGACGGACGCCGCCCTGGCAGCCGACCTCGCGCTGCTGATCGAGGAGCTGAACCTCACGGTCCGGTCCTACAACTGCCTGAAGCGCGAGGGCATCCACACCGTCGGTGAGCTCGTCGCCCGCAGCGAGCAGGACCTGCTCGACATCCGCAACTTCGGTGCCAAGTCGATCGAGGAAGTCAAGCAGAAGCTCGCCGACATGGGCCTGTCCCTCAAGGATTCCCCGCCTGGCTTCGACCCGGGCACGGCGGCTGACAGCTACGGGGCAGACGACGAGGACGACTACGTCGAGACCGAGGAGTACTGACGGGCAGCCGCCCGCCGCGCCCACCCGAAGCAGTTGACCCGCGACTGCGCTGAACCAGGAGAAACGTTCGATGCCCACGCCCACTAAGGGCCACCGACTCGGCGGCAGCCCGGCCCACCAGCGGCACATGATGGCCAACCTGGCCACCGCGCTGTTCGAGCACGGCAAGATCACCACGACGGAAGCCAGGGCCCGCAGGCTGCGGCCGCTGGCCGAGCGTCTCATCACCTTCGCGAAGCGGGGTGACCTGCACGCCCGCCGCCAGGTGCTCACCGTGGTGACGGACAAGAACGTCGTGCACACGCTGTTCGCCGACATCGGACCGAGCTTCGCCAGCCGGGACGGCGGGTACACCCGGATCACCAAGGTCGGGCCGCGCAAGGGCGACAACGCCGCTCTCGCCGTGATCGAACTGGTGCAGGAAGAGGCCGAGCCCAGGACGCGTCGCCGCCGGGCGCGCCGGGCGGCGCCGGCCAGGGCGGGCCGGGGCCAGGCTGTCGCGACCGCGGCGGCAGCGACGGCGGAGGCGGAGCCGACCGAGGCCGGCGTGACCGCTGAGGTGACCGAGGAGCCGGACAGCGCATCCGCCGAGCCGGAAACGGCCGAGGCGGACGACGTGATCGGCGAGGCGGACGACGCCACCGAAGCCGACGACTCGGCGGAGGCCGACGACTCAGCAACGAGCGACGAACAGGGCACCGACGAGTAATACCGCAACCGCGGGCGAGCCCGGTCGGCTGGTGCCGACCGGGCTCGCGCCGCTTCGGCTCCGGCTCGATCTGCGCTACGACGGCGGCGCATTTCACGGCTGGGCAAGCCAACCTGGCCTGCTGACCGTGCAGCAGACCGTCGAGGAGGCGCTGTGGCGCGCGCTCGCGCTGCCTGCGCCACCCGCGCTGGCCGTTGCTGGCCGGACCGATGCCGGCGTTCACGCGCGCGGTCAGGTCGCGCACGTTGACGTGCCGGCCGAGCGATGGGCGGCCGCGGCTGACTCAGCCGCCCGCAGGCTGGCCCGACTGCTGCCGGACTCGGTCCGCGTGATCGCCATCGGCCCGGCGCCGGCCGGGTTCGACGCGCGGTTCTCTGCGCTGTGGCGGCGGTATTCCTATCGCGTGTGCGACGAGCCGGGGCTCGCCGATCCGCTGCGCCGCCACGACACCCTGTGGTACTTCCGCAGGCTCGACTCGGACCGGATGAACCAGGCGGCAGCGGCGTGCCTAGGCGAGCACGACTTCGCCGCGTTCTGCCGCCCTCGGCCGGGCGCCACCGCCATCCGTGAGCTGCTGCGGCTGGAGTGGGGACGGCCCGAGCCTGGCGTCTGCGTCGCGGCCGTGGTGGCGGACGCGTTCTGTCACAACATGGTGCGCGCCCTGACCGGCGCGCTGCTGTCGGTCGGCGACGGCAGCAGGCCGCCGGACTGGCCAGGCGCTGTGTTGGCGGCCCGCCGACGCGACCCGGCGGTCCGCGTTGCGCCCGCGCATGCGCTGTGTCTGGAGGAGGTCGGTTATCCCGAGCCGGCCGCTATGGCGGCCCGAGCCGCTGCCACCCGGCGCACGCGATCCACGCCAGGATGCGGGGGGAGCGGCGGGGCTACGGCGTCCCGGTGAGCATCCGGTTCGTCAGGCTGACGTTGGCCGTGTTCTGCACCACCTCGGTCATGAAGCTCTCGATCGGGGCGCTCTGCTGCGCAGTCGGAGTCTTCAGGCTGGTGAACTCGGCCCAGACGAGGATGAGGTAATGCCCCTTGGCCAGGGCCTCCTCGATGCCGACGCCCTGGCCGATCTTCTGCGCTGGACCACTGGCCGCGGCGAGCTGGCTGATGTAGTCGTTGGCGTCCGCCGACTGGGCCGCGGTCGTGGCGGCAGCTCCGGTACTGAGGTTGAGCACGCCGATCGTGGCCATGAGGCCGCTTGACACGTCGACGTACGTCGCCCTGGCCACCTGCGTGCAACCGGCCGCGCCTACCGCGGACTGCAGCGTGGCGCCCACGAGCTCGGCGGCGCAGTCGCCGCCGAGGCTCGTCGCCGTGTTGGTCACGGTCACGCCGTCGACGGTGAAGCTCGCCGGGTACAGCTCGGCCAGGGTCAGCGGCTGCGGGTCGGTCTGGCGGGAGGCTATGTGGCCGTAGGGGCCGAGGCTAGGACTGGGGGATGTGCTCGGGCTGGCCTTGCGGGCCTGCTGACTGGTCAGTCTCGGTTTGGTCGAGTCGTCGTGCACGACGGCGTAGATCATGGTGCCGACGGCAGCCAGGACCAGCAGCAGGGCGGCGGCCATCGCCAGCTTGACACTGGCCGGGTGCTGGCGCCGCGAGCGCCGGGTCTTGGTGTCAGCGCGGCGACGTCCCACGGCGCGGGTCCGGCTAGCCACTGTGGCGTCGTCGGCTGCCGTGGTCGGCGCCCGTTCGGCCGCGGGCTTGGCCGGGGCGCTGACCTGGGGCTGCGGCCCGCTGCTGACCCTCGGGCTGGGGCCGGTGGTGAGGCGGGGGCTGGGGCCGGTGGTGAGGCGGGGGTTGGGGCCGGTGGTGAGCCGTGGGTTGGGGCCGGTGGTGAGCGCAGGATTGGGCCCGGTGTTAGTCCGCAGTTCCGGCGCGAGGGGCAGCGGGCGGCTGCTGTGCCGGGCCGGCCGCCTCGGCAGCGCGGTGTCGGCCCGGCCGGGGTCGGCCACGGCCGGTTCAGCGAGCGGCGCCGCGACGCCGCTCGATGCGCCAGCATCACCCGCACCGTCCGGGCGGAGCCTGGCGGGCGCCGTCCAGACCCCGGTCGACCGCCCCTCGGCGACCGCACGCCAGGTCTGGGTGGACGTGACGTCGGCGGCCGGGTCGCTGACCGCGAGGACCGAGTATCCGGGGTCGGAGCCTGGGTCGGCGTCTTCCGCGTAATAACGCTCCCGGCCGCGGTTCGCCGCCTCCCTGGCCGGCTGGGCGGCCTGGCCGTCAGCCGGGTCCGTGCGGCCCGGCAGCCCGTCCTGGCCGTCAATGGCTCGCCGCACCGCACTGCTGGGCTGACCGTTCCGGTACCGGTTCCAGGCGGCGAACTGGCCTGGCGGATAAACAGGCGGCGGCTGTCCCGGCAGCGGCGGGTAGCCGCGCACCGGGCCCCGTCCGACGGTGCTGCCTGCTGGCGGCACGGGCCAGGGGCCGGGTTGCGCACTGCGGTTTCCGCCGTCCGGGCCGTTCCCGACCGGGCCGTTCCCGACCGCGCTGGGGCGGCGCGGGTCGGGGGCCGGTTCCGGCTCGGCGCGGGTGTAGCCGGGCGTGAACACCGATCCGCGGGCCGAGTGCCGCCCGCCTGACGTGAGGCCCGCGAAGGCATCGCGCGCGCCCAGTCCCGCGCCAGGTCCGGTGGTCGACTCCGGACTAGCACGGCCGGGCTGGCCAGGTCTGCCGGTCGACCCGGTTGCTCTCGTTCCCCGGCCATGTCGGTGGGACCGCTGCTGGTCCGCGCTTTCGTCGGCCGGCTCTCGCATGCGGTTGAGCGTAGCGTCCTGCCGCAGTGAGCTAGGCTCGGTCGCGCTTTCTGGCAGGTCAGCCACGCGAGCCCGGCCCGCGGGTGCTCAGCGCTCCCGGTGGCCCCGGCAGCGGCAGCCGGCCGGTACTGTTCGGCCGGCTAGCACTGCCCGGCCGTGCCAGTGCGGCCGCGCCAGCGGAGTCCGCAGCGCCTGCCTCGCTTTGACCAGTGCAGGTGGCGGCCGGTATCCTCATGGGGCGTCCATGCGTACTGGCATGCGCGCGGAGCCTGCCCGGGCGGGCTAGCCGCGACCGGTACCTGCGGATCCTCGCGCCCGGACAGGACATGTTCCCGGCGCGAGCAGGAATCAGGACTCACACGCGAAGGCTCAGGACTGTGCGCACATTCAGCCCCAAGGCTGCTGACATCCAGCGCCAATGGCACGTCATCGACGCATCTGACGTCGTTCTGGGCCGGCTGGCCAGCCAGGCTGCTGTGCTGCTGCGCGGCAAGCACAAGCCCGTCTTCGCGCCGCACGTCGATACCGGCGACTTCGTGGTGATCGTCAACGCCGCCAAGGTCGCCCTGAGCGGCAACAAGCTGCGTGACAAGCTGGCTTACCGCCACTCGGGCTATCCGGGTGGCCTGCGCTCGATGTCTTACGCCGAGCTGATGGCCAGAAGCCCGGAGCGGGCCGTGGAGAAGGCTGTCAGGGGCATGCTGCCGAAGAACGCGCTGGGCCGGCAGATGCTGCGAAAGCTCAAGGTGTACTCGGGCCCGGAGCATCCGCACCAGGCGCAGCGGCCGGTGCCGTTCGAGATCAACCAGGTCAGTCAGCAGCCTGGCGCCAGCTAACGGCGCGCGCTGTCATCGCAGGCAGAGTCAAGCGGGAAGTACGAGGAAGACAACGTGGCCGAGCCCACTGAGACGCTGGAAACCGGACCGGACGCCGACGCCGCCGAGGAGCAGTTGTCGGAGTACACGACGGCAACCGGTGATACCCCGCAGCCCAAGCCGACCGTGCGCAAGCCGGTTGTGACCGGCACGGCGCTCGGTACCGGCCGTCGCAAGGAGGCCATCGCCCGGGTTCGGATCCAGCCGGGTAGTGGTCAGTGGAAGATCAACGACCGGTCCCTCGAGGTGTATTTCCCGAACAAGGTGCATCAACAGCTCATCAGCGAGCCGCTCGTGGCGCTCGGGGCCGAGGATCAGTTTGACGTCGTGGCCCGGATCGACGGCGGCGGGGTAACCGGTCAGGCCGGGGCGCTGCGCCTGGGCATTGCCAGGGCGCTGACGGCCGTGGACCCGGAGAGTCGGCCGACGCTTAAGCGGGCCGGCTTCCTCACCCGCGATGCGCGGGTCACCGAGCGGAAGAAGGCCGGCCTCAAGAAGGCCCGCAAGGCCCCGCAGTACTCCAAGCGCTAGCCGCGCCGTCCAGCACGTCGCGGAGGAAACTGGCGGGCTATGGGCCAGCTGTTCGGTACCGATGGCATCAGGGGCATCGCAGGGCGAGAGCTGACCGCCGGGCTGGCCATGGACGTGGCCGCCGCCGCTGCGGGCATCCTCAGCGGCTCTCCGGCCCGGCCGGGGGCCGGCCACGGCACCGGCTCACGCCGGGCGGGGCAGCGGGCAGTCGCGGTCGTGGGTCGCGATCCGCGCGTCTCCGGCGAGTTCCTGGAGGCGGCCGTGGTGGCGGGCCTGGCGGCCAGCGGCGTGGACGTGATCCGCCTGGGGGTCATGCCGACCCCGGCCGTTGCGCACCTGACGGCAGAGCTCGACGCCGACTTCGGAGTGGTGCTTTCGGCGAGTCACAACCCGGCTGCAGACAACGGGATCAAGTTCTTTGCCAGCGGTGGCGTGAAACTGCCCGACGCTGTCGAAGACGCGATCGAGGCCCGGCTGGCCAGCGGGGACCGCACGGCCGCCGGCGGGCATGCCGGACCGGCCGGCCTGCCGGCGGACGGTTTCGGCAGG
>Ga0187783_10002741_pt1 | contig 13079 bp, 9 predicted proteins | sample 1015_SJ02_MP02_2_FD_132471 | JGI IMG/M metagenome (GOLD analysis project Ga0187783, IMG submission 132471) | Tropical peat soil microbial communities from peatlands in Department of Meta, Colombia - 1015_SJ02_MP02_20_MG | ecosystem: Environmental > Terrestrial > Soil > Wetlands > Peat | place...
CGCACTTCGCTCGGTCAGAACATTACGCCCTGGCCGCTTCCGAACTGGGGCACCACGATCAATGAGCGCAAGTATCGCGATCCTTGGACCCCGGTCTTGCTCTTCTCGCCCGTCGACAAAAAGACGCTGTACCTCGGCACGCAGTTCGTGATGAAGACCGTGGACGGAGGCTTGCATTGGGCGGCCATCAGTCCCGACCTTACCGGAGCGGCGTCCGGGAGCCCGGGCGACAAACCGCAGGGCCCGGTCACCGTCGAGGACGCCGAACAACGCGGCTACGGCGTGGTGTATACGATCGCGCCCTCGCCTCTAGAGGGCGATCTGATCTGGGCCGGCAGCGACACCGGCCTGATTCACCTGACCCGCGATGGCGGCAACACTTGGCAGGACGTAACTCCCAAGGGGCTTTCCGACTGGGCAAAGATTGCGATGATCGAGGCTTCCCACTTCGATCCGGCGGAGGCTTACGCCGCCGTGGATCGGCATCGCCTGGACGACCAGAACCCCTATCTGTATCGCACGCGCGACCATGGCGCCACCTGGCAACGGGTCACGGACGGCATCGACGCGCCCTGGTTCTTGCGCGCCGTCCGCGAAGACCCGCAGACCCAAGGCTTGCTTTTCGCGGGAACCGCGCGGGGCGTCGTAGTTTCCTTCGACGACGGCGATCACTGGCAGTCGTTGCAATTGAACCTGCCCGCCACCTCAGTCGAGGACCTGGTCATTCATGGCGATGATCTAGTCATCGCCACCCATGGGCGATCCTTCTGGATTCTTGACAACATCACGCCCCTGCGTCAGGCGGTTGCAGGGGCGAAAGCAGCCCAGGCGTTTCTCTATGCGCCGGCCACCGCGGTGCGGGTGGACAACGATGCTTTTCTGGCTACGCCGTTGCCGCCGGAGGAGCCGGCCGCCGCCAACCCGCCGGATGGCGCCATCCTCGACTACTACCTGAAAGAGGCGGCGAGGCGAGTCAAGCTGGAGATTTTTGACGCCGAGCACAACCTGGTACGAACCTTCTCCTCCGATGACACGCGGGAAGCCAAGCACCCGCCGCAGCCGATCGCCGAGCGCTGGCTGTCCAAGCCTCGCGTGCCCGAAACGACCCCGGGTATGCACCGCTATGTCTGGGATTTGTCTTGGGGCGCTCCGAGCAACAACCCGGTGGACGAGGCCGAAGATTCGGAATTCTCCCTCCCCCGCGGCCCGCGTGCCGCCCACGGAACTTACGCCGTCCGGCTGACGGTCGACGGCACCATCCTCACCCAATCCCTGAAAGTGACCATGGATCCGCGCTCGACAGCGACTGCGCAGGAACTCGAGCGCCAGACCGAGTTGGGTCGCGTCATCTTTGCAGCGCTCAATCGCGGGCAAACTCTGGGCGCCGAGATCAACCGGGTGGACAAGAACCTGTCCGAGCTCGAAAATCAAGCGACCGCCCATCCGGAGCTGTTGCCGACGGTGAAACAACTGCGCAGCAACATCGCCAAGCTTCTGGCCGGAGAAGCGGGCGGCAATCTCAGCGGGCTTAAGAAGGCAACCACCGGACTCGACGCCGCCTTGGGCGTGGTAGAGAGCAGCGACCGGGCGCTTCCCGCGCAGGCGGTCAGTTTGTGGGAAGAGTCAGCTCAGGAATTGAACTCCCGCCTCGCCGAGTGGGATGGGTTGAAAAAGACTCTCCTCTCTCACATCAACGAGCAGTTAAAGCAGGCAAACATGCCTCCCATTCCCCACGGCGAGTGACGCCGACCCGTCCCGAACCGCAAGCCATCTTAGTTACGGGAGCCGGTTTGCTGGCTGGTCCCTGCCATTCTGGTGCAGGACCAGCCCGGTCGTTCGACCATGGCTATCAGTTTCGAAGGTGATCTCGGCGTCCACGACCTTCAGAAAGTAGTCGCGGTCGCTCTCCGGGAAAATCTCCAGCTTCGCTTGCCCGGTAGCCTGCACGAACAATTGTGCTTGGTCGCGCGTGATCGTCAGAATGAAGTTGGGCGCGAGTTGATACTGCCCAACGTAGCCGTCGAACACCTTGGGATCAACGGCTATCTGTTGGTGCTCTTTCGGCGGCTGCCAGAGGGGGGCATCAGCATTCAGCAGGTGTTGCCCGATGTCATCCACTCCGGCGGGCGTTTCGGCATTGGAAAGGACAACCACACCCATTCCGGTCTTGCGCTCAAAACCAATAAATGATCGGAATCCGCCCGTGCCGCCGTTGTGCCACACGATCTCATGGCTGTCGCGAGTCAGGATGTGCCACCCCAGACCGACCTCCAGTCCCGGAGCGCCTGCTGGACGTCGAACAGCAAGCATCGCAGCCATGGCAGGTGCCAGTGAGCTTTTCCCATAACCGAGATTTGCGGCAACAAAGGTCAACATGTCGTTCGCGGTGGAGCGCAGTGCCCCAGCGCCAGCTAAGGTGGGCAAATCCCAATATGGGACTGGGTGCATCGCTCGATCGTGGCCGACCGCGAACCGGGTCTTCATATCCTGCGATAAAATGATGCCCGTGCTGCGCATTCCAAGAGGCTCGCATATCCGAGAGCGCACCAGTTCCTCGTAATCCTTCCCGGCGCGGCGTGCGAGCGCATGTCCCAGCAAGCCGCCGCCGAGGTTTGAATATTCGTACTGCGAGCCGATGTCACGAGTTAGGACGAAGCCGGAGAGGAATTGATAAAGCTCCCCGACCGAGTAGTCGGCATAGGGGTTGGCAGCATCCTTAGGGCTCAGGTTCGAAGGCAGACGCGGCAGACCTGACGTGTGGGTCGCCAATTCCTCCAAGGTGATCTGCCGTCCGTTGCGCTCAGGCATTTTCACTCCGGCAGGCAAGTATTTCGCCACGGGGTCAGTGAGCGCGACCTCCCCTCGCTGCACCATGTCGGCGAGCACGAGCGAGGTAAAGACCTTGGTGACGGAACCGATCTCAAAAATCGTGTCGCCCTGAACAGCCCTGCTGTCGCCTGCGTCGAATTTGCCGTAGGAGACGATCCTGCGCCCGGTTGAGTCAATGAAGCCCACGACCATGCCGACACTCTGATGCTGCCTGTCGATGCGCTCAACCAGGAGATCACGAATCTCGGCATCTGCCGGGAAAGTCGAACTCGTTTGCGACTGTGCCATCAGCGGCAGCGCTCCGGCCATAAACCAGCTAGTGAGATAGGAGGGCCCCCAAACCTGGGACGTGGTGGTTTGATCTCGGACGTTCTCGCTAGCTTGGCCGACTAGGACAGCCAACCCCAAGATCAGGCAAATCCCGCCGATCCCGACCGGTCGCATTTGGTTCACCCGCGGCTCTCCGTTCGGCCCCCGCCCGCTCATTTCACAAACTGCAGTCCGTGGGGAACCGCGAAGCGAAACAGATAGGCATAGAGCATGACGATCCCACCGACGATGGCACCGAGAGCGACCGAGTGCCAGGCGACAAAGCGAAAAATGATGCCTTCATTGCCCACTTGCTCGGTGGCGGCGGTGGCAATGGTAATCGATTGAGCGTCCACCATCTTCCCCATCACTCCCCCCGCGCTGTTGGCGGCGCACATGAGCACGGGATCGACGCCCAGTTGCTGCGCCGTAATTCGCTGCAGGCTTCCGAACAGTGCGTTCGAAGAAGTGTCGCTGCCGGTGAGCGCGACACCCAACCAGCCAAGAAACGTACCGAAAAACGGATAGAGTACTCCGCTCCGGGTGAAAGCGAGACCGAGCACGGCGTCAAGCCCCGCATACCGGGTCACAAAGCCAAGTCCCAACATAAAGGAAATCGCCACCATGGCCAGCCGCATGCGCATCAGCGTTCGCCAGAAAATCTGCGCCAGCCGCAAGGGTCCGAGCCCGAGCAACAAGCCGGCGAGGATGGCCGCCAAGAAACAGCCGGTACCGGTTGCCGACAGCCAATTGAAATCGTAGCGGGCACCTTCCGCGGTTGGCTTGGCCACCACCGGCGCCGCACGATAGACCGCGTTGTGCAAATAGGGAACATCCCAGCCCGGCTGTCCGGGGCGAGGGCGTCCGTCCGGCAGCACAACATGAAACGCAGGCGTGGTAGCCCGGTTCATGGCCAGCTTGATCGAGGGCAGGCCCCAGAGCAGCACCAGCAGGGAGAGAATGGCAAACGGCATCCATGCTTTCAGGATTTGCGCTGCAGTGTAGGAACGCGGCTGGAGATTACCATCAAAATCTCTGGCCTTCCATTCCGCCCCGAACTGATCCTCGATCTCGCCCTCGGGCGGCGGCAGGGGCGCGGCTTTCCCGTCATAATCGAAGCGCCAAATGGTTTTCGGCTTCCAGAAACGAAGAAAGACGATGGCGGCGACGATCGATACCACGCCTCCCATAATGTCCACGAGATTGCTGTCCACATAATTCGACCAGAAGAACTGGGTCAGGGCGAAGGAACACCCGACGACAAGAATGGCAGGGAATACTTCGAAGGTCTCCTTCCACCCGACCATAGTGCGCACCAGCCAGAAGGGAACAATTAGCGCCGTCCAGGGTAAGATCCGGCCGATCATGGCGCTAAGATCGGATTCGGGCAGGGCGGTTACCGCCGCCAGCGTGTGCACCGGCGTTCCGATTGCACCCCATGCCACGGGCGCGGTATTGGCGATCAGGTTGAGGGCCGCAGCATGGAATGGCCGGAACCCCAGCCCAATCATGAAAGCGCCGGCGATCGCCACCGGTGCGCCGAAGCCCGCCGCCCCTTCGATAAAGGCGCCAAAGCAAAAGGCCACCAGCAAGACTTGCAGCCGACGATCCGGCGTCACGCTGGCGATCGATTCCTTCATAATTTCAAATTGGCCGGTTTCGACCGAAATGTCGTAGAGGTAAACAGCAGCCAGGACAATCCAGGCTATTTTCAGCAGCCCAAAGGCAACGCCATAAAAAAAACTGGTTGCGGCCAGAATAGGCGGCATGCCAAAGACCAAGACAGCCACCAGAATGGCGGTCAGAGCGCCGGCGGCCGCGCACCAGTGAGGCCTCACTCTCAATCCGGCAAGCAGGCCAAACAAAACCAGGATGGGAAGCCCGGCTACCAGCGTAGACAGCCACCAGTGGCCCAGGGGATCGTAGACCTGTGTCCAATGCATCCGAGTTCACCCGCGCTTGAGTTTTTTTCTTGCTGGCCCTTTTTCCCCATGGCTCGCCGGCCGATTCCGAATCGGTCACCCGGCTTGCCAATGTGCCGGAACATTGACGTAGGAGCGATCCAACTTTGTCATCGAGGGGCACCCCAAGAGCCGTAGGGTTCGCTCCAGATCCGCTCGCAAAATCTCGATCGCCCGCGTGACTCCGGCCTCGCCGGCGACCGCCAGCCCATACGCATACGCCCGCCCGCACAGAACCGCCCGGGCTCCCAGACAAAAGGCTTTCACGACATCCGATCCCCGGCGAATGCCTCCGTCCATCCACACCTCGGCTTGGCCCTTGACGGCGGAAACGACTTCCGGCAAGGCTCGCAGGGAAGATGAAACGCAGTCGAGTTGCCTACCGCCGTGGTTCGATACGGAAATCGCCGCCGCGCCTTCGTCCGCGGCTCGCCGCGCGTCCTCGCCCGTGAGCACGCCCTTGACGACAAGCGGACCGCGCCACAGCTCGCGGATCCAGCGCAAGTCGGCCCAGGTCACGGCCGCGCGGGCCAGGGCAGCGTTGATGTCAACGAGCGGCATCGGCCCTTTCCCGGGAATGACCACGTTCGGCAAGGCGTGCAGTCCGCCGTCGCGCAAAAAGCTGGTCAGCCACCCCGGGCGTGCCAACACCTGCGGCAGAAAAGGCAGTTTCTCCCGCAGGCTGCCGCTGACGAGTTCCCTCACGCCATTGCGATAATCGCGCTCCCGCATCCCGGACATCGGCGTGTCGATGGTCACCACCAAGGCCGCGCACCCGGCGGCCCGTGCCCTTTGAATGACATCCTCGGCGGCAGGACGGCCGCCGATCAAGTAAAGCTGGTAGAACACTGGCCCGGCGGAGCCGGCCTTTACATCTTCGAGGCGATGCCCGGAAATCGTCGACAAAATGTAGGCTGTGCCGGCCTGTCCGGCAGCGCGCGCCGCCGCGATCTCCCCCTCGGGATGCATTAAACGGCTGTAGCCGATGGGAGAGAGTAAGAAGGGAACCGACAGATCGAGACCCAAGACGCTGGTCGAGAGGTCGCAAGCAGGGAAGCTGACGGCATGGCGAGGCCGGAACGAGACCTCCTGGAAGGCGCGGCAGTTCTCCCGCAGGGTGACTTCGCCCTCCGCGCCTCCATCCAAGTAGTCGAAGACCGCTTTCGGCAGCCGACGCCGCGCCAAGGGTCGCAAGTCTTCGATCGAGACGACACGCGGAGATGCGACTTGGCGGGAGGACCTCATTGCGGATGCCGACGGGAGAGTGAGTTCCATTTCCCCGATCGTTTCGCCGTAGATAGTACCATCGATGCCGACCCGACCGGCGCAAATCCCCGGCTTCACGATCATGCTGCCGGTCGCCTGCGAGTCGCGAGCCCTCCCAGGATGCCAGGCGAGGGCGAGAGGCCGCCCGTGGGTCTCAACCTAGCGCTGTCTCGAGTTGGCTACTTGCTGGATGGGGCAGGTTTGCCGGAGGGAGCCGGGGCCAGCTTCAGATCCTGGGCCGCTTTTTCGAGATCGGAGACGGCTGGGGAGTTGATTTGATAGAGCGAGGGTTCATTGTCCCGCTTGGCAACAAAGTTGTCGCCGCTTTTTGCGATCAGAACCTTTTCGACCAGCTTATTGTCCTTGGAGGTTACGGTCAGCTCGATCGTCGGCTGGGCGAAGCCCGAGTCCAGGAACTTGCTGGCGGAGAGGTCGCGAATCTTGTCGATCAGCGATTGGGCGCTCGCGGAGTCCAGCTTTTGACTGCTTCCGTTCCACCAATCCTCGCCCCCGCGGGTGAGGAAGTAACTGTTGGACCCGTCGTGTACTTCGATCTTGTTGGGGTCGCTGTAGCCGAATTCGAACAGCTTCTTGTTGCGAAAATCATCCAGCCCTTTGTCCAAACCTTGACCGACCGTACTCCCTACCTTGTAGATGCCATCGACGATGCTCGATTTTGCGTAATAATCGTCCTTGTTTTTTCGCACTTGGAGTTCCTGAGTTCCTGACTCATCGGTCACTTTCGCGGTGGCGACCGGGGTGCCGGCGGCAAATGCCGCGGCTATCTTTTTCGCATCATCGGAGCTGCTCAGTTCCATCTTCGCGTCGGTCAAATTGCGCACCAGATCTTCCACCTGGCCGCCGTCGGCGCGCAAGGGCATAGGTTTCAGGATCTGCCATTCGTCCTTGTTGCGGCCAAACTCCATGTCCTGCTTCTTGGCCTGGAGCTCGACTTTGCTGATCTTGTCCGCATTGGCCGTGATCAGCCGCTTGTCGCGGAGATCATTCACCTCTTTTTCGATGTTGTTCTTCTCGTAGGCAGCAATCGTGAATACCCGGGGATCCCCTTCCAGCCGGGCATAGACCGAACCCCCCGTCGGCGTGGTATCGCCGAGCACCAATTGCTGCCCCCGGTTGTCCTTCTCACCGATCGCGGCTTCGAAGCCCCCCTGACCCAGGCCGTATTGATCCAAATTGCTCGCCTTGTCCTCGACCAGCCGTTCGGAATTCAAGGAGGAGAGGGTGGTGAGCATGCTCGAAACCGCCGTCTGATCGGCGCCGAACGACTGGGGCGCGGTCATCCGCCAGTTGCCGTTTTGCTTCGCCAGCACGATCGGGGCGGCGCCGCTCTTCTTAAGCTCGATCTTCGAGATGTCGTCCTCTTTCAGCGACAGAATCTTCGGCGAGGCCGGGACCGAAGCTTCCGCGGTCTCCGCCGATTTGGGGTGGCGGTTGGACCAGTAAAGCGCCCCCATCAGTGCGGCGAGGACGCACAGGGCAACGATTAAGCTGCGTAATTTCATCCACACACCAGAAGGTAGCCGGGCCGCAAGGAGCTTTCCGCCCGCGCGCTACAAAGTCGAGCTATCTCCGCTTCCACCATACCGACACGCCGGCGAAAACCACGACCAAGGGCAGCACGAACTGACTGGTGCTGCGCACCCAGGTGAGCTGGGCGCGGGTCATCGTGATGCGCCGGTCTTCGGGCTCTTTCGGACGGATGGAGATCAGGTCTTCATCCGACGCCAGCCAGTCGACACTGTTCAAAGCCAGATCGCTGTTTCCGTTGAAATTGATGAAGGAATTCGCCGCCCAAAGGGAGCTCCCCACGACCACGAAGCGGCCCTGCGAATCCTGCTTGCCGGTGGCATAGGTGCCGGCGGCCGCAATGGTCAGCGGACCCTTGTGATTCTTGGGGTCATTGGCATCCACCCGCGCCGAGTTGAGGTCGTCGGTCGCCAAGCTGGTGTCGGAGGAGCTGAACAGCTTCTGCACCGAGGTCTTGTCCGCGTTCTTGACCTCGATCGAACGGGAAAGCGGGAAACCCGTGGCCATGCCTTTCAACTCGTTGACAATGACGTGAGGGTCATAGGTCCTTACCAATGCCACTTGGGGACCCACCCCGAGAAGCTGGCCGATGGGATTGAGATCGAGAATCAGATCCTTTTGCAGGGTGACGCCCCAGCTCCCGAGCAGGGTGGACAGGGCATCGTTGTCGGCGATCTCGGATCGGCCGAGCTTCAAGGGGGCGTCCAGCATGAACAGGGCACGCCCGCCGTCTTCTACATACTTTTTAATGGCCTCGACCTGCGGCGGCTGGTAATCCCTGGTCGGGCCGCCGACAACCAGCACGGTACAATCGGTTGGCACCTCGGCCTTGGCGAGCAAATCCACAGCTTTTGCCTGGTAGTTGTCTTTCCCGAGCAAATCTTTAAAACGGGAGAAGCCGTTGCGATCGGAATCATCGATCTGGTGCTCGCCGCTGCCGCCTAGAAAGCAGACGGTGCGGGCGGTATGCTTCACGGCGCGGATGATGGCTCCGGTGATGCCTTCTTCCGTCATGCTCTTGGCTTCTTCTCGGTTGGCGCCAATCTCGACCACCGCAGTTCCGTAGCTCTTGATGCCGGCTTCGCGTGCTTTCTGCGGGTTCTTGTCGGGATCGACGAACTCAACGTGAATCTTGGGGGAAAGATTGGTGTATTCGCCGAGCAGGTCTCTGGCGTGCTGGAACCGCGTGCCTTGATCGTAGTAGGTGATGGTCGCGGGCTGCTTTAAACCCTTGACGATCTTGGCAGTCTGCTCGGACAAGCTATAACGCTTGTTGGACGTCGCGTCGTAGGACTTGTTGTAGCGGTCGGCGAGCAGGTTGACGATCACCACCGCAGTCAGCACCACCAAGACATAGACGGCAGCATAGATGGCATACTTGGTCTGCCGAGCCTTTAGCAACCCTGTGTTCACTTACGACCTCCAGCGCAGAGATTCCATGGAGCGGGAGGTAAAAAACAGCCCCACGAAGATCACGGTTAGATAGAAAACTGCGTCCTTGGCATCGAGAACGCCTTTGGCAAAGGACTCGAAATGCGTAATCACCGACATGTAGGAAAGTACCCGCGCCCAGGTTGCGGTTTCATAACCGCTGACCCACTCAAGCACCCAGAGCAGCAAACACACTCCGAAGGTGGCCGCTCCGGCGATGATCTGGTTCTTGGTCAGGGTCGAGATAAAGGTCCCGATCGCCAGCAGCCCGCCGGCTTGGAGCAACAAGCCGAGATAGCCGATGGCCAAAGGCTTCCAGTCTGGATTGCCGTAGCGGAACAGGAAGGCAAAATTCAGCGCCGTGAACAGCAGCATACAGGCGTAGAGAATCATCGCCGCGCACCATTTGCCGAGGATGACTTCCAGATCCCGGATGGGGGAGGTGGCCAGCAGTTCGATGGTGCCGGTGCGCTTCTCCTCGGCAAACAGCCGCATGGTGATCATCGGGATGAAAAACAGCCCAATCACGCTGACATTCGACAACAGCGGGCGTATCACCTCTTCGTTCAGATTCATGGGGAACATCTGACCGCGCATCTGGGACTCCATACCCATCAGCACGAAATACCCCAGCGCGTTCCAGAAGAAGAAGCCGAAGATGAGGGCGAACATGGTCAACAGCAAATAGGCGATCGGCGAGACGAAATAGCTGCCGAGCTCCTTGCGACAAATGATCCAGACATTTCGCATTAGTCCGCTCCCTTGGCCACAAGTTCCTGAGGCCCGACCGGGGTTTCGCCGCCCGTGAGTTGCAGGAAGATCTCTTCCAGGCTCATGGCGGCGGGTCGGAGTTCGTTCAGGTCCCAACCAGCCTCGACCACGGCGCGCGCCAGGTCCCCGCGCACAAAACCTTTCTGACTCTCCACTTCGAAGACGTTGCGGTTGGCATGGCTGGTCTTATGCTGCACCCGGCTGACCCCGCGAATCTGTTCCAGGCGCTTCTGCACCACGGGCAAATCCAGATTGCCGTTTCGACCGGCCACCTCAACCAACACCGACTCCGCTCCCCGCGCCCGGGCTTGCAAGTTCTCGACCGAATCGGTGGCTGCCAGCTTACCTTTATTAATGATGATGACCTGTTGGCAAGTCTGCTCTACCTCAGGCAGGATGTGGGTGCTGAGCACAATGGTATGATCCCCGGCGAGGCTCCGGATCAAATCCCGGGTTTCGTTGATCTGCTTCGGATCGAGGCCGGCCGTTGGCTCGTCGAGGATGAGGACGTCCGGGTTGTGGAGGATCGCTTGCGCCAGCCCGACACGCTGCCGGTATCCTTTCGAAAGCTTGCCGAGAATCTTTTTCTTCACGTCGGCCACCGCGCAACGCTCACACACGAAGTCGATCCGCTTGTTTAACTCGGGACCGGAAAGCCCCTTGAGCTTGCCCACAAATGTCAGATAATCCACCGTCTCCATTTCGGGATAGAGCGGCGGGGTCTCGGGCAGGTATCCAATGCGTTTCTTCACTTCAAGGGACTGCTCGAGCACGTCGAACCCTGCCACGGTCGCGCTGCCTGAGCTCGGTGGCAGGAAGCAGGTCAACATACGCATGGTGGTTGTCTTGCCCGCACCGTTTGGCCCTAAGAAGCCGACGATCTGGCCCTTCTCGACCTCAAAGGAGATCTTGTCGACCGCAATGGTACGGGCATACCGCTTGGTAAGATCCTTAACTTTAATCATAAGAATTTGTTGCAGGAATCGAGGTCTTTACACCCCACGAACTACCATCCATCCTTCGATTAGGACTGAAGTGAAGCTCTATGTTAAGAAGCTTCGGCAGGAATTGTCAAACCGGAGGAGCGGTCGAACCCGCTAACCGGAGCCGGAAGACCTCCTGGTGGGTATCGAGCCGGTCCCTCCCCGACCCTGGTATAGTAACCCGAACGTTTGAGATTTGGGCCCGGCAGCTCAGCCGGGGCCTGGGGAGAGGCATGCAACGCCGCAAGCTCGGCCGTACTGGTCTTGAGGTCAGCGAAATTGCCCACGGGCTGTGGGGGATGGGGGACTGGACCGATTCCGACGATCGCCAGTCGCTTGCGTCCTTGCAACTTGCCGTCGATCTCGGCTGCAATTTCTTCGATTCCGCCTGGTCGTACGGTAATGGCAAGAGCGACGCCCTGCTCGGGCAGATCCTGAGGCGCAAGGGGAAGCAGCCTTTGTATGCCGCCTCGAAAATCCCCCCGCTGAACGACAAATGGCCGGCCTCTTCAAAGGATCGATACCGCGATGTCTTCCCTAGAGCTCACGTTTTCGACTACGCCAGAAAGATTCGTGAAGCGCTCGGTGTCGACGCGATCGATGTTCTGCAATTCCATGTCTGGGATGACAGTTGGACCGATGAGCCGGAATTCCAAGCCACGGTCCAAGAGCTGAAGGCGACCGGGCTGATCCGGTTTTTTGGCTTGAGCCTGAACCGTTGGGAACCGGACAACGGCATCCAGGCCATTCGCACGGGGTTGGTAGACGTTGTACAGGTGATCTACAACGTCTTTGATCAGGCGCCGGAGGACCGCTTATTTCCGCTTTGCCGCGAGCTGGATATCGGCGTCATTGCCCGCGTGCCGCTCGATGAAGGCAGTCTGGGGGGCAAGCTGACGGCCGCCACCAGATTCCCCGACCAGGACTGGCGCTCGCGCTATTTCGGTCCGGAGAACCTGCCGAATACGGTCGACCGGGTGGATCAGTTAAAGGTGGTCCTTCCTTCGGACATGAGCCTGGCGGAAATGGCGCTGCGTTTTATCCTCTCGAATCCGGTGGTCAGCACCACCATTGTGGGCATGCGAAAGCCGGACCACATCAGGGAGAACATTCGAGCCAGTGATCGCGGCAGTCTCGATTCTGCTTTGCTTGGCAGGTTGCGGACCTATCGCTGGTCCAGGGTTCCGGCCCCCTGGTCGGACTAGAGGCAGACCCCGCCGGGTTCCGCGATGGAGACTGGGGAGCTTTACTTCGCGGCGGCGCGGGTCGGGTTTGCTTTGCGTACTCTCTCCGACCCTGACCGGGTGGCGCTTAATTCCCCCTCGGTCGTAATGCGAGTTGCCTTGGAGATCCCTTCTGCCATCTTGAGCCCGGCTTCCTGCGGAACGGCTCCGTCAGCCGACATTGCCGAGCTGGCAGCCAGGGTAAACAATAAAGCATCTTCCTGCCTGGCAAAATAAAGCACGACCTGACTCGCTGCCATCTAGATCCCCTCCAGAGATGATCGCTGCTCAGCTCAGATGATAGGATGATTTCATGGCCGCCAGAAGTTACCTTTCTGGTGCCTCAACCCCCGGAAGGACACGGGGCGGGTTACGCCGCCAGGAAAACGCCGGACAAGTTCCTGGGCTCAATCGTGGCCACGACAATTGCCGGGTGCCGCGCGGCCATCGGGGTTCGCATGCGCAATCACCGCGCCGTGCTTGCCGGGGCCCGAGATTTTGCCTTCGCTCGCTGATCAGCAAGTCAGAAGGTCCATACGGTAATGCCTGTATTTTTGTGCCTTACGGCTGTGGAGAAGCTGTTCAAACTGTGTAGATTAGTTCTTGTTGGTAGGTTTGTTCATAGTTCCTCCACCTTCTTGCGGAGTTCGCCCGAAATCCAGGCCGGAGTCTGATCCTCGGAGAATTCAAGCGGCGGCCCGATTTTTACCCGGATCTGTCCCGGCCAGGCAAACTTGCGTCCGGCCTGCTTTCGTTCA
>Ga0187783_10002742_pt1 | contig 13075 bp, 13 predicted proteins | sample 1015_SJ02_MP02_2_FD_132471 | JGI IMG/M metagenome (GOLD analysis project Ga0187783, IMG submission 132471) | Tropical peat soil microbial communities from peatlands in Department of Meta, Colombia - 1015_SJ02_MP02_20_MG | ecosystem: Environmental > Terrestrial > Soil > Wetlands > Peat | place...
AATCGCAAAGTCCGCGAACTGACTGGCATCTGACGATTTCCGGCGGCACGGCCCGGACGAATCTGGGGTGTGCCGCCGCGTGTTTTTTTGTAGGATTGCATCGCCGCGCGCCATCGCGCTGACCGATGCATCATTTTCTGCACTCCTTGACCGACGCAATCCTCGCGCATCTCGATTGGTTCCTCCTCGGGATTTTTATCCTGACGGCTTGCCTGGCGCCGCGCTTAGGCGATCGCTGGTTTTGCGCGGCCGAGCGAGTCTTTTCGCGCTTCGCCGCGCGCAGAGGGCTTGCGATCATTGTCCTAGCGCTCATAGCCATCGGACTGCGCGTCAGTCTGCTTGCCTGGGACATTGATCCCATTCCGATTCCGCAGTACCACGATGAATTCAGTTACCTCCTCGCCGCAGACACCTTCGCGCACGGCCGGCTGACGAATCCGACGCATCCACTCCCGATTTTTTTCGAGACGTTTCATGTGCTGCTGCGCCCCACGTATATGTCGAAGTACCCGCCCGCGCAGGGAGCTGCGCTCGCCGTGGGCCAAGTGCTGGGCCATCCGTGGATCGGAGTCCTGCTGAGCGTCGGCGCGATGTGCGCGGCGATTCTCTGGATGCTGCAAGGATGGCTGCCTGCGCGGTGGGCGCTCTTCGGCGGTATCCTAGTCGCGCTGCGGACCGGCCTTTTCAACGATTGGGTGGATAGTTATTGGGGCGGAGCCGTAGCAGCGATCGGCGGCGCGCTTGTCGTCGGGGCGTTGCCGCGAATCGTTCGTTCACATGCCGGCCCACGCACCGCGAGATATCCGATCCTCATGGGCCTGGGCGCGGCGATTCTGGCGAATAGCCGACCGTTTGAGGGCGCGCTTCTCTTCGTAACTGTCGGTGTCGCGTTAGTCGTGTGGATCGTTTTGGGCCGCGCAGTACCGTTGCGCGAGAAATTTTGGCGCGTCGCAGTGCCGCTCGGCGCACTCCTCGGTGTCACCATCGCTTTCATGGCGTACTACAACTGGCGCGTTACAAAGAGCCCATTTCAACTTCCATACACGCTTTACGAGAGAACGTACGACACTTCGCCACTTTTCATCTGGCAATCATTTCGACGGCCGATCAGATACAACAACCCTCAGTTTCAGCAGTATTACAACGTGTGGGCGCCCGAACAATTTGACGGAAGTCTTAGCGACATCTTGAGCGTCACCTGGGACAAAATCACCGAGTTCTTCGATTTCTTTATTGGGAAGGAGCTCTGCATCGCGCTGGTTGCGCTGCCTTGGCTATTTCGGGATCGCCGCGCGAGATTTCTGCTCCTGCAATTTGGCGCGTGCTTCCTCGGCTTACTTACGGTGGTTTGGTTTTGGCCTCACTACGCCGCGCCGATCACCGCGACTAGTACAGCGCTTCTTGTGCAGGGATTAAGGCACGTCCGCCAATGGAAGATCCGAAACTGGCCCATTGGGCGCGGCCTTGTTCGTGCGTCTGTGCTGACGGCGATTGCTTTCGTCGCCTTGCAGATTGCGCAGAGCGTTGGCAATTGGCTTCCGGCGCAGTCCGGCGGAGGAGAACCCGACGAGGCCGCGCGCGTCGGGCAGGAAATGTCCGATCGGGCGAACATTGCCGCGGAACTCGAAGCGCAGGCTGGGTTGCAGTTGGCGATCGTTCGCTACGCGCCGGACCACGTTGTTTCTGCAGAGTGGGTTTACAACGGTGCCGACCTGGATCATGGGAAAGTCGTCTGGGCACGCGAAATCCCCGGCGTGGACATTCGGCCGCTGCTCGACTACTACCGCAATCGGCGTATCTGGCTCGTCCAAGCCGATGAAAATCCGGCGCGGCTGACGCCTTACTCCATGCCTACTGGACTGCGGGATGCCGGTGGTGTTCCCTGAAGCGTGGCTGGCAGAAATCGCAAACGCGAAAACCGAGGCCTCAGGGCGAGACAGCGTCGCTGAAGAGCTCGATACAATAGTTCTATCCTTCGAGGCGCTGCCATGCGCGGGCACAAATCGCGAGCATACGCAGGCCGTTGGAAAGGACGCGCGTCATTTTTGAAACGCCGTGGACGCGCTCCTGGTAATGAACGGGAATCTCCGCGATTTCGAGATGGAGCTTGCTTGCGCCGAAGAGAAGTTCGTAGTCCCCCCAATCGTCGCGAATCCCCCATTTGCCCAGGTTTCTTTCGAGGCGGATCCAATCCCTGTGCCAGAGCGCCTTGGTGCCGCAGAGGGTATCTTTGATTCGTTGGTCAAGGAGATAAGAAAAAAGGACTCCAAAAAATTTATTGCCGATGAGGTTCGCGAGTTTCATGGCGTTCTCCTGAATCGGATAGACCAGGCGGCTGCCATTGATGAATTCGCCGCGACCACTCGCGAGCGCCCGGAAGAACTCGGGAAGCTCCTCGGGCATCACAGACAAATCGGCGTCCAGAATTATGAGAATGTCTCCTCGAGAGGCGCGGAATCCGGTCCAGACATTATCGGCTTTGGAAATCCCGGGGCCGTCCACGAGGCGGATGATTTTGTCCGGGTAAAGAGCCTGCATACGTCGTACCTCATCCGCAGTGCCGTCGGTGGATCTGTCGTCGCAGAAAATGAGCTCAGTGCCTCCGCCCATGTTCGGGACGCGCTCGACGGTGGGCTGAACGTTCGCAGCTTCATTCCGGCAGGGAATAACGACGGAAACACCGAGCTCGTCTTCGCACTTGGGCCCTGGAAGCGGCCGGGCCACGATCGCGTTGATGAGGCAAAGACGGCGCAAGCCGGGCAAGCGCGCGAGCAAATCGTTCATGACCGAGGAGACCAGCGGAATCCACTTGGGGCATAGGAAAAGTCGATGCGTCCGAATGTGTTGGAAACCGGCGATGTGAAGGAAGCCTTCGACGTCGCGTTCACTGATCCAATTAGGCTCAACGAATTTGGAGCGCAAGCCGGTCTTGCTGGCCAGCTCGAGGACCGGCTGCCACAATTGATTGTAGTTGATGACAATGAGCCGGGTGTCCGGAGTGCAATGGCGGCGGATTCGCCGTAGCGCCTGCAGGATATCTACAGTATCGAAGATGTGGCTGAATAGGATGTAATCGAAGGTGGTGTCGATTTCGAGATCTTCAGGATCGCTTTGAATAAATTCGAGGTCGGGGTGATTGCGACGGGCGCAAGCGACCATGCGCTCGCCGATCTCGATGCCGACGCCATAAGAAGGCGCAACCGACGCGAGGAGACCGCCTGTTTGACAGCGCACTTCCAGCACGCGCCGGCCGGGCTCCACGATGAATCGCAGAAGCCTTTTCAAACGATCATAGAAGTAGCGATTTCCGTGAATCCAATCGTCGCGACGGTCGGCAACACCGTCCTGGAACGCGCGTCTCGCGTCGCGGGTTTGGCGCAAAGCTTCAAGTCCCCAGCTTGAAGTGGCTTGAGGCTGGGCTAACTTCTGCTCGACGATCACGGTGATTTGCCTTCAGGCTTTCGTTCCCAGATGCTTGCGATCCAATCCCATTGCCGAGGGCCCGCGATCAAGGGCCGCACGAATCGATAGTGTGTTCTCAAATAGACGCCAAGGGTTTGATCGAAATCGACCCCGAAAGACGGCGCGCCATACTCAGTGAATCTCCGATTCGACCAAAGAAGATAGTGAACCGGCTGCGCGTCAATCTCACGTATTACTTCGTAAGTCATTCTCCCCGGCAGGATCACGCCGGGCGTAAATTGATAGACGCGCGTTGGGCATCGCGCGCCAGAGAGGAAATACAAACTCGTGTCTTCGGGGAGCGAAAGCACGGAATCGCCGCGGGAGGCGGCTTCCTGCATGAAGGCGATAGCGGCGCTGTAAGTGATTTCCTTATTCTTCGAAACAAGGAGCGTGCCGCGAGGCGTCACGAGCCGGGCTAGTGGCCGTTTGTCCGTGGGCATGCTTGCCTGGGCCACCACCGCCAGAGTCGCGAGACACAGAAGCAATCGCTCGAAGGCTGCCGATTGCTTGAGACGACCTGTGCGATCCAGGAGGCCCGGCGCGAGTAATAAGAACGAGAGAAGAGCTGGAGCGTTGTAATAGATCGCGTATCCAGAAGGCTTCATGGCGAGGAGGATTCGGAAGGCGAGCACAGCAGAAAAGGTCAGAGTCAACGCCAAGGCGGCGAGATTTGGGTTCGGCGGGCGCCTCAAGAGACACAAAAACGCAGTCATGGCCGCAGCGGCAACATAAAGCAGCATCGCCTCGGGGAAAAACAGCCAGCGAAGGCTCACTACCGCCCAGGATGGTTGAAAGATAACGATGCAGGCTAGTATGGCGACCACCAGGAAAATCACTACATGAGTGCGAAAGCCCGAATGCGAACTGCGAAGGGAAAGTCTCCGCAACAGCAGCACGACTCCGGCAAGGACAGCCGTTTCCAAAGCCGCATTTGCCCATGCAGCGGCATCGAGAGAAAGGCCACTCGTCGCAAGGAAGACTTTCCCGTAGGTCTTCATGAAATACGAGGTCGGCCAGCTCATTATGTTCTGCTGGATGATGAAGTCATACCCCCTTAAGCAGATCATCCAATGTATGACTGCGACGCAGAGGGCGATTCCGGGAATGGCCAAGGCAAGGTCTAGAATTGCGGATTTCCAGGAGTTCTTACGCCGATATCGCATGAAAATAAGCAGGAGCAAGGCTACGTAGCATGCAGTACCAAACTCGAGTTTTAGGAGAAATTCCACGGCCGCTATGGTCGCGGCACCAAACATCCAGCGCCAGTTCATCGAGAATATCGCGCGAATTGCCAGCCAGAGGAACAGACAGGCACCCAAGCAGCCATAGACTGACGCAAAGCTATACGGGAGGGGAAAGCAAAAGATAAATCGCTGGAACGCTTGAAAGAGAATTACGGCTCCGACCGTCCAACCGGCGATCCACGAAGATAATTGCCTGCCACAAAGGAAAATAAAGGTCGCGGAACCCAGGGCGGATAACGAGCCAGCCCAATACAAAACAGACAGGCGAACGCCGAAGAGATGAAATAGAAAGCTGTTGAGGTACGGTGCAATGGGGCCGTACGGATACCAAATGTCACGATACAAAGTACTTCCCTGCGCGAGGACGGTCGGAACGTACATTTCGCGCCCGCAATCGATGGTGAGGTCGCCCCATGTGGCCCACGTCATGTAAAACCGAATGGCCCAGAGCGCGACGAGCGCTCCGAGTGCGAGCCACGTGGTTTTATCGGACGGTTTCTGTGCGCCATCGCCACCGAACCAGCGCTCGATGGCTACCCATGCGGAGGCCGTGCTATGGTCGGGCGGACTTGCGGGGGGACAATCGGGCAAAGTTGCAGTCGGGGGCAAGCGAGGAGATCTCCAAAGCGATGTTAGCAAGACTTACTGTCAGGATTCCCGCCTCCCAGCGACGAATGACATAAAGAAGCAACAGTTTGCCGTGCGGATCCGGATGGGCCCAGGGAGTTGGGTCTAAACGGGTATATTTGAGGCGGTCTCTCTTCCATGAATGCTCTGCGAAGCCATATATGACAAGCGTAAACCGGCACTCGAGATTTGCGGTAGTGCTCTAAATCTGTGTTGAGAGTTGGTGGCGCGCGAATGAGTTTGGCAATCCATTTCAGGTGGCGGCCCACGTCAATAGCTCGGTGATTGACCAAACGTGGTCTGTGATTCCGGCCTGCATCGCCGGAGTGATGCGGAGCGATTGGTGAACGCGGCAAAAATTAAAGAAAGCCATATACAGGTGAACCATAGCGGTCAGATGTTCGAGTGTTTTGCTGAATCCGAGGCTCAATCTCGTAAAGCGGCGGAGATGCGTCCGCACGCTGAGGTTCGCGCGTTCGACGTGGCTTGTGCTGATTCGGTCAAGCTTCGGGTCTCCGCTGATTGGGATAGGAACGACGGCTTTTACATGCGTCGGGTTGTACCAATCCGGCCCTTCCACTTCGGACTTGCCGTAGAGTTTCATCAACTGCGCGAAATCAATGTCGGCTCCGAATCTCTCTTCGATGCAAGGAATGTACGAGCGAAGGCCATCGGTTGTGATTTGAAAGCGTCCAATCACGCGCTCGCTCAAATCTCGGATGAAAGCATCCGCGCTCGCTGCGATACGCTTTCCGACGTGGTAGCTCAAAACCATTTTGGTTTCCGAATCAATCGCCATCCAGACGTATTGATCTCCCCACTCGTTCGGAACCTTGCCGTACAGATGAGCCTCTTTGGTGTGGACGAAAGTCCAAAGCTCGTCGGCCTGGACGAATCGCGGGCGGATATTTCGGACTTCTGCGTTGAAGAGATTGCGGGCCATGCGTCCAACAGTGAGAAGCAACGAAAGAATCGTTCCTTGATGTGCGTCGGTGATGCGGGAAGCCGCCCGGACACTCATTCCTTCAAGAAGAAGCTCCACGATCTGGGCGGCTTTCTCTGTGGAGATATAGTGGCGTCCAAGGAGCCTTTGGCGCGGAGCGGAGAACGTGGCTCTACAGGCCGGGCAGCGGTATCGCTGAATTCTCGGTTTTCCGTAGAATCCGAATCGCTTTGCCTCTTGATGTTTGCAGCGGATACAGGTCATTTTCGGACTTGCCTTTCTCGCAGGGCAAGCCGAAAATTGCTTTTGAGGTCGGCATTGCGGCTTACCCCGCGTGCTGATTTGGCCCCGCCGTCAGTTATCGCTGGCGGCGGGGCGCTTTTCATTCTGTGTTCACTTTCCCCCTATTTTTTCCGGCCGATAACCAATCGCGGGAGACTCGCCTGCAAGGGCGGCAGCACCCGCCGAATAAAGACCTCCGGAGGCGTCAGGGAACGACATTTTCGCAGGACCAGTCCAGCGGTATTCTTTGAATCCCAGTTTGTCCTTTCGCGCCTTAACTACTGTCCTTTTGAACCTCTTGAGCACGGTGTTGACCGAGGACAGTGGGTTGGATGTGTACCCAGAAAAATCAAAACCTGCTTGTACAAGTCGGTCTTTCATTTTCACGCTACCAAACCATTCATTCGTGCTCGATTGAAGTATGGTTCTGATCGCTTCGGTAAGGCCGAGCTCTTGGTTCGCTACCGTTTCCATGACACTCGTAAATGCGGAAAGAAGTCTACTCTGCTCCTCTTCAGTCATAAGAGAAAAGCTAACCCTGAGCATCTCAGTGACCTTATCGAGTTCCGTACGGATGCGCGCTTCCTCCACTCGCAGACCATTCATCTTCCGCAAGTGGCTGAGAAAAATGTCTTCGTATTCGCTCATATCCATGTACCTTCTGCAAAGGGAGTGTAAGACACATGTCTTACCATTGTCAAGTGCAAAATGGAACCGCACGCAAAAATTTGTCTGGATGGGACCGTGCAATCGCCGACGCCAAGAGGCGAATAAGGGAGCTGGAATTCGCTATCGGTGTGCTTAGGAGAAGGAAGAAAGCTGGCGAACCTTGGCCGGGTCACGCAAAGGCATCAACACAGAATTAGAGCATTACCAGATTTGCGCGCGCATTGACTTCGAGGCGGGCGTAATCTATCCTTTACGTTTGTCTAGACAGGGAAAGGTTTGACTGAGCGAATGCGGACGTATGTGCCAAGGGGTCGAGACGCGGAGCAGATGAAGCAGGGGAATGCCTGGTTCGTCGTGGATGCTTCAGGAAAAGTGTTGGGCAGGTTGGCCGCACAAGTTGCGCGGATGCTCATCGGAAAAGACAAACCGAATTTCACGCCGTATCTAGATTGCGGCGATCACGTTGTCGTCATCAACGCGGACAAGATTCGTCTGACGGGCAACAAACTTGAGCAGAAGGTCTACCGTCATCACAGCGGCTACCCTGGCGGACTGAAAGAAGTTCCGGCGAAGGCGTTGCGGGAGAAGAACGCCGATTGGATGGTGCGGGAAGCGGTCCTCGGGATGCTACCGAAGAACAAATTGCGCGCGCGTCGCGCGAGAAAACTTCGCGTCTATCTGGACGATAAGGGTTTACTGAGACACGCAGGGCAGAGGCCGCAGCCGCTCGCATTCTGAGCGCGCGTCGAAGGTCTGAGAATCTCTCCGAATTGTGGCGCGCGGGGGAGTCTCCGCGTACAGGCTCGGAAGCCGGCGAAAAACGGCTGGGTAGCGTAGAGGAGGAGATGTGAGTTCGACGGAACAGGGCGAGGGAAGCGGCAAGCAAGAATTCTACGGCACGGGCCGCCGCAAAGAGGCGGTTGCGCGAGTATACGTGCGGATGGGCTCGGGGAAGTTCACAGTGAACGGCCGGGCGCCGGAAGAGTATTTTCGCAACGTCAATTGGCGCATTCGTGCGATGCAGGCGCTGGCTTTCACGGAAACGGGTACCCAATTGGACGTGCGAGCCTTCGTGAATGGCGGCGGTGCGGGCGGGCAGGCGGACGCGGTGCGAATGGGCTTGTCGCGCGCGCTGGCGGCGTTTAATCCGGAATTGCGTCCCGGCCTTCGGCGCAATGGTTTTCTGACGCGCGATTCGCGCATGAAAGAACGCAAGAAGTACGGGCAGAAGGGTGCCCGCAAGCGCTTCCAGTTCAGCAAGCGCTAGACGATCTCCGGCGCGGTCCCGCAATGCGGGGCTGCGCCGAATCCACGGCCGGCAAGCTGCCGGCAACCTGCCCGGTGACGGGCGGGCGGATGTTCGGCGGCCCTGCATCGCGGGCTGCTTGTAAACATCCAACTCGACAGGAGGAACGTTGGCGGTTGAAATTACGATGAAGGAACTGCTGGAGGCCGGTGTCCATTTCGGCCACCAGACCCGCAGATGGGATCCGAAGATGAAGGAATACATCTTCGGCGAACGCAATGGAATTCACATCATCGACCTGCAGAAAACCCTCAAGATGTTTCGCGATGCCAGCCGCTACGTCAGCGACCTGAGCGGACGCGGCAAAACTATTCTTTTTGTTGGCACAAAGCGCCAGGCTCAGGAAGCCATCGCGGAGGAAGCGAAGCGGTGCGGGATGTTTTATGTGAATCACCGCTGGCTGGGCGGCACTCTCACAAATTGGGCGACCCTGCAAAAGTCCATTAAGCGCCTCAAAACGCTGAAGGCCATGATCGAAGACGGCCGGATGGCGCAACTGTCGAAAAAGGAAGCTGCGCGGCTTGAGCGCGAGTTGAAGCACCTGCAGCAGAATCTCGAGGGCGTCGAAAACATGGCAGCGCTTCCCGACGCGATGTTTGTGATCGATTCGCACGCTGAAGGGATTGCCGTGCGAGAAGCGCGCCGTATGGGAGTGCCAGTAGTGGGCATCGTGGACACGAATTGCGATCCGGAGTACGTCGACTGGGTCATTCCCGGAAATGATGATGCGCTGCGCGCGATCCGTTTGTTCACGTCGAAGATCGCCGATGCAGTGATTGAGGGACGTCAGACGTTCGAGCAGACGCAAATCGCGGAGCAAAAAGTCGCCGAGGGCGTCACCGAGCCCGAAAATGCGGAGTACGTGGACACCAGCGCCTACGAGGCTTATGAGAAGCAGGAGGGCGACTTCGTCGAAGGTGCAGGGCAGGACTTTATGGATGCGGTCAGCGAAACGCAGCCTCTGACAGAGGAAAGCGTGGCGCATCCGGTTCCCGATGAAGAAGAAGAGAAGAGCTAAGAAACATGCCCGTTCGCAAGGACGGCCGCGCAAAGATTCCCGCAATCGCTCGCACACGAGACCATCGAAGTCAAAGGAAGCCATGGGAACCATGACGACGAAATCCGAAAGCATTAATGTCCCCGCGAATTTGGTGAAGGCGTTGCGGGAACGAACGCAAGCGGGGTTTGCCGATTGCCGCGCGGCGCTGCTTGAGGCGAAGCTCGATCTCGAAGCCGCAATTAATATCCTGCGGAAGAAAGGTCAGGCTGCCGCCGCGAAGAAGGCGCAGCGGACCGCGAGCGAGGGTCTGATCGGGCACTACATTCACGCGGGGGGAAAGATCGGCGTGATCGTCGAGGTGAATTGCGAATCCGATTTCGTCGCGCGCACTGAGGATTTTCACAAGCTTTGCCACGATGTCGCGATGCACATCGCCGCTCTCGATCCGCGCTTCGTTCGGCGCGAGGACGTCACGCCGGAGGTTCTGGAGCGTGAGCGCGAGATCTACACGGAGCAGGCGCGCGCCACGGGGAAGCCCCAGAAAATTCTCGAGGGAATCGTCAAAGGCAAAATGGAAAAGTTTTTCAGCGAAACGTGCCTTTACGAGCAGCATTTCATTAAGGATGAGTCCGTGACCGTCGGGGAACTCATTAGCCAGACGATTGCAAAAATTGGCGAGAATATTTCGGTGCGGCGCTTCGTGCGTTTCAAGGTTGGAGAAGTCCCTGGCGTGGAGAAGGCCTCAGGGGAGGCTTCCGCGGCGGAAGGCGAGTCTCCTGCCGCGCCGGCCACTGCGTGATCTTTCGCTCGCATTCGACTCGCGGCTCACGAGCTTGCTGCGGCTTCGTGATTCAGAAGCCGGGTTGCGCAATCCCCGTGTCCGGGAATCTTTGCTAGAATGCCCGCCAGGTTAAGCGCGCATGCCGACATCTGATCCGGCGACAGCCCAAGCTACAACTCCTCCCGTCGTTTATCAGCGCATCGTCCTGAAGCTCTCCGGCGAATCTCTTCAAGGGCCACAGGGTTTCGGCATCCATCAGGAGACCGTTGCAGGAATCGCGCGCGAGCTAAAGGAAGTGAACGCTCTCGGCGTGCAGATTGCCGTCATCGTTGGCGGGGGCAATTTTTTTCGCGGAACGCGCCAGAATTCGCTATCCATCGACCGCGCTACCGGCGACTACATGGGGATGCTGGCCACGGTTATCAACGGGTTGGCGCTGCAGGACGCGCTTGAAAAGGAAGGCGTCATCACGCGATTGCAAAGCGCGATTGAAATGCACCACGTCGCCGAGCCTTTCATTCGCCGGCGCGCCGTGCGGCATCTCGAGAAAGGCCGCGTCGTCATCTTCGCGGCAGGCACAGGGAATCCGTATTTCACGACGGATACTGCCGCGGCTCTTCGCGCCATGGAAATCAAGGCGCAGGTCTTGATGAAGGCGACCCGCGTGGACGGGATTTACGACGCCGATCCGGAAAAAGTAAAAGGCGCGCGCATGTTCGAGACGATCAGCTATCTCGATGTAATCAAGAAAGGGCTCTCTGTGATGGACACGACGGCCATCTCGCTCTGCATGGACAACCACATGCCGATCGTTATTTTCAATATGAATGTCCCCGGAAACATACGGCGTGTTGTGCGGGGGGAGCGAGTGGGCTCGATCATCCGCAGCGATTGAACGGGCGGCGCAGGAGATGATGCGATGACGATAGTCGGCAACAGCAAGGATGCTATGGCGCAGGCGAAAGCGCGCATGGAAAAAGCGGTCGAGGACTTTCGCAAGGAGCTTGCGACTTTGCGCACCGGACGCGCGCACGTTTCCCTGCTCGATCATGTTCGCGTGGACTACCACGGGACGCCGATGCCCCTGAATCAGCTGGGAACAATGGCGGTTCCGGATCCGATGATGATCGTTATTTCGCCCTGGGACCCGTCGGCCGCGGCCCTGATTGACAAAGCGATCCGGACTTCCGACCTGGGCCTCAATCCCTCGAGCGACGGCAAGGTCGTGCGCGTGCCAATTCCTTCTCTCACGGAGGAACGGCGCAAGGATCTCGTCAAACAGCTTCACAAGGTGCGCGAAAATCATTTGACCGCCGTGCGCAACATTCGGCGGGACTTGAAGGAAGCGGTCGAAAAGCTGGAGAAGGAAAAGAAGATCAGTGAAGACGAGCGCAAGCGTGGCGTCGACGAACTCGACAAACTGACTCATCAGGAATCGAAAAAAATCGAAGACCTCTGCACGGGCAAGGAAAAGGAAATCCTCGAAGTAAAATAGCCTCGCCGGGCTTGTCTCGCTGGGTATTCAGCGCAACCAGGCCCTATATCCGTCGGCTTCAAGGTCGCAGAATCCTGTTCGGAAGTGGCTTGACCCGCCTTGTCGGCGACACGGGTTGCGGATACACTTTTAAGTTTGCATGCAGCGCCTAATCCGCAATTGATGGAAGAAGAATGAAAATCCACGAGTATCAGGCGAAGGAGATTTTCCGCCGGTTCGGGGTGCCCACGCCGCGGGGCGAAATGGTCACTTCGGCCGAGGCCGCGCGCGCTGCGGCCGAACGTTTGGGCACGAGAGTTGTGGTCGTAAAAGCGCAGATTCACGCCGGGGGCCGCGGCAAGGGCGGCGGCATAAGGCTGGCAAAGTCGCCCGCCGAGGCTGCGGAGATCGCCGGCCGGATGCTGGGAATGACTTTGATTACTCCACAGACGGGCCCTGCGGGCCGAATCGTGAAGCGGCTTCTGATCGAAGAGGGCCTTGATATCAAGCGCGAGTTATATTCGAGCATTCTCGTCGATCGCGCTGTGGCGGCGCCGGTCGTGATGGCCAGCGCGGCGGGCGGCGTTGAGATTGAAGAAGTCTCGCGCGAAAATCCCGCTGCGATTCTGCGAGAGACGATTCACCCCGCTTCCGGCTTGCAGCCGTTCCAGGCACGAAAAATTGCCTTTGGCTTAGGCCTCGCTGGCGATACGGTCGCAGTCATGGGACCATTCCTACAATCCCTCTATCACGCTTTCGTCGAGACGGACGCCTCGCTCGCCGAAATCAATCCACTGATTGTCACAGGTGGAGGGAAGCTTGTGGCGCTCGACGCCAAGATGAATTTTGACGATAACGCGCTCTATCGCCACAAGGACATCGCGGAATTGCGCGATCTGGATGAAGAGGATCCGCTCGAGGTTGAGGCGTCGAAGTTCAAGCTGAATTACATCAAGCTCGATGGCAGCGTCGGATGCATGGTGAACGGCGCGGGCCTCGCCATGGCGACGATGGACATCATCAAGCTTGCGGGAGGATCGCCCGCGAATTTTCTGGATGTGGGCGGCGGCGCATCTGCCGAGCAGGTGAAGAATGCGTTTAAGATCCTGATGAGCGACGCGAGCGTCCGCGGCGTCTATATCAATATTTTCGGCGGAATTCTGCGTTGTGACATTCTCGCCACAGGAGTCGTCGCAGCGGCTCGAGAGCTTCGGGTGGGCGTTCCTGTTGTTGTCCGCATGGAGGGCACCAACGTTGAGCAGGGCCAACAAATTCTTCGAGACT
>Ga0187783_10002743_pt1 | contig 13073 bp, 12 predicted proteins | sample 1015_SJ02_MP02_2_FD_132471 | JGI IMG/M metagenome (GOLD analysis project Ga0187783, IMG submission 132471) | Tropical peat soil microbial communities from peatlands in Department of Meta, Colombia - 1015_SJ02_MP02_20_MG | ecosystem: Environmental > Terrestrial > Soil > Wetlands > Peat | place...
GTCCGTACATTTCACGGCGACCAAGACGGGGAAATACGAAATCGTCTGCACCCAGCTGTGCGGCCTGGGGCACTACAATATGAAGGCTTATTTAACGGTGATGTCTCCGGAAGACTTTGACGCCTGGTTGAAGAAGGAAGCAGCACTGCAATAAGCCCGTCCCAGGAACGAAACTTTTCCTTGAGGTGAACCTATGCATGATACTTCCCATGCCCAAGTAGCTCACCACGCGGCGCCCACGAGTTTCATTCGCAAGAATGTTTTCAGCATCGACCACAAAGTCATCGGAAAACAGTATTACGGGCTGGCTCTGGTGGCGGTTTTCGTGGGGATGTTTCTCTCCTGGCTCATGCGTCTCCATTTGGGATGGACGAATTTCGCCATTCCGGGGCTGCATGTGCTTTCGAGCAATGGTGCCCCCGGCGACATCATGACGCCCGAGTATTACCTGCAGTTAATGACCATGCATGGGACCATCATGGTCTTCTTTGTGCTCACCACGGCGCCGTTCGCGGCTTTCGGCAACTTCTTTTTGCCGATTCAAGTGGGGGCCGAAGATATGCCGTTCCCGCGGTTCAACATGATGTCGTTCTGGGTCACCTTCGTGGCCTTCCTGGTGCTGATCGCATCGTTTTTCGTCAGCGATGGACCCACCCTCGGTGGGTGGACCCAGTACGCGCCGCTGAGCGCCGCCGGCCCGGTGACAGGCCCCGGCCAGGGATGGGGGGTCATTCTTTGGGCAAGCTCGATCGCGTTGTTCTGTGTTGGTCAGCTGCTCGGCTCGCTGAATTTCATCACCACCACCCTGGACATGCGCACCAGAGGCATGAGCCTGTGGCGGATGCCGCTCAGCACTTGGGGCTGGTTTATCACCTCGGTCATGGGTTTGACGGCTTTTGCCGTGCTCATGCCGGCGTGCATCCTGCTCATTCTGGATCACACGGCAGGAACCAGCTTTTTCGTGCCCTCCAACCTGGTGATCAACGACCAGCTCCAGCCACACTCTGGCGGTTCGACCCTGCTGTGGCAGCACCTGTTCTGGTTCTTCGGGCATCCTGAGGTGTACATCGCCATCGTGCCCGGTATGGGAATTGTCTCCCATGTTCTGGCAGCCAACATGCGCCGGCCGCTGTTGAGTCACCGGGTCTTGGTTTACTCGATGGGCGCGCTGGCGGTGCTGAGTTACATGGTCTACGGACATCACATGTTCGTCAGCGGGATGAATCCGGTTTCTTCGATCGCATTCTCCTTTCCCACCCTGATTATCACCATCCCCTCGACCATTATCGTGCTCATCTGGCTGGGCAGCCTGTACGGCTCGAAGCTACGCATCAACACGGCTTCGCTTTTTGCCGTGGGCATGGTTTCCATGTTTATCAGCGGCGGCGTCAGCGGATTCTTCCTGGCGCAGCCCTCGCTCGACATCCTCCTGCATGCCACCTACTTTGTGGTGGGTCACTTCCATCTGGTGATGGCTGTAGCCGCCATCTTCGGCATTTTTTCCGGAACCTACTTCTGGTTCCCCAAGATGTTTGGCCGGATGATGAATGAGACGCTCGGGAAGCTTCACTTTTGGCTCACGTTTGTCGGGACCTATTGCATCTTTATGCCTTTTCACTATCTGGGGTTGGCAGCCAATGTTCGCCGCTACCAGGCATTCGTCGATGACTATCTGCAGCCTCTCATCCCGCTGCACCAGTTCATTTCCGTCGCTGCCTTGCTCACCGGCGCTGCCCAGTTCATTTTTCTCTACAACTTGATTCACAGCCGATTCCGGGGAGAGCCGGCCAGCGACAATCCGTGGCAGGCAACCTCTCTCGAGTGGAGTACTGCCACACCACCGCCGTATGACAACTTTGGCGGTAAGATTCCGGTGGTTTACCACGATCCCTATCAATACGGGGTTCAGGGATCTGCCGGCGACTATGTAATGCAGAATTCGCCAGAGAAGATCGCCAACGCGAAAGAAGAGTCTTAGATCGTAACCCGGCTTTAGGAAAGGCAGTTTGGCAGAATGGCAACCACGCTTCACGAACCGCCAAGAATTGAAGAAGTCAGCGATTCGTCACGGCCTAAAAGCAGCTCCGGAAACGGAGGCTGGCGGAATCTGGTTCCGGCCGAGGGAGGGCAGCGGGTGGCCGAGCAGCCTGCCCCGCCACCGGCTTCGACCGGTATCTGGGTGGCGCTTGCGGCCATCAGCATGAGCTTTGCGGCGCTCACCAGCGCCTTGATCGTGCGCAAGGGCGGGTCGTTCGATTGGCGTCATTTCAGCCTGCCATCGATTCTGTACTGGAACACGAGTGTGCTTCTTGCGAGCAGTGTCACCCTGGAAATAGCGCGTCGCCAGGTAGCCGCGTTCATGGGCGGCCAGCGCGACCAGGTTCGAAATCCGGCGCGCTGGCTCTATGTCACCTTGTCTCTCGGGTTTTTATTCGTGGCCGGCCAGTACATCGCCTGGCGGCAACTGCGTGCCCAAGGCCTCTATCTTGCTACCAATCCCAGCAGTTCGTTCTTTTATGTTCTGACCGCAGCCCATGCGCTGCATCTTCTGGGAGGCCTTGGCGGATTGATCCGGGTCATTCATAAGCTCGGGAAATCGGTTCTTCGACGGAGCACCTTGGACGCGACTTCACGGTACTGGCACTTTATGGATGTTTTGTGGATTTATCTTCTGCTGCTGCTCTGGTTCAAACTATGATCGATTCGATGACGGAGGCCTTGTGAGCCAAGCCGATCTGACCATGGAAGGACACGCACCCGGTCTGACGACGGGAATTCCGCCTTTTTCCCTGCCCGCGAAAAAGATGGCGATATGGCTGTTCATCATCGCCGACGCCGCAACCTTTGCAGCATGCCTGGTGGCTTATGGCTTCTTGCGCAATGGAACTCCGCAGTGGCCTAGACCGTTCCACAGCATCACCAATGTCGCGCTCATGACCTTCATTCTTCTGACCAGCAGCTTGACCATGTTGTTTGCGGTTCGAGCCGCCAAGGCGTCAGACAAAGCAGGAGCTTTTCGCTGGATCCTGATCACGGCCGTGCTCGGCATCGCCTTCGCCTTGCTGCACCTCCGCGAGTGGCTTGAGCTGATCGGGGAAGGCATGACGCTGTTCCACAATCCCTGGGGAACGGGGCTGTTCGGTGCTTCGTTCTTCTCCATCACCGGACTGCACCTCACCCACGTGACTGCTGGTGTGATCGCATTGCTGGTGGTTGGCGCGCGCTACAAGGGCACCGACCGTTATAAAGCCGATGACATAGAGGTAGTGGGTCTCTACTGGCACTTTGTTGATCTCGTCTGGATGTTCGTTGTACCGTTCGTTTACCTCTTGAATTTGAATGTGGGTGGTTGAAATCGAGAGATGGGGGTAGGAATATGGTAGATCGACGCCATGTCGAAAATCACGAGGCTGCGGCAGGCTACAGCGACAGTTTGGGTAAGTACATCGGAATCTATGTCTGTATTCTGGTGCTTGCGGCATTACAATTTGTCATCGCGTACTCCCGTATCGACGCAACCACGATGTTTTTTCGCATGCTCTTTATAGCCGCTGCAGAAGCCGCGCTTGCTTTGCTGTTTTTCATGCACTTATGGGCAGAGAAGCGAGGCTTTCTCTGGTTTGTGATGATCTTTACGGTGTTTGTGATGCTGGCCATGCAATACGGCTGGACCGACAGTCATCGAATGGAAGTCGGAGCTCCATACTCCCAGACTTCAACAGGAGCAGCACAGCAGTGAAGGACGAGCGAATCGAAAGCCACAGGCCATTTCTCCTGGTTCTCAGCCTGATAGCGCTCGCAGTGCTGGCCCTTCCTCTTCCTGCTTTTTCTCAGAACTGCGCCCTCTGTTATACTCAGGCGGCTTCGGCCGGGGCCAAAATGATTCAGGCCCTGAAAAGCGGGATTCTGATCCTCATCATCCCTCCCACACTCGGTTCCGTGGGCATGATTTTTGTCATGCGTCACAAGCACCATCAGACTCGGCGTGCCAGTGACGCTCGCGAATGTGGCGAAGACTGGTAATATGGCGACCACCATCGTAGGCGCAAATCCAATGGATCGCATCACTCTCTGCCGAAAGTTTCGGGATTATTACACGCTCACCAAGCCGGAGGTAAACCTGCTGATTCTGATGACCACGTCGGCAGGCTACTACCTGGGTGTTCGCGGGCCGTTGCGCATTGCCGGTTTGCTGAATACGCTCGTGGGCACCCTGCTGGTCGCAAGCGGGACGGCGACTCTCAATCAGTGGATGGAACGGGTTTGGGACGGGCTCATGCGGCGCACCGCATCCCGTCCTTTGCCGGCAGGCAGAATCAGTGCTCGCGAGGCGTTCTGGTTCGGGATGCTGTTGAGTGTTGCCGGAGGGCTGTATCTTGCTCTCGCAGTGAACCGACTCTCGGCCCTTCTGGCGATTTCCACGTTGTTATCCTATCTTTGGGTTTACACCCCTCTGAAGCGCAAAACACCCTTGTGCACCCTGCTCGGGGCAATCCCCGGCGCCATGCCAACCTTAATTGGCTGGGCGGGAGCTTCGGGGACGATCGGCAGGCCGGCGTGGATGCTGTTTGGAATCCTTTTCCTTTGGCAGTTTCCTCACTTTCTGGCCATTGCTCTCATGTATCGCGAGGATTACGCTCGGGCGGGGTATCGGATGCTGCCCCGCTTTGATCTGGATTCCAGATTTACGCGAGCAGAGATTTTCGCCTTTACCCTGCTGCTGGTATTTGTAACCTTGCTGGCAACCCGGGCGGCAAATGGTGGGATCTACTTGGCTGTCATGGGCCTGGCCGGCGCCTTTATGCTCTACCCAGTAGGGCGGTTGCTCGGATCCGCTAGCAACCGGCTGGCGAGCCGCGTCCTACATGCGTCTGTGCTTTACCTTCCGGTCGTACTCACGGTGATGATGGTTGCCAAGCATTAAGCCGATCGTTTCCATTCCGTATCCGTGCTCGCTGTAGCTTCGAATCAACCGGGTTACGCTCGGCGTTCCCTTGCTCGAGAAACCACAGTACCAACCCTGCCCTCGGCAATAGGCAGCAAAAAAATTCCTGATTGTCTATGATGGAAGTTTCCCACATGTTGGGGGTGAAGATGGCACCGGTGGCGGAAGCACAGGCGGATGGACTGGAAGTACTCGAAACACGGGAATGGCTGGATTCGCTCGATTATGTGTTGGCCAAAGGCGGTCCGGACCGTGCCGGGCGACTCCTGCAGCAGCTCTCCTTGCATGCCCGACGGGCAGCGGGAGTCAACCTGCCGTTTAGCGCGACCACTCCGTATCAGAATACGATCCCTGCCGTGCAACAGCCGCCGTTTCCGGGCAGCCAGGAAATGGAACGGCGCATCAAGAGTCTGGTGCGCTGGAACGCTCTGGCCATGGTGGTTCGCGCCAACAAGATCCAGGAAGGCATTGGCGGACACATTTCGACCTACGCTTCGGCGGCAACCTTATACGAGGTGGCATTTAACCATTTCTTGCGGGCAGGCAGCGCCGGCGGAGACCAGGACATTGTCTACTTCCAGGGACATGCGGCACCCGGGATCTACGCCCGCGCCTACCTGGAGGGTCGCATTCCCAAAGAGAAGCTCGAGAATTTCCGTCGCGAGCTGAAACCTGGCGGCGGACTGTCTTCCTATCCCCATCCCTGGTTGATGCCTGATTTTTGGGAGTTCCCCACGGTTTCGATGGGCCTCGGACCGATTCAAGCCATTTATCAGGCCCGCTTCATGCGCTATCTCGAGAATCGAGGGCTGAAACAGACCAGAGGCGGGAAGGTATGGGCGTTCCTGGGAGACGGAGAGATGGATGAACCCGAATCCCTGGGCTCGATTACCTTAGCCTCGCGCGAAAGGCTCGATAACTTGATCTTCGTAGTCAACTGCAACTTGCAGCGACTCGATGGCCCGGTGAGGGGAAACGGAAAGATCATTCAGGAGCTCGAGGCAATTTTCCGCGGCGCGGGCTGGAATGTGATCAAGGTGATTTGGGGCAGCGACTGGGACAGCCTCATCCGCAACGACCGGGACGGTTTGCTGGTCCGACGCATGGGTGAGATCACCGATGGGCAGTACCAGAAGTTCTTCGTGGAGAGCGGGGCCTACTTCCGGCAGAATTTCTTCGGCACGGACCCGCGCCTGCTCCACATGGTCGAACATCTCTCCGACGAGCAGCTGACGCGAATGCGGTTGGGCGGGCATGATCCCATCAAGGTACACGCGGCGTATAAGGCAGCGGTCGAGCATCAGGGATCCCCGACAATCATTCTGGCTAAGACCATTAAGGGGTATGGGTTGGGGGAAGCCGGCGAAGGCAAGAACATCACCCATCAGCAGAAAAAGTTGAATGATGAAGAACTCTGGATGTTCCGTTCCCGCTTTGGCATTCCGATCCCCGACGACGAACTCCATGAGGCCCCGTTCTATCGCCCGGCCGACGACAGTCCGGAAATTACCTACATGCAAGCGCGACGGAAACAGCTGGGCGGCTATCTGCCGGAGCGAAAGGTGTGTTCGAAGCCTATCCACCCGCTTTCCCAGTCGCATTTTGAAGAATTCTACAAGGGCACCGAGGGGCGGGAAGCATCGACCACCATGGTTTTTGTTCGCCTGCTCTCGAAGCTCTTGCGCGATCCGGAAATTGGCAAGCTCATCGTGCCCATCATCCCCGATGAAGCCCGCACCTTCGGGATGGAAGCCCTGTTCCGGCAGGTAAGCATTTACTCGAGCGTAGGTCAGCTCTATGAACCGGTCGATATGGATACGCTGCTCTACTACAAGGAGGCTCTGAACGGACAGATTCTCGAAGAAGGGATCACCGAAGCAGGTTCGGTGTGCTCTTTCATCGCGGCGGGAACTGCCTATGCCACCCACGGTATCAACACAATCCCCTTTTTCATTTACTATTCCATGTTCGGTTTTCAGCGTATTGGTGACTTGATCTGGGCGGCCGCCGACATGCGAACCCGCGGCTTTCTCATCGGTGGTACCGCCGGACGTACGACACTCGCGGGCGAGGGTCTACAACACCAGGATGGTCACAGCCACGTGCTGGCGCTGTCAGTACCGAATCTTCTCGCCTACGATCCGGCGTTTGCCTACGAGATCGCTGTCATTATCGAGGACGGCATTCGACGAATGTATGTGGAGGAAGAGGCCGTCTTCTATTACCTGACGGTCACAAATGAGCCGCTGCCGATGCCTTCGATGCCGGAGGCGAGCGAGGTCCGCGACGGAATCTTGCAAGGTTTGTACCGCTTCAAGCCGGCGGAGAGGAGTAACGGGAAGTTACGGGCCCAGCTGCTCGGCAGTGGGACCATCCTGTATGAGGCGCTCAAGGCGCAGCAGATCCTCCAGGACAACTATGGTGTAGACGCTGATGTCTGGAGCGTCACCAGTTACAAGCGCCTGTATAACGAGGCCATCGAGTGCGAACGCTGGAATCGCCTGCATCCGGAGGAGACTCCGCGTGTGCCCTACGTGACCCGGTGTTTGAAGAATCGACCGGGGGTGTTCGTGGCCGCCTCGGACTATATGAAAGTGTTGCCCGAGTCAATCGCGCAGTGGATACCGGGTCCGCTGGCTGCGCTGGGCACGGATGGCTTTGGCCGGAGCGAGGATCGGGCGTCGCTGCGCAATTTTTTTGAGGTGGATGCCAAGCATATTGTGCTGGCCACCTTGCATGCGTTGGCTCGGGAGGGAGCGATCAAACCTGAGCAGGTGGGAAAAGCGATTCGGGAACTCGGCATCGATTCCGAGAAAACCAATCCCGCCCTTGCCTGAGGCGGGTTTCTGGTCTGTCCGGGTCCTCGGCTGAGCCGTGGGTACCCGGGCGGCAGAGTAAGCGAGGGTGTTCTGTGAAGGAATTTAAGTTGCCGGAACTCGGTGAGAACATCGATCAGGGCGACCTGGTCCGGCTCATGATTTCTCCGGGCACGAGCATCACCGAGGGTCAGCCGGTGATGGAGCTCGAGACGGAGAAGGCCGTGGTGGAGGTGCCTTCGTCGGTGAGCGGCACGGTCAAGGAGATCCGAGTTAAGGAAGGAGAGAAGGTCAGGGTAGGCCAGGTCATTTTCACGCTGGAAAACGGCGCGACGGGAGGGGCACGATCGGTCTCGCCTCTGAAACCACCAGCGTCGGAGCCCGCCCGCGAGCCCATCGAGGACCCCGTGAAGCCCGTAGCGGCTCAGGTTGCCAGCCCGCCTGCGAGCGCCAAGCAGGCAGCCCAGGCAGCGGCTCCGGCGCGAGCCATTTCCGGTCCCAGGGAATTCAAACTTCCCGAGCTGGGCGAAAACATTACCGAGGCGGATGTTGTGCGCATCATGATTTCGCCCGGAATGAAGGTGGTGGCCGCTCAGCCGGTCATGGAGCTGGAGACGGAAAAAGCCGTGGTCGAGGTGCCGTCATCTGTCACCGGGGTGGTGAAGGAAATTCGGGTTCGCCAAGGAGACAAGGTCCAAGTCGGACAGGTCATCTTTACCTTGGAGGGAGCGGGTTTGCCGGTGGCAGAGCCGCCCAAGCACCTCCCGGTGGAGCACGTCTCCGGGCAGCACGGAGCTCGATTGGCGTTCCAAGCGGCAATCCGCGCCGAAGGCAAAACCGAGGAGCAGGCGCTTCCCCCCGACCAGCCGCAGGTTCGGCCTTCCGGCTTCGCCATGCCCAAACAGTTGGAGAAGGTAGCAGGCTCGGAGCATCGAGAACCCGTGCCCGCAGCCCCCCACGTGCGGCGGTTGGCCCGGGAGCTGGGGATCGATATTCATGAAGTGAGAGGAACCGGACCGGGGGGACGCATCAGCGAGGACGATGTGAAGGCGTACTCGAAATCATTGCTGGTCGCTGCCGCAGCCGCCGCCCAGCTGCCATCCTCCCGCGGGGCCCCGCCGGAGCTGCCTGATTTCTCCAAGTGGGGCAAGGTGGAGCGAGTTTCGATGCGCGGCGTGCGACGGAAAACCGCTGAACACCTGTGGCAGGCATGGACGACAGTTCCACACGTCACCCAGCACGACCGGGCCGATATCACCGAACTCGAGATTTTGCGGGCACGATTCGCTCCCCGAGCGGAAGAAGCCGGCGGCAAGATGACGGTAACTGCGATTGCTTTGAAGGTTTGTGCCGCAGCCCTCAAGATTTTTCCTCAGTTCAATGCCAGCATCGACCTGGCGAAGGAAGAAATCGTTTACAAGCAATACATCAACATTGGCGTGGCAGTCGACACCGATCGCGGCCTGTTAGTGCCGGTGATTCGGGATGTGGATACAAAAAACATCGTCGAGCTGGCCGCAGAACTTACTAAGCTTTCAAAGAAAGCCCGTGACAAGAAGCTCAGCCCGGCCGAGATGGGAGGCGGAACCTTCACCATCACCAATCTGGGTGGCATCGGGGGGACGGGATTTTCCCCCATTGTCAATTATCCGGAGGTTGCCATTCTCGGGCTCTCGCGCTCCACGATGGAGCCGGTCTGGATCAGCGGAAAGTTCGAGGCGCGCTTAGTGCTTCCCCTGTCACTGTCCTATGATCATCGTTTGATTGACGGTGCCGATGCCGCGCGTTTTCTGCGCTGGGTGGCGGAAGCCTTCGAGCAACCGTTCCTGCTCTCGGTTCAGGGCTAGGAAATGCCGCAAGGCCCCGACCAAGGAGGCCGAGCGGAGTTCCGAACCCATGGCCGGAACCGATTCCGTCGGTGGGCAAGGGGCAAACCCCATCAGGCACTTGGTCGATTCGAACCCGACGATCTTCATGTCCTCGGTGGTTGACGAAACAAATGGCCGAAATTGCTAACTTGCACATTGCAGTCATCGGCGGTGGCCCGGGTGGGTACACAGCGGCATTCCTGGCTGCCGATCTCGGAATGTCGGTGACGCTCGTTGATCCCGAGCTGAATCCCGGCGGCGTCTGTTTGTACCGGGGATGCATTCCTTCGAAAGCCCTGTTGCATGTTGCCGAGCTCGTCGACGAAGCCGACGAGGCTCGAAACTGGGGAATCGAATACGCTCCGCCCAAAATTGACATAGCCCGCTTGCGATCGTGGAAGGAAGGTGTGGTGCGGAAACTCACCGACGGGCTGGGTCAGCTTTCGAAGGTGCGAAAGGTGCAATATCTCCAAGGGCACGCTCGATTCGAGAACTCGAACACCTTGCGGGTGAGTCGCGTCAACGGGGGCGAGGGGTTGCTTGCATTCGATCACATCATTATCGCCACCGGCTCGCGGCCAGCCATGATTCCCAGCCTGAAGCTCGACAGCCCGCGGATGATGGATTCAACCTCTGCACTGGAGCTTGGCGAGATTCCCCCCACCCTGCTGGTCATCGGTGGCGGGTATATCGGTCTCGAGCTTGGCACGGTCTATGCCGCGCTAGGGTCCAGGGTGACGATGGTAGAAATGCTGCCTGGACTGTTGCCCGGGGCCGATCGTGACCTGGTGCTGCCGCTCGGCAAGCGCATGGGAAAGATCTTCGACTCGATTCTCGTCAACACCAAGGTAAGGTCGGTCGAAGAGAAGCCCGCAGGAATCCGGGTAACCTTTGAGGGGCGGCGCGAGGTCGAAGCCGAGAAGAAGGTCTTTGACAAAGTTCTGGTTTCGGTCGGACGCCGTCCGAATTCGGATATTCCAGGCCTCGAAAAAACCGGCGTCAAGGTCGGAGAACGCGGATTTATCCGGGTCAACCACCAACTGCGGACCGACGACCCCGCAATCTATGCCATCGGCGATGTTGTCGGTGAGCCCATGCTCGCCCACAAGGCTTCCCATGAGGGGCGAATTGCCGTCGAAGCCATGATGGGGCGTAAGGTGGCCTTTGAGCCGAATGCGATTCCGGCGGTGGTGTTCACGGATCCCGAAATTGCTTGGTGCGGATTAACCGAAACCCAGGCGCAAAACGACGGGCGGGAAATCAAAGTTGTCAGATTTCCCTGGGCAGCTTCGGGGCGGGCGGTGACCCTTGACCGGACCGAAGGCATGAGCAAACTCATTCTGGACCCCGAAACCGAACGTGTCTTAGGGGCGGGAATTGTCGGAGTCAGCGCCGGTGAGATGATCTCTGAGGCCGTGCTGGCGATCGAAATGGGAGCAACTGCCGAGGACCTCGCCCGTACGATCCATCCCCATCCCACGCTTTCGGAAACTCTGATGGAATCGGCTGAATCTGCCTTTGGCACGAGCACACACATCTACCGGCCGAAGCGGTGATTCGGCCGAGTTCCACGCTAGTGACGAGTATCCTCCCCGCTCCACCAGCGCAGGATCAAATGGGTCGGCCAGTAAACCACTAGGGGCACGACGATCAAGTAGGCCAACAGATAGACCAGACCCGGCACCCGGTGTTGCTCGCGGAAGAAGGGTCCGCGCGCCCAATTCACGTCCGCCTGGGGACGCCAGTAGAAATTGATCGGAACCAGGATCCATGCGCTTAAGGTCTGCAGCCTCCATCCCCGGCTGTCATAGCCCAACCGCCAAATTCCCCAGAGCAGCAGAGGCGGCGTAAACACGTGGAACAGGCCGAGCCAACGCACAAGAATCGGGATGTGGGGGTCGAACATGTATTGGCTGGCCCCGATGATGTGTCTGCCGCTTACCAGTGCCCCTGCCAGATCGATGGTGAAGAGAGTCTGAAAAACCAGCAAGCCCGTCGCCTGCCAGGAGAACAGCAGCGCGCTTTCCCGCCAAAGTGCCACCACGAGCAGCAAGTTGCCCAAATCGCAGAAGTAGAGAAAATTCTCCAGGCCGTACTGGCGCCAGTAAATCGGCACCCACACGATCACCCACAAAGTCCAGGCAATTTTGAGCCACAGCGGCAACCGCATGGCTCGCCATTGTACCCGGGTTACGACCGGGATGGCCTTGGCGCTCGGTCGCCTTCCGGCGGCCCAGAGTGTGACCTCGGTAACTTGATGACAAGTATGGAGGTACCTACGATTGCCCCTATGAGCTATAAGGCCCTTCTATTCTGTCCGGAGCAAAAGACCTACCGTACAGTCGCCCAAATCATGGGCGAACTGGATTTTGAGATCGAGGCCTCGAACGAGCCTTTCGCGGCGGTGAAAAAGCTGACAGCAGAGCACTTTGATGCGATCGTAGTGGACTGTGAAAATGAGCAGAATGCGACCTTACTATTTAAGAGTTCGCGCCATTCCAGCGCCAATCGAACTTCGCTCTCAATAGCCGTTGTGGAAGGCCAGGCGGGAGTCGCGAAGGCATTCCGTATTGGCGCCAACCTGGTTCTTACCAAGCCTATTAACGTGGAGCAATCGAAGGGAACGATTCGAGTGGCTCGCGGTTTGCTACGGAAATCGGACTCGCCAAAATCGGCCCAGAGCTTGGTCGGAGCCCCTACGTTCGCGTCTGCCGAATCCGCGGTGGCTACCGCGGAGGCCGGGAGCACAACCGCGCGCGAAGCGGCGGGCCACGTTTTCTCTCTCTCATCGCCGGGTTTTTCCGAATCGGTGTTCGAGCTTGAAAAAGAGCCCGAGTTGAGGCCGGAGCCGACTGAAGCCGCTTTGCTTGAATCAATGCAGGACCCGGGATCAGAGGTGATGCGGGCTCGGACAGCGGCACACCAAGCGGCGATTTCGAAGCTACAGCCTATCTCTACACTTATGGGAAGTGCGCCGGACTCTGGCAGCACCTTTGGAGCGGGCGTTGCTCCGGCCCCCGCCCCGCACGAGCCGCTCGAGCAGAACCGAAACATCGCGTCGGGAATGACTGACTTTTCGGCTGCGAGCGACCCGTTACACTCCGAATCGTCGGGTGCTGAAGGGGGCCGGAGGCCACTGCTCATTGCGGCCGTTGTTCTGCTCTTAGTGGCCGGAACCGTTTACTTCTGGCTGAAAACGCATCCCCAATCCGCGCCGGCCGCCGCTCCAGTACCGACGGCGACGCAGCCGCAAGCCGCACCGGTCGCTGAGCCGCCAGCCAACCCCGAGCCAAGTTCCACGACGACACCAGGGCAACCGAGCCCAGACAGCAGCCCAGCGCGACGGCCGTCAGGTTCGGACAAGACGCCTAGCAAGGGTTCGGGCAAGACCAAGAAGACGGCTTTCCCCGGTCGAACGACCAATCTCGGAAAGCGGCTGGCATA
>Ga0187783_10002744_pt1 | contig 13073 bp, 12 predicted proteins | sample 1015_SJ02_MP02_2_FD_132471 | JGI IMG/M metagenome (GOLD analysis project Ga0187783, IMG submission 132471) | Tropical peat soil microbial communities from peatlands in Department of Meta, Colombia - 1015_SJ02_MP02_20_MG | ecosystem: Environmental > Terrestrial > Soil > Wetlands > Peat | place...
GCCGAACTCGATCACCGCTGCGTCCACATCTCCGTTGCGGTCGGCGAGCACATCGACGATCCTGCCGATGTTTTTCTCGTGACTGCTGCGAACCTCGATACCGAGGACGCTTCGGATGCTCTTGAGCTGAGCAGCGGTCGGATCACGATCTTGCGTAGGATTGTCTTCGAAGACGGCACCGCGTGGGTTCGCCGGCGCCGGCCTGGATTGCGTCTGGCCAGCCGCGGAATGGATCAACAGCATGGCCACCGGTAGCATCGCCAGAACGACGATGCGGCAGCGACGCGGGCCTGTCATGGGGTCGGCTCCGCACTGGATTGTAGGTAAATTGTCGCGAGCACTCTTGAGTTCCAGTTTGGCGATACGTCTCCCGTCGCCCCTCGCAGCGTGCGATCGGAGCAGCTCTTCGGATCAGTCGCTTCGCCACCACGAGGTCTCAGTAGATTAGGGGAATTGTCCGTCACGGTCTAAGAGCCACTTGTTGTCATCATGTTTGAGCGGTTTGCCGATGGCGGCAGTTCCGGCAGCCTCCCTCGACCGGCCTGGAACCGGGAAAAGATAGCCAGGCTTGCGCTCGGTTCGAAGAGGACTTTCGCACTCTGAGGGGAGGCTCTAGGGTGCCGGACGGTGCGCGGGGTAAAGAATCTTCCTGAATGGCGCAAGACCAGAAGGCTCATTCCCTTCACCGCACCGGAGAAGAGCTGATGAGCGGGAGTGAACCCCTTATGCTGTCGCATATCCACATTGGCCTTTCAAACTTCTCTCGGTCGTATGCGTTCTATGCGGCGATCTTCGAACCGCTTGGTCTCGAGTTGCGCGTCTATCGTCCCCAAGATTCCTGGGCGGGCTGGGGCGTTGCGGGCACGCAAAGGCCGCTGTTCTTCATTGGACTACCATTCGACCGCCGCCCTGTTGATGCGGGCAACGGCCATATGATCGCTTTGCTAGCGTCAACGCGTGAAGTCGTTGATCGCTGTCACGCCGCCGCGTTAGCGCAGGGCGGACACTGTGAAGGGCCGCCCGGGCTGCGACCGCACTATCATGCACACTACTACGGTGCATACGTTCGAGATCCCGACGGAAACAAGATATGTGTTTGCTGTCATGCGCCGCCGGCACCGACATCTCGTTGATGCGAGCAAGGGGGTTTGGCCTGCACCCGACGGAGGGCAAGACCTTGGAGGCCGTCACTCGTCGCCCGTCAAAAATTTCAACTCTTGAGTGAGGACGGCAACCTCCGCCCTAAGTCTATCCATGATCGCTTGAAGCGGCACCGCCAAGTCGGCAATGCGTTTGGCTTGCTCCCCTTGTAGAGGCGTGCCTGATGGCTGCAACGGTCCTATCTCGCCGAGAAGTTCCACCGCCTTTCGCTCTTCATCGGTCAGCTCCTGGAAGTTCCCCAACGAAAGGTAGGCATTCTTCAGGAAGCTCTGCTTGTCCACCTCCGTTATCGTCTTCATGCAGTGCCGCAGAACGAACTTGATGATGTCCTTGGGGTAGCCAAGCTCCGCGGCATCACGGATGATGCACTTGCTTGTTTGATTGAGCGTCGCAACATAACTGTCGAGCACGTCGCGCGGGTCATATTCATATTGAGGAGTAGTCATCTACGTACTCCGTCGCACTGCTCCGCCCAGGGAATCACCGGATTGGCAAGCCATTGGTTCAGTCGCGTGGTTTCCCCAGGCGCCACCCACACCCTCCGGACAGGCAGCGTTGAACAGCACGCGCCGTCCCGGCTGGCAAGCCCCAACCGGACACGGCGTAGTAGGCAAAGCATCTCATCCGCTGGTCTTGGAATAAAGGCCTGACCAAGACGTTATTTTAGATTGTGCTCAGTCGCTGGCCCAGTGATGACGCAAACCGGATCCTGCTTCGAGGCTGCACGGTCTGTCGAGCAATCCATATGGCATATCGGGCCTCCGTCCCGGGTGGACGGCAAAAGGATCAAGGCCGCATATCGAGCTTTGGTCAGGCAGTTTCACCCCGACGCCGACTGCCGGGCCTAGCCACTGACCAAAGATATGGGCGACCCCGAAGCGCGCGCAGCTTACGACGCCGAGTTGAAACGCCGGCGCGCGGCGGGACGCACCCGCAACTTGAAGGTGGTGGCCACGGGAATGACCGCCTTCGAGGCGACCTTGAGCTTGATCCCCATGGTGGTCTTGTTGCAATTGCATCAGCCGACTCTCAGATGGCGGACCACGGAAACAACCGCGTCGGACGAAGCGGACCCCCAGGTAGCGGCATCGGGGCGCGGCGAATGGGAGAGATCAGTTCCGGAAGAGCGGCCGAGCACTCCCTCGCGCCGCCCGTCATCAGATCCTCGATAGATCCTCGGTTGCATCTGATCAGGCTCCCGTAGCTCCGCGGCCCGAAGCGCCTTCACCCGAGAGCCCAACCGTGCTCGTCCCAAAAGCACGGCGGGCAGTCGCACCGTCCAGAGATACGCCGGCACGCGTCGCCAATCGTCGGAGCAGCAGGCCCGACCCGAGCCAAGTATGGACGCGGCTCCGGCGCTCTCCAGGATCAAGCCGCGAAGCTGAGCGCTTTACCGAAATGCGCGCGTGGCATTGGCGCTCAAGTATCCCGCGGATGCCCATCGATGATAAGGTCGGGCTGCAACAAGCGCAAAAAGCGCGAGCTTGAGCTAAGCCCTTGAGAAATCACCCCTTATCACTGCTGCGTGAGGGCACCTTTCTCGCGGGTGCAGAGGGCGCCATATAAAGTCCGTGTTGGTTCGAACGGCGGGTCGTGAGGACATTGGGATCTACGAGCATCCGATTACGGAGCCTCCTTCCCGACACAGCAGATCAAAGCACGGTGAAGCTCATGCCTATTCTTCTCTCAGCAGCAATTCTTGCCGGCGCGATCCTCGGGCCAATCGAGGCGACGCGTGGCTGGGCGCCGAGCTCTGTTGAAAGCGTGGTCTTGACGGCTCGCATTGATTCGACGCCGGACACGGCTCCGCCGACCCCAGGTCCGGCCGACCCCAACGGGCCGCGTGCCTGAGGGGCAACCTGGCTCGGTAACCCAACACATGCGCCGTTACGCCGGGCTACTCGGGAGCTGCGAAAGCCCTGGGCTTCATGGTAACAGCCGTCGTTCCCCTCGATCGTGGGGTACAAGGCCATCACTCCGTAAAGGCGACGCCCCTCCACTTTTTCCAGCGTGACTGTGACCCGCCGGCTCGACAATCGCACGGGACATTGCAATGCCCGACGCCATGCCGACGGCCGCGAAGTGAGCGAGTTCGGATTTTACACTCGCGCGAGCCGTGCCATCTTTGTTGCGCTCGCTGCCTGAGCGGTAGCCAGGCCAGTGGATGACGCCGCGGTTTTCGGCCGCTCGGGCGTTCGGGGATTTGCGGTACCCGCCCGGTTGTCACGGTGCGGCTGCACGCGAATCGGGGCATCCTGTCTCGCATGCGGCGTGATTGGGTGGCTCGATCATGGCCGTCTCACGGACGAAGGAGACCCGTCATGAGGAATCCCTGGGGTATTGTCGCCTTGGTTCTGGTCGCCTTGTCAATCATCCTTGCGATCATGGATCGCTCACTTCTGCAGCCCTTGTACCTATTGGTCTTGGCGCTTGTCGTCATGCTGGGGACGAACGCAAAGTTTCCTTGGGGTTGACGACTGCTCCGCGGCGATTTTTTGCCGGCGCCCTTCTCCGCTGGGTAGGGGTTTTTCGTAGCGGTTGATTGGCGAAGCCTGTAGCTTCTGCCCAAGACAAGATGAATTGAACGGCGCTGCCCTGTCTGTGGGCAACCGATCGTGTCGGACGCTATTTTGGCCCCGGCAGAATCAGCGGTGACCCTTCAGTCGGACGTTTTGGGATTGCGACCGCCACGTCGCGCGGGTCCCCTTTGCTATCCATGACCCGAAGCAAGATGGTTTCGGCATGCGAACCGGCCGCTGCCGCGATTTGGCTGGCAACCTCTTTTGCCGTGGCTATGGATTTGCCTCCCGCTTCTACAATGATGTCACCAACGACAATGCCCTTCTCGTGTGCTGCGCTACCGGGATTGACGGCGGTCACAAGCGCACCCTTCACATCCGCGGCCAAGCCGCGCTGTTTGCGCAACTCCGCTGTCAAAGTGCGGATTTTGAGGCCGATACGCGGGGTGTCTTGGGCCCATACTGAGCCGCAGACAAGAACGAGAAAGACAGCGATCAGCGTTCCGATCGGCCTTGCAGGGCGAGACATCGATCCTCCGGCGCCGTTTCTCTTGCACGAGGGCGTCGTGCAACGGGCGCGCTGCGCCCTCACGTCCCGTAATGGTAGCACGGATGTCTGCGAAGTGCTCACCGGTTTGCGCCAGCCGGTCTAGCCCATTGCGCGTAAGCTGCTACCCACCACGTTCTGAGATTTTGGCAACGATTCGCTGCTGCGGCAGACGTGGCCGACCTCGCGCTGCAACCCATTGAGATGGAGTTGGGCACGTCATCCGAAACCGTTTCAGCACCGCGACGGCATCTTCAGGCAACCCGCGGGCAAGCCGATGAAAGCGTCACGGCAGCAAGCTCCTCCCGCGACGGCGCCGCCGCAGGCGCGCGACGAGACCGAACGATCCTTCGTGACCCCGCGCCACAAAAGCCAGGCTTGCGGGAGCTAGTCTCACGACAGCCCGTTGCGCGTGCCCTTAGCCCAGGGATTGCCCTCAACCTTCGGCGCCGAACCTCGCGGGGAAGATGGCGTCGCGCCCCTTTCGAGCTGACTTGCTCCCGTGATGCCAAGGGCCGTTTACCTCAGTGACAACAACAGACGCGACCGGTGTAGAAGTACCCCCGCGGGTCGTGGATAGGAAACGCGTGCCAGCCATTGACGATGCTGCAGATGCCCCCGGGGGTGGCGCGTGCGGCATGTCTCCTTCGTCGGCGCGTCGCATTACCAGTCCGCTTCTTCTTTGCCGGCTCTGCCGTCGGTGTCGCTGCCTCTGTCTTTCGCGTCTGAGCTGGCGGTTGGGAAGCCTGTGCAGGCGGCTGAGAAGTTAGAGCAGGAGGCTGAGGTGGCTGAGCGGGTGGCTGGACCTGCGGTGGCGGCTGCGCAGGCGGCTGTTGGGCGATGGCGGGAAAAGCCAGCGTGGTAGTGAGTGCAAGAGCGAGGATCGTGCGCATGGAAGGTACTCCGAAGGCTCGCCATTATAGCCTACGTCCTATCGCCGGCTGGTTAAGGATCGCGGACGGACTAGAGTTGCCGATGCCGATCAAATTTGGCTCAGCGCGACCGATCACCGTCCAGGCCTATGCACGTTGCAAAACGGTTGGTCCTATTGTCACGGATCAGAGCGGTCGAACGGCGCGCCAAGAGGTCGCCAGCGCGGGCTCCTCCGCAGATTGCAGCTGCACTGAAAAACAGCAATCAGCCAGCGGAAACTGACCGCGGGATGCCGGACGCTGGCCACACGATGGCGTGGCGTCGCCTTGGCGAGCGAACACCTGGCCGATCATGTAGTCGAGATTGCCGCGGCGCACCAACTGCCATCCTGTCTTGGAGACGGACTGGCGAACGGGGATGCTCTCGGAACCCGGGCACCTAGCGCTTCGTCAAGGGCATCACAGGCGCAGCCGCGTGCCGCGAGGCACTGAATCCACCTGCCAGGCGTTCTTGCCAACCAATACTCAGCGGAACTCGTCAAGAACCCGCAGGGCGCGCCTTCTGAGCTCTTCAGCTCTGGGACGCCGGAGTATGAAGTCGACGTAGTCGCGTTGCGCTATCTCGCCAACAAGGCGCTTAAAAAAGACGATCATGGTTGCCGCCCCCGCCGAGCAAACGACACGGACGACGATACCTGATTCGCGGCTCGTGCCGCTGGGCCAAAAATTCAAGATCCCCAGGTCGCACATTGCGACCTCATGGCGACGTTGAATTGCCTCTCGCCTTTTCGTCCTCGTCCGGTGTCGGCGCGTAGCCTTCTGCTCGCATGCACGCTGTGAAGGCTCCCAGGAACCTGCGCTCGGATGTTCCCGCGCCGGCAGGTGCTTGACGCGCTGTTGACGCACACTTGTTCCTGTCCTCTTGGAATTTCGCGTCGCTGACCGGGCCTTCGACGTGATACCAAGGCCGCGCTATTTCTATTGCGATCGAATCCGGCAGGGGTGTGCTGCTGGTTGCGGCCATAGATAGATGCGACATTGGATTTGGCAGTGAAGGCGCTGAAGTACATCCCGCCAATCCGATCACCAATACCAGGACGACGTTGTGGTTCATCGCCGGTCGCCTACAACATAGAAGCCACATTCGCCACGCGCTCGCCTGCTTTGCGCTGCGATCTCCACAGCCGTCGCTTTTCAGTGGCGGTCGGCCGAGTTCCGCGCCTTCGAATTCACCCTTGTCCTTCCCCCACAGACACAAGGACGCGGATCTTAACATTCCGCGCTGACGGATCGACCTTTGGTCGCTGCACCGAACGAGATCACCGACAAGTCGAAGCCAAAGGCGGGCAAATGCGCCACATCTTTGTGGTTCTTGACGCCGGCACAACACCGTTACGCCGATGACGCCGGAGCCGCGTGCACCCGTGCACGCTTTGCTCGGTCCCGCAAAGAACGGCACGCCGATCGCCTGCGAACCTGGAGGCGAGGGGAAATCTGGCGCGGGCTCGAAGGCAGGCGCATGCGCGTTGTCCACGGAAGTCGCTAAGCCCATACCGTATCAACGCGTTGGATCGGGTGAAGTGGATTTTGATAAACCCTACGCCCGCGCATGTGCGGCGGCCGTCGAACCCCGGAGAAGCCCTCCCGCGGCACCGGATCACCTCTCAATGGGTGCCGTCCCCCGGTATCCCCCGGTATCCCCCATGATCTCCATCCCAGGTCGCATGCGAGCGAGGGCACCGCCACTCTGGTTTGCACAGAAGCGGGAATGACAGCCTGACCCCACACGATGCGGAGCAAGACAGGTGCTGTCCGCCACCGTTTGGCTGCCACTCCCATGGCAAACCATGAACGAGGGAGCGCAAACGCGCTGTGCTGGACATCACACAGGAACGGAGCACGAGCGCCGTGATGCCGTACAAGGGACACAATCCCGAGCATCACGACGCCAGCTGTGTGTGTGCGAGACTCTCCACCGTTCGCCTTGATCAAGGCATAGCGAAAAGCGCAGCGATGGCCAATGCTGGGTAGCGGCCAACCCCGGGGGGTGTCGCTTCCCGCCTAAACCGCCCAACCAACCATCATCCGCCGTCGCCTGTTCATTGCTCCTTTAGCCTTCGAAGCGCCGCCACGAAAGCCGCAACTGCGTTGTCGATCGCCCCGCTGTTGTCGATGGTGAAATCGCTGGGCTCGATGCATGAGTCTTCGACCGTGCGCGCCAAACGCTGAGCGACGTCTTCAGCTTTTTCCCTCCCTCTTTGCAAGATGCGCTCCGAGCGAACTCGCAGCGGTGCGGTGATCTCAATGACAGTGATCCGCGCAAACTTCTCCCGCGCCGCCACGATCATGGTGCGAGATACATTGCAAACGACGATCCGCCCTACAGCGATTTCAGCTTCGAGAGAGCGCGGCAGTCCGTAGCGTAGGCCGTGCGCGACCCAACTGAGCGACAATGCGCCGGTCTCCCTCAGAGCGTCGAACTCCGCCTCGCTGACGGCCTGATGCTCCTCGGTGGTGTCACCGGAGCGCGTTATCACGCGTCGCGGGAACACGAATCGAGCGTCGCCGGAAAGAACCGCGCGCGCACGCGACAACATTGTGTCCTTGCCGACGCCACTGCCGCCCACAACAAGAACGAGTCGTCCTGGCGCCAGCGTCGGTTGGCGCTGCATCACGCGACCCTCTTGCCGCCGCAGTAGACCTCGCGTACGATCGGTATATTTTCAAAAAGACTCACCCGGATGAAGTCGGCGCGCAGACCGGGTGCGATTTCACCGCGATCCTCGAGCCCGGCTGCGCGCGCTGGTGCCTTGGACACCGTGCGCATCGCACCGGGAAGCGCGCCGACGGCTGGAATAGACGCCAGCATCCATGCGCCATGCAGCAAACTTGCCGGCACGTAATCGGAGGACAAAACGTCGAGAATGCCAGCCTCGGCGAGGTCGATGGCGGCAACGTTTCCCGAATGCGAGCCCCCGCGCACGAGGTTGGGAGCACCCATCATGACGGCAAGGCCCGCGGCGTGCGAGGCCGACGCCGCTTCCAACGTCGTCGGAAACTCGGCGATGCGCACGCCCTCGGTCAGCGAGTCTCGCACGTGCTCGATCGTCGTATCGTCGTGACTTGCCAGCGGGATCCCTCTGCCACGCGCGATTGCGACGAGGCGCGGGCGATGACGATCGTGGTAGCGCGCACGCGATTGCAGACGTTGGGCAATGAACGCATCCATCTCGGCATCGGTCCTTGTGGACTTGCCGCGATAGAAGTCACGGAGCTTCGATGCGTCGCGGAATTGGCGTACGCCCGGCGTATGATCCATCAGCGATATCAAATGCGCGCCGAATGCCGACAGGAATCGCTCCGTCTCTTCGATGACATCGGCAGAACAGATTTCGCAGCGAAGATGCGTCAGGTGCTGCACACGCAACAGGCCGGCCTTGCGCGTTTTGTCGAGGGCCGCGCCGAGGATGTGGAGTCCACCACCAACCGTGTGCCGATCGCCGTCGCTCCCGGCGCGCAGGCTGTCGAAAACGGTTGTTATTCCCGAGGCTGCGATCTGCGCGTCATAGGAAAGCGCAGCGGCGATGGGGTCCCAGAAGACCTTCGGCCGCGGTGAGTAATGCGATTCGAGGTGGTCGGTGTGGAGCTCGACCAATCCCGGAATAAGGTAGTCGTCGCCCCATTCTATTGCAGAGCGTGCAGCCGGACCGGGTTTAAGTTCGGCGATGCGACCCGCTTCGACGACAACCGTTCCGCTCACGACTTCGTCGGCACACACGATTGCGCGTGATGAAATCGCGAACGGCACTGCATCAGACGGATCGGGCGTTGCGGTCATGATGGCTCGCTTGCGTACGCGGTCGCCGCAAACTTTGCGATATCGAGTATGCGGTCGGCCACCCGGTTCCGTTCGTCGCGGTCGTGAAAAATGCCCAGGATGGCGGCGCCCCGGGATTTGGCCTCGCAAATCAGCGCTAGGACGATTTCGCGGTTGGCCGCGTCGAGCGAGGCGGTCGGCTCGTCGAGTAACAATATGGCGTGCCGTCCAATTAGGCCGCGCGCGATATTGACGCGCTGCTGCTCTCCACCGGAGAACGTGCCGGGCGATAGCGTCCACAGGCGCTCCGGGATTGTCAGCCTGCGCAGCAGCTCGGCCGCCCGAGTATCGCTTTCCTCTGCCGGACAGCCCGCCTCCCTTCCTGCGGCGCTGACGATCGAGAACGTCGAAACGCGCGGTATCGTACGCAGGAACTGACTGACATAGCCGATCGTCCGGCGGCGCAAATGGTGAATTACCCGCGGCTCCGCCCGTGCGATGTCGATGCTGGCCCCGTCGCTTCGGATCAGGATCCGTCCGTGCTCGCAGCGGTAATTGCCATAGATCATGCGCAGTACAGAGGATTTACCGGCGCCAGATGGTCCGGTAAGAGCGACGCATTCACCGGCAAAGAGATCGAAGGACAGCCCGGCCAAGACCGGAAGAATTGCCCCACCACGCAAGTGCATGACGAACGATTTGCCGACGTCGCGCACCGCGACCACTGGCGTTTTACCGGACATTTCGGCTTCATCCCGCGGCATCACGCTTTCCCGCCATGCTTTGCGAGAAAAGCTTCGGCCGTCAGCGAGCGGAAATCTTCCACGGCCGCTTCGAGTTTCTCGTGGCTCCAATCCCACCAGGCGAGCGCTTGCAACCGTTCGGCAATGGCGCGATCGAAGCGTCGCTTGATCGGCTTGGCGGGGACCCCCGCGACGATGGTGTAGGGCTCCACATCGCGGGTGACCACGGCGCCAGCGGCGACCACGGCGCCGTCGCCGACCCGCACCCCAGGGAGTACAATCGCCCCGTGACCCATCCACACGTCGTTGCCGATGCGGCAGCGGTCGGCGCTACGGTGGGCAAAAAACGCCTCATCGCGTCTTTGCGCCGGCCAATAGTATTCGGGCGTATAGGTGAACCGATGCTGGGAGACGCGACCATAGGGATGGTTGGGCGCGCCGATCCGCACCATGGCCGCGATTGCGGTGAAGCGGCCCATGTCCGTGTTGAGGAGTGAGACGTACTCCTGCAGATAGCAATAGTCTCCCACTTCGCTGTCGCGAACCTGGACGCCCTCGTGGATTTCGACGTAGGCGCCTATCCTGGCGTCGCGGATGCGGGCCGAGGCGTGGATCACCGGCTCGCGGGAAATCTTGGGTTTTGGCCGCATCGTCGGGTGAATGGCCATCAGACCTGGAGAACCGAAGAGACGAGCAGTTGTGTGTAGGGTTCGCGCGGGTCGTCGAGAACCTGATCGCTCAAGCCCGTTTCTATGACCCGACCGTGCCGCATCACCATGATCCGGTGCGACAGCAACCGCGCCACCGCGAGATCGTGGGTCACGAGTATGACCGCTAACGCAAGGTCGGCGACAAGGCCGCGCAGGAGATCGAGCAGCCGTGCCTGGACCGAAACGTCGAGGCCGCCGGTCGGCTCATCCATGAACATCAGGCGCGGCCGGGTGACGAGATTCTTGGCGATGACCAGGCGTTGCCGCATGCCGCCGGAGAAAGCCTCCGGGGGATCGTCGATGCGGTCGCGCGCGATCTCGACGCGGTCGAGCCAAGACAGCGCCTCTTGGCGGATGTTGCCATAGTGGCGCCAGCCAAGGCCCATCAGCCTTTCACCGACGTTGCCTCCGGCCGAAACGTGCATTCTCAGTCCTGTCTCAGCGTCCTGGGCGACGTAGCCCCAATCGGTGCGCATGAGCAGGCGGCGCTCGGCGTCGTTGAGGGTGGCCAAGTCGCGCGTCTCACCATTGCGCATCCGGAAGCGAATGCTCCCGCGCATTGTCGGCCGCTGCAGCGAGAGCAGTTGCAACAGCGTCGACTTGCCGGACCCCGACTCGCCGACAACGGCGACGACTTCCCCGGCATGCACAGTCAGCTCGATGCCCTCGCAACCGACCCGCGGGCCGTAGTAGTGTGTCAAGTCGCGGGCAACGAGCAGAGGTGCATCGTCACACGTCTTCGCCATCGCGTCCCCCGAGAGTGCGCGGGATGCTGCCGAGCATCGGGCCGTGATGGCCGGAAGCGCGGCGGCTTTCGCAGTGGTCGGTATCGGAGCAGATGAACAGTCGGCCCCCACGGTCATCGAGAATTACCTCGTCGAGATAGACTCCCGTCGCATTGCAGAGACCGCACGGATTGTCAAAGCGATTGACCTCAAAGGGATAGTCGTCGAAGTCGAGGCTTGCGACCCTGGTATGCGGGGGCACGGCGTAGATGCGCTTTTCCCTGCCCGCGCCGAACAGTTGCAGTGCAGGTGAGCGATCCATTTTCGGGTTGTCGAACTTCGGCGTCGGGGACGGATCCATCACATAGCGCTCCTCGACCTTGACCGGGTAGGCGTAGGTCGTGGCGATGGTGTTGTGCCGCGCAATGTCCTCGTAAAGCTTGACGTGCATAATGCCGTATTCTTCGAGTGCGTGCATGCGCCGCGTCTCGGTCTCGCGCGGCTCCAGGAAGCGCAGCGGCTCGGGTATAGGCACCTGGTAGACGAGGATTTGTCCAGCTTCGAGTCTCGTCTCCGGGATACGGTGACGGGTCTGGATGATGGTGGCATCGCGCGTCTGCGTGGTTGCCGCGATGCCTGCGGTCTTGACGAAGAAGTTGCGGATCGACACGGCATTGGTCGTATCGTCGGATCCTTGGTCGATAACCTTGAGGACGTCGGCTGGTCCGAGCAGCGCTGCGGTTACTTGCACGCCGCCGGTGCCCCATCCGAAGGGCATCGGCATTTCCCGGCTTGCAAACGGCACTTGATAGCCGGGAACGGCGACAGCCTTGAGGATCGCACGGCGGATCATGCGCTTGGTTTGCTCGTCGAGATAGGCGAAGTTGTAGCCCGACTGGGTGTGGTCGGAGGCCGTCATTGTGCGGCCTCTTGATTGGCAATTTCCCCGGGCGCTCGGCGCCGCGCATCGGCGTGCTCGCTTCGCAACCGGCGCACCAATTGCAATTCCGATTGGAAATCGACGTAGTGCGGCAACTTGAGATGCTCGACAAACCCGGTCGCCTGCACATTGTCCGAATGCGAGAGCACGAATTCGACATCTTGCGCTGGCGACGTCGCCTCTTCGCCAAGCTCGGATGCGCGCAAGGAGCGGTCGACCAACGCCATCGACATCGCCTTGCGTTCCGACTGGCCGAAGGCGAGGCCGTAGCCGCGGGTGAATTGCGGCGCCGTGTCGGCGCTACCCTTGAATTGGGTTACCATTTCGCACTCCGTCACCGCGACCGAGCCGAGCGACACTGAGAAGCCGAGTTCCTCGATCGGCAGCTCGACGTCGACATCACCGACCCTGATTTCGCCGACGAAAGGATGGGTCCGGCCGTAACCGCGTTGCGTCGAATATCCGAGCGCAAGCAGGAAGCCCTCGTCGGCTCGTGCGAGATTTTGCAGTCGCAAATCGCGGTCGGCCGGAAACGACAGAGGCTCACGCGTCAGGTCACCGACCGGCGCATCCGCTGCCGCGGTCGGGCTCCTTTCAATCAACCCTTCGCCGTGCAGCAGATCGACGACGCGCGGCATGGCGTCGATGCCGGATGTTGCGGCCGGCGCCGGGCAAGGTTCGCGTCCTTCGAGCAGGGTGAAATCCAGCAAGCGATGCGTGTAGTCAAAGGTCGGCCCGAGGACCTGCCCGCCCGGCAGATCCTTGAAGGTTGCGGAAATTCGACGCGTGACCTCCATGTGTTCGGTTCCCAGGGCATCGGCATAGCCGAAGCGCGGCAGCGTGGTGCGATAGGCGCGAATGAGAAAGATCGCTTCGATGAGATCGCCGCGGGCCTGTTTGATTGCCAGTGCCGCGAGCTCGGGATCGTACAGCGAGCCCTCACACATGACGCGGGAGACGGCCAGGGCCAACTGCACTTGAATCTGCGCGACGCAGAGCTCGGGAATCGCCGGGTCGCCGCGTCGGGCTCCATCGAGGA
>Ga0187783_10002745_pt1 | contig 13071 bp, 12 predicted proteins | sample 1015_SJ02_MP02_2_FD_132471 | JGI IMG/M metagenome (GOLD analysis project Ga0187783, IMG submission 132471) | Tropical peat soil microbial communities from peatlands in Department of Meta, Colombia - 1015_SJ02_MP02_20_MG | ecosystem: Environmental > Terrestrial > Soil > Wetlands > Peat | place...
GTTCCTAAGGAGCTTGACGCACCTGTCGTCTTCCCAGTTGTGCAAGACATGCTTGAGCAGGTAGCCATCGGCGCCGGCTGGGACGGCGTCGAAAAAATTGCCGCCTGCGATATCACAGCGGTCTGCGACGCCGAGGTCTTCAAGGACTGACTTGGCTTCCGCAACGACGATCGGTAAATCGTAGAGCACACCCCGCTGCGATGGGTTTCTGGCGAGAATGCTGCCTAACAGAAACCCGCGTCCCCCGCCGACGTCGACCAGCGTGTTCGCGCCCGAGAAGTCGAAGCCCTCCGTGACTGCGCGTAGCTCCATCGCGGAACGCGACGTCATCGCACCACCGAAAATCCGGGCTAGTGTTTCGTTGCGCTCGATGTACTCGAACAGCGTAGCGCCGTGCGCCTTCTCGAATGCCGACCCACCGGTCCTTGCCGCATACATAAGCTCAGCCCACGCCGACGTAATCGGACGTTCGCCGTTCAGTATGGCGTACGCTCTAAGGCTCCAATCTCCGCTTTTAAGCGTTTCCGATAGGGGTGTGTTCGCAAACCTGTGGTGGTCGTCTTCGATGAAAACGTCAGCGGTCGCGAGGGCGCGAAGCAAGCGATAAAGTGACGGCCCGTGTGCATTGACCACTGCGGCAAGCTCGTCGGCGGTCTTAGGCCAGTTGACAAGTTCGTCGGCAATTCCGAGCTTTGCTACAACGCATACTGCCATACTCAGCCAGCCCGCCCAAAGAATCCGCAACATTGCCGCGGACGGGTCGACCTCGTTCGGAAGGCTTTTGTGGTCGCTTACACGCGCTGTCATGCCATCCCTATTGTGTTGATCGTGCCCTAGCTCTGGAGGATCGTGCCACGGACTTCAGCCGCCGCAAGATGGAAAATCAGTTCCTCTATGTCGCCTAGTGGCACGAGGCGTCGATTGCAGCCAACAAAATGTCGGCGATTGGGTGGCCGACCTCTCTCGCGGACATCGCGAACGGAGGAATTCGTGATGGCACTATGTCGCCGCCGGCCGGCGCTCGCCGGGCTTCGCACGCGTGACGCCGCGCAGGCTTCAATCGTAGTAGTGCTGCTCGAGCAGCAGGCATCCAGTCTCGGACTTGAACGGGCCGTGGTGGACTCCGGGCGGACGCACCGCGTAGGTGTAATTACGGAACTGCTCGCCGCCGTTGCCCTCGGCGTCGCTGCCAACGATGAGATCGCCGGCGAGCAGAAAGACTTCTTCCCAATAATCGTGCACGAAGGGCACGGTCGAGAAGGTGCCCGGCTCCATGCGTAGCAGGCGCGTGCGGTTGCCGCGCTTGTTCTTCTCATCGAGCGCGCCTGCGATGATCTTTTGCTTGAAGCCAGCAGGATAGCCCGGCGGCGTTTGCCAGTCGCTCGCCATATCGAGCGTGTGAAACTCCTGATGGCCCTTGTCGAATTTCATTTCCGTCTCCTGCGCGCGGGAGCGCGGTGACGCGACACCGATCTTTTCTTCGTTTTCTTTGTCTTCTTCGCCCATAGCTTCTTGCTGGCGATGTCGGCGCCTTCGCGCATGGCCTTGAACTTCTCCCACACCACGGTGACGTGCACCTCGGTATTGTACATGGCTTGTGAGGAGAAGCCGCAATCGGCCCCAGCGATGACGTTGTCGCGACCCACGAGCTTGGCAAAGCGCAGAAGCCGCTCGGCGATCAACTCCGGATGCTCGACGATGTTGCTGGCATGGGTGACGACGCCGGGAACGAGCACCTTGCCGTCGCGAACTTTGACCCGCTCGAACAGATGGTATTCGTGCTCGTGGCGCGGATTTGCGGCCTCGAAGCTGTAAGAGCCGGCATTGATTTTCAACACGTAACCGATGATGTCCGCAAGCGCCGCCTCGTGTATGCGCGGACCCTCGTTTATGCCGTAGCAGGTGTGAAACCGCACGCGCTCGGCGGGAATTCCCTTCAGCGCAACATTGATCGCCTCGACGTAGATCTGCGCCCGCCGTTTCATCTGCGCGGCATCGAGGCCGGGCTCGTGGAAGATGTCTGGCAGAAACGGATCGTCGATCTGAACCAGCAGGCCGGCATCTACGATCGCCCGGTATTCCTTGCTCAACTCGACGGCGAGCGCGTGAAAATAGTCTTCGTCGGATTTGTAATATTCATTCCTGCCCACGCCGGACGGAGCGGTTGCTGCCAAAAACACATGCTCGTCGGCCACGCCGACGGCCTTGGCCGCGGCCTTGACGTTGTCGATGTCGGTCTGCACTAGCATGTGGCCGCGATATTTGATCGGCCCGGTGCACACGACCGGCGCGAGCGACACCACAGCCCCGCCCATCATCGCCTGCTTGAAGTACTGCTCGTAATATTCCGGGAAGGCGGCAACCTCTTTCTGGAAGAGCAGCACCTTGGCATCCGGCCGCGACTCAAAACCCTCGAGCCGCTCGCGGATGTAGGTAAAGAAACCCGGCTTGGAGTATTCTCCGTCGGTAACGATGTCGATGCCGCATTCCACCTGCCGGCGCACGGCTTCGGCAACCGACTTTTTCAGCTCCGCTTTGTAAAGCTCCTGGTCATAAGGCTGACCCGCGTATTTCGCCTTCATCGCATCGAGCAGCGGCCGTGGACGCGGCAGGCTGCCAATATGCGTGGTTTGAATGCGGCCGGTGTTTTGCTGTAGCGCCATAGACCGTTTCATCCCCAAATTTCGTGAGCGGCCTCGACGACGAGTTTGAGCTTTTTGCGCTCATCCGCCTCGGTCACCGGATTTCCGGCAACCGTCGAAGCGAAGCCACATTGCGGCGAGATGGCAAGCCGATCGAGATCGATGTGACAAGCTGCCTCATGCGTGCGCCGCTTGAGTTCCGCGATACTTTCGAGCGCCGGTACCTTGCTGCTGACGAGGCCGAGCACCACGCCCTTGTCCTTGACAAAACGCAGCGGACTGAAATCGCCAGCGCGCGCGGTGTCGTATTCGAGAAGAAAATGATTGACCCGCGTCCTCGAGAAAAAGCGCTCGGCGACCTGCTCATAGCCGCCGGCGCTCAGATAATGGCCCTTGAAGTTGCCGCGGCACACGTGGACGCCAAAAACGACCTCCGGCGGCGCTGCAGCCACCGCCTCGTTCAGCGCCTCGATATAGAGATCGACCAGCCGACCCGGCTTTGCCCCGGCCGCTTCGACCTTGGTGCTGATCGCCGGATCGCAAAGAAGCGCCAACGCCACCTCGTCGAGCTGGATATAGCGGCAGCCGGCCGCGGCGAGCGCGGCGATCTCGTCGCGGAAGACGTGGGTTAGGTCGGCGAAAAAGGTCTCAACGCTGGCGTAAATTCCGGAGTCGGCAAAATCCGTGCAGCGATAAAAGTGCATGGTCGACGGCGCCGGCAGCGTAATCTTGGGCGTCGCCTTGGCGGCGTCGCGCAGGAAAATGAACTCATCGAGCGCGAGCGGCTTGCGGCGTGAGAGTTTGCCGGCGGCGTAGGTTGCAGTGAAGTCTACCTCGTGGCCGTGATCGTCGCGGAATTTGAACGCGGCGGGCTTGATGACGAAGCCATCTATGCGCTCGGCAAAGCGCCCCCAATAGGAGCCGCGGCGAAACTCGCCGTCGCTAACCACCCGCAATCCGACCGCCTCCTGCAGCGCGACCACGTCGCGGATGCAGCGATCCTGAATTTGTGCAAAATGCGCGTCGTCGATGCGCTTGGCCTGACGGTCCTTGAATGCCTGCCGCAACTCCGAAGGCCGCAGCAAGCTGCCGATATGGTCGGCACGGAACGGCGGGCGGCCATTGGCGTGCGCGAGCATTGATCTTTTCCCGCACCTTTCTCTATAGGCCTATAGATGAAATCTAGACCATCGCGCCGGCAAGCCGCAAGAGCGGCGTCTGTGGCTCGCCGCCCTGCACCCAAGCCGCGTGGCACCAACGCACGCCCGTCCTCAGTCCCCGGCAATGGCGGTCGCAAAACCCACCGCCGCTCGCCGGAGATCATCGATGCGGCAGCAAGCGTTTTTGCCGCCCGCGGCTATCACGGCGCCACCACGCAAGACATCGCCGACGTGCTCGGCATCCGCCAAGCGAGCCTCTACTATTATCTTCCCTCCAAAGAGGTCGCGCTCGAAATCGTGTGCACGCGCGGTGTCGAGGACTTCTTCAAGGCGGCGCGCGGTGTCGTTGCGGGACCGGGAACGCCGCGACAGAAGCTGGCGAGCCTGATAGGGGGGCACATTTCGCCTATTCTTGATCGTGGCGACTTCGTCAAAGTCTTTCTCACCCAGCGACAATTCCTGCCGCGGGAGAGCCGGCGTCGCGTCGGGCAACGGTCGCGGGCGATCGAGGGCTTGTTCGAAGCGGTGATCCGTGACGGGGTGCGGCGCGGCGAATTCCGTCCCGATCTCGACCCCCGACTGACAACGCTCGCGATTCTCGGCATGGCCAATGCCGTCGCCGGCTGGTATCGCAATGAAAAAGCCTCGATCGAGCACATCGGCAACGAATTCGCTACGCTGATACTGCGCGGCATTGCCAACGGGGGCACCGGCCGGCAGGGGCGTCAGCGCCACGACAATTCAATTGGTCTATAGAATTCGGAGAGTGCCCGGGCTATAAGGCCTAAAAAAGGGAAGCGCTGACAAGGACAGCGTCATGGCCGGACCAATCACGGTCACGAGAGACGCACTGCGACGACGAACAGCGCCGGCGCTGCTCTGCCAGCTAGCGCGGCTCGATTCCGACCGCGTGGCATTTCGCTCCAAGCATCTCGGCATCTACCGCGAGCGCACATGGCGCGATTATGCAAACCTCGTTGCTCGTACAGCCAAGGCATTTTCGGAGCTCGGGCTGCAACGAGGTGAGCGCGTCGCCGTCATGGGCGAGGCCTGCGAGGAGTGGGCGATCTGCGATCAGGCGGCGCAGTCGCTCGGCGCCATCGTCTACGGCATCTATCCCACGACCTCGGCCGCCGAAGTCGAGTATCAGATGCGCGACGGCGGTGCCGTCTTGTTCATCGCCGAAGACCAGGAATATGCGGACAAGCTCTTCCCGCTCATCGAGCGTCTGCCGCAGCTGCGGCATCTTGTTGTTATAGACGATTCGGCGATGTTCGATTACGACCATCCCAAGCTGCGGAGTTATCACGCGCTCACGTCAAGCGTCGATGCCGATCTCGATTGGCTCGAAGAGCGGATTAAGCGGCTGTCGCCGGACGATCCGGCTTTCATCGTCTACACCTCAGGCACGACCGGACATCCCAAAGGCGCGCTGGTCGCCCATGGCAAGCACCTCGCCGCTGCCGCCAACCTTGTCGATCATTATCCGACGCTCGCCGCCGAGCCGCATCGCACCGTCGCTTACCTCCCGCTATGCCACGTTCTGGGCCGTGACATCGCGGTGACCCTGCCGATGATTTCGCAGCTCGTTCCGCATTTCGGCGAGGACGCCGAGGATATCGCCTCCACGATGTTGGAGGTCGCGCCGACGGTACTGTTCGCGGTGCCGCGGTATCTGCAGAAATTTGCCGCACGGATACTGGTCGGCATCGGCAACTCGTCGCGGCTCAAGAGTGCGGCCTACAAGTTGGCAATGAGGCTCGCGCGGCGGCACGCGCGGCAGCGCTGGAACGGCGAGAGCGGCGCCGGGGCGGCGCTTTACTGGCTCGCCCATGCGCTGGCGTTGCGGCCGATTCTTAACAAAATCGGATTCGATCAGCTAAAGCTCGTAATATGTGGCGGCGCGCCGCTCGCGCCCGAAACCATGGCGCTCTGGCAGATGTACGGCGTCAACGTCGTGGAAATCTACGGACAGACAGAGACCGCAGGCGGAATCATCGCCGGCCAGCGCGGGCCTTATCCGGCGCCCGGCAACGTCGGCACGGCGCCCAACGGCTGGACTATTCGCCTGTCGGACGACGGCGAAGTCCTCGTTGGCAGCAGCGATCTGTTTGAGGGCTATTGGCAGAACAACGAGGCGACACTCGCTGTCAAAGGCGAGGATGGCTGGCTGCGCACCGGTGACGTTGGCGAATGGAAGGACGGCGCGCTCCACCTCATCGATCGCGCCCGCGATTTCATCGTCACCGCGGGCGGCAAAACAATGTCGCCCTCGTTCATCGAAAACGCGCTGCGCGCGTCGCCCTATATCGCCGAAGTCGCCGTGTTCGGTCACGGCCGCCGCTACCCTTGCGCGCTCGTCGAAATCGATTTCGACACGGTGGCCGATTGGGCGCGCGGCAACGATGTCGCCTATACCGGCTTCACCAGCCTGGCGCTGAATTCGCAAGTCGAAGCGCTGATCAAGGGCGAGATCGAGAACGCCAACGCACAGCTAGCGCGCGTCGAACAGGTGAAGGCGTTCCGCATCCTGCCAAAAGTGCTCGACCCCGAGGAAGAGGGCGAGCCGGTGACGCCGACGCGCAAGGTCAAGCGCAAGCTGATGTACGAACGATTTAAGCCTCTGGTCGAGGCCATGTACGACGATCGCGAGGAGCGAAAAGTCGCGGAAGAAATCGGCGACGCGCTGCGCGCTTGACCGCGACGGCGCGTCAATAAGACAACGAAATAGGAAGGGAGGAAACCTCATGCGTACACCGATATTGGTCGCGGCGGCGCTCGCCGGGTTGGCGGCCGCGCCTGTACAGGCCGAAGACGCCTACGTGGTCGGAGTCACCGCCGCGTTGACTGGGCCGCCGGCCTCGACCTATGCGCCGGCCGTCGAGGCGCTGCGCATCTACATCGACCGCGTCAACGCCGCCGGCGGCGTCAACGGTAAGAAAATCAATCTCATGATCGAGGATGATTCCGCGCAGCCGTCGAAGGCGGCGGCTAATGCCAAGAAGCTCATCACCGAGAGCAGTCCAGTGCTGATGCTCGAGGCGAGCCTGTCGTCGACCTATGCGCCGGTCATCGCCGAAGCCAGGGCCGCAGGCGTGCCGCTGCTTTTTGCCAGCTCGGTCTGTCCTAAGGACGTCTATCCCCCGGCGCAGGAAAGCGAGTTCTGCACCACGGCGTTTGCGGCCAACTACGACAGCCGTGCCGCGCTGTCCTTCGTCAAGGAGACGGCGAAGGAACCGGTCAAGATCGGCTTCTCCGCCATGGCTATTCCGCTGTCGCGCGGCGAGATGGATTATGCCGAAACCATCGCGCCGTCGCTCGACATGACCGCGGTCGACAAGGAGATCATTCCGCCGCCGACCGCCGACTACACGCCGTTCGCCACCAAGATCAAGGATGCCGGGGCCAACTGGGTGTTCTCCTGGGCGCCGTGGGTGACGCAGGTGCGCACCCTCGAAGCGTTGCGGCGGCTCGACTGGTCCGGCGACTACATTACGTGGGCACATCTCGAAGCCGAGAACGAGCTCAACCGTCTGAAGGACCCCAAGCTCTTCGTGATCGGCGCCAACGCTCTATTCGAGGACGGGCTGCCAATCCAGAGGGAGATCGCCGAAGCCGTGAAGCAGGCCGGTGGCAAATATCCGGCGGACGAGATGACCGAAGGTTGGATCGCCGGCATGGTGATCGAAGCAGCGCTCAAGGGCACCGGCGCGGCCGCGGCACCGGCAAGCGTGCAGGCGTCAATGCAAAATCTGAAAGTCGACCTCAAGGGTCTGCGCGGCGGCCCCATCGAATGGACCAAGGACAATCACTTCCGCACCCGGCAGTATTATCGGGTGTACCGCTGGGACGGATCGAAAATCGCGCTGGTTAAGGACTGGTTCGCCTATGACGTGAAGTAGCGTGTTGCGCAGCGCGGGCCTTGGCGGGGGAGTGCCCGGCCGCGTGCTGGGCGGGAGGAAACGATGAGCGAGCCGCTCGTTACCTACGACGTAAACGCGTTCAACACTGCGGCGGCATCCGAAAACAAGATTCACGACGACTCGGTCGCGCGTCGGTTCGGATTCCGCGGTGGCCTCGTGCCGGGGGTGGAGGTCTATGCCTACATGGCGCACATGCCGGTTGCCCGCTGGGGCCGCGCCTGGTTGGAGCGCGGCGCGGCGGATTGTCGCTTTCTCAAGCCGGTATATGACGGCGCGCTCGCACGCGTGACGGCGACGGAGCAGAGCGACGGCCTCGTGCTGCACGTCGAAAGCAGCGGCGAGCGCTGCGCCACCGGGCAAGCCACGCTGCCGGCCGACAACCGCGCGGCTCCGGCGGCGGACTCGCTGCCTACCCGCACGCCGCCCGCCGAACGGCCGCCGGCATGTGACGCCTCGCTTGCACCAAACCGCGCGCTCGGCATTGCGCCGTTCACCGTCGACCGCGCCAAGCTCTCGACCTACCTCGATGAAATCCGCGAGATCGATCCGATCTATCGGACCCAAGGGTTGGTGCATCCCGGCCAAATCCTGCGGCTTGCCAATCAGGCGCTGCTGCAAAACGTCGTTCTCGGCCCCTGGATCCACGTCGGCAGCAGGATCCGTCATCATGCTACAGCGCACATTGGTCAGCAGTTGACGCTGCGCGCGAAGATTACTTCCAACGTCGTATCCTCCAAAGGTCACGCCATCGTCGAGTTCGACGCGATCGTCATTGCGGACGAAACGAAAACCGTGGCCAACCTCACCCACAGCGCCATCTGGCGGCCACGACAAGTGTCCGAAGCGGCTTAACCGCGATCCCCCGCCTGCTTCCTTCCAGGATTTTCGCGTGCAACTCGTCATCAACATCGTGGTGCTCGCGGCGATCTACGCGCTGATCGCTTGCGGCTACGTGCTCATTTATCGGGTCAGCCGCGTGCTCAATCTGGCGCATGGCGAACTGATGATGCTCGGCGCCTATCTGCTCCTGACGACCGCAACGAGCTTCTCCCGCAACGCTTTCGTCGCCATCACCGCTGCCATCGTGCTCAGCCTCGTGGTTGGAATTCTCGTCTACGTGTTGCTGATGCGCAAAATGGTGGGCGAGATGGTTCTCGCCGCCGTGCTGGCGACGGTCGCTCTCGGCATTCTCTTGCGCGGGCTGATGGTGCTCGTCTGGTCGGCGCAGCAGCAATATCCGGGACAGGCGCTTGGCTTGACCAATCCGGCGCTGGCGCTGCCGGGCGGCGGCCGTATCTCGACCTTTGCTGCCGCGATCGTCACCGCCACCGCTGCTGTCTACGGCGGGCTGTTTCTGTTTCTGCAATTCGGCCGCTGGGGCGTGCGCATGCGCGCGGTCGGACAGAATCCGCTCCTTGCCGCGCAACGCGGCATCAACCTGCACGCCGTCTATGCGCTCGCCTGGGGGCTTTCGACTCTGACCGGCTCGGTCGCCGGCATGCTGATCGCGCTCGATTCCGGACTGACCGATTCTATGGCGGTGATCGGGCTCAAAGCGTTTCCCGCCGCGCTGGTCGGCGGCCTCGACAGTCTGCTCGGCGCTCTTGCCGGCGCATTGATCGTCGGCGCGGCGGAAGTGCTCTCGATCCAGTACATCGACCCTTTGTTGTCGGACGTCGTGCCCTTCCTCGTGCTGATCGCGGCATTAGTGATGCGGCCGTGGGGATTGTTCGGCACTCGCGAGGAGCTCGACCGTGTTTAGATCGACGCCGCGCGCGAGCGGTTACTTCCGCACCGGTTACGCGCAAGATCTCGCGCTCATTCAAACGCGCTCCGAAGCCGCAGCGTTGACCGCGTTCACGCTGACGCTCGCGGCATATCCGTTCCTCGCCACCGCGTTCTATCTCGACCTCGCCTGCCAGGTCTTCCTCGCCGCAATCGGCGCGCTGTCGCTCATGCTGTTGACCGGCTATGCCGGACAAGTTTCGCTCGGCCACGCCGGGCTCCTCGCCGCCGGCGCATTCACCGCCGGAATCCTGTTTCGCGAATTCAATGCACCGTTCTGGGTGACGCTGCCAGCCGCGGCTACCATCGGCGCCGGTCTCGGTGTGATCTTCGGCTTGCCCTCGCTGCGGCTTCGCGGACTCTATCTTGCGGTATCAACGCTCGCGCTCTATTTCGTCGTCGCTTATCTCGGCGGTGAATACGAAAGCACGCGCGGCTTCTCCACCGGCATCATGATCGACGCGCCGAAAATTGGCGGCATTGGCCTGAAAAATCCGCGCGCATGGTATTTTGTCCTCCTGGCTGCCGCCGCGCTCACGTTCCTTCTTTGCGCCAACCTGTTGCGTAGCCGCACCGGTCGTGCCTGGGGCGCGATCCGCGCGCGTGAGACCGTCGCCGAAGCGCTCGGTATCAGCATTGCCGGCTATAAGCTCCTCGCTTTTGTCATCTCGTCCGCCATGGCCGCATTCGCCGGCGCCTTGTTTGCCTATTACCGCGGCTTCGTCTCGGTCGAGGCGTTCTCGCTGTTTCTCTCGATCCAGTATGTGGCAATGATCATCGTTGGCGGCATGGGATCGCTGCTTGGCGCGCTACTCGGCGCTGTGTTCGTCACGCTGTTGCCTTATGCAATCGAAGCGGCGCTGATGAAACTCCCACATGCGCAGAGTTACGCCGGGTCGTTGTTCGCCATCGATTATTCGGCCTTCGGACTTGTGATGATTGGTTTTCTCGTTTTCGAGCCGCTCGGACTCGTCGGCGTCTGGCGCCGACTGCAGAACTATTTTCTGCTGTGGCCGTTCAAGTACCGGCCGACCACGGGGGCCCGCTAATGAGCCACCAAGTGCTCCTGCGTGTCGACAAGCTCGAAGTGGTCTATCACCGCACTATCACCGCGGTGCAGGGCATCAGCCTTGAGGCGAAGGCCGGGCAGATCGTCGCCATTCTCGGTACCAATGGTGCCGGCAAATCGACCACTCTGCGGGCACTATCGGGCTTTCTCGGCATCGATGACGCTCGCGTCACCGACGGCACGGTGACCTTGAATGGGCGGCGCATCGAGAACCGACCGCCCGACGAAATCACGCGTCTGGGCATCGCGCTGGTGCCCGAGCGCGATAAGGTTTTTCCCAATCTCACGGTCGCCGAGAACCTTGCGACGCCGTTTGCGCCGTCGGCACGCCGGCGCGGCGCCGGCGAGGATTTCGTCTATCACGCCTTCCCGCAGCTCGCAGATTTGCGACATGGCACCGCCGGCCTTCTTTCCGGTGGCGAGCGGCAGATGCTCGCAATCGGCAGCGCGCTGCTGTGCCGGCCGCAGCTTCTGCTGGTTGACGAATTGTCGCTCGGGCTAGCCCCCGCTGTCGTCGACGACCTTATGGAGCGGCTGGTGCAAATCAGACGCGAGCTTGGCATCACTATGATCGTCGTCGAGCAAAACGCGGCGGCGGCGCTCGACGTCGCCGACTATGGCTACGTGCTGGAGAACGGCCGCTGCGTCCTCGACGGCGACAGCGCTCGCCTGCGCGCGCACGGCGACATTCAGGAATTTTATCTCGGGCAAGCGCAGGGCAACGAGCGTCGCAGCTACCGCACGGTCAAGCAATACCGCCGCAGCCGGAGATGGTATGGCTGAGCTTGCCGTCGAGGAGCTAAGTCTGCGGTTCGGCGGTCTCGTCGTACTCGACCGCATTTCTCTTGCGGTCGAGTGCAGGGAATTGCTGGCGCTGATCGGTCCGAACGGCGCCGGTAAGACCAGCGTGCTCAACTGCATCAGCGGCATTTATCGCGGCGACGGCGCGATCCGCTTTCGCGGCCGCGACATAGCCGGTGTGCCGCCGCATACCATCGCGCGCCTCGGCATCGCCCGCACCTTCCAGCACGGCGAACTATTTCCGCAGATGAGCGTGCTCGACAATCTGCTGGCCGGCCGCCATGCGCGCATCCGCTCCAATGCCGCCGCTGAAATGCTGTTCCTGCCGTCGGTGCGCCGCGCCGAAGTCGAGCACCGCGCCGCCATCGAGGCGATCATCGAGTTCGTCGAACTCGAGCGTTACCGCCACGCCCCGGTTGGCGGCCTGCCGTATGGAACTCAGAAAATCGTCGGCTTTGCCCGCGCGCTAGCGCTGGAACCGGCAATACTCCTTCTCGACGAACCGTCTGCCGGACTCAATCGTGACGAGCGTGAGGATTTGGCGCGTTTCATTTTGCGCATCAAACATCAGCTCGGCATCGCCATGATCTGGATCGAGCACGACATGCAGATGGTTGCCGACCTCGCTGACCGCATCCATGTGCTCAACTATGGCCGCACGCTCGCACAAGGACGCCCGGATGAGGTTTTGAAGCACCCGGCCGTGATCGAAGCCTATCTCGGCAGTTCCCGTCGCGCCGTGTTCGGATAGCCGCCGTTCTCGTGCTGTGTTACGTATTCGGCGGTGGCGTATGTCGGGAGGCGTCAGTATGCGTGGACGGTGGAGCGGCACGGCCTTGCTGGCCGTGCTTGGTTTGTTTGCAATGAGTGGATCGTTGACGGCGCAGTCCATCATGCAGGATCAGCCGCCCGCCGCCAGCGCCGCGCCGCAACCATCGGCCAAACCCACGCGCCACACGGCCCCGCCGACATCGGCGTTCGAGCAGGATCCCGACCTCGACGTACGCGACCAGCTGGCGCCCTCACAAATCAACCAACCGATGCCCGCCGCTGTACCGGAGCCGAGCCAGACAGCGACGCATTCGAGAGTGTCTACGCGTGCCGCCGAGCCTACCGCCACCGCGTCGGCTGCGGCCAAGCCGCCGCGAACAGCCGCGCCGCGTGCCATCGCCTGCAATGGCGTCTTCGGGCGAGAGTCAAACCACGCCAAGCTCGCCGCGGCGTTCCAGGCCAAGAACGTTGCCGATACCGAGATCGAGAGCGGCTCCGGGCAAAAAGTAATAGCTTCTGTTCTGTTCGCTCAGGATCCAAAGCGGCGGCTGGAAGTATGGTGGTCTGATCCAACAGGCCGCAGCGACATCCATCTCATCGTCGTCAATGGAGAATCCGCCTGGGCGGCGCCGGGCGGCTTACGTCTCGGGCTGACGTTGGCGGAATTGGAAAAGCTCAACCACCGGCCATTCAAAGTTACGGGTTTCGACAAGACGAAGGTCGCATCTTTAAGCGACTGGAATGGCGGCGAACTCGCGTTCCTCGCCGGCGGGTGCAAAATCGGAATTAGCCTCCGCGCCGGACCCAACGCGAATGCGCTGGTGCTAAGTGTCTTGTCGTCGAGCGGCGTTTTCACCTCGGCCGACGCGGTCATGCGCGCGGCCAACCCCACCGTGAGCGAAATCCTTGTCGCCTATTGA
>Ga0187783_10002746_pt1 | contig 13069 bp, 12 predicted proteins | sample 1015_SJ02_MP02_2_FD_132471 | JGI IMG/M metagenome (GOLD analysis project Ga0187783, IMG submission 132471) | Tropical peat soil microbial communities from peatlands in Department of Meta, Colombia - 1015_SJ02_MP02_20_MG | ecosystem: Environmental > Terrestrial > Soil > Wetlands > Peat | place...
GACTAGCGATCTGTAACAGCCGTCGGGGGCAGACCCGCGTATCGGCCCCGGCCGGGATCTCGGCCCTGGCCGCCAGCATCGCGGCATCTCGCCAGACCAACTACGCTTACCGCGACAGGCGCAACTGGGTCCGCGCCTGGGCCGCCGCGCTGACTTCGGGCGGCGGCAGCAGCAAGCCGATCAGGAGAAGACCGTGCCCAAGTCCCGCGTCCGAAGCAAGGCGGTCTACACGCCGCCCCGCCGGTCATCCAAGGCCAAGGTCAGCCCGCCCTGGCTGGTCCCCACGATGCTTGGCTGCCTCGTCGTCGGCCTGGTCTGGATCGTGGTCTTCTACGTCAGCCAGCAGGACCTGCCGATCAAGGCGTTCGGCCCGGGCAACCTGGTCATCGGCTTCGGCTTCCTCGTGGCCGGCGTGGTCCTGTCCACGAAGTGGCACTAGGCCAGCACCTCAGAGCAGGACCTGGTGGACCAGCTGGTAGTCGCGTAGCGCTACCCCTGCCGCCAGCAGCCCGAGCACGACGACGGTGGCCGCGACCTGGATGAGGGTCCGGTTCTTCCTGGGGGCGTAGACGTAGGCGGCGGTCAGCACACCGCCCGTGATGAGCCCGCCCAGGTGATCCTGCCAGGCGATATAGGGCACCACGAAGCCGATGACCAGGTTGAGCACGATCAGCATCACAACCTGGCGGGAGTCGATGCCGAGCCGCCTGGACACTACGAACCACGCGCCGAACAGGCCGAAGATCGCTCCGGAGGCACCCAGCGCGGGCTGGTTCACCGGCGCGAGGAAGTAATAGGAAACCCCGCCGCCCAGCGCGCTGGCCAGGTATACGGCCAGGTACCGGACGGGCCCGAGCATCCGCTCCATGGCCGGTCCGACGATGAACAGCGCCCACATGTTGAACGCGATGTCCAGGATGCCGAGGCTGCCGGTGCCCGGCAGGAACGCGCTTGTCACTAGCCGGTACCACTGGCCGACCGCCACCCCGACGACCTGGCCATTCTGCCGTGCCCCGCCGATCATCCACCAGTCGTCCTGCAGGCTCGGATGGGCCAGCAGCACCAGGTACAGCCCGATGTTCAGCCCGATCAGGCACCAGGTGACCCTGGCACCGGTCGCGACCCTGCCGCCGAACTGGCCGGTCGCCCGGCGGACGCCCCGGTTGCCCTGCCTGATGCACTCCACGCACTGGTGGCCGACGGCGGCCGGGCGAAGACAGTCAGGGCAGGCAGGGCGTCCGCACCGGACGCACGACACATACGTCTGCCGGCCTGGGTGCCGGTAGCAGACGGGAACCGTGGACTGGGTCTGGCCGTAGTCGGGGGGTGTGGCCATGTGAAACCGCCTACTCGCCGTCGTCGCGCCTGATCTCGACGGACTCCAGCACGACGTCCTGGACCGGCCGGTCACCGGCCGCGGTCTGCACCCTGCTGATCTCGTCGACGATGTCGCTGCCCTCGATGACCTCGCCGAAGATCGTGTGCTTGCGGTTCAGCCACGGGGTCGGCACCGTCGTGATGAAGAACTGCGAGCCGTTCGTGCCCGGCCCGGCATTTGCCATCGCCAGCAGGTACGGACGGTCGAAGGACAGGTCAGGGTGGAACTCGTCGCCGAAGCGATATCCCGGCCCGCCCGTCCCGGTGCCTAGCGGATCGCCACCCTGGATCATGAACTGAGGTATGACCCGGTGGAAAATCGTCCCGTCATAGAGCCTGTCCTGGCTCTTCTGCCTGGTAGCCGGGTTGGTCCACTCGCGCGTGCCCTCGGCGAGCTCGACGAAGTTCGTGACCGTCTTAGGAGCCTGATCGGGAAAAAGCCGGACGACCACAGGCCCCCGGTTTGTCCGCAGCGTCGCGGTCAGTGTGTTTGCCATACCAGGAATCCTGCCACGCTCCGGGTGCTGGCCAGGCCATGCCACCAGTCTGCGGGCCGCCCGGCCGCTGTCCACAGCGTGATTGGCCGGGCCGACCTGGGGAAGAGGTGAGCGGTGGGAGCGAATCATGGGAGGTTTCAGTGTCCCTTTTGAGGAATAAGCCGCCGGTTGATGACAGTCTTACCGGGCAGGCCATGATGGCGGCGCGCCAGGCTATGAACGCCACGACCAGCGCCGCCCAGCAGGGCGTGCCGCTCGCCAGGAACGCCGGTACGTCGGTCAGGCAGGGCACCGGTAGCGCCATCGCGTGGGCCACGCCGTACACCGAAGCTGCCCGGCAGTGGATGGCGCCCCGGCTGGAGCAGTCCGCCCACGCCATCAGCGACACCATCGCGCCGAAGATCTCCGACGCGCTGATGCAGGCTGCGAACAAGATCGACGTTCCCGTCCGGCCGCGTCACCGGTTCCTCAAGATCGCGATTGTCGGCCTCACCATGCTGCTGACCGCGGCCGGCGCGGCTGCGCTGGCGATGCGGCGCCAGCAGCCAGGCAACGGGAGCTTCGGCATGGCCGAACCGGGCGCCGACGAGTCCATCCCCGGCGATGGCAGCCACGGTGACGAGGGCTTCCCCGGCGCCGAGGGCAACGGCCAGCGCATCGTCTGAGTCCACCAGCGGGGCCGCGGCCGGGCCGGGCTCTTAGCCAAGACCGGCCCCGGCCCGCGAGAGGCGGCCGCGTCGACCGTGACATCTGTCATGCCGGCCGCCGGACCGCTGGTACATGACGCCCAGGCGGCGGCCCCCTAGCCTGAGAGCATGAGCGGCGAACTGCCCAGTGCGGGCGACAGCGACAGGCTGCACCGCATTCGCCGGATGCTGGTCAGCGTCCTGATCGTCATCGCGCTCGCCAGCGCACTCCTGAACCTGCACAAGGAGCCGCTGACTGCCTCGGGCTGGTTCCTGATCTGCGGCACGCTCGTGTTCGCGGCCCTCGGCGTCTGGCGCCTGACGCCGATCGAGCGCTCTACCGGATCTCAGCCCTTGCTGTACCTGGCCGTCATGCTGGGCCTGGGCATCGCGCTGTTCGTCGTCGGCGGCACGGGATGGATCCCGGCACTCGCGGTTGCCGCGGGAGTGTGCGGCCGGTATGCCGGCACGGCCGTGCTTGCCGCCGTTGGCTCGGCCGCGTGCGGCGTCGCGGGCCTGGCGGTGGGCCTCGTCAGCCACGCAAACTTTGGCGAAACCTTCTCCGCTGTCATCGTCGCCCCGCTAGCCGGGTTCCTCGCCTACAGTGCGGCCCGCAGGGCCGAGACGGTGGCGATGCTGCGCCGCACCAGGGCCGAGCTGGCCAGGGCGGCGGTGGCCGAGGAGCGGCTGCGCATCGCCCGCGACCTGCACGACCTGCTCGGGCACTCGCTGTCGCTGATCACCCTGAAGGCGGAGCTGGCGGGGCGGCTGCTGCCCGGCGATCCCGGCCGCGCCGCAGGCGAGATCTCCGAACTGGAGTCGGTCGCCAGGCAGTCGCTGTCGGACGTGCGCGAGGCGGTAGCGGGATTCCGGCAGCCCGACCTGGCCGGGGAACTCGCCGCCGCGCGCCAGCTGCTGGATGCCGCAGGCATCGCCAGCCAGATCTCGACCAGTGACTCCGACAGCCTGCCGCAGGACGTTGACTCCACGCTGGCCTGGGCGGTGCGGGAAGGTACCACCAACGTGGTCAGGCACTCGCGTGCCACGCAGGTGGCGATCCGGGTCAGCAAGGACCAGGCCCACGCCACGGCGGAGATTGCCGACAACGGGCCGGCCGCCGCTGATGGCATCGGCCAGGGGAGCAGCCTGGTGCCGGCCTCGGGACCGGCGACCCGGCCTGCCGCTCCGCGGCAGAAGCCCGCCTTCGCGGGCTCCGGCCTGGCAGGGCTGACGGAGCGGGTTCGCAGCCTCGGCGGGGAGATCGCGGCCGGCACTGTCGAGCCGCACGGCTTTGTGCTGCGCGTGATGGTGCCGCTTGCGCCGCAGGCGTGAGAATGGTCGGGTGACCGTGCGGATCATGATCGCCGAGGACCAGACGATGGTCCGCCAGGCCCTTGTCGCGCTGCTCGGGCTGGAGCCCGACATCGACGTGGTCGCGCAGGCCGCTGACGGCGATGAGGCACTGGCGATGGCCAGCAAGTACCAGCCGGACGTGGCAGTCCTGGACATCGAGATGCCAGGCCCGAGCGGGATCGAGGTCGCCCGGCAGCTGAGCACAGGCGGCTTCCGGGGAAAGGTTGTCATCGTCACGACGTTCGACCGGCCCGGCTACCTGCGCGCGGCCATGGCCGCGGGAGCCAGTGGCTTCCTGCTGAAGGACGCGCCGGCCTCAGACCTGGCCGCGGCCATCAGGAATGTAGCGGCAGGCCAGCGAGTCGTGGACCCGTCGCTGGCCGCAGCCGCGCTCGCCCAGGGCGACAGCCCCCTTACCGACCGGGAGACCGAGGTGCTAGCCGCGTCGGCAGGCCACGATGCCATTGCCGACATCGCCGGGCGGCTGCATCTGTCCAACGGCACGGTCCGCAACCACCTGTCGGCGGCGATCCAGAAACTGGGCGCCAGGAACCGCGCCGAGGCCGTCGAGATCGCGCAGCAGAAGGGCTGGCTCTAGCCGGTGCTACTAGACAGCGTGGTGCGGACCTCGGCCGCCGTGGCCTCGTCCCCTGGCCGTCTGGCGAAAGTCGACCACATCGCCGCGCTGCTGCGCGAGGTTCCCGCCGACGAGATCGCGGTCGCCGTGTCGTTCCTGTCTGGTGACCTCACGCAACGGCAGATAGGCGTCGGCTACGCCGCGCTGGCCGACCTGATGGGCGGATTCGGCCCGGCACGGGAATCGCGCCCGGCCGGGCTGCCGGCGCCGGCCGCGGCGGCGCAGCTGACGCTGGCCGAGACCGACCGTGCCCTCGGCCGGATCGGCGCGCTGGCCGGCCAGGGCTCTCAGGCCGAGCGGCGCGGCCTGCTCGCCGATCTGCTCGGGCGGGCAACCGAGCGCGAGCGCGAGTTCCTGGTCCGGCTGCTCGGCGGGGACCTGCGGCAGGGCGCCCTGGACGGGGTGATGGCCGATGCGATCGCCAGGGCGGCCAGCGTTCCGGCCGCCGACGTGCGCCGGGCCCAGCAGCTCAGCGGCTCGCTGGCTGCGACGGCGGTCACGGCGCTGAGCCCGGCGGGCCAGGCTGCCGCGGCGGCACTGCGGGCGGTCAGGCTGCAGGTCGGGCGCCCGGTTGCGCCCATGCTCGCCGCCTCGGCGCCTACCGTCGCTGCCGCCATGGAGCGAATCTCCCCGGCCCTCGTGGACTGGAAGATTGACGGCGTGCGGGTCCAGTTGCACCGGAACTCCTCCGGCGTCCGCGTCTTTACCCGCACGCTTGACGACATCACGGCACGTGTCCCCGAGATCGCCGCAGCAGGGATGCTGCTGCAAGCCAGCGCGGCCGTGGCCGACGGCGAGGCGGTTGCGCTGTGGCCGGACGGACGGCCGAGGCCCTTCCAGGTGACGTCCGGCCGCGCCGCCAGCCAGGGTGGCAGCGAGCGCGACCAGGTCCCGCTCACGCTGTTCCTGTTCGATCTCCTGCACCTGGACGGGACCGACCTGGTCGACAGCCCGGCCGCAGAGCGGTTCGCCCTCCTCGCGGCCGTCGCCCCTGCCCAGCTGGTCATCCCGCGGCTGGCCACGGCAGAGGTGGCCGATGCGGAGGCGTTCTTCGCCGACGCGATTGCGCGCGGGCACGAGGGCGTGGTCGTGAAGTCGCCCGATGCGCCCTACGGCGTTGGCCGCCGTGGCGGCGACTGGGTGAAGGTCAAGCCGCGGCACACGCTCGACCTGGTGGTGCTGGCAGCCGAGTGGGGGCATGGCCGCCGGCAGGGCTGGCTGTCCAACCTGCACCTGGGCGCCCGCGACCCGGCCAGCGGCGGCATGGTGATGCTCGGCAAGACCTTCAAGGGCCTCACCGACCAGTTGCTGCGCTGGCAGACAGAGCGGCTGCTTGAGCTTGCCGAGCCTGGCTCGGCTGCCGCAGGCAGGCGGTACGGCGTGGTCAGGGTCAGGCCCGAGCTAGTGGTGGAGATTGCCTTCGACGGCGTGCAGGCCAGCAGCCGCTACCCGGGCGGCGTGACGCTCAGGTTCGCCAGGGTGCTGCGATACCGGGAGGATAAGAGCGCCGCCGAGGCCGACACCATCGACGCCGTCAGAGCGCTGTGGACGGGCGATGACCCGGATTAGGGTTGACCCCGCCACCCCGCAGGGCTCAGCCAGTGGCCGTCGCTGGCCGTCGCGCTAGCCGGCTGCGGAGCAGGATCCACACGGCCTGCACCCCATCCCGCCAGGTCAGCTTCTTGCCCGCCTCGCGGGTCCGCGCCTTGTAGGTGATCGGTACCTCATATGGCCGCACGCCTCGGCGCAGCAGCTTGCCGGTGACCTCGGCCTCCATTCCGAACCCCGTCTGCCGCAGCCTCAGGTCCCTGAACAACCCTGCGGGAATGAGCTTGAAACACGTTTCCAGGTCCGACAGATAACAGTTGAACAGGACATTGGCCCACAGCGTCACGCCCTTGTTCCCGAGTACATACACAAACGAATACGAATTGTGGGCGCCGAACGTGCGCGTGCCATATACGACCTTCGCGTCCCCCCTCAGTACCGGAGCGAGCAGGGCCGGTATCTCTGCGGGGCTGTATTCCAGATCCGCGTCACACATGATCACGTAGTCGCCTGCGGCCGCCGCCGCCGCTGTCGCAATCGCCGCTCCCTTGCCCTGGTTGCGCTCGTGCAGCAGCACCCGCACGCGAGCATCATCAGTGAGTCCCTCGTAGAGCTCCCTGGTACCGTCCGTACTGCCGTCGTCGACGATCACTAGCTCGACGTCGCAGGGGAAGCTCACGTTGAGCACTTCCTTGACCGCGACAGCCAGGGTCGCCCGCTCGTTGTACACGGGCATCAGGATGGAAAGCTTCATAGCCGATACCCTACAGCCCGCGAGCCAGGCAAAATAATTCTAAAGAAATCGCAAATTGCGTTTCCAATAACATTGAAACGCACGAGCGCATGAAGTCAGCCGGAGGGCACAGTGAATCCGATTCCGAATCCGAAGCCGGGCACGCCGACCACGCCGGCGGAACCGCAGCGGGTGCTGATCACGGGCGGATCGGGCTTCCTCGGCTCGCACCTGTCGCGGCGCCTGCTCGCCCAGGGGCACGACGTACTAGTGGTGGACAACTTCTACTCCAGCACCCGCCGTAACGTGCTTGACCTGCTCAGCGAGCCGCGGTTCGAGCTGATGCGGCACGACGTGACGTTCCCGCTCTACGTCGAGGTGGACCAGATCTACCACCTCGCCTGTCCCGCCTCGCCGGTCTTCTATCAGCGCGACCCGGTGCAGACGACCAAGACCTGCGTGCACGGCTCGATCAACATGCTTGGGCTGGCCAAGCGGCTGGGCGCGCGGATACTGCTGGCCTCGACATCAGAGGTCTACGGTGACCCGACGGTCCACCCGCAGGCCGAGACGTACTGGGGCAACGTGAACCCGGTAGGCATCAGGTCCTGTTACGACGAGGGCAAGCGCTGCGCGGAGACGCTCTTCTTCGACTACTTCCGCCAGCACCAGCTGCCGATCAAGGTTGCCAGGATCTTCAACACCTACGGCCCGAGCATGCTCGCCAACGACGGCCGGGTGGTCTCCAGCTTCATCGTGCAGGCGCTGCGCGGCGAGCCGCTCACCGTGTACGGCGACGGCTCGCAAACCAGGTCGTTCTGCTACGTCGATGACATGGTCGACGGCCTGATCGCGCTGATGAGCTCCGCTCCCGATGTCACCGGCCCGGTCAATCTCGGCAACCCCGGCGAGTTCACCATGCTGGAACTGGCCAAGAAGGTGCTGGCCCTGACTGGCGGCGACAGCCCGATCGAGCACGGGCCGCTGCCTTCTGACGACCCGGTTCGCCGCCGTCCTGACATCAGCCGCGCCAGGGAACTGCTCGGCTGGCAGCCACGGGTCGCGCTGGACGAGGGACTCGCGCCAACAGTGGAGTACTTCAGGCAGGTACTGTCCGGCAGCTAGCGTGCAGGCGGGCAGGATTGTGTCTGAGCGCGGCGAAGGGGAACGGATGCGGACGCTCTGGGTGGACGACGAGGGGTGCCTGCGCACCACGCTGCGCGGGCGCCAGGTGCTCGCCGATCCCAGGACCAACAAGGGCACCGCCTTCAGCGACGCCGAGCGTCACGAGCTCGGCCTTATCGGGCTGATCCCGGCCGGGCACCTGACGCTGGACCAGCAGGTCGAGCGGGTCTACGCGCAGTACCTCGGCCAGGGCTCCGACCTGGCCCGCAATGTGGTGCTCAGCGAACTGCACGACCGCAATCAGGTGCTGTTCTTCCGGCTCCTGGCCGACCACCTGAGCGAGATGCTGCCGGTGGTGTACACGCCCACCATCGGGCAGGCGATCGTGCACTACAGCCACGAGTACCGGCGCCCGCGCGGGATCTACCTGTCAGTGGACCGCCCAGAGCTGATCGAGGAGTCGCTGCGGGCATCGGGCGCGGGCCCGGACGACGTGGACCTGATCGTGGCCACCGACGCGGGCGCCATCCTCGGCATCGGTGACTGGGGGGTCGGCGGCATCAACATCGCGGTCGGCAAGCTGGCCGTTTACACCGCCGCGGGCGGCGTCGATCCTGACCGCACGCTGCCGGTCATGCTGGACGTGGGCACCGACCGGCAGAGCCTGCTCGATGACCCGCTGTATATCGGGAACAGGCATCCGCGGGTGCCTCCCGCGGAGTACGACGCGTTCCTCGACGCGTTCGTGACCGCGGTGCAGAAGGTGTTCCCGCGGGCGCTGCTGCACTGGGAGGACATCGGCGCCGCGAACGCCAGGCGCCTGCTGACCAGGTACTCCGATCAGCTGCTGAGCTTCAACGACGACGTTCAGGGCACTGGCGCGGTCAACCTGGCCGCCGTGCTGGCCGCCGTCCGGGCCACCGGCATCCAGCTGGCTGACCACCGGATCGTCATCTTCGGCGCGGGCTCGGCCGGGACCGGCATCGCCGACCAGCTCTCGGCCGCCCTGGTAGTGGCCGGGCTGTCGGAGGAGGAGGCGAAGGCCAGGTTCTGGGCGGTCGACCGGCATGGGCTGCTGGTGGCCGGCGACCCCGAGCTGACCGATGCCCAGCGCCGCTACGGCCGCGACCCGGCCGAGGTCGCTGACTGGCAGCGGGATCCCGATCTCGGCGGGGTGCCGCTGGCCGAGGTGGTCCGCCGGGTGCATCCCACCGTGCTGATCGGAACCTCGGCACGGCCAGGGGCTTTCAGCAGGGACATCGTGATCGAGATGGCGCTGTACGCCGACCGCCCGGTGATCATGCCGATGTCCAACCCGACCGAGCTGGCAGAGGCGACCCCTACCGACCTGATCGCGTGGACGGGCGGCCGGGCGCTGGTGGCGACCGGCAGCCCGTTCCCGCCGGTGGAGTACCAGGGCACCCGCTATGTCATCGGGCAGGCCAACAACGCGCTCATCTTCCCTGGCCTCGGCCTCGGGGCCATCGCCGTGCGGGCGACCAGGATTACCGACGAGATGCTCAGCGCCGCGGCGCACGCGGTCGCGGACCTGGTGAACATCGGAGCACCTGGCGCTCCGCTGCTGCCGGAGGTGCACGCGCTGCGTGAGACCTCGCTCGCGGTTGCCGTGGCTGTGGCGCGGACTGCCATCACCGACGGCGTGGCCAGCCAGCCGCTGGACTCCGACCTCCCCGGGCGCATCCGGGCGATGATGTGGCAGCCGGCTTACCGGCCGGTCCGGCCCGGCTGACGAGGGGCTACAGTGCCGGGGCGGCTCGCCGCCGACGTTCGCGCAGGCCGCTCCTATGTAGCCGGCGAGCTGCGCCGGCCGGGGTGGCTGGACTTCGGCGCGTTCCGGTGGCGCGACCTGGCCATCGGCAGGGGCGCGCGCGCTGCGCTCGGCGTCGTCACGCCGCTGGCCATCGGCATCGCCATCGGCCGCACCCCCGACGGCAGCTTCGCGGCGCTCGGCGCGCTCCCGGCCGGCTTCGTCTCGTTCCGCGGGGTCAACCGCACCCGCGTGCTGGCGGTCGCGCTGGCCGCGGCGGGCATGGCAGTGTCCACGTTCGTCGGTGCCACCGCGGCGTACGGCGTCCCGTGGCTGCTCGTTCCCATCGTCTTCGCCTGGGCCTACGCTGCTGGGCTGCTGGCCGCGCTTGGCCCGACGGCCCTGGTCGTGACGTTGCAGTGGCCGGTCGCGCTGCTGATCGCCACGGCCTTGCCGCTCGGCCCGGCTGGCGCGGCAGAGCGCGCGGCGCTGGTGCTGGCGGGCGGGCTGTGGCAGGGCCTGCTCGTGGCGACCTCCTGGGCGGTGGCCCGCGGCAGCGCCGAGCGCAGTGCGCTGGCGCAGGCGTTCCTGGGACTGGCGCGCTACGCAGCTGACGTGGCGGCAGGCAGCCAGGAACCGGCGCCGCCGGATACGTGGGCCGGCCAGACCGCGCTGCGCGACCCTAATCCGCTGATCCGCAGCGCAGCCAGGATGCACATGCTGGATCTCAACGCCGAGGTTGACCGCATCCGGGGAACCCTGACCGCGCTCGGGATCGGCCGTGAGTCAGGCCGTCCGGGATCGCGCGGGCGCAGCCTGCTCTCCTCTGCACAGCTGATCCTGTCCGAGATCGCGGCCGCCCTGACCGCGAGGCCAGGCCAGCGGGCCGAGCACCTCGCGACCGCCAGGAGGGAGCTCGCGGAGACCGAGCCCGAGCCGGGCACCCGCTGGGAATGGGCGGGCGACGCGCTGCTCGGCCAGCTGCGGGGCGCGGTCAGGATCACCGAGCGGCTTAACGACGCCGAGCCCGCGAGCAGCGCGTGGGCCAAGCCGCAACCGGCGTCGCTGGCCCAGCTGCACGACATGATGCTGACCCTGCGCGCCAGCCTGGGAACATCGACCGAGAGCGGGCGGCACGCGCTGCGGCTGGCGGTCGTGGCCGCCATCGCCGAGGTCATAGCCAGGGCCGCCGACCTGCCGCATGGCTACTGGGTAGTGCTGACCGTCTTCATCGTGCTCAGGCCGGACTACAGCTCGACGATCTACCGGGGTCTCCAGCGGGCTGCGGGCACGGTCGTCGGGGCGGGCCTCGGGGTCCTGACGGTCATGCTGGCGCACGTCGGCCCGGCTGTGCTCCTGTGCGGCATAGCGGTCTCGCTGCTGGCCGCCTACGCGGTGTTCACCGTGAACTACCTGCTCTACGCGGTCTTCCTGACCGACTTCGTGGTGGTATTGCTCGCGCTGCTTGGGCTGCCGCCAGTCCCGACCGCCCTGGACCGGCTGATCGGCACCGGGGTGGGCACCGGCCTAGCGATGCTGGCATACCTGCTGTGGCCGACCTGGGAGGGCATCTCCGCCACCGACAAGTTCGCCCGGCTGTTCGAGCTGCAGGGCCGCTATGCGGCCGCGCTGCTGCGCGCTTATGCGCGGCCCGACACCAGCGCGCTCGCGCGGATTACCGGCCTGCAGCTGGCAACGCGGCGGGCCCGGATCGAGGCGGATGCCTCAGCCGACAGGCTGGCCGGCGAGCCCGACCATCCCCCGATGACCGGCGAGCTTGCCCGCGAGCTGGAGTCCGCCGCGCACCGCGACACGCAGGCCACCCTCGCGCTCAGGGCAGCGCTCGCGGTTCACCACGCGGGACAGCCGGGGGCAACAGACGCCTCGCTGCAGCCGCGACTGGACCAGCTGGCCGCCGAGGTCGAGACAGCCACCGGCCTGATTGCCCGGACGCTGCGGGCCATGAGCGCGGAAGAGGGTGCAGCGGCCGACCTGGACGCTATCCCGCCGCTTCCGCAGCTGCAGTCCCTGCGGCCAAGTGGCTGGCTGCCACCCGGGGCCGACCAGGCGGAACCCCGTGCTTCCATCGAGAGCGACCCAAAGACGGTGACCTCAGGGGGCGAGACTGTCAGTGCCGCGGACGACACCGGCGAGGCGGCCGGCCTTTTCACCGCTGTCGACGGCCTCGTCGATGCGATCAATACCGCCGGCTACACCCTGCGCCACCAGGAGGGCTAGCGGCGGCCTGGCCGTGCCGTTCGCTCACCGGACCGAGGTGATGACCCGCGCCGCCGCGACGGCCGCGGCCGAGTCAACCGCGATGCCGTCGGCCTCAGTCGGCTGGCCGTCGGACAGGACCGCGATCAGCAACTGCTGCCCGTCATGCCGGACGACTCCGATGCTGTCGACCACCCACAGCGCCGGGTCTGGCAGCCACCCGTCCTTGATGGCATAGGTGCTGCCCGGCCTGGCCGCAGCCGAGACACCCCACTGCTGTCCCGGCTCGACGTTCTCCATCAGGCCAAGCTCGTAATCCTGACTCGCGCTGCTCAGCGGGGAGCTGGATGAGGTCAGATCGGTAAGCAGCCGCAACTGGTCGACGACAGTCGTGCTGGTAAGCCCCCAGTAGCTGGACGGCCCCATGATCGTGTGCGAAAGGCCCAGCGTCAGGTTCGCGGCCGCGATTGCGCTGCCGCCGCCGAGAAGGTTCCACAGGCTCGTGGCGTCGGCATTGTCACTGTCTTCGATCATGGAAACGGCGAGATCGGCCTCGGCGTCGGTCAGCGCCGCGCCCTGCTGCTGGCTTTGCAGCAGGGCAGCGGCCAGGATGTCGGCCTTGACGATGCTGGCCGTGTGGAAGTGGCGATTCGCCCCGTACACCGCCTCGGCTCCGGTGGCGGTGTCGATGACGCCGACCGCCAGATGACCTGGCCGTCCCCGCAGTACCGGGGCCAGCGCGGCGGCCAGCCGCCGGTCAAGCTGCGCGCGCCGACCCTGCCCCGCCGTCGAGAGCTGACCTGAGGCGCCGCCAACGACCGCCTGGATCCTTCCAGCGAGCGGCTGCAGCGCGGGCCGGGCGCCGCCCGGCGCGTCGAAGTTGCCTAACTTCGTTGCCGACACCGTGACGGCGACCACGAATGCCACCATCAAGGCGAACACCATCGCGAACACCAGCCGCTCCCACACCGGCAGCCTGCCCGCGTGAGAGGGAGCGCGCTTCACCTCAGGCTCCGGTGCACAGCTTCCCCCGCATGCCCCCGCAAAGCCTCGCCCCGGCTGGCTTGCGGTTGCCGCCCCGTTATAACGGCAAGTCAGGAATTGGCCGTTCCGGCCAAGGCGAGACTA
>Ga0187783_10002747_pt1 | contig 13069 bp, 11 predicted proteins | sample 1015_SJ02_MP02_2_FD_132471 | JGI IMG/M metagenome (GOLD analysis project Ga0187783, IMG submission 132471) | Tropical peat soil microbial communities from peatlands in Department of Meta, Colombia - 1015_SJ02_MP02_20_MG | ecosystem: Environmental > Terrestrial > Soil > Wetlands > Peat | place...
AAACGGCCCGTGGCGCCAAGGCGACGCTGGGCCCGAGACTGAGCGCTGTGAGGCTGACGATGCTGAGGATCCGGGTCGAGGACCGGTGACGTGACCGCACTGCAACTCCCCCTGCTTGCTGTTGTCGTTGCAAAACGTATACCCGGCGGCGACCGGTCAACCACACAGAAGGGACAGTCAGACTCGACGGTCAAATGTGACGGTCAGGCGTGACGGTCAGGCGCCCTCGCTCACGATAACTGCGGGGGTTTCCTCACCCGCCCGCAACCCGGGGAGGAACAAGAACCCGAGCGTCACGGCCGCCCCGAGCACGCCTGCCAACACCAGGGTCTGGCGCGGCCCCAGGGCGTGCGCCATGGGCGCGGTGAGGGCGTAGCTCAGGGGTAACAATGCGGTGGAAATGAACCAGTCGATGCTGGACACCCGGCCCAGCACGGCGTTCGGCACGCGCCGTTGCTTCAACGTCGCCCAGGCCACCGCGCCCACCGCCTCCGCACCGTTCACCACCACCGCGGCCATGACGAGGCCCCACGCGTTGGTAGCCAGACCGTACCCGGCCACGGCCAGGGTGGCCAGAGTCCACCACAGGTAGATCCACGACATCGGTCGCTTCGGTTGGCCGCGGCGTCCGGCGACGATCGCCCCGGCCAACGCTCCGACACCGCCCGCGGCCAGCACCAGGCCATAGGTCGAAGCGCCCTGGTGGAGCGCGTTGCGCACGACGTACGGCAACAGGACGACCGACGGCCCGATAATCAGGAGGTAGGTGAAGGTGGCCGCCAGGAAGGTCCCCCAGAGCCACACGTGGCTGCGGACGTACCGAAGCCCTTCAACGACCTCGTGCCTGAGACTGGTAATTGGGCCCTCTGGGGCACCCAGGTCGTGCGCCCCGACGGGGGCCATCCTGCTGACGCAGTAGGCCGAAAACAGGAAGCTGGCGGCATCGAGGCCAAAGGCGCCCGAGGGGTGCAACACGACCACGGCGATACCGCCCAGGGCGGGCCCGGCCAGCTGGATGGCAGCCGGGCGGACGAACTGCTCGAAGGCGTTTGCCTGGGTCAGTTCGTGCGCAGGGACGAGCTGGGGCACCAGCGCATCGAGGGCGGGCGACGCAAAGGCCGTGGCCACCCCGATGACGGCCGCCACCGCGCACAGCTCGGGAAGGCGGGCTACGCCGACGGCCAGCAGGGCACTGAGGCCCGCCACTGCGACGCCGCGGGCCACGTCGGCCCAAAACAGCAGCGCCCGGCGCGGGAGGCGGTCCGATATGGCCCCGCCCACCAGCAAAAGGGCCACCTGGGGGACCGACGCAGCCAAGCCGACGTACGCGAGAGCAGAAGGCCGGTCGGAAATTGCGTACGCCTGCCACGCCACCGCCACCATGAAGATCCCATCGCCCAGCAGCGACACGCACATCCCGGTCCACAGGAGCCGGAAGTCGCGCCGGCGCAGGGGTGCCAACACGGAGGGCCGGCGATGCTCAGGCGGGGACTACTGGCCGCGGCGTCGGGTGCTGCATCTCGAACCGCTCGGAGAGCTCGGCCAGGACGTGGGTGAGCTGCTCGATCTCGCTGTCGTCGTTGGCCACCGTGACCTGGATGCGGAAGCCCACCTGAGCCCTCGGCACCAGCGGGTATGCGGCCAGGGTGACATAGATGCCTCGGTCGAAGAGGAACCGTCCCACGGCGTCTATGTCGTCGGCGTGCCCGAGGGGCAGCTCGATCACGGGGTAGCCCGAGGTGTTGAGCGTCCGCAGGCCGAGCCGCTCGATCTGGCTCAGGACCCGTTGGGTCTTCACGCGCAGCGACTGACGGATGGCGTCACCCTCGGCCTCGTTCACCTTGAACCCGGCCAGGACGGTGGCGAGAGAAGCGGTCGGGGAAGGGCCGGAGTACAGGTACGGGGCGGCGGCTACCTTCAAATAGTTCTTCAAGCAGGTGGGCAGGGCCAGGAAAGCGGCCAACGAAGAGTACGACTTGGAGAATCCCGCCACCAGGATGATGTTCTCGTAGCTCTCGCCAAAGAACTTCACGATGCTGTTACCCCGGTGCCCGTACGGCATTTCGTCGGTCGGGGATTCGCCGATGATCCCGAAGCCGTGGGCGTCGTCGACGTACAGGAGGGCACCGTGCTCTCGACAGATCCGGGCGTAGAGGGGCAGATCCGGGGCGTTGCCGGTCATGCTGTTGACGCCGTCGATGCAGAATACTTTGGAGACGTTCGCCGGCAGTGAGCGCAACACCTCCTCGAGGTGCGCCGGGTCATTGGCCCTGATGCGGTGGAGGCTGGCCCCGGCCCCTCTGGCGATGGCCGCTCCTTCGTACATGGTCTTGTGGGCCTGCGCGTCGATCAACACGGCTCCCTGGCCAACGAGAACGGGGATGACCGCGGTGTGGATAAGGCTGATCGTGGGGAGGACGAGCGTGTCGGGTGCACCCAGGAGGTCGGTGAGCTGTTCTTCGATCTCGACGTAGGGCCGGGGGTTGCCGAGCAAGCGCGACCAGCTCGGGTGGGTCCCCCACCGCTCGAGGGCTGGTTGCACAGAAGCGATGATCTCTGGGTGCAGGTCGAAGCCCAGGTAATTGCACGAGGCGAAATCGCACAGCCAATGGTCGCCGACCCGGATCCGGCGTCCTCGTACCTCATCGATGACCGCGTCCATCATCGGGTGAGACGAGCGCAGCCGCTCGAGGTCTTCCCAGCGGCCGTCGACCCGGGGAAGTTCGAGGGGAAGAGCAGGCGGCCTTGGGGCCCGGCTGAAATTGGTCGGCGCGTCAACCCAGGTAGTCGTCATGCCGCCGCTTCCCCCGCCTTGGCCTTCGCAACAAGCTCGCCCGAGGCCATCAGGGGCAAGAGCCGGTCCATGTCCTCGGGAGGGACGGGCCGGGCGAAGAAGAACCCTTGCCCGTACATGCAACCCAGCGCCAACAGGCCGTCCACCTGTCGGGCCTTTTCTATTCCTTCGGCCACCGTGTCCAGGTTGAGCGACTTGCCCAGCTGGACGATCGCTTTTGCCAGGGCGGCGGCTTTGGCCGAGTCACCCACGTCATCGACGAAGGACTTGTCCACTTTCAAAATGTCGATCGGGAAGCGTTTCAGGTAACTGAGCGACGAATAGCCGGTGCCGAAGTCGTCGACCGCAAAGGCCACGCCGAGGGCCTTCAGTTCGAGCATGCGGGAGATGACGGATTCCGCGTCCTGCACGAGCACGCTCTCTGTGATCTCCAGGACCAGGCAAGCGGGGTCCAGACCGGACAGCGACAGGGCCTTCGACACGTCCTCGATCAGGCCTTCATGTTGGAAATGACGGGCCGAAATGTTGACACTGAGGCGCAGTTTGCTTACGAGGCCGTGCTGCTGCTGCCACGCACGCGTGGTCCGGCACGCTTCTTCAAGGACCCACCCTCCGATGGGGACGATCAAGCCCGTCTCCTCGGCCAGCGACACGAACTCTTTGGGCAACAGCAAGCCGCGGTCGGGGTGCTCCCACCTGACGAGGGCCTCGACGGCGATCGCCTCCCCGCCATCCAGGCTGACTATCGGCTGGTAGTGGAGCACGAACTCGGCCCGGTCGACGGCCTTTTGGAGCTCGGCGGTCCGCTCGAGCCGCTCGCTCACCGCCGCCTGGAGCGCGGGTTTGTAAACCTCATAACAGTTCTTGCCCCGAGCCTTGGCCGCGTACATGGCCACGTCTGCCGCTTGCAGGAGTTCGGCCGGGTCCTCGGCCCCCCGCTTGCTGTAAGCGACGCCGATGCTGGCATGGATGGCGACCGAACGGTCCTTTACCCAGAACGCCGGCTTGAGGTCGGCCAGGACCCGCTCGGCCACTTCGCAGGCAGCCTGGGGATCGGCCGTTTCCTCGAGCAGGACGGCGAACTCGTCACCGCCAAAACGAGCCGCCGTGTCTCCGGTCCGCAGCGACCCGGTGAGGCGACTGGCCACCGCCACCAGCAACTCGTCGCCGGCCGCGTGCCCCAGGCTGTCGTTGATGAACTTGAAGTCATCCAGGTCGAGGAACAGGACCGCCAGGGAGGAGAGCGAACGTGCCGCCCGCTCCAGCGCGTGCTCCAGGCGGTCGCGGAACAGGGCGCGATTAGCCAGGCCGCTCAGCGCATCGTGGAAGGCCTGGTGTTTCAGCTCCTCTTCGAGGCCCTTGCGTTCCGTCACGTCTCGCAGCGTGAGGACAATGCCTTCGACGGTGGGGTCCCCGAGGAGGTTGTTGGCCACAACCTCGACGTGGCGCCACGAGCCGTCGCCGTGGCGGATGCGCCACTCTGCCGTCACCGACGTCCCGCTGCGGAAGGCCACGCCCCCATAAGCAGCCACTGCCGTTTCGACGTCGCTCGGGTGCAGCAGGGTCGTCAGCTGCAGGCCCTCCAGTTCACCCGGCCCGTACCCGAGGATCCGCAGCGCCGACGGGGTCTGGTAAGTGATGGTGGTGTCGGGGCGAGCAATGAGGATGACATCGGACGCACTTTGAACCAGGGTCTGGAACCTGGCTTCACTACGGCGTGCGTGGAAGGCTTCGGTGAGGGTCTCCCTGTCGAGGGCCATTCCGACCTGTGCGGCCAGGGTCTCGAGGGTGTTCGTAACGTCCACCGGCAGCTCGTCCTCAGTGCGGACCACGATCATCCCCTTCAGTTCCTCTGTGGTTATCAGTGGGCATATGAACAACTTGTCTGCTTTTTCGGTCCCGGATTTTCCGCTTGGCGCCTTTTCCCCCGGCGCCAGCCCAGGGGCGTTGGCCATGCACCGGACGGCCCGTCCGGACTTGAGGCTGGCTGCCACTTCCTCCGGGAAGGCGGCCAGGTCGATCTCCGGCGTGTAGGCCGGCTCGGATGACGCGACCACGCTGAAAGTCCCGCCGCCGGGCGCCCCTGATGGCCCTGCATGCGCTGAAGTCCCGGGGGCGGCTGACGACATAGCCAGGCTTATCGCCGAGACATTGGCGTCGTCGCCGACGAGCTCGCTGACGGCGCTTATGGTCGCCATGTGGATCTCGGCTCGGCCGGGCGCGCCAACCAGCTCGGCCGCCTCGCGGCGCAGGACTTGCTCACGGGTCACTGCTTGTTGGTGGGCCCGCACGACCCCAGCCATCCGCAAGGAGACGAGTAGGAACATGAGCGCAGCGACGCCCGCGACCGCTGAGGCGTCGACGGGCTTGCCGGCCATGGTCTCGATCAGGAGGACCACCGGGGCGATGAGGGAAACGGCTCCGAGCAGCGCGAGCCGAGACCGGCTGGTACGGGGCGCAGCCACCGGCCTGGGCTCCGAGAGCTGGCGCATCGAAGGGTGGAGAGCGGCGGCTCCCCAGCAGCTGTAGAACAGGATCCACCCGAAGTCAAACGGGTTACCGTCGTGCCAGTTCCAGCCGGTATGCAGACCGGCCAGGCCGTACACCGAGTCAGCCACGAGGGTGCCGAGCGTGCCGATGGCCAGCAACCGGCCCGCCGTGTTGCGCAGGCCGCCCGCGCTCCAGAGATGGGCGAGCATGGCCAGCAGCAAGACGTCCCCGAGGGGGTAAGCGGCGGCGGTGAAACGGACGAGGAGGCCACCGGGAGCCCGGACGTTGGGCCCGATCAGGAATATCCACGAGAGGAGGGCGACGCCAACCGTGATGATGAGCCCGTCGAGCAGGCTGGCGTGGTCACCTCCGGGGCCTCGCGAGCGGGCCAGCAAGAGCAGGCCCACCGCCAGCACCGGGTACATCGTTATGTAGATGGCGTCGATGAACGAGGGGAAGGGGATATTTTGCTGGCCCATTATCTGGTGCCAGGACTTGTAGATCGTGTCCCCGGTTATGAACAACAACACGCCAGCACCCATGAACCACCAGGCCAGCGGTGCCCGGGGCCGGTAGCGGTAGGCGCCGTACCCGATAGCGGCGACGGCGGAGAGCCCAAGCACCGCCCAGGCCGGGACTTGGCCCGTCCATTCCATCCACGGCACCACGCCGAGGATGCGGGGGCGGCCCGACGGGATCCCGAACGGGAAGTAGATGAGCGCCACGACGGCTTCGAACACCAAGAACCGCAGCCACGTTCTCGAAGAAGGCCCGCTGGCCAAGAGGCTGCGCTTGTCCCCGAGCGTCGGCTCGCCGGTGGCGTGGCGCGCAGGCAGGGACACTCGGCTCAGGTCCCGGCTGCTCACCTCAGTTGCATCGGCGCCTGGTTTCGCGAACTTGAACAGTGTTAGGTGCGCCCGGTCCCCCGCCGGGGCGTAGCGCGAGGGCCGACCTAGGATCGGGCGCGATGGCTGCGCTCGCGGACCAGCCCGGATGCTTCGGCATGCTTCTCCGGGCCGCGGTCCGGCTCCTCGTCCTGGCGCTCATCATCGCGGCCGTGGCCAAGATCGTCCCCGGTATCCACGTCTATGGAGGGTTCGGCTGGTACGTCTGGGTGGCCCTGATCTTTTCCGTGGTCAACGCCATCCTCGGGACGATCTTCCGGCTGCTCAGCCTCCCCCTCATCGTCCTCACCCTGGGGTTGTTCCTTCTCATCATCAACGCCGCCCTGCTCGGCATCACCGCCGCCATAACCAGCCATCTCACAGTCGACAGTTTCGGCGCCGCCGTACTGGGTGGCTTCCTTATCGCCGTGTTCAGTTGGCTGGCAGAACTGCTGCTGCCGACCAGGCGCTAGGGGCTGCGGGCTAGGGGCAAAACGCGTGAGCTTGGTACGGCGAGGCCTATGGTGAGACGGCTCCGGCTCGGGCTGCAGCTCGGTTACTGGGGGGCCGGGCCTCCTGCCGGGGCGGGTGACCTGGTCCTGGAGGCAGAACGCCTCGGCTTCGACTCCGTCTGGACGGCAGAGGCTTATGGGTCCGACGCCTTGACGCCGCTGGCCTGGTGGGGCTCGCGCACGACACAGGTCCGGCTCGGGACGGCGCTGTGCCAGCTCTCGGCCCGCGCCCCGACGGCAACTGCCATGGCCGCCATCACCCTCGATCACCTGAGCGCCGGCCGCTTCGTACTCGGCCTAGGGGTGTCGGGGCCCCAGGTGGTGGAGGGATGGTACGGGCAACCCTTCCCGAACCCTTTGGCCCGCACTCGCGAGTACGTCTCCATCGTGCGCCAGGTGCTGGCCCGCGAAGGGCCCGTCACCAGCGACGGGGAGCACTACCCGCTCCCCTATCCCGGAGGCACCGGGCTCGGCCGGCCGCTCAAGTCGATCGTCCACCCGCTACGCGCCGACATCCCCATCGTGGTCGGCGCCGAGGGGCCAAAGAACGTGGCGCTGGCCGCCGAGATCGCCGACGGTTGGCTGGCATTCCTTTTCAACCCTCAGCACATGGACGAGTACGGCGTCGCCCTGGCCGAGGGGTTCTCCCGCCCCGGCGCCCGTCGCTCGGCCGAGGACTTCGAAGTGATTGCCTCATGCCCCGTCAGGGTCGACCATGACGTGGAGCGTGCCGCCAACGCCTTGAAGCCGATGCTTGCGCTCTACATCGGCGGCATGGGGGCGCGCGGGAGGAACTTCCATTTCGACGTGTTTGCCCGCATGGGCTTCGAGGCCCAAGCTCAGCAGATCCAGCAGCTCTACCTGGAGGGTCGCAAACTGGAAGCCGTCGCCGCCGTACCGACCTCGCTGGTGGAGAGCGTGGCCTTGATAGGCCCTCGGGACAAGATCCGCGACGACCTGGCCGCCTGGCAGGAGTCGATGGCCAACACGCTGATAATTTCCCCGGCTGTTTCTGAGGACGAGGGGGGGATGGCGGCGTTGGCGACGCTGCAGACCATGGCAGAGCTCATGGCGTGACACCTGGGCCTGTTCTGGTTTCGCCGACCGTGCCAGGCCCGGGCTGCAGCGAACTGAGTGAAATAGTCATGCACGTGCTGTGCGGGTTGGCGGTGTAACCGCCGAATGGTTCGCACGGCACGAAACCGGCCCGGGCGTACAGGGAGCGGGCGGGAGCGAAAGCCTCCATGGTCCCGGTTTCGAGGCTGACGCGCTGGTAGTGGCAGCGAGCAGCGAAATCCAGGATGTAGGCCACCATCGCTCGCCCCACTCCCCGGCCCCTGGCCACCTCGGTCGTGTGCATGGACTTGAGCTCGGCGTGGGTGTCGTCCAAACGCCTGAGCGCGCCGACGCCGACCAGCACTCCACCACGTCGAGCGCTGAAGAAGGTGACCGACGGGTCGACCAGGCGCTCTACTTCCAATGCATGAACATGGCCGGCAGGAGTTACTTCGTGAGCGAAGGCCAGGTGCTTCTCCAATAAAGACCGCACATCCGGGGATCTGGGATCCTCAGCGCCTATCACCAGATCAGAAGGCACCAGATCAGAGGGCACCGGGTCGGACGGCTCCACTTACCTATTCAAGCTCACTCGAAGCGGGTGTTGTTCGAGAGGAGCGCGCAGCCTCGTGCTCACGTCGTGAACCGTCGCCTGGCGTTGGGTGGCGACTGCTTGGCCCCACTTGGCATCATCCTTTCGGGCTGCGACATCAATTTGACGTTGAAATGATGTCAGAGTGATGTTATAGTGATGCCATGGACCTGCGCCCGTATGTCGAGGAGATACGCCGTCAACTTCTCGTGGCTGCCGATGCTTCGGGCGATGAGGCCCGTGCACTGGCCGAGCGGTTGAGTGCCCCTCTGGACGCGGCGGTGCGCCTGACACTGCAAGACGTCTTGGCTGTGGCCGCCGAAGAGATCACTCTCGAGCTGGCCCCGGGATCAGTTGAGCTGCGCATACGAGGGCGCGACCCCGAGTTTGTCGTCGTCCCCCCGCCGGCTGACCAGCCCCTCGCCTACCCAAATGAGGACGAGAGCGGTGGTCCTGATTGGCCGGCCACGGCGTCCGGCATGGGGCCGGGTCCAGCTTCACCCGAAGGCGATGACGCCACAATGGCGCGGGTCAACCTGCGCATGCCCGATCACCTCAAGGTGCGGGCAGAGCAGGCGGCGGCCGGCGAAGGCCTCTCGCTCAACTCATGGCTCGTGCGAGCCGCCGCGGCGGCGCTGGGCCAGACGGGCCGCGTTCGCCGGAGCGGACGCCGCGCCCCACAAGGCGGCCAGCACTACGTCGGCTGGGGCCGCTGACTCACGCCCCAGTAAGCAACCATCCAGCAACCATCCCGGTAACCAACCAACTACGAGGAGGGCTCCACATGCCTAGTTTCGATACGCCCGCGCCCATTTCGGTCACCATCGATCTCGGCGTCGGCGACATACGCGTTGTAGCCAGCGCCCGCGCCGACACCGTGGTCGAGGTCCGGCCGACCGACAGCACCAACCCGTCGCACGTGGCTGCGGCCGAGCAGACCCGTGTCGAGTACACGGGAGGCAGGTTGCTGGTCAAGGCCCCCAAGGGGTGGAACACAGGATGGAAGCACTACACGTTTCGCGGCATCACCGAGTCGATCGATGTCATCATCGAGCTGCCGGATGGCTCGAATGTGGAAGGGGACGCGGGCGTAGCCGCCGTGCGTTGCGAAGGGCGCCTTGGCGAGTGCCGCTTCAAGACTGGCGTTGGCGACATCCATGTCGACCAGGCGAGTGCGGTAAAGCTGAAGACCGGCGGCGGGGACATCACGGTGAACCGCGCCGGGAGCCATGCGGAGGTCGCGACGGGCACTGGCACCCTGAGGGTGGGCAATGTCGACGGCAGCGCCGTCATAAGCAATTCCAACGGCGGCATCTGGGTCGGCAAGGTCGCGGGGCAGCTGCGTGTGCATGCGGCCAACGGCGAGATCTCGGTTGACGAGGCTCAGTCCACGGTGGTGGCGAAAACAGCCAACGGGGACGTCCGGTTGGGCGAAGTCGTTTATGGCACCGTCGTGGCGCAGACCGCCAGAGGCAGCCTGAACGTTGGCGTCCGCAGCGGCGTGGCGGCCTGGCGTGACCTGAAGACCCAGTTCGGCAACGTCTACAACCGGCTGGACGCGGGCGAGCCCGCGGCTCCCGGCGAAGCCTCCGTTGAGGTCCGCGCCCGCACCGCCTACGGCGACATTACGGTACAGCGCTCCGGCTCCCCCTCGACCGGGAGCGTCGGGGCGGACGTGGCGTGACGGATAGAGGAAATGACAACCCGGCCGGCAATGACTCCCCCGCCGAACAGAGGATAGGGGAACATACATGCGTCGGACGCGACCGGTGCCGAGTTGCTACCAGCTGTGCCAGCTGTTGACACCGCTCTTCTTTGGTCACAGCCTCGGTAACAGCCTCCGCGACCCCAAGACGTCGCCGAGCTCAAATCCTGGGCCGCCCCCGACTACCCCGACTACCCCGACTACCTGGCTTCCCGGCGCGCCTCCCGCCGCCCTTCTCGACGGCGGTGACGTCGCATCACGCCCAGCCCAAACCAGAGCAACGCCCCGAAAACCGCCGTCACGATCGTGTAAAACCACAAGGGCCACGTAAAGCTGAAAAAGAGGAACCGGAACCTGACGTCCATGGTGTTCTGGACTATGAAAATGAGCAGCACGACGACGCCAACCGCGGCCGCGATTACCCCGCCACTCAGCTTTCCCAGTTCCAGTTTCATCGCTCCCCTCTCGACGGCCAGTCGAGTCTAAGAGCATCCCGCACGCAGCGTTCGGGTACTGTTGCCCATCCCGGGTACGATTCGCCGCACTGCTGCACAGGAGCTTGCTGGACGTGGAAGGAACTGACCGGGTAAGAAGCGGGAAGCCGGCGTTTAGGCTTCGGCTCGCGGCGCTGGTTTCGCTCGGGTCCCTGGTCGGGGCGCTCATCGCTCTGGGTTTCGCCATCATCGCCGGTGATGCGTGGAGGCTGCCAATTGTCCTCTTGGCCGATGCCGCCGCCGTCGTCGGCCTGTGGTACGCCCTGTCGCGCCGGGGCCTGGCCAGCCTCACCGGTGCGCTGGTCGCCCTGGGGGCCGTCGCCGTCCTGTTCGTGGTCACGCTGACAGCCGACTATTACGGTTTGCCTTTCTTCCTGGCTCTCGCTCTGAGCGTCGTATCGGCGGCCTCCGGCCGCTTCGCCCTGGCCCCCGGCGCCCGGGTCGAGGGCGGTACTGCACCCGCACACGTGCAAGACAAGCCGAGGCACCCCGTCCTGATCATGAACATGAAATCAGGTGGCGGAAAGGCGGAACGCTTCCACCTGGTCGATGAGTGCAACGCGCGAGGGATCCAGCCGGTTGTGTTACAGCCGGGCGACGACCTGCTGCAGTTGGCCGCCACAGCGATCGCAGAGGGGGCCGACTTGATCGGGATGGCTGGAGGGGACGGTTCCCAAGCGCTGGTGGCGACGGTCGCGGCCCAGCACGACATCCCTTATGTGTGCGTGCCCGCCGGCACCCGGAACCATTTCGCCCTCGATCTCGGACTGGACCGCGAGAACGTGGTAGGCGCCCTCGATGCGTTCTCCTATGGGGTCGAGCGCCGCGTCGATTTGGCCCGGGTGAACGGGCGCATTTTCGTCAACAACGCCTCCATGGGCCTCTACGCCAAGATCGTCCAGTCTGATGCGTACCGAGATGCGAAGGCGAAGACCGCCGCTGACATGTTGCCCGACATGCTTGGTCCCGACGCGCTGCCCTTCGACTTGAGGTTCATTGGGCCTGACGGCCAAGAACGCCCCACGGCCCACCTCCTGATGGTTTCGAACGACCCCTACGAGCTCGACCACGTCGGTAGCCAGGGCGTCCGCCAACGCATGGACCTCGGGACGCTGGGTGTAGTGGCAGCCCGAATAGCTGGTCCCCGAGAGGCGGTGCAGTTCGTCGCGCTTGAAGCGGCCGGCCGGGTCAGGAGCTTTTCCGGTTGGCTCGAGTGGGACACTCCGGAGTTCCGGGTCGACTCGAGCGAACCGATCGAGATCGGGATCGATGGTGAGGCGATGCTGCTCGACCCCCCTCTCGTGTTCGAGTCCGTGCCCGGCGCCTTGCGTGCCCGGATCCCCCAACATGCGCCCGGGTTGGGGCCCACAAAGGCTCCCGTGGAACTGTCGGCCTCGACTGTACGCGCCCTCGTCCTGACCGCGATTGGCCGCCCGACGCCCGCCGTCTGACCCGGGTACGTTTGACCGCCTTCTCCGGGAGAGCATCGCCGTTGGCCAAACCGCCCAGAGGTACACTCGGGTAGAAGAGACGACGAAGCCAAAGCCCCACGGCGAGCACAGGGAGGTTTCGATGTCCAGTGGTGAAGCGTGGCCGCCACCAAGCGAGGGCGACCCCGGAGATGCCAACGCCGGCCCACCCCCAGGGCCACCACCCACACCCGCCCAGCCACCGCCGATGTATGCCCCTCCGCCGGCGCCAGCCCCGGTCCCCGTTGGCGCGCCACAATGGCCGAGGAGCGGGAGCGGCTATCCCGTCGACGTCGGGGTCGCCGTGCCCGACCGGATAGCCCGTTGGCGCCCGATTGTGCAGTGGATCCTGGCTTTTCCGCTGTTCATCGTGGCCTACGTACTGGGCATTGTGGCCGAGGTGTGCGCCATCATCGGTTGGTTCGTAGCGCTATTTACCGGCCGGCTACCTGACGGCCTGGGCAGCTTGATCGCCGGGTATTTCCGCTATTACTGGCGCGCCGTGTCTTACAGCTGGTTCCTGCGTGACAAGTACCCGCCCTTCGGCCTGGCTATGGGTTATCAAGACCCAGGTGGCGACGCGGCTTGGTTTGACGTGCAGCGCCCCGAAAGGTTGTCCCGCCTCGCGGTCCTGTTTCGGATCATATTGGTGATACCCCAGCTCATCGTGCTGTTCTTCCTCGGCATCGTGTTGTACATAGCCGGGATTATTGCGTTCTTCGTGGTCTTGTTCACGGCGCGGTGGCCATCAGGGCTCAAGGACTTCGTGATCGGTGTCAACCGCTGGTACCTGCGGGTCGACGCCTGGTTCTACCTATTGGCAGACGCGTACCCACCTTTTTCCCTGAACTAAGGCGGGCGTTACCGTCCCAACCCCCTCAGGAAGCCAACAATTTTGCCTTTTCCGATTGGAACTCGGCGTCGGTGATAACACCTCGCTCGTTCACGTCGGCCAGCGTCGCCAGTTGGTTTGCTGTCGTCGGCGGTGCCGCGGCGCTCTGGACATAGGCCCTAAAGGCATGCTGTCGCTGCTCCGCACGCTGAACTGAGCGCTCGTGCATGCTGCCGCCTCT
>Ga0187783_10002748_pt1 | contig 13068 bp, 17 predicted proteins | sample 1015_SJ02_MP02_2_FD_132471 | JGI IMG/M metagenome (GOLD analysis project Ga0187783, IMG submission 132471) | Tropical peat soil microbial communities from peatlands in Department of Meta, Colombia - 1015_SJ02_MP02_20_MG | ecosystem: Environmental > Terrestrial > Soil > Wetlands > Peat | place...
ATCTCTCAAGGCGAGATTTGGTGGGCGGACCTGCCAGCACCCTCCGGCTCCGGGCCTGGGTTTCGCCGACCCGTGGTCGTTGTTCAAGGTGATGCCCTGAACCAGAGCCGGATCGCAACAGCTGTTTGCGTGCCGCTGACTAGCAATTTGAAGTGGGCCTTAGCACCGGGCAATGTGAGCTTGTCCGCGCGGCTTACTGGATTACCAAAAGATTCCGTTGCCAACGTTTCGCAAATCACTTCCCTCGACAAGTCCCTTCTGAGTGAACGCGTCAGCAAGCTACCACGCCCTAAGTTGGAATTGCTCTTGTCGGGAATCGATCTAGTCCTTGGCAAATAGACCGGCTAGCTGATGCAGCGGATACAGCGACCGCACCTGGCCCGCAAGCGCTTGAAAAGAGTTGGTTACTGCTTGAATTGAAGACCCGGGTTTGGAAGCCCCTCGATAACCGGGTTCGGCCCGAGGTTGTTAGGTTGTTGCCTATGTCTCCAAAACGAACCAGAAAAGAATGGTCGGGGAGAGAGGATTTGAACCTCCGACCCCCTGGTCCCGAATTCGGTGGCCGCAAGGAGTCGGAATGACACCAATCGTTCCGGCGCAGCATGGAAGTCCAGTGTTCATGCGGGTCTAACGCATGTTCGTTGCCACTCGCCTATGCTCGACCGACATGGCGCGAACTCTTCCGACACGGGCAGGGATACCAGGGTTACGACACAAGTCGCGACACAAGAAATTCGGTGGGCGGATACCACCTTCTAGGCTTCCTCCAGCCGTTTTCACGAGCACCGGCCTGCGATTTCGGGGCATGCCTTGGTATGCGCACGCGCATGGTTCTGCACAACCCAGGTCAGAGTCGACAGTAAGCGCTTTGTAGGGCATGCTCTGTTCAAACTTGTGGTGCGCAGTCTAAAGACGTCGAAACTGAAGGTCAAACACTTGAGGGGTAGGATGTGGCGACGGGAAAAACGGCTCCACCCCCTAAAATGACCGATTTTGACTTTGGGCCCTGGGGCCCGCCCGCCCGTGCGTGCGCGGGGGCTCGCGCGAATCGAGCGTGCGCCGTTAGCCGAAATAATCCTCAGACCGGACGCTATCATTTCAATGGCCGCAGTGAAATGCCCTCCACGATTTGCCCACTGCCACTCATCTTTGTCCGAGTTCTATATCTCTTTCGATGTTTACAAGGATACGTCTGGGTTGGAGTACTGGCTTCATGAAGAGGACTCCAATGGGTGAACCGGAAGTCGAAGGGCGGTTGAGGCGAATGCCGTTGTACCCCTTGGCAACGTCCCCAACGTTGACATTCCGCCGGGCGAGGCCGTATAGGTAGTACATCTAGGTATAGTATGACGGAACAGAAATCCGAGTTTCTCAAGGGAACCCTCGACATGCTGATCCTGAAGGTGGTGGCGCTAGGGCCGATTCACGGCTACGCGATTGCGCAAAGGATTCAGCAGATCTCACGCGACTTCTTTCTCCTCCAGCAAGGCTCGCTTTACCCCGCCCTGCACCGCCTGGAAGATCGCGGCTGGCTGAAAGCAGATTGGAAGGCCACCGAAACAGGCCGCGAAGCGAAGTTCTATGCGCTCACTCCCAAAGGCCGGAAACAGTTGGAGGCTGAGGTTAAGAACTGGGAACAGCTCATTAACGCAGTGGCCCTGATCCTTCGGACGGCGGAGTAAGGAGGCACGTCATGCGCTGGTACCAACGTTTTTTCCGCAGAGGGCTGACCGAGAAACATCTCGATACTGAGCTGCGCTTCCATCTGGACCAGCAAATTGCAGATTACATTGCGACTGGCATGAAACTGGAAGAGGCGCGCCGTCGGGCACAACTGGAGTTCGGGAGTGTCGATCGGGTGAAGGAAGAATGCCGCGATGTCGGGAAAGGGAGACATGTGGAGGTCGCCATCCAAAACTTTCGCTACGCCCTGAGAAGACTCGTGAAGAACCCCGGCTTTACGACGGTGGCCATTCTGTCTCTAGCCCTGGGCATCGGTGCGAATACGGCGATATTCGCCCTCATTGACGCGGTAATGATACGCACTCTGCCAATCGAGCACCCCGAACAGCTCGTGCTGCTCGGCTGTCGCTATCACCACAGACCCAATCCGGAACACAGCGGCTATGGAGGGGGCGGCGGGGAGCCAACATTTTCGTACCAGCTGTTCCAGCAGTTTAAGAAGCGTAACGGCGCGCTTGTCACGACGTTTGCGTTTGTCCCGATGGGATTCACTAACACAAGTTGAAGCAAAGCAACGCCAAAACACCCATCCCGCACGTTCGAGCACACGCTGACGGCTTAGGTCATGTTCTCCATCGCATTCAATGGCCAATCGAAGATCGCCCTGCCCTTCGACAACCATGTCGATGCGATAAGCACCGGTCTTGACCTGTGGCGTTACGCGATAGCTTCTTGACACGAGCCGTTGGCGCAGCTACACCGAAACGGGGAAAAACGGAGCACGAGGATGCGGCCGAGTTGTGGCGTGGTTTTCCCTCTGCGACAAACCTAATCGACAATCTCTGGCCTACCGAAGCATACTATGATGCCGTCACCCTCGAAGCAGTTCCACGCGAGGGTAATCTTGTTCTTACGTATTATCCCTTTCGCTGGCGTTATCTCTTGCGGCGGCGACGGTAGAAAGAAGAACATATCCTTGCCACCGCGCTTAGCCGGTATTTCGGGTCCTTCGATTACAGTCACTCGTGTTCCCTTCGGGACATCCACACCCTCTTTCCGCAGCAGCGCCGCGGGACGAGATGCAAACCGCCTTCGGAAATCAGGGTCGGCCCAACACTTCGCCATCACCTTTTCGCAGAGGCGCAGCTTCCCGCCTTTAGGTCTACCAGTAGGTCTACCAGTTGGCATTTTTCCCTCCGTCGCATCGTCCGCGTTCGGAAAACCGGGCACGATTACCTCGGAAGTATACCGCTTCAGCGTTTCAAGCGCCGGGTCCCAGTTTCAACCGGGCGTCGGATGGAAGAAAGCTCGTGTTCGAGCGCGGCGGACAAAGCGGTTATGACATAAATCACAAACGGAGTGGCGTCATAGCCCGGCTCATAGTCTTGTCCCAACGCGGCCTCGATCGCCTCGCAATAGGCGGTTCGGTCTACCTCCCCGAACAAGGTTTCCGGACAGATGCTCCCCGGCACCAGCCCGCCCCGAGTCAGGACGAGACAGGCGAGGGCCCGGGCCGTCCGCCCATTGCCGTCCCTAAATGGATGGATCGCCACCAACTCGAGATGAGCGAGCGAAGCCGTGATGACGGGCGGTCGCCAGCCGGTAGCGCCCGCGAGCCACCGGCCGAGACCCTTCATGAGGGTGGGCACATCCCTCCAGGGAGGAGCCGAGCAGACGCGCCGAGTGGTACGATTTGGCAGCCACACATCCAACTGGCGGTACCTACCTCCCTCCCGCCCGCCGACAGCGGCTCGGTGGATCTTTCGGATGGTGCGCTCGTCAATTGGCCGGAAAGGGTTACAACAGACTCGACCGGTCGAGGAGCATGTCCTCCGCCCGCCCCACTTTATCGTTTTGGCACATTCACTGACTGCCGTTGTCTTAGCGTCAGCCGTTTTCCGCGAACTGGATGCCCCCCAAGCGCAGGCTCCAATCGGGCACCCGGAGTGCGTGAGCCTGTCCGCTCCTTCCCAGCCGTGGGCCATCGACTGTATCTTGTCGAGAGCGGGCACCAAACTCCTGTAGTCAAGCCTATAACGCACTCTTCGCCTCGCGCGTCCCTATCAGAGACCGCATCTTCGCGACTCGCAAACCTCCGGTCCGGAACTCTTGGCCCGTTCCGCTTCGATGACCCGTTGCTGAAGCTCATGATCTTCGGCGCGCGGATGAATACCGGATGAGCTACCCGTGCGCGGTGAGCCTTGAATATCGACATCAAGCTCTCGCGCTCGCTGTTCCAGTTCCTGTCCTTGGAGAAGCCGCTTGGTCATGTGGGTAGTATATCGCTCCGTCGTGAGCATCAGGGCCGGGAGTTCCGTCTCAGGACCAGCGTCCCAAGACCGACGCTGCCTAACGGCATCGGATGGAAGGATTGACACGTCGCCCCCAACTGGGATGCTGGCGGTAAACGTGGCCTGCGTCCACGTTTACCAGAGTCAACGCACCGCCGATTATGGTCGATTTTTGTTCGTCACAGAGATGTTGAGCAAACAGAGTCTCTTGGAACGGCTGGCGAAACTGTCAGAACTAAAGTTCCAAATCGCAGACCATACCGTAACATCCACAAGTGGAATCGGATTTTCCGACAGATTGGAGCCCAGCAAACCAGATCGTCTCCCACCGTCCACCATTTTCGATATCTACTTTGGGAATACACAGTTGTCGTACGAGCCGTTGCTTCATACCAAGCTCAAATCCTTTTCATCGGCATGCGACGCGATCCAGGAATACTTAGAGTTGTCCAACTTTAACGGATTGTCGGATGGACGTCTCGGGCGAATTCAGATCTCGATCCCTAATTTGAACGCCAGAATTGAAAGTCTCCGGCTCAGCGACGGGCGTCTGTACGTCAGCGTCGACGCCATTGTGCCCTGTGACTCTTTGAAGATCACAGTCAGCTATTCCGGAGACGGTAAGAAACACGTCACCGAAAAGACGGTGAGCGGAAAGGAAACGACCTTTGAGTTGGAATTCTCCCCTACCGAGCTCGAGGTGTGGTTGATTTCGACCGCAGGTTTCGTTGCGGATTTCCACACTGAAAATATGCATCACTCGACGGGGGCAAATGCGGTTTTGCCCCAACAAAAGGAGGTGCCCCTTGCTCCGTTAACGCTCTCATCGTTGGTCGAGCTGCCGGTGTTGCCCGAAAAAAAATCCATGCGTCGCGCTCTGATTCTGACGGCCCTCCCACTGGAATATAAGGCGGTCACCACTCATCTAAAGAACGCGAAGAAACACATCCCCGAGGGACGGTGTACGAGGTTGGGCAGTTCACGGGAGCCGACGGATCACCCTGGGATGTTTGTGTGGCAGAAACCGGGATGGGTAATTCCGGGGCGGCGACCGAAACGGAGCGTGCTATCAGTTACTTTAGCCCGGAGATCGCAATCTTTGTTGGCATAGCTGGAGGCCTAAAAGACGTTGAGATCGGAGACGTAGTAATCGGGACCAAAGTATACGGCTACGAATCGGGGAAGGCACAGCGCGAATTTCTCCCACGGCCTAACGTTTATGAGACTGCTTACGATCTGCAGCAGCGGGCAGGGGTCGAGGTCTTTCAGGAACTCCAACACATCAACGAAAGTTGCGACTTTCATACCTCATATCTTCCTTCCAGATAACGAGCCATCCCTCCAGCGACAAAAAGGCCCACCCATAACGGATTGAAAAATCCATCGTGGTAGGCCCTTAGGTTAAGAGGAAGGGAACGAAGCTCTTGATGCCTTGCTACTGCTGTGCTTCGTCGGCGATTGGGTTCGCCACAAACTAACATCCTACCAAAATTCCACGGGATGCGTCCCGATGACGACGGCGAGGCTGTTACCGTCTCAAAATCGTCTACGTTGGCAAAATTAGATGTAGACGAAAAATACAGGAAGCACGTTTAAGTGCTTGAGAAGATTGGTCGGGGAGAGAGGATTTGAACCTCCGACCCCCTGGTCCCGAACCAGGCAGTTCTAAATTCCAAGTGCTTCATTTGGTGTCGCTTAGGGACCAGAACACCATTCTTTCTCTTCCTCAGTTGTACCGAAGATGTACCGAACCTTCATTGTAGGCCGATGCCTCCGGCCACCGCCGAAAATGCGGTATCTCAGAGAGTGTCGATGGGATCAAGCGATCTCTTCGGTCCAGCACGAACAGGTGGCGTTGATTTATGCACTAGTGGACGGGCAAGGTGATCCACGGCTGCGGTGATTGGCGTACCGAGGGTCTATCGAAGTGCTGAGCGGGCATAGGCACAGCTGGGAGTGACTAAAGAAAAGGAGAACCCGAATAGGCATGTTTGGCGAGTTGCACGTTGTTGCTGCTTAGACTCCTGCGGACGCGACTCCATCTCGCTCCTGAACCACTTCATCCACTTGGAAGACCTTGGGCATTTCGTCATACGTTTTCCCGTCCAACAGCCTGCCTGAGCGCGACTTGTGCACGCCACCCCACTGCTTGAAGAAAAACGGTACGTTCTGTTTGCGGCACTCACGGCGCACTGCGGCTACCCATTCTCGTTTCATCGGCCTTGCACCGAAACCGCTTTCACCACCTACAATCACCCAGTGAATACCCGACAGGTCTAACCATCCCAAATCCTCAAGCAGCGGCTCAACTGAGAGGAATCGAACACGCGCTGGTGCAGATTGTAGGTGCTCGAGCCGTGGCAATCCATGCTGCTTGTTCTCAATGCTCACACCCCACCAGATGTGTCGTTGAGCAGCGGCAAACCGCAGGCGGTCTATCAGTAGGTCTCGCATCCTAGCAGAACGCTTTGTGAGCACTTGGTAGGTGTGCTGGTCTGCCTGCACCATCACGTCCGCCACTTCGGAGATATAGCTGTCTGGAACCGCTTCGTGGAAGAGGTCGCTCATCGAGTTCACAAATATTCGTCTAGGACTACGCCAGCGCAGCGGCTCCGAAAGCTTCTCAGGCACAAGGCGAAGATCAAATCCTCGTTCATAGGGGTGTCCTTTGACACCTCGAAACCGCTCTGCGAACGTCTCGGCGTAGCAGTGCTTGCAGCCCGGACTGATCTTCGTGCAGCCCCGAATGGGGTTCCACGTTGCGTCTGTCCATTCGATTGAGGAACGCTCGGCCACTAGAGTGCCCTCTCCTTGCGGTATTTGTCGAGGATGTCTACGACGATATTTTCTGCTGTTTCCTTCTGCGCTGCGAAGAACAAGTAGTAGAGTATCGCGCTGGTTGAGTTCCGCATCCGTACCGGTTCTGGTACATATTTGAACCCCGCTACTCTCTCCAATCTCTCTCGGAATGCCTCAGCGATCACATCGTTGGGCTGCTTTTCGGGCCATCCGAATAGGTTTTCACTTGTCGAGTACGCAACGTCGCGCCAACTCGCATCGCCCCAGAAGGCGTTCATGCGCTCTATATCCTCAAGTGAGGCGTTTTCTGGCGTCCATAGTAGGACGTTTCGGTTCATGTCAAGAGTTGGGAAGTTCAAGAAGATTTCGATAGTTCCTGTCTTAGCCGCTTCTGTGATCACGCTCCAATTGAGATGCAGGCCATACGGATCAAGAATGCACAAAGCGCGGCGGAAATCCTCGTACCTGATGGCAGGGAACACTTTGTCCAGAAGGATCTGGTTGGCGTCCGCGCTGTACACATAAACATGTTTCATACCCGCAGTCTGACGCTTTAGCTCATCGACCTTGTTTTGGTCTATGTCGATCAGGTGAAGCTCTTCAAACGGTGGGTTAATTTCGAGAGCGTTGAGCGGGCTACCTTTTACAAGTTCTCCTGTTCTCTTTCTAATGTGTGTGCCAGCGCCAGCGAATGCATCAATGTAGATCGGATGCAGGTTCCGTGCTTTCAGAATCGTGCAGTAGGCGCCCGCGTACTTCTTCAGAATGTCAAGCTTCAGTTCAGACCATTCGCCGATCTCGTCCAGTTTGAGATGTTTTCTCGACTCCGATTTCATGCTCCCAACATTTTGCGCCGTACCCAGCGTCAGATGCTCGCGATTTTCCATAAGAAGCCGAAACTTAGAACATTTATTATAGCGAACAAAAGGCGAATACAATATTCTTATTTTTGTGGCGAAAGGCACACTATCGGCGCGGTGGTTCATGGGTTCACGCCTATCTGTACCGCAAAGAAGGCGATCAGGGTAATGCAGCATATTGGTATCGGCGTGCAGATAAGCCCGTTTGCCGGGAGCCGCTGCACGCGGAATGGCTCAGTATAGCGACGGAGTTGCTGGGATAATCACAATGTGAACGCACAACCCTCGGTAAACCGAGAACCTCGGATCTATCTAATCAATGTCGGCGCAAACTCTCGCCATCAGAGCCTTGCGAGAAGTCCGCTTTTTGTCGGGCAGAACCCCCAGCGTCGTCCGAATTTTCTGTATGTTCCGTTTTATTGCCTGAATAATCCTAAAGTTGTGACGAAGCAGTATCCGACAAGCTGCCAATCATTCTTAAATCCACGCCGCCTCGGAGAGATAGTCAAATTTGCCCACCCCGATCCAGACTGGGAAGACCTCACCTATGGTGATAACTGTAACGAGCCTCGCGGTGCCACTTTGAAGAATGCCAAAGTGAACGACATTTTTCTATTTTGGGGTGCCCTTTTCGAAAATAACGCAACGGACTGGCAAGGCTTCACCGGCGCAAAAGGGTGGTATCTATTTGGGTGTCTCCGAATTCAGCACATTTTATCGGCGAACAGCCGAATTTCATTACTGGAGCCTCAGGATCAGGCACGCGCCCTGAGGAATGTCCATTTCCGTGCTCACACAGGGTTGCCTCCCAGCGACTACGTATTTGTGGGTCAGCCATCTTCTTAGGGCTAGGCGTGACGATCTCCCAATCTGGATGGACTTCGCGTACGCACTGGACAAAATCCCTGTCCGCCTGGACGCTCGAGACGTTGAGTATGTCCTTATGCTTGCGACACGGTCGCCTGATGACCATGACGTAAAGTGTAGCGTAACGCAGCGTACGGCGATCTCAAGCCAGGGGCAGGAGCCAGCCGAGATAGCCATGTAGTGCCCTCCGCCTCTCGCAGCCGTCAAGGATCACGACCGCTCATGCGGCGCGCCAAGACGTCCTTGACCTCTGCTCCACTGCGGGCCTGATCCATCTATGAAAAGCATGTGCTTCTCTGTCTTTCGAACCCGAGAGACGAGCCTAGTGGGTACCCTCGCGTGCGCGCGGCCGTGGCCCTGATGAGATGGGTGAGACGGAGGACAAGTTGAGAGCGTCTGGGCCAGAAAAATGGGAAATCAACCGAGAACTAACATTGCGGATTGGTATACAGAACGGGGGCACATCAGTATGCGGAAGAAAGCGGCTGAGATACCTGCACAGGAATGGGAGGAATGGCCCTGCTCACTAAGAAGGAAATGCAACTCGCCTCTACGGCACTGGCTCCGCGCCATAATTAAGGCCTGATTCCCGCAGACGGGCTCTATGAATGGAAAAGAGCAGGTATGTCCAAGCAGCCGTTTTGCTTTGAATTGAATAACCGGGAGCTGTTCGCGTTTGCCGGACTCTGCGATGCGGGTATGTGAGGTAGGAGGACATACGGGCGAACGCCGCCCGGGACGCCCCCGCCCCGCCTACGCTCCAGTCAGCCCGCGCGAGTAGGCTACTGAACCCGCATTCCATAGAATCTACGTACTTCTGCGGAGAACTGGGCCACAAGTAAGTCGAACTCCTCCGCCCTTTCGCGCCCGTGGGTGGCTTCGATGGCGGTGACCATCACCGAGGTGAGCGCATCAACAACGTCGCCGAGGCTGGGTCCTCGCTCGTTCAGAAGCTCGCCTATTTCAATGGCTAAGTGGCGGACCTTTTCGGTCCGCTCTTTGTCACTCATAGACCCCTCGAAACCGCTGCGATGACCAAGCTTGTTCCGCAGGATAATGCCCGCCAGTGCTTGCCCGATACGCTGCCGGAGCCGTTTCACTGAAACGAAACGGAGTCTACTAAGTCGATCACGAGCTCCCACTTGCATATCCGATTGGCCACGCTGCTCGACCGACTCCAAGAACCTCTTGGTAGAAATGGGACTAAAGCGATCACGCTTCATCGATTCCGAGAATGTCCTCACCTCTTCGTAGAAGTGGGACAAAAGCAGGTCGAATTCGTTCGTCCTTGCGCCTCCGTAATTGGCTTTGAGCACGTTGAGCTTCACCGTGGTGAGCGCGTCGATCCCGTCGGCGAGGCTGGTTTGGCGCTTGATCAGCAGTTCCATGATCTCCTCAGTTAAGCGTCCCCTTTCAGGACGCTCTTCTTCGGTCGCAATCGGAGTCACAACCGGAGTTTTTCCAGTCTTCGAGAAGTCTTTGAAGTCAGCCTTAGACATCAAATATGCGTAGTAGAAGACAGGAAGATCGGTCCCGGAAACGTTATGGAACTGTCCTCTGATGTTTCTTAGGTTCGCCAGCAACTTCTCGTCTGTGATTTCGATAAAGTTGCTGCCCGGATATATGTCGTCAAAGACGGCTGCAGCAAGCACCATTTTGCCGTTGGGCGTGCGGACGCTATGCAGGCCGAGGTACTGGCCGCCGAGGGTAGGACCTGGCAGGTATGCCGTCGTCAACAAGCCGGATAATTCCTGCCACTCTTTGCTCTTCCAGAAGTCCATTGCCGCTCCGAAATATTTGATGTCTACGGTTCTTTAGTGCCCGGGCATCTATGGTCAGTAGCCATAGGTCTGCAGTCTGAGAACTTGCTGTACGCGGTTACTAGCCTGTCAAAAAACCAAAAGTCGGGCTCTACTTCCACTCCACCCCGTGCTTTCATCGTGTCCCTCCCTCCGAAAGTCCAGTTGCTTCTCGGTAATTTGCCCCAATAGTTAGATTCACGCCACATGCCGCTGCCGTCGGCGGCTTCCCAATATCTCGAAATTGCGGGTTCCCCAGTCGAACGAATTACCCCCGGCTGGGGTTCGTAATATGTCTTGTACATAGGTAGCCCCTCCGCTCTCAGTCCTTTACTTGGCAGTCCATCGACCAACTTGAATTCTGCATTGGTACCTCTTATCACCCCAAAGGGGCCGTTGGCAAACGAAGCCGAGTTGAAGTAATAGCCGCCGGATCACCCTCGAAAGGTGGGCTGAGCAATATCCCCTCGACCGCACCGGGCTGGAATCACTATGTCGTGGCCATCGAAGCCTCGACTGGCCAGGTGTTGTGCAACTTGCAGACCATCTCCTTCAGTGCCCGTGAAGAGGCCAAGGTCGTGATCCAGAAATACAAAATCGAACAACGGATAGCTATCCAGGATGGCAATCGCGTCCGGTGCCTCCTTTGCAATCGTAATACTGATCAGCCGCTCCAAGAACCACTTGATGCGCACATCGTCATCGTCCAACAAGAACACGCGCGCACCACGGGGAATAGAAATTGTTAGCTTCATAACACCTCCCAGCCGGCCCCGTATCGTGTGAAGGTGGTCAGCGTAGTAGCGATCATTTCTTCTTTTCTTTCCTCTCCGCTTTCCATTTGGCTACCAGGGCACGAAGTTCTGTTATCTGGGCGGCGTGCCCCATGGCCATTCTGCGCAGATACTCGTCGGGAACGTGATCTCGTTGCGCCAACTCGTGAAATTCGTCGAACAGGGTATGCGCCACCTCTTCTGTACTTAGTGTAGGATTGTCACGTACCAGGTCGCGTGCCCGGCACATCATTGCCTCGGATACGTCGTGAGAGTCACCGCACCAGCACGGTCCTGGTTGATGTGCGTCCTTTGTGTCAGCGATTGTTGGCATGGCAAGCGGATCCGCGGCAGGAGCGGCGGACATAATAACCCTCTGACAACACAGTTGATCACCGATTTACCACCACTTTTTCAATATGCCACCCTCAATAGATTGGCTTCAAAGGCAAGGACTGGTTGACCGCGAATAGGGCCAGTTCAAGCCGGGTGTAAACTCCCAACTTATCAAAAATCTTGCTAAGATGGTGTTTAACGGTATCTTCGGCGATCTTGAAATACTCCGCGATCTCCTTATTTGAAAACCCTGCCACTACTGCTGAAACAATCTCCAATTCTCTAGGTGTGAGACCAAAGGTTCTTCGCTTTGTCTCTTCTCCTGAAGATTGGATTAGGTCACGGAGATACTGCAAAAGGTTAGAAATGCTTTCCCGTCCCACCCAGTATTCTCCGGCCATGATCGTGTGGATGCTCTTGATAAGAATCTCTGTTGCAGAGTCCTTCATCACTACACCACGCGCCCCAAGTTGTAGGGCCTCAACGATCTGGTTTTTCTCAACAGCTGCAGTAAGTAGGATTACTCGTACTCCCTTTGAATCCCCACTCATCTCTCGCAAGGCTTCAAGCCCTGGGTGGCGCGGCATAGCCAGGTCAAGCAGTAAGATGTCGGGTCGCAATTGGCCAACCAGCTTGACGGCTTCGGCACCGTCACAGGCTTCGCCTATCACCTTCAGATCCGGCTCGGTTTCAAGCAACCGCCGTAACCCATCGCGGAAAATCGGATGATCATCAGCAACTACAATACGAATGGGATGCGATCTTCTTCTATCTATTACCTGCTGTATTTCAATTTCCTGTATGCTCATAATGCGTCATCCTAGTTCATCTTCAGTAACAACTACGAACTCTTTACTCCGGGTTCTCCAGGTGAAGTTGGATTCAGGCTCGATTCCTAGTGGCACTTCCGTACCGACCTTGCGTAGGCTGAACAGATCCCGCCCCGCCTCCATCGGCCCGGCTGCTCTGTCTGTAGAATTTCTCTCTGGTCGATCTTTACCACGACTCCGATACAACCCTTACCTCCGATCACAGCGATGCGGCCTAAGAACGTAGGGTGGCACCTCCTTCATCCAGAGCGGAATCTCGCCGTCACCATGCGGTTCCATGTCCTTTTGCACGTAAATGTCAACGTTGAAGGCGAGTAGCGTCTCGAACCGCTTCTCAGATTCCGCCATCGGCTCGATTTTCCACAACGGCCAACGCACCAAGTTGGGTTGGATCACGAAACTCTTCGGATAGGCGTATTGCGCACGCCATCCGAGCTTGTGCTCTATAACCGTTCCCCACAAATACACTTCACCGTACACCCCTCCCTTGGAGGCATACCCTATCCTTTGCAATTGATCAACACTCTTGGTGGCGTAGATCCCGCATGAACAGGCACTATGTGGAGGCTCGTGACTATCGGGGGATCGCTTGCAGCTGGCTTCCAACCTCCGGTTTGGGGGCCAGAACTCTCCATTTAATGACATAAGCCCAGAAGGGCTCAAAACCCAAACACGATACGCAACAATCGGCGAGATAAAATCTGGAACATTCATACACTGGCGGGCACTGGTTCGGGCTCGGAGTTGGGCTCTAGCGGTTCAGGTTCACCTTCAGGCTCAACTGCCGGCTCGTTGACCGGTAACTCAAGCGGTTCAACAATTATAGTTCG
>Ga0187783_10002749_pt1 | contig 13068 bp, 15 predicted proteins | sample 1015_SJ02_MP02_2_FD_132471 | JGI IMG/M metagenome (GOLD analysis project Ga0187783, IMG submission 132471) | Tropical peat soil microbial communities from peatlands in Department of Meta, Colombia - 1015_SJ02_MP02_20_MG | ecosystem: Environmental > Terrestrial > Soil > Wetlands > Peat | place...
CAGCACCTTTCACCTGGGTCAGCTGATCGGATCCGAAGTCATCTACGTCGACAAGGTGGAGGGCCGCGGCGCGGTCAAGATGTACTCCATGGTGGGCAGAACCGCCTCGCTCTACACATCTGGCCTGGGCAAGGCGGTGCTCGCCCACGTCACCGGGCTGCTGCGCAACGAGATGCTCGACAGCATCGTGTACAAGAAGCACACGCTGACCACGATCACGTCGCGGGCTGACCTAGAGAAGGAACTGTCCCGGATCCGAACACAGGGCTGGGCCGAAGACAACGCAGAATTCGAGGATTTCATCAACTGCGTGGCAGTCCCGATCTCCGACAGCAGAGGCAGAGTGCACGGCGCGCTGTCGATGACCGCGGTTCGGGCCCTGACGCCGCTAGAGGAACTCCGAGAGCACGTACCTGAACTGCATGCCGCCGCAGAGACCATTGCCAAGGAGAGCGGTTGGGCACGGACCTAGGCGATAACGCGCTAGACGCGTCAGCCTGCGACCAGTACTTCACGGCGCTGTTCGAAGGCCAGGTCGTGATGGCCATTCTCCGCGGCATGGACCCGGCGATGACGGTCGCGTTGTGCGAACGAGCGTGGCAGGCAGGCATCTCCACCGCTGAAGTGACGATCGAAAGCGAGGCTGCCCTGCCGTCGCTGCGGGCAGCGGTGGAGCGCGGCAGTCAGCTTGGCCGGGCGGTAGGCGCAGGCACAGTTACCACCTGTGCGCGAGTGACGGCTGCGCTACGCGCCGGAGCGGGTTTCACCGTCGCACCGGGATTCGATGAGCGCGTCGCGAGCGCGTCGCTCGCGGTCGGCTTGCCGCACCTGCCGGGCATTGCGACTCCCACCGAGATACAGCACGCGGTGCGCCTTGGCTTCCGCTGGCTGAAGGTATTTCCGGCCAGGGAACTCGGACCGGGCTGGATAAGTGCGATCTCCGGTCCGTTCCCCGACGTGCACATCGTCGCCACTGGCGGCATCGGCCCTGACAACGCCCCGGATTTTCTTGCTGCGGGCAGCAGGGTGGTGGCCGTGGGCGGCAACCTTAGCCAGTCGGGGGCAATCGAATCGCTGGCGCGCCTGCGCGCGCTGCGTGAGACCACTACCGACGGATCGAAGAGCATGCGGACGAGATCATGAAGATGACGTTGATTGAGTCATTCGTCGTGGCACCCAGGTGGCTATTCGTGAAGGTGAGCACCGACGAGGGGCTATCTGGCTGGGGCGAGGGCTCGCTCGAGGGCAGAGTGCACACAGCGGCCGCCAGCGTGAGCGAGTGGAGCGATTACCTGATCGGCAAGGATCCGCTCCGCATCGAAGACCACTGGCAGGTGATGACCAAGAGCACCTTCTATCGCGGCGGCGCTGTGCTGGCAACCGCTGTGGCGGCGATCGACCAGGCGCTCTGGGACATCGCCGGCAAGTATCGTGGCCTACCCGTTTATGACCTGCTCGGCGGGCTTGTCCGCGACTCGGCCCGGGTCTACACGTGGATCGGTGGTGACGACCCGGCCGAGGTCGCCGACGGTGCCGCTCGGGCCAGGGAAGCTGGATTCGATGCTGTGAAGATGAATGCGTCGGGACGGCTGGAGGCGATCGACACATCGCGCTCGATCGATGCGATCGTGGCCAGGGCCGCAGCGGTGCGCGAGGCGCTCGGCGAGGACCTGGACTTCGCTCTTGACTTCCACGGCAGGTTTTCAACGGCCATGGCGCGCCGGGTGCTCAGGGAACTTGAGCCGCTGCATCCGCTCTTCGCCGAGGAGCCAGTGCGGCCAGAGTTCACCGGGATCCGCTTGCGCGACGTCACCGAGTCGACCGTGATACCCATCGCGTGCGGGGAACGGCTCTTCAGCCGGACGGACTTCCTGCCTGCCTTCCAGGCCGGCATCGCGGTAGCGCAGCCTGACGTAGCTCACTGCGGCGGGATCTCCGAACTCCGGCGCATTGCTGCGCTCGCGGAGACTTTTGATGTTGTTATCGCACCGCACTGCCCGATTGGCCCAATCGCGTTGGCATCCTGCCTGCAGACTGTCTTCGCCACGCCGAATTTCCTGATCCAGGAGCAAAGCGAAGGCATCCACTACAACAAGGGCGGCGACCTCCTTCGCTATCTGGTCAACACGCAGATCTTTGAGTTCGCCAGCGGGCGCTGCGCCGCTCCGCCAGGGCCCGGCCTTGGCCTGGAAGTAGACGAGCCTGCTGTGCGCGCCGCAGCGCGCGACGATCCGCACTGGCGCGGCCCGATCTGGCGGCACACCGACGGTTCGTGGGCAGAGTGGTGAGGCTGCGTGGCACCTCCGAGCGCTGACGACTTCGATCTGGCAGTCCGGGGTGTCTGCCCGGTGCTGGAAACTCCATTCGGCGACGACGGTGCAGTGGACGTCGAGGGGTTCGGCCAGATCGTGGGCCATGTGCTCGACAGCGGGGTTAGCTGCGTGATGTGGCCGGGATTTGCGTCTGAGTCCTACAAGCTCAGCGACAGCGAGCGAATCTTGCTGCGCAGGCACCTGATCGAGCAGGTCCGCAGCAGCAACCGCTGGGTCATCATCAGCGTGACCCAGCACGCAACTCGGCTAGCGCTCGACGACGCCGTGGCAGCAGCCGATGCAGGCGCCCACGCCATTAACGTTCTGCCGCCGTACTTTCTGTCGCCGTCGCGAGATGCGGTGCTTGAGCATCTGCGGGCCGTCCTGGCGGCCGTGGCGCCCCTTGCGGTTGTCGTGCAATATGCTCCGGGCCTGGCGCCCGCGCCGATCGACAGCGCTGATCTGACGAAGCTCGCAGCCGAGCATCAGAACCTGCGCATGGTCAAGGTCGACAGTGCGTGGGCGGGCCCGACGATCGCCGCGCTTCGCCGCGGAGAGCCGCCGCTGGCGAGCATGGTGGGATACGCCGGAATCACGATGATCGATTCGCTTCGCCAAGGCGCGCGTGGCGTCCAGCCTGGGTGCAGCTTCATCGAGATCTATCAGCGCATCTGGCAGATGTGGGTCGAGGGACGGACCGGAGAAGCAGCGAGGCTGCATCACCGGCTCCTCCCCTACGTGGCCTCCTGGATGGAGGAGATCGAACTGATCATTCAAGCTGAAAAGACCATCAGCATGCAGCGCGGGTGGATCCGAAGTGACCATTGCCGGGCTCCGGGCCGCCACCTCAGCACAGCCGAGAGCATGGCTGTCTCCCGTTTCCTTGACGAGTTCGCCGACCTGCTCGCTGACGTGAGCCATGGCGGCGCATGAAGGGTCAGCGATGCCGAGCAATCATGACAGCACGACGCAGGTCGAGCCGTATGCCTGCCATCGGACTCGATCGCAGTTCCGCGTTACCGGTCGCCTGGACGAGCCCGGCTGGCAGCGAGCTCCAAGATCGCCCCGTTTCGTGGATATTGTCAGCGGCGGACCTGCGCTCTACGACACCCGCGCGGCCGCCTTGTGGGACGACGAGAACCTCTACATCGGGTTCTGGGCAGAGGAGCCGTTTGTCCAGGCCGAGCTGACTGAGCGGAACTCCATTATCTTCGCCGAGAATGACGTCGAGGTCTTCGTAGACGGCGTCGACGCCTATTACGAGCTCGAGCTCAACGCCAGGAACACGATCTACGAAGTCTTCTTCATCTGGAAGGACGCATACAAGCCGGGCGGCACGTTCGACCTGCCTGAGTTCGACCTTCATCGCCGGGACGCGCACTCCTTCGGCGGTAACGACTACTTCGTCACTGAGTATTTCTGGCGCGGGACCCATCCGCGTGGCCTGCGCTGGGCATTCCCCGACTGGGACTTCCCCGGCCTGCGGACCGCTGTTCATGTATCGGGCGAGCTGAACAACTCGGCGAGCGTGGATCGCGGCTGGACAGCTGAGATCGCCCTGCCGTGGGCCGGGATGGCGCTACTGGCTCACGGCAGATCGCTGCCGCCAAAGCCTGGTGACGAGTGGCGCCTTCAGTTCGCCCGATACGAGAAGCTCGTATCCACCGACCAGCATGTGGGATGGGCCTGGGATCCGGTCGGTTCGAGGGACAACCACCGGCCCGAGGCCTTCACCCGGATCCGGTTCGACGATCAGGACGTGGAAGCTCTGGCGTAGGAGATCCGTGGCCAGCGACGCGTCACGGGGCGGGCTCAGATCGGCGTGCCGGGCGTCGCTGATCCGCTGAGCCAGGCGCGCCCTTCGGAGCCGAGCCGATCAACAGCGTCGCCAACCAGTTCCGGCAACCCCGTTCTGACGTCAAACCCGAGCTCAGTCTGCAGATAGCCCAGGTAGCGGTAGCCATAAGGGAACCTGCCCAGCTTGATGGCGTCCAGGGTCACGGTAGCCGCCGGGTCAACCGGGTCCATCCTGTCCTGCTCATAGATCGGCTGCCGGCGAACGATCGCCCATCTGCCGTCACGGCGCTCGAAGAAGTCGTAGAAGCGGCCTGTGCACAGCACGTCGACCTCGACGCCGTGGACCGGGGCACGCTGCCTGATGGTCATCTTGGTCTGAGCGATGGCGCGGTTGGCGTGCACCTCGACGGCACTGCCGCCAAGGAAGTGCAGGATTCGTACGCCAGCCTCAAACGCCTGCCGGCTGACCGCGATGAAATCGCGGAAGCTGCCCTGAAACCAGGTCGCGGTCATGTAGCCGTCCGAATGCCATACCTCAGCAAAGCGATCCCAGTCCCCCGCATCGCGCCAGACAGCCCACCGCTCGATGACCTCGCGGATCTCCAGCTTGCTCGTCATCTCGTCCACAGAACCACCCTTCCGATCTCCGCTTGATCCGGCCAGCGAGCGACCGGGCTGCGGCTGCTCAGCTCACCATGCGGATGCTAGAAGGGAAACGGCGGCCCTGGCGGACCGCCGGAGAGGATTTCCTCGCCGCGCCGGCGGACCGACTCGTCGCGGTTGCTCGAAGTCAGGATGTAGAAGCGGGAGCCGCGCACTGCGCGCACCACGATCTCGGCCACCTGGGCGGGTTCGAGGCCGGTGACCGCGAGCTGCTGGAAGCGGTCCGCGCTGGCACGGGCTGCCGCGCTCGGCGCCAGCGGGGATCCGGCCGACGCTGGCCGGTTTCGCTCAGAGGTGCCGAAATTCGTCCGCACCGCGCCCGGGCACAGCACAGACACGCCGACCCGTGCGCCCAGCGAGCGCAGCTGGAAATACAGCGTCTCGGTCAGCGCGACCACGGCGTGCTTGGAGATGCCGTACGGTCCGAGGGCCCCAGCGAAGACACCGAAGATCGACGCTGTGTTGACGATGTGCGCCGCATCTTGATCCAGCAGCAGCGGGACAAAAGCACGGATGCCGTTGATCACGCCGCCGAGATTCACGCCAAGCACCCAGTCCCACTCTCCGCTGGGGATCAGCCACAGCGGGTCGTGAGAACCGCCCACGCCGGCGTTGTTGCACAGCAGGTGCACGGCTCCGAATGCCCGGACTGCCTCGTCGCGCAGCGCTTCGACCTGCTCGGCCTTGGACACGTCCACCCGTACCGGCAAGACCGCCGCTCCCTGCCGGGCCAGCCGGTCGGCCGCTTCGCGCAGCGCTGGCTCTTCCACGTCGGCCATGACGACGCGCATGCCCTCGGCCGCGAACCGCTCGCAGAGACCGAGACCGATGCCGCTTGCGGCACCCGTGACAACCGCGACCCGGCGTGGCGCCACGACGCTGGCGGGCTGGCTCATCGCGTCCTCCTTCTTTGCGGTTCCGTCTAGCGGAAAGCCGGCTGCCTGCCGGGCGTAGCGGCCGTAACGTCGCTTGGAGGGTGGCGCACGTAACCGGCGCCTCGCGGTCGGAGGAGGCTCCCGTGTTCGACAGCATCATCGATCCCACCGTGGGTCCGCCAGCTGACTTCGAGAATGGCGTGGCCGCCCTTGCCGAGCGGCCCGACAGCTTGTCCGGCCTGCGGCTCGGGCTTCTGGCCAATACCAAGCGGAATGCCGAGCAGTTCCTGGCCGAAGTCGGCGAGCTGCTTGCGCACCAGCACGGCGTGACGACCATCCTGGCCAGGAAGAAGCCCAACATCATCGACACGGCGCCGCAGCAGATCCTGGACGAGCTCAGGGCTCAGTGCGACATCGTCGTCACCGGGGTGGGCGACTGCGGATCGTGCAGCGCGTCCGCGGTCGCCGACGGGCTGCTTCTCGAGCAGGCCGGGGTTCCTGCCGTCGTCATCTGCACCGATGCGTTCATCGTCACAGCCGACGCGATGGCCGACTTGCGCGGCGCGCCAGGCTACCGGTACGTAACCACCCCGCACCCGGTGGCCGACCTGACCGCAGACGGCGTACGAGACCGGGCTGCGGCAGCCGTTCCCGGCATCATCGAGCTGCTGACCCGGCGAGCCATGGCAGCGCTGTGACGGCATCGCTCTCCGATCCTCTCGAGCAGGCCAAGGCCGCCATCGAATATTGCTACGACCAGGGATGGACCGACGGGCTTCCGGTGATGCCTGCCACCCAGGCAGACATCGAAGCGTGCCTGGCCACGACAAACCATCGCGGGACAGACATTATCGGCGTGGTGGAGCACCTGGGCCGGCGCATCAACGTTGCGCAGGCGGCCGCGAATGCGATCATGGCTGGCTGCAAGCCGGAATACTTCCCGGTCGTCCTGGCCGCGTGGCAGGCGATAAATCTCGAGCGGGCCAGCCGCGGCGCCTGGCAGTCCACCAGCGGACCAGCGCCGCTGATCGTGGTGAATGGGCCGGTCCGGTCGCGGCTCGGGATCAACTGCCAGGGTGGCGTCTTCGGGCCGGGCTTCCGAGCGAACGCGACGATACCCAGGGCCATCGGGCTGCTCGTGCGCAACGGCTTCGGGATCCGCCCGCAGCAGCTCGAGCAGGCCACGCAGGGCCTGCCCGGTCGCTGGTCGGTGTGCATCGGCGAGAACGAGGAAATGTCCCCGTGGGAGCCCCTCAGCGTGGTCGGCGGGCTCGCGCCCGGCGTGGACGGCGTCTCGGCCGTGCTGATCAGAACCTGCGAATATGTCGACAACCGGCACAGCGGCCGGCCGGAAGCCGTGCTCACCGATTTCGCCGACACGCTCGCTCGGATCGGCGCTTACGTTGGCGGCGCGCATTCCAGCGGCGGCCTCGTGCTCGGTCCCGAGCACGCCCAGCTGCTCGCTCGGGCCGGGTACACCAGGGCGGACGTGCAGAACTGGCTGTTCGAGCGCGCTGTGCGTGATCCGGCAGATCTTGACACCGCGGGCAAAGGCGAGCACGCCCGGCCTGACGCGAACCAGCCCGGACGGCCGTTCCGGATGATGCCGTCGGCTGAGGCGATCCCGATCATTGTCGCCGGCGCAGCCAATGCCGCGATGTCCATGGTCTTCCGCCCATTCGGCTGGGCCGCGTGGTCTGGCCGCTCGGTCGCGATCGAGTAAGCGCGACCGCGGCAGCGCTCAGCAGGCCTATCGAAACAGGAGGTTTAGGCATGGCCGGCATTCCCGACTCCCATCGCGATCTGCTGGACTCTGCGGTGGCCACGCTGGCGACGATCGGCCCGGACGGGCGGCCGCAGCTCACCGAGGTATGGTTCCTGGCCGATGGTGACACGGTCAGGCTGTCACTCAACACTACGCGGCAGAAGGTCAAGAACCTGCAGCGTAATCCGGCCTGTACGCTGTTCGTCCTTGACCTGGCCATTCCGGCCCGCTATCTGGAGATCAGAGGCGACGCCGCGCTCGTGCCGGACGACGACTACGAGTTCGCGGACCGGGTGGGCGCCAAGTACGGCGCAGACCTGCATACCCGCGACAAGCCAGGCCAGAGCCGGGTCGTCGTGACGATCACGCCGAGCCGGATCAACGCCGTCGACATGCGGGGCTGAACTCGGGTCAGTGCTCGTGGATCAGTACCCCGCGGACGTTCTTGCCATCCAGCAAGTCGCGGTAGCCCTGGTTGACCTCCTCCAGCTGGTACCGGGTGGTGACGAGCTCGTCTAGCTTAAGCCGCCCTGACCGGTACAGGTCGAGCATCAGCGGGATGTCGTCGAATGGGTTGCCGCCGCCGAACAGTGCGCCCTGGAGCCGCTTCTCGAACAGCGTGAGCTCGAAGCTGGGCAGCTGGATGGTGATCTGGCCGGGACCAGCGAGCCCCGTTACGACGACGCTGCCGCGCTTGCCGATGGCCGCGAACGCGGCATGAATCACGTCTTCGGTAACCACTCCGACCGTGACCAGCGCGTGGGTGGCGCCCACCCCGTGCGTGAGCTCGGTGACAAGTTCCTGAGCCTGCTCGGCATCCGCCGCCGTATGGGTAGCACCCAGCCGTGCAGCGATCTCGCGCTTGTTAGGCAACGGGTCCACGGCGATGATGTGCTGCGCGCCGGCGAACGAGGCGCCCTGGACGGCATTAATGCCGACGCCGCCGATGCCGTAGATGATCACAGTGTCGCCGGGCCGTACCCCGCCTGAGTTGACTGCTGTCCCCCAGCCCGTCGGCACGCCGCAGCCAACGAGCACCACGGTCTCCAGCGGCAAGTCGTCGTCGATCTTGACGCACGAGTGCACGGACAGCGTCGCCCGCTGCGAAAACGTGCCAAGCAAGCACATCTGGCCATAGTCCTGGCCGCCGCCGTGCAGCCGGAATGTCCCATCAGGCAGGCAGTTGTCGACTAGCAGCGCGCCCAGGTCACACAGGTTCGTCATGCCGCGCGAGCAATACCTGCAGTGCCCGCAGACCGGCAGGAATGAGCAGACCACGTGGTCGCCTGGCTTGAGCCTGGTGACGCCCTCGCCTACCTGTTCGACCACGCCAGCGCCCTCGTGGCCGCCCACTATCGGGAACCGGACTGGAATGTCCCCGGTGCGCAGATGATCGTCTGAATGGCACAGCCCGGAAGCGACGAAGCGCACCAGTACCTCGTTGGCCTTGGGCGGGTCAAGCTCGAGTTCGACGATCTCCCATTCCTTGCCGACGTCATACAGCACTGCAGCCCTGGTCCTCACACTGCTCTCCATTCGCCCGGCACCGCGCGCCAAATCGCAACCGAATGCCCGGCCTGGCGCGGTGTCCAGTTTCTGGCATTCGATAGGTACTGTGGGCGCCTACATGCTTGCCGTCAATGTGAGACAGCCCAAAGGTTGGCCGGCCCGCCTGTGGCCGGATGGCCTGGCCAACTGCGTCGCAGCTCAGCCCTGACGGAATAGCGTTCGCACTGCGATCTACGGTGGGGCCATGACCAATAGCGACTACCCCTGGGAACCGCCGCTTGCCGGGACCGAAGCCGAGCATCTGATCGGCGCCCTCAACCGGCTGCGCACAACCTTCCGGTGGAAGGCAGACGACTTGGACTCACCTGGACTCCAGGCAACGGTTGGCGCCTCATCGCTGACCCTCGGCGGCCTGCTCAAGCACCTGGCCGCGGTGGAGGACTACACCTTCACCACCAAACTGCGCGGCGATCCGATTGGCGCGCCGTGGAATGCCACAGAGTCGGACGGCAGTAACGACTGGGAGTTCACCTCCGCCGTGCGCGACACGCCCGAGCATCTCTACGCGCTCTGGGATGGCGCGGTCGAGCGGTCGCGCGCGAGGCTGCACGCTGCCCTGGCCGATGGCGGCCTCGACCAGCTCGCTCACATCTGTGGGCCGGACGGCCGGCATGCCAGCCTGCGCCGGCTGCTCTGCGACTTGATCGAGGAGTATGGCCGGCACACCGGGCACGCTGATCTGCTCCGGGAGGCTGTGGACGGATTGGTCGGTGAGGACCCCCCGGCCGGATGGCACGCGCGCTCCTAGGTCACTGGCCGGTCGTGCGACAACCAGGACCGTAGCCTTGGCCTGGTGACGTGCTCGGGTTATGTGCGTCAGGTAGCTGGCACGGGCGCCAGCTCGTCGCCGTGAACGACGAACACTGGACACGACGAATGCTCGGCGACATTCGCGCTGACCGAGCCGAGTAGCAGGCCGGTGAATCCGCCATGACCACGGCTGCCGACGACCAGCATCATGGCCCCGGCGGAGACGTCAAGCAGCACCTTGGCGGCACCGCCTTCCAGGACCCGCAGCTGCATGCCCGGCGGGCGCTGGTCACCGAACGTCGCAGAGACGGCATCCTCAAGGACATTCGCCATCTCGCGCTGCGGATCCCAGTCGGGTGCTATGGCTGCCCAGCCATACGTCATTGGATACTCCCAAGAAATCACGACCTCGAGCTGGGCGCCAAACACGGCCGCGAAGCTAGCGGCCCATCGCAACGCATGCAGCGACGACTCTGATCCGTCGACGCCCACGACGATCCTTGCCTCGCGCGCCCTGGGTACTGCGGTCACGTGCTGCTCCCTGGATTCAGTCGGTGCTGACGGCACCCTATGATCGCCCTTTACCGGGGCGAGGCGAGGGTGACCTGGCTGAACATCGTCCTGTGTGCCCTCGTCGGCGTCGCCATCTGGCTCTCAACCACCTGGCTGTAGACCGCCGCTCGGCCAAGGACGAGCCAGCTTTGGGCATCGGCTCTACCGGGTGTCCGCGCCCGGCTTACGCCCTAACCTCAAATCCTTGCGGAGCGAGCCTACGCGACCTGCGACGATTAACCAGGAGGCAGGCCCGGACGTGAACGAGCCCGATGTCGCAGGAGAACTGGTCGCAAGCTTCGCCCATGCGTGGAATCAGCATGACATGGACGCTCTGGCGGGCCTCTTCCATGAGGACGCCGCGTTCGTGAATGTTCGTGGCGGTTATCTGACTGGCCGGGAGCAGATCCGCGCCCAGCATGCGGCGGTTCATGCTGGTCCCTACAAGGACTCGGTGCTGCGCGTTGAGATCCTCGATTCGCGAGAGCTGGCTCCTGGTGTCTTGGTTACACACGTCCGTACGGAACTTGACGGTGACGAGCGCTCTCCTGGCCAGACACAGCACTCCCTGGTGACGTTCGTCGTCGAGCGGCGTGCCGCGCTGTGGCGGTTCACCGCGGCTCATAACACCCTTGTTTCCTCCCCGGCTGGCTGAGCGGGCGAGCTCCGCGCCTGCCGTCGCTGTCGCGGGGATCCGGAGTCGCACGGTGCGGTCCGTCACGAGTCGCCGGCGTACCTGTCGTGATGCCGCAATTCCACGTCAGCGTCCTGCCGACCGAGCGGGGTGAGGTCCAGGTACTGGTCTGTGGCGCACAGCAGATCGGCGATGAAATAGCCGGTGTAGGTGTGCAGGACAGTGCCGCCGTCGCGGTAGAAAACGCTGACGCCGCCCTGCTCACCTGGCCGGGCGGCCCACGCATCTCCGCTGTCGATCAGTTCCTGCTTGGTCCTGAAGTTCCACTCAACCGGCGCGACGTCCTCGTCGTGCGTGACGTGGAAGTCGTAGTTGAAGTCGCTGCCCAGGGACGAATACCACGGGAACTGCCAGCCCATCCGGTGCCGGAACGCCTCGATCTTGCTGATCGGGGCGCGTGACACGGCGGCGAACGTGGTGTTGCGGGCGTGCAGGTGCGCGAGATCGCCGACGTTGTCGGCCTGGTACGAACAGACCGGACAGCCCTGGTCCCAGGCCGGGTCGAACATGAAGTGCTGGACGATGAGCTGAGCTTGGCCCTCGAACATGTCCAGCAAGCTCACCTGCCCGGCCGGTCCGTCGAATACGTACTCCTTCTCCACCAGGACCGCTGGCAGCGCCTGGCGGCGCTCTCTGACGCGGGTCAGCATCTCGGCCGCCTGCTCCTCTGCCGCCAGCAGTTCCTTACGCTCGGCCAGCCACTCGTCGGGCGATACGATCCGCGGAACGCTCATCGTGCTCCTCCTTCGTTGCACGCTCTCGCCTTGACGACGGACAGGCTAGGCACCGATGGACACCCTCGCCAGGAAGCCCAAAGATGCGCTGGATGCCGCGCAATTGGGGAAGCCAGCTGAAGTACTAGTCCCGCGGGACAGTCTTGCTCATCACGCAGTGGTACTTGCCCTTGCGCCGGTCGTAGCTGAAGCCGGCCTTCTCGAACAGGCTGCGGGTGCCGTTGTAGAGGAAGGTTGAAGAGACTTGCTGTCCGGCAGTGTCCTGCGGGTAAGCCTCCACCACTCCGCCGCCTGCCTGCGCGATCAGGTCGAGCGCACCGTTAAGCGCGACGCCGGCTAGCCCTGTGCCCCGGTGGTTCTTATCCACGAACAGACAGGTAAGCCGATAATCGGGTAGCTTCTCGACGCCTGCCAAGTACTCCTTGCGGTGGTAGATATTCGGCAGTTCCTCTGGCGTGCCGTATTCGCACCACGCCACCGCGTCGACGCCGTCGAACACTAGCGCGGCATGCGCACGGCCTTCGCTGACCAGCCGCTCCTTGCGGTCACGGTTGCCCTCGCCGGCCCGTTTCTCGGCACATGACCGCTGAAACCGCATACACCAGCAGCCACTGCCTTCCGCCCAGCAGGAACCGTGGATCGCACTCCAACAGCCATTGTGCCGTTCGGCGAGCCTTGCGAAATCGTCCCAGGTGTCGGGGCTGAGCGCCTTGATCTCGTACTCGCTCATGCCGGCTACCTCTCATCATCGGCGTCGCTCAGCTCGCACCTTAGAGCAATATCAGGACGATGCGCCTCCGGAATCTCGCCAGGCTGAGCCACGGCGTTGATCTCGGTTGGCTGCTAGGCCCCCCAGGGCGCAGAGGCCGTTGCTGGCAACGGCGCAAGTTTGGGTCGCAATGGCACGCAAGCGGGCACCGTGTCGTTATTCAGCACGACGGGCTTCAAGGCCAGAACGCCGGTGTAACTGTTCTTCGCAGGCCGAACCCAGGAAACACGGTCGCCATGTACCTGAAACGGCGGAACCTATGGCCAAGTCAGGGAGGTCTTCGACAAGCTCTCAGCGGGAGCAGACCCGGAACTCCTTGACGAACTTCGTGACCGGCCGTTCGGCGCCCATGGTCACCTCGCCGACAAAGTACGCGGTCCATTGGTTCTTCCAGGGCGAAAGCTTTACGTCGTCACGCTAGATGGCTAGTGCTGCCGCTCCCGCCGACCTGCTAGCCGGGCAGCGTTGTCACTGGGTTATGTGATGGGCGGTTCGGCAAAGACCGTTAGCGGCCGTGCCACATAGGCCACCGTCGCGCCCGGAGCGGGATTTCGCGGTCCGGCCAGACCTTGCCTGCCATCAGGTAGA
>Ga0187783_10002750_pt1 | contig 13066 bp, 16 predicted proteins | sample 1015_SJ02_MP02_2_FD_132471 | JGI IMG/M metagenome (GOLD analysis project Ga0187783, IMG submission 132471) | Tropical peat soil microbial communities from peatlands in Department of Meta, Colombia - 1015_SJ02_MP02_20_MG | ecosystem: Environmental > Terrestrial > Soil > Wetlands > Peat | place...
CCTCCGCACTGATGCGTCGCTCGAATTGTGCGCGCAGCACCGCATCGTGAAAGACGAGCAGCGCCTTCGGCGGTGGAATGACCCGCAGCATGACGGCGATGGTGGCCGTCGTCTCTTCCTGAGTCGCCGGCGCGCTCTGCGCGCGGCGCTCGAGAATGCGTTGTATGACCGTCGTCTGTCCGCCGGATGGCATTGAGCCCCCGATGCCTGAGGTAGCGCGGCTGGCGTGCAGATTACCGACCTGGAGGGAGAAAAGCGCGGCCAGATAGCGCGTTTTGCGCCGGCGGCAGCCCGCGCCGCGCCGGTCGCCCCGCTGCAGCTGCGCGACGCTATGATTATCGTATGGAGCCGCCGGCGATTACGCGCTACCGACGCCCGTTTCTCGCGCCGGTGTGGCTGAGCCTCCTCGCCGCACTCGCGATCGGGGCGGTCACCCTGGTCCTGTATCGCAGCGCGACAACCACGGTGGTGTTTCTCGTACGGCCGCTCGAGAAGGACCCCGGCGCGATCGCCGATCCGCCGGTGTCGCCCGAGGGCGAGGAGCGCGCGCAGCGCCTCGCGCACATGTTCGGCGAGACTGGCGGCATCGGCCGCGTCGATGCCGTATACGAGAGCGACGACCGGCGTGCCCTGCAGACCGGAGCCCCGCTGATCGAGCGGCTGCACCGCGCGCCAGTGGTATTTCGTGCTGCGGAGGCGCGCGCCGCCGCCGCGCGCGCGGTGCACGAGCACGGCGGCGGCACGGTACTCGTCATCGCCAGCGGCGCATCGCTCGCGCAGATGGTTGAGGAACTAGCGGGCGCCGAGCTGCCGATGCCGTCGCAGGATGACCCCGATCTCATCTGCGTGGTGAGCATTCCAACGTTCGGCCGCGCCCACCTGGTGCGCTTCAGATATTGAGGCGCGCCGCCATCAGGTGGTGCGCTCGCGCCGCCCGCCGGTGGCGCTCAGCGCCACGGCGCGACGCACGAACAGCTCGTGTTGCCCGATGCGGAAGTCGGCGAGCACCGCCGCGCGGATGTAGCGAGCCTGGTCGATCAGGTAGGTGGCGCGGCGCACTCCGAATCCGAGGGGTCCCAACACGTCGTACATACGCACCACGGATTTGTCGACGTCGGCGAGCAGGGTGAACGGCAGTTGATACTTCTCGCGAAACGCGCGGTGCGTCTCGGGTTTCTGCGGACTCACTCCGGCCACCGCGAGTCCCGCCTGCTGGATGTCGGTATGCAGGTCGCGGATGGAGCAGGCCTCACGGGTGCAGCCAGGGGTGAAGTCCGCGGGGTAGAAGTACAGTATCAGCGGGCCGTGGCGCAGGAGCGTACTGAGCGAGATGCTCTGTTCATCCTGGTCGGGCAAGGTGAATTCCGGGGCCCGCGCGCCCATGGCCAACATGCTGCGTTCTCCCTCCGCCGAGCTGTTGATCCGCCGCATGAGATCATAGCCGCATCGCGCACGAAGGGTTAAACTTGGTTCCTGGCCTGATCGCGATGCTAGAATCCCGCGCCGCGGCCATCGGTGGGGCGGTAGCTCAGCTGGGAGAGCGTCGCGTTCGCAATGCGAAGGTCGAGGGTTCGATCCCCTTCCGCTCCACATCTCACACCTTGCGCGACTGTTCTGTTATGAGCCAGGTTCAGCTGGCAACCCTGCGAGTCGAGAGCATCGAGGACTTGCGGCGCGCGCTCGACGGTGCGTACACGAGAAGCGTGCCGCTTGGATCTCAGGCTCCGAGCGGAACCATCGTGCACGCCTCGGCCGGAGATGTGCTGCTTACGGCCGGACAGTGGTCCGCACACATCCGCACGCGCGGCACCATCACAGCGGACCGCATCGCGCTCGGGGTAAAGCTCGATTCGGACTCAACACACTTCAGTTTTCGCTCGGGCAGAGAAGTATCGCCCGGTGAGGTCTACGTGCTGGCGCGGGGTGATGACGTGGACCACCGGGTGAACGGGTGCCTGCGGTACGCATTCGTGTCGCTGAGCCCGGAGCTGCTGTTGACTCACGCTGGAGAGGACGCCTGGCGCGAAAGCGCGGGATTCTGGGAAAAGCGCCGCTGGTTTTGTGCATCGCCGGCGATCCGCGGGCTGATCACCCGATCGATTCAGACACTCGTCACAGACGTCTTGAGACTCGACGGCACGATGACCACTCAGGCGCTGCGTCAGCTGCAGGTCGAGCTGGTCGAGCCGTTCCTGTGGGGGTTCATGTTCGATGAGCGCAAGCGCGAGGAGCGGCACACTCTCCCGGGCGCGGCGATAGTGCGCAGTGTCGAGGATTGGGTGGACGGGCGCTCGCCCGAGACCATTCAGCTCGCCGAGCTCTGCGGTGCGCTGCGGCTGTCGCGGCGGACGTTGCAGAGAGCATTCACGGAGGTCCTCGGCATCGGGCCGGCCCGGTACCTGACGCTGAAGAGGCTGACGGCCGTCAGAGCCGAGCTCCGACAGGGCGATCCCGCCGCCACCACCGTCACCGACACCGCACTGCGCCACGGCTTTTGGGAGCTCGGCCGGTTCGCCAGAGACTATCGGCGCACCTTCGGCGAGAACCCTTCCGCAACACTCGCCAAGGAGCGGCGCAAGAGCCGATAGCCGGTCCACCGCCCGGTTCCTGCTGGGCGCGGCTGCGCCGGCGCTCGAGCTTTCGACGCCTCGCTTCGCAAACGGCTATGAGTGTGGCGCAAATTGCATAGCTGGCCGTGGCTCCCGCGCCTAGGCTTGCACCAAGGGACGACGTTGCCAGGGATGGCTCCCTGGCTGCGGAGGGCGAAATGCCCTATATGACCAGGTCCCGGTAGGCGTGCCAGGTCGCGTACCCGAGAAGTGGTGCGACCACCACCATTCCGATCAATAACGTGAGGAAGCCGACTGCCGTCAGTCCGACGATCAGCAGGGCCCACACGAACATCGCCGGCAGATTGCTGAACGTCGCGCGAAGACTCGCGCGGATTGCCTCCGAGGCGCTCGCGTGCCGGTCGATGATGAGCGGCACTGCGACCACGGACACCGCAAAGACCACCGCCGCGAGCACCGCGCCGACACCAACATAACCAAGGAACTGTGAGGCGGTGAGCAGGTTCGATCCGCCCCACAGTGCCACGGCGAGACTCGGCACCGACCCGCTCAAAACCGACTCGAGCAGGATTGCGGACAGAACGAACCACAGAATTGCGATCAGCGCCAGCACGCCCCCGAAGTGCATGAGGCCCTCGGGGTTGCGGGTGATCGCCTGCAGCGAGTCGTCGAAGCTCTGCGACTCGCCCGCTTCGCGCCGGCGCGCGAGCTCACACAGGCCGGTCGTCATGATGGGACCCACGAGCAGATATCCGCTTACCGCAGCGGCTGTCAGGTACAGGTGTGTGCTGCCGAGCATGAGCAGCACAGCGCCGAGAATGGCGATGAGCGCCCCGTGCGCGAGGCCTGCCGAGCCGATCTTCACCAGGTCGTCCCAGCCGCGATTCAGCCACTCGAGCGCCTGAAGCGCCGGTACGCGGCGAACTTCGGCGTGAAAGGCACCGGGACTACCAACACTCACGGACGCGGTCATGAGAGGTCTCCTCAGGCCGGCACTTGACGGACGTACGCCTGATGCAGCCGATGGTACGCCTGCCGGCTCTGCAGCGGGATGTGCGATCAAGTGCGGTCCGGTCTCTGCCCGGTCGCCGCGGGCAGTCGCCGGCTACTTGATCGTGTAGCCCTTACCCTCCATGCACGCAGAGAAGGCCTTGTTATATGCAGCCTTCTGCTGCGCCACCGACGCTTGAGCCTGCTGCTGTGCAGCGGACTGCGCATCGCGTCTGGCCTGACGCCTCGCGGCACCGCCCGCCATTGCTCCCGCGGCCGCCCCGGCCGCGGCTCCTGTTCCGGCGTCACCGGCGATGGCGCCGATCACCGCACCGCCGGCTGCGCCACGGGCCGCACCGCCGACGCGGGCGCCCTGCGTCGCATTATCGGCTGCGTTGGCTGCGGCCTGCTGATCCGGCGCCTGGGGCTTGATGTTCATGGGGTCAATGCCGGTCTGCGTCTTCGCCCACCCGAAGCAGTAGGTCTCGTCGTTCGCCTGCTCCTGCGTCGTCTGGTTCTTCGCCGGGAACGCGTACAGCCCCAGACTGGACGATAACGAGCCAGAGGCTGCCGCCGCGGGCGGCTGCGCAGAGGCAACGTGTGTCGGGGCAGCGGCCTCCGCGGGCGGTTGCTGCTGGGCGTACAAGCCGGAGCTCGCGAGGAGCGCCAGCGCGGTGAGGGTGCAGTACGGAGTCGCTTGCGGGTATTGCATACGAATGCTCCTGGATAGGGAAGCTGCGACCGCGAACGCCAACATCATATCCCCTTGCTGACGGCCTGCGCATGCGCAGATGTGCTTAACCTCGCCGCTCGCCTGAGGTGCCGGTAGACTTGCCTCGACGCCCCCGTAGCTCAGTGGATAGAGCGACCGCCTCCTAAGCGGTAGGTCGTCGGTTCAACTCCGGCCGGGGGCGCGAGACCCCTCTCATCACGCCGTCTCGGGCGCGCCCACCGTGCTCACAAAAGCCCACGGAAATAGGCACTTGACGGCCAAGTAGCCGTGCTCTGCGCGCTCGAGCCGCCGAGCGGCGCACCGCGCGCGCCAACGCGCCACCACTTTCGAGACAAGCGAGCGAACCGCGGGGCGGGCGCTCCGGCGGTTGAGCAATGAGTGCTCGCTGACACGCCATTCCTCACGGCTGTCATGGCTGAGAGAGCACGTCGAGGGCGGTCCGCAGCGGAGCATTCGACATTCGCATCACGCCGCCGAACGGATCGTATAGTTCCATAAGTAGGAAAATCGTCCCCGAAACTGCCATTGCACATAGCACTGCGACCACAAACATTGTTCTGTGGCGCGGCGCAAACACGGCAGCGCACCCGGCGATCACCGCAAGCCACACGACCAGTGCAACGAGCATCGGTATCGAGATGCCTTCACTCGACTGTGCAGTGAGAAGCCAGCGCATTTGGCCAAGTTGATCGAGGACATCCAATGCTCGCGCCTGCAAAGCGCGCTGCACGTCGTTCGCAGGGGTCAACGTCCTTACTGACAGCCAGATCTGCTCGTACCCGTATGTCGCGGGCGGTGCAGGCGCAGCGCGAGTAGCCGAAGACGTTTGCTCCTTTTTAACCCAGCGCATGTCGGCCAGCGACTTGACCCTGTCGAGCAGCAGCGCCCTCACGGACTGCGTCTCCGGACCGTATTGCCGCAGCGTCCGGTCGAGCACGATAAACTTTGCGGCGGCGCTTTGGACCTCATCGTGTTTGGTGTCGTACGAGCCCTTCGCGGAAGCCACGAGAAGACCCAGAACTATGGCGGCCATTGTCGCGATGAATCCGAGTCCAAGCGACACTGATGACCAGGTTTGCCCGGTCACTTCACTGGTCGGAAGTCTCCGACCCAACGACGAGCCAAGCAGGGTGGCTCCTACCACGACTGCGAACACTAGCAACGCAGTGACAATGGCGTTCAAGACAGATGGATCTTACGCGCCGCGCGGCGCACAAACGATAGTCCCGCTGGTTCTGGTCGGCGTAATCGACTGCGAACTCGGCGACCGCGTCGTCCACTATCTGCGAGCATCGACGCAACTCCCTAATGCGTGTGGGAGTCCGAGGTCGAGTCTAGGCTCACTTGTCAGTCCCTAAAGGCGGGCGAGCGCAATCTGTAGCGTGTGCGCATCAGAACGATCGCGGCGCCTTCGGCGTAACCGCCGTTCGTCATGCCGGGTGGCTCTGGCACCGGCGTGTCCACAAGCGCGACGCGGCGGATCGATAGGTACATTGGCCAATTTTCTCGCGAGCACAAGGGGCGTAGAAGCCCATACGCAGCGATGTGGCAATGAACAAGTCCCGGCGACGACGGCGGCAGCTCCAGGAAGTCAGGAACGGCTCACAAAAGCAGCACCGGCGTCCCGCGCATCGCTCGCGGGGCTTCGGCGCTCAGTAAGGTCACCTCCGATCCGACAGTGACGGAGCTCGTTACCAAGACAGTCGGGAGCAAAGTGCCCGGAATCCTCGCCTCGTTGTTCTAGAGGCTTCCCAACCATGAACAGGAGATCTGTAACCATGATCATTCGAAGCGTGTTCCTGATTGCACTTTCGATGCCGACGGGTCTCGCCTTGGCGGCGGATACGCCTTTCTCGGATCCAAGCTCCCTGCCCAAGGTGTCGTGCGACGATATCCGCTACAGCGAAGCGTTTCTTCAACGGTATCCGAGGGCTCCAGCGTCCTGCATCGAGGGACGAGTTTGGAATGGGGAAAAGTGGGCGAAGTTCAAAGCGAAGGTTTATCTCGTGAATCTTCCGAACTTCATCACCGTAGAGATGTTGGACGTGGCTGGGAATCCGGTTTCAACATTCAGCTTTAAGCCTGCGCCAAACGACAAAATAGAGGTGAACGGCAAGAGCACGCCATTCAGCGAGGTCAAGTCGGGCGACGTGATTACTTTCTGGAAGTCGGAGAAGCGCCTGGATGCGAAGGCAATGCCAGCGGAAACCGCCGCATCCTGGCAGGTGCTGCCGCCGCAGACGAAATAGCTCCGACGAGTGACCGCTAAGCGAGTCCGCCGTAGCTGTGAACGGCGGCAATGGGCGCGGGCGCAGCCGCTGCGAATAGGCACGAATCGTCAGCGTCCCGGTAACGGCGACCTCAGGAATTCGACCAGCGCCCTGAGTCTAGCCTCAGTGAGGTCGCTCGGCACGAAGGGCGGCATGGACCTGCGGCCGTGTCGCACCACGTTTTCGATGTATTCCGCGGTGAGATCGGTGCGCCCGGTCAGCAGCGCCTTGTCCTGGCCGCGCGTGCGCCTCAGCTGCATCGTGCCGGGGCCGTCGGCAGTGCCGTGGCAGTAGGTGCAGTAATGATCGAAGACTTCCTTGCCGGTCATCTCCGCACCGGCCGCTGGGTTCGCCAGATCGGCAAGGGCCAACACCAGAAGTGGTATCAAGGCGATGTGCTTCATGTCTTCGCACCCTCCCGCAAGTGCCGCGGCCAGATGCCCGACTTGCCCGGCGACAGGATGCCGTTCGGATCGAGCGCATCCTTGAGCGTCTGGTGCATCTTCATCAAGGCGTTGTCGTTCCAGCTGTACGTGCGCGCGATCGTGTCCATGTAATGGATGTGCGTGCGGTACTCGCCGTAGCCCTCGGCGGCTGCCTCGCGCACCAAAAGATTGAACAGCCGATCGAGCTTCTCGCGCTCCTTCGGGTTCGTCTGGTCGTAGGCGATCACCGTCACGTGATGCAGCTCCCGGAAGCCGATAGCCATCAGGCCGGAGTAATCGAAGCCGTACTCGCGCACGCGGCCGCTCACCATCCGGAACTGCTTGATGGCGTCCTTGCCAGTGGTCGGCGAGACCGGCGAGAAACCGACGTGACCCCCGCCGCCGTTCCAGTTCAAAAAGCCGAACTCTGTCAGTTTCGGGATGCCTCGCATCGTGTCGGCACGATGAATCAGGATGTCCGGACGGCGCTTTCGGTCTTGCGGGAAGTAGAACTTCACGCCCGGAATTGCCGCGAAGGAATCCCGGATCGCCGTCCACAACGCATCTGTAACGGGCGGCGGCCCGTACAGCGCACCGCAGAAGTTCCACATGCCGATCTCCTGATCGGCCATGATCTTCTTTGCGACGCTGTCCGGAATCGGACCCTCGCCGGAGTAATACTGGCTCTTGGTCGCGAACAGTGCAGCGTCGAGCACCAGACTGCGGATAGTGGCTGCATTCTGGATGACGTTGCTGAGCCGCAGCGGCCGCACGATCTCGACGATCTGCTCGATGTCCTCCTCGCGCGGAAAGGTGATCAGATACGGCCGGTAGCCCGCAGGTTCCGGCATCAGCCAGATGCCCATCTTCGTGACAACGCCGAAATTCGACTGTGAAAAGATCCCGTCGACATACGGGCCGAATCCATATTTGAACAGCTGCCACGTGTTGTTACCGGGCATCGCGCCCATGCCAGTTCGCACGACTTCGCCATTGGCCAGCACGACTTCCATTCCACACTGCATCATGAAGTGATCGCCGTACGGCGTATAACCCACACCATGATCCAGCGCATTCCCCACGATGCTGCCCCATCCTGGATCCGGCACGTCCAGCCACAACTTCAGCCCTCGCTCCTTGATGTCTTTATAGAGATCGAAATAGCTGACGCCGGGTTCAACCAGCGCGTACCCGAACTTCTCGTTGACCTCGACAATACGGTTCATCCTGCTGAGATCGAGCACGATCGAGCCGGAGACAACTGGCGCAGCCCCGCCATAAGCGAAATTCTTGCCACGCGAGACGGTCCACAGCGGTACCCGGAGCTCGTTGGCAACCTTGACGATCCCCTGCACCTGCTCGGTCGATGCAGGCGCGACCGCGGCGTGGGCCTTGTAGCGCTCAGGGTCGTTTGGGATCGTATAAGGGTCGTAGTAGCTCACGACCTTCTCGCCGGAGAAAACCCAGTCCCCACCCACGATCTTTCGAAACCGCCCAAGAGCATCGGCCATCCGTTCCGCGGTCACACCCCGTGGTAAGGGCTCAGCCATGGCGTCGCTCCGCCGTTGCCTTCGGAGTGGTGCACATCGTCCAAAGGAACAGGTTCCGGTCGAGCCGCGCCAGCTGCAGATCGAAGTCGGCGTGCTCGCCTACCAGGATCCGCAGACAAAAATGGAAGGATTCCGTCGTGACGCCAAGTAGATTCAGCGGCTGGTTACGCGTCGTGCGATCCAGTCCGTTGCTCCACAATGGAGTGATGTCGCCGCCCTGAACGCCAAGCAGTCGGCTGGAGTCGGCCCATGCGGCAGCAATGTGCCGCGCTTTCAGGAACCGTTCATCGAAGAAGACGTAATCCCGATTCCGTAGGCCACTCGTGAGCGCACTGACAGACGGTTTCAGGACGGTGGGGAGTATCAGGAATGCCGTTGCCGCGTGGATGAAGCTTCTTCTTTTCACAGCTTTCCCAGAACCACGGATTGCGGATGCCTGGAGAGGATACCACCGCCGATCATCGCCAGAACACCGCGGATCTTCTGCTCATAACTCCCGAGATGACCGCTTCGGTGAAAGTTTGGCGATACGGCTGACCGGCCGGTAATGGCATCGTGAGCGACGACTTGCGGCCAGCCCCCGCGGCCGGCACACCCGGGTGGGAGGGGCACCGCGTGCTCTGCGGGTGCCTTCATTGAATGGTTCCCCTCGCGAACACGCCATGACTGCGCCTCACTTTTGTGTCGGCTCTGCCGACGGCGATACCGAAACCTCCGCCCCTGCTGCATGACGCGGTACAACGAAGCGACGAAAGACCTTCCATTCACCGTTTCGCTTTCTGAAGATATCGAGGTACTCGCCATCCTCTACAATGGTGCGGGTGTTGAGATTCCGGATTCTGTAGGTACCCTCCACGACACCAAGGGTGCCTTGCACAAGGTTCACTTGAGTGTCTGTGAACATCTGTAGGTCCGGAACGATCTGCTCCTTGAAGTACTGAAGGATCGCCGCCCGACCGCGCAGCGTCGTGGCTCTGGGTTCCGTGATTTCCGCATCCTCCGTGTAGATCGCGGCACAACCCTCGGGATCGTGGCGAGCGACGCACGTCTCCAGCGCCGTGGTCACTTTCTCGGGAATAGTGGATTCCTCGCGCGCAGCACATCCAATTACGACAATGGCCAGTCCCGAGAGAAAACAGGCGGCGATGGTTCTCATAGGTCAGCTCCAACACGCCGTGACGACCGATGCACGTGGTCGTCATTCTAGGCGCGTTAAAGCGCGTTAAAAACGGCTGGCCATTGGCTGCCGCCGGTTGTAAGGTGACCGACGCTACCCGGGAGATCCTCCGCCTGGACGCAACGGCGGCTCCCGTGACCAGATGTGCTGCCCTTGGTGAGGGCAGGACGGGGAGGGCTTAAGCCATGACAGACCAAACGCACACGCTCGTTGCCTGGCTGCGCGATGCCCATGCGATGGAACTGGCGACTGTCGACACCCTGGACCATCTTGCGGAGCGTCTACACCGCTACTACCCTGAGCTTGCAGCGCGATTTCGACAGCACTGGCAAGAGTCGCTAGGTCAGGTCGAGCGGATTGAAAGCTGCTTAAAGGAACTCGGCTCTGATACCTCGACTTTCAAGGACCTGAGAAGCCGTTTCATTGGGATCGCTCAAGCTTATGCGGTCGAAGTGCTGCCTGATGAACTCGTGAAGGACTGCCAGGCCGCGTACGCCGCCCGGCATTTCGAGATCGCCACGTATATTTCGCTCGGCGCTGCGGCGCGCAAGCTCGAGCGACCGGCGATCGTGCAGATGTGCGAGGAGAATCTACAACAGGAACGAGCCATGGCCAGCTGGCTGGAGCAGCAGATTCCGGAAGCGACTTTGGAGTTCTTGCGGCCCTGACTACTAGGGTGGGTTCGGGCATCGGCAAGCGGCTGCCCCCGTGCGGGTACACCGGCGGGTGGGCGTCGAACTAGACGCGGTAAAATGACCTTTAAAATCCGGGCGTTGTATCCGCCTGGGCAACTCCGGCGGGGGGGGCTAAACCCTCCTTCTGTCCATACCGGAGACATGGGTGACGGTCTATACGAAAGGTCAACCTACTCGTTGCCCCAGCTGTAAACATACTTCACAACGACACCGGTGTAGTTCGGGGCGTTCACGTGCACGAGCGCTCTGGCGAACACCAAGGTCAGGGAGTGCAGTGAGTTTGGCGACCAATGGGCTTCCATTCCGACCGTGAGGTTTTCTTGGGAATTGCTCTGCGCTAGTCCGTCAACGACAGTTTCACCGCGGAAGGCATAGCGGGTATCCAAGGACGCCCAAAGGCTGGACGAGACGGTATAGCTCAGGTGCGCTTCAAATCCCGGTAGCGGCTCCTGGCGAAGGACTTCAACGCCGCGATATGCGGTGTCGTCAGTAAAGAAATACGCGTTGATGTATCCGTCGACCTCCCACTGCTGTTGCGGCCCAAAGGGATATGAGACACCCATCTCTGGCTTAAACGACCAGCGATGCGTGCCGAGATTAAGCACTTTGTCAGCGTCGTATTCACCCGTCGGAACGCTAACCGTCAGACTCACCCCCACGCACGTGGTTTGTTCGTAGCTCGCAAGTTGCGCCGCACTGAGCGCCTCGCCGCCCTTCAGTAGCGCCGCCAACTCAAGACTGGAATCGCCCGCGCCGTCAGTCGAGCCAGAAATGTTGCTCTCAGCGACGTAGCCTCTGAGGGATGCGTACGGAACAATCACGTTCACCCACGCGAAGTGGCCCAGGACGCTAAAATTGTGAGTGTAAGAGACGTCCACCTTGTTCAGCTCAAGGGTCGCGCTGCCGACGACAAGTGACGTGTCAATAGAAGCGTTTGCGCGAGCGTACGTGTAGTCGAACTCGAGGTCGTTGGTTCCGACGACACCGGGCGTGTAACTGCGCGGGTCCGTAAACTGAGCAAACAGCGGGGGACAAAAAAATGAGGCTGCTATGGTAGCGCCAGCGGGCAACACTCGCATGGCCGACACTCACAAAAGCGGTAACAACCTCCGCACTATGCGAGGTTGGAAAGTACATTGACCACGAATCCGATAATCGCGGCGACGAAGAAAAAAGAATAGATTGCGTGCATCAGCGTCAAGCGCCGTATGGCGGTGCCGCTTATCGACACATCCGATGTCTGATAGCACATCGCGATCGTGAAGGAGTAATACATAAAGTCCCAAAGATCCGGTGTCGATTGACCGGGAAACGCCAGAGCCGGGTCTGTCCGCACGGTGCCACTCGTCTCCAAGGCTCGGTAATACATCCGCATGTATTGAACTGCAAAGGTCATTTGTGCCGCTATCCAGCCAAGTATCAGCGCCAACAGTGAACCGCCCAGATGGAGAGTCTTGAGCCAGGGCACTTCGGCGTTTTGGCTGTGGAGCATCACAGCAATCGCGGCGATCCCGACGACCGTTGCGAGTATCGAGGCGATCACTTCCGTGTGCTCTATCGGTTGCTTTTGTCTCGCCATGACGAGGCATTGCTGCGCCGTCGTGAACGACACCATTACGTAGCTCAGAGCCACGAACGTGACCAGGAACACGTCGAGGCCCAGTATGATGCGCGTCTCGGGAGGCAGCGACGCGCCCGCTGCTCCAACGACGGCGCCCGCTGCGATCGAAGAAAGGAAGCGGCCAAGTTGGCGCAGCGGCCAGGGGACAGGGCTTACGGTCGCAACCGGTTGGTCAGTCATGGCGCATGCCCGTCAAGCCTCAGATAGCGCTGTGCGGCGCGGTGCCGTTTTCGACCGAGGCTTCCCGCCTCGAAAAGTGCGAAAAACAGGTTGGATCATCCAAAAAAACGCCAGAGTTGGTTGCTGGGCGGCGTCCGGGGCTGCGCAAACAGAACCCGGACGCCGCTTACTGGGATCTTTAGGCTTACCTTCCGTTTGAGGCGTGTTGGATGAGCCATTCGCGCCCGCCGAGCGCCACTGTCGATAAAGTGCGGGAAAAGCTCTTCCCCAGGCGAAGACACAGCCCGGGTCGATGAGCATGAGCCGTGCGATCTCCCCAAAGACGTTGTAGCGACGCCGCACGAGATGCACGGCGGCCGAGAGCGCGACCTCCCTACGCAAGGCAATGCCTTTGCGAATCTGCGCGCGATCCTCAGTCTGCAGCGGAAAGTGCCGCAGCGAATAGCGCTTGAGCCGAATCTCATCAGTTATCCGCTCAAGCTGCTCCGCGGTCCCGTACGTCGCGTTTCGCCAGGCGCCGATACCCGCCTCCGGCGCGAACACCGTGACCTCGCTCGAGTACATGATCTGCTTCGCCCGGAGCACGAGTTGCCAGAAGGCAAGGTGATCTTCTCCGGCGCGGCGGTACTTGCACGAGAACTGGAGCTCCGGCCAAATCGACCGGCGGTAAACGACGGTTGAGGTCATGAACGGACAGGTGGCCCGCATGAGAGCCGGCACCCCCTGAGTCCAGTACACGAGCCGCCCCGTACCGCGTAGATGCCGTCGTCCTTCCTGGTCGAAGTAATCCTCGGCCTCATTCTCTCGGCGATAGTTCGAGAAGAAGAAATCCGCGCCCGAGGAGAGCGCCTCGGC
>Ga0187783_10002751_pt1 | contig 13059 bp, 12 predicted proteins | sample 1015_SJ02_MP02_2_FD_132471 | JGI IMG/M metagenome (GOLD analysis project Ga0187783, IMG submission 132471) | Tropical peat soil microbial communities from peatlands in Department of Meta, Colombia - 1015_SJ02_MP02_20_MG | ecosystem: Environmental > Terrestrial > Soil > Wetlands > Peat | place...
ACCGATCCTTTGCTTCATTCAGCATTGGAAGCGATATGAGCGCGCGGTTCAGGAGCTTTCCCGCTTGAGCGACCGCGAATTGGCCGACATTGGAATTACCCGCGGCGACATCCACCGTATCGCCCGAGGCCAATCGCGCTAGGACGCCATCAGGCGACTACGCAGCTTCCCCACATCGACTTGCTCACGATGAAAGCGAAGTCAGAGGTCGAGCAGAATCAGATTTGCGGGACATGGCCATGAACAAGAGAATGATGTTTGTCGCGCTCGGTTATGCGCTCTTACTTGCCACCCTCGGATTTGCGCTAGACGCTGCTATCGCACGCATGATCGTTTACTCCGACTAGGTCAGGGATCAGCGTCAAAGTCACAGCACCCAAACGGACTGGTGCTTTTGCGAACGCACCTGCGGAGCTTAGGTCCCGTGCCGATATCTGAACGGCGGGTTCGACTCTCAAGCACCCTTGGCACACACCTAGTCACACTGTCCGTTCTACCTTGGACAGCAATGCAATCAGAACGCTCGTCTTTTCAATGTGTGTCAGATTTTGGGGACGTCAGACTTCCGCACTTTGTAGAGAATACGGCCACTAGCTGAGGTGGGAAAGCAATCCCCGGGCGGCAGACCGCACTAATCGCTTTTCCGCTTCCCAGCGGCTGGCGCTATCCAACGTTGTGAGAAAATCCACTGTGCCTGCCGAACGCGTAGCAACTGGCACGCCATCTCGGTATATCAGACGATTGTCCGTCAATGCCGGCAATTTCGGACCAGGCGTAAGAATGCCGATCAGGTTCAGTGGATCGGCGCCCGAGAGCGAAATCCATTGCTCGCAGGGGGCCTGGCGTCGCGTTTCTCGCAACAAGCCCACTGCTTTCGGAAGCGCATATTGCTCGCCGGAAAAACCCGATACGAAGCGACCGCCGCGGATCTCGCCGCGGGCCTCAAGACGACGGTAAACGCGGAGCAGATCACGCCACGGCGGCAGCCAACCGGCCTCGCGCCCAAGCAGGCGCCAGAACACCACGCCATAGCGCTGCAACAGCGTCCTCGCCACGTGTTCGATGGCGACATCTTTCACTTGATCATCCGCGCTGCCAGTCGGCGAGGTGCGCCGGACCAGCGCCCAGCGGCCACCGTTTTCGATGGCGAAGGGAACGATGCGCCCGCGGCGTCTCGCGCCTGCAATCGGCTGGCGTCGGCTCGACGGGACCAGTAGCGCGCGGAGGCCGGCAAAGCTGTCGGAGGTGACCATCCCGAGCGCGACCAGTTCGCCCAGTGCCTCTTCGACCTGTGGCCGCAGCAAATGCGATGCTTCAACCAATTCCTCAAAAAATTGCGCCCCGTGTGCGCGCAGGCAGTCGAGCAGCGATTGCGCACGCGGGCTTGGGACCGCCGAACCTTTCGGTGGGGAAAGCGAAAGCCACTGCGCAGTCTGCCTGCGATCAAGCAGGGTGATGGGAGTCGTTCTCACTGGCGTCGTTGCGCGCGCCCGACCATTCCCGTTGGTCGGCGGGGTCAATCGGGCCCAGGTGGATCGTCCGGTGATGCACTGGGTGTCTAGCCACGCAGGCTCATAACCCTCGACACGTGTCGGAAGAATTTCGGTTTCCCACGATGCGGCGGGTGCCTCGAATCCCTCAAGCAAATTCAATACCGCCGGCAACGCGTGCGGCCCTTCGAGCCGTGTATCCTCAGCGACGTGTTGCCACGCGAATAGAAACCGTAAGAAATCCCGCGCCGCGACGGGCTCGATTTCTGCGCGCAGCCGTCTGATGGTTGTATGATGGATACGCGCCAGCAACCGGCGATCACACCATTGGTCGTCATTGACGCCGGCGACAAAACGTCCCCGCAGAATGGTACCTTCGCTCTCCAGCACCGCGAGCGCGCCGGCCGTCGCGTCGGACTCAAGTGCGAGTGGCGCCGCCAAGGCGGTTTGCGTCACCGGTCCAAGTCCTTCCAGCCGGCCCCGGAGGATTTCGACCAAGGCCTGATCCCGCGACCAAGTTGCCTGGTGATCCGGCGGCGGCGTGATCTCAGGCTCAAGCGTGGCTTCTGGCCACACGGCCCTGAACTGAGTTAGCCGCTCCGCTGGAATCCAAAGCACAGGCCCAGGCGTATTTAGACGCGCAACCCGGTTCTGCTCTGTCAATTCCTCAAGCCACTCGCACCACGGTGTAGCAGCGCGCGCTTCCGCCTCCGTCACGCAGCTCAGCCATAGCAGAGAATCGTGGAGCTCTTCTGCGTTTTCAGGGTCGGGCCAAGCCTCTGCACAGACCCGCGCAATTGCCTCGGGATCGAGCCGATTAAGCTCTGAAGCGCTCAGTGGATCGTGCCAGCGCCGAGCCATGACGGCCTGAGTGCGTCGTTCCTCCAACGGCGCATCGTCGAGAAAAGCGTAAGGTCGTGCCGAGAGCACTTCGAGCGCCAGCGGCGAGGGCTGGGTGAGATCGCAAGCGACGACGCGAACGTCGCCGGCTTCGAGCCGCGCAAGCAGACGCTCCAGCCCGTCTATGTCCATGGCCTCGTGGAGGCAGTCGAAGATCGCCTGGTTGGTCAGGGGATGGTCCGGCACCTCCCGTTCGCCCACGAGGTTCTCCGCGCAGGCGATTTGATCCGGAAACACCGCCGCGATCAGATCTTCAGCCTGCATCCGCATCAATTGCGGCGGGACTTTCTTGCCGCCCCTGAACCTCGGCAGCGCAAGCGCCACCCCCGCCACCCAACGCCAGCGGCTGGTAAACATCGGGGCATCGAGCATGGCCTGGATCAGTAATGGACGCACGCTCTTGGAATTCAGATAGCGCGCGACTTCGTTCAGTTCGAAACTATGCGCCGTAGTAAGTGAAAGTACGATATTGTCTTCGGTCGCGGCAGCCTGCAGTTCGAAATTGAATTTGCGGCAGAACCGTTTGCGAAGCGCCAAACCCCAGGCACGATTGAGGCGGCTACCAAACGGCGCATGAATGACGAGCTGCATGCCGCCTGCTTCGTCGAAGAAGCGTTCCAACACGATCGTGTCCTGGGTGGGGAGGCAACCTAGGGCGGCCACGCCTGCGGCAAGATATTCGACGAGCTGCTCGGTGGCAGATGGCTCGATGCCGACTTCTTTGATGAGCCATTGGCGGGCGCTGTTTCCGGAGCGATCGCCTCGCAGCCGCTCCTCCATCTCGCTGCGCAAGCGGGAGACCGAAGCCGAAAGCTCGTCGCTGCGTCCCGGGGCCTCGCCGAGCCAGAACGGGATATTGGGCGGCTGGCCCCGGGCATCTTCAACTCGGACAGTCCCGCGCTCGACCCGCAGAATCCGGTATGAGGCGTTGCCGAGCTGAAAAACATCGCCAGCTAAGCTTTCGACCGCGAAATCCTCATTGACGCTGCCGATGATGTGGTTGTCAGGCTCGAGCAGCACCTGATAATCGGCCGTGTCCGGAATTGTGCCGCCGGAGGTCAGCGCCGTGATCCTGGCGCCGCGCCGGGCACGCAGCACGCCATTGACCGCGTCGCGATGAATAAGGGCGCCGCGCCGGCCGCGGCTGGTCGCGAAACCGTTCGCGAGCATTTGGACGACAGCGGCGAAGTGATTGCGTTCTAGGTCGCGAAACGGGTAGGCGCGGCAGAATCTCTGGTAAAGCTCCACCTCCGGCCAGTCCTGCGCCGCCACTTCAGCGACTATCTGCTGCGCCAGCACGTCGAGCGGCTGGTGGGGAATTGCCACACGATCGAGTTCGCCGCGACGAACACTATCGAGCAAGGCCACGCATTCGACGAGATCGTCGCGCGATAACGGGAATAGGCGGCCCTTGGGGGTGCCGCCGATCGAATGCCCCGAGCGGCCAACGCGCTGTAGGAAGCTAGCGATCGAGTGCGGCGAGCCAAGCTGGCAGACGAGATCGACATCACCGATGTCGATGCCGAGTTCGAGCGAGGCGGCCGCCACCAAGGCCTTCAGCTTACCAAGCTTGAGCTTCCGCTCTGCGGCGAGCCGGTGCTCCTTGGCCATGCTGCCATGATGCGCAGTTACGGCACCATCGCCGAGACGCTCGGAGAGGGCGCGGGCGACGCGCTCCGCCATGCGACGGGTGTTGACGAACACGAGGGTGGTGCGATGGCCTTCGATAAGCCGGGCCAACCGCTCATAGACTTGCTGCCAGACTTCTGCGGACATCACCGCCTCTAAGGGCGACTCCGCGGGCTCGATCTGGATATCGCGAGCGCGCTGATGCCCGATATCGATAATGGTCACCGCGGGTGCGGATGCAGCCTCGGCGACCGACCCCACGAGAAGGCGAGCGATCGTATCGATCGGATTCTGCGTGGCGGACAAGCCAATTCGAAGTAGGCGGTTGCCGCATAGGACGGCGAGGCGTTCGAGTGAAAGGGCTAAATGGGCGCCGCGCTTGTTGGGTGCCACAGCGTGGATCTCGTCGACGATGACCGAGCGGGTCGTCGCCAGCATTTTTCGGCCCGACTGAGACCCCAGCAGGATGTAGAGAGACTCCGGGGTCGTGACGAGAATGTGCGGTGGGCGGCGACGCATGCGCTCGCGTTCAGCCGAACTGGTGTCACCGGTACGGACCCAAGTGCGGATCTCAACGTCTGGCAGGTTACGCTGCCCGAGTTCCCTGCGGATGCCGGCCAGCGGTGCCTCCAGATTTAGGTCGATGTCGTTCGACAGCGCCTTGAGCGGCGAGACGTAGACCACCTGCGTCTCGTCTGGAAGGCTGCCACCCAGCCCCTGACGAACCAAGTCATCGATCACGGCGAGAAATGCCGCGAGCGTTTTTCCGGAGCCAGTCGGCGCCGCAAGCAAGGTATGGCGGCCGGCTTTAATCGCAGGCCAGGCGGCAGTTTGAGCAGCGGTGGGCGCGGCAAAATGGTCAGCAAACCATTTTGCGACCGCAGGATGGAAAAGCTCTGAAGGGTTCATATTGGGACTACGTAATTGAGGTCTTATATAGGGATCCTTGTGGCTGCCGCCGCGGCAAGCCGAGATGTCACATTGGCGACGTGATGCGAATGACAATTGCCGCGGTCTTTGGCGCCGTGGCCACAATATCAGTCTCCGCACAGTAATTCTTGGCGGCCGCCGTCTACATGTTTGAACGATTTTTCAGAAGCCTGATGGAGTCGAGAATCGGAATGCCCGGCCACATTCGCATTTCCCCAAAAGCGGACATCGTTCAGCGCTGTCGTTATGTTCGCTTTGTGCCAAAAGCAGGAAATCGGGATAGGCGGGGGCGTCGCTTGCCGGAAAGCTTTCTTCTTCGGCTTCCTCGACTGCCTCGTCGGCCTTCTCCTTGTCAGACTTCTGTTGGTCGGACTTGCGTTCGGTACCAGGCTTCGTGCGCGGGGCACTGATCGCGTCAAAACCTAGAAACGAGATGCTCATGATTCACTCCTCAGCATTGGACAGGGAAGCGGCCTTGGCCCAATTGCCGGACTGACGGCTGATGGGCCGATCCTATTATAATGCGAGAGGCCAGTAGTTTTTGCGAGAGGTGATTCATGCGCGCGCTCGTCTCAGATCAATCATCGTCCTTCAATGCAAAGGTCATCAGTGGCCCTCCCGATCGCACGGTCGTGGCCTCCCTGGCGCTTCCCCCAGGGAGTTGGGTGGTGTTCGCTACGGTTGCGCTGGCTGGCAACGCCGCGCCCGGGACCACTGTCAACGTTCAAATGTTCTTTGAGCTCGATGGTCAGATATATGTCGGGGGCATCCAATGTGACTTCACCATCTCTGGCACGGTCAGCGGTTTTCAAGTTGTTCCCTTGACGACAGGACTGGTGCTCAACGCGCCAAAAACGCTGCAGATCGTGTGTACTGCGATTCCGAATGACTCAGCGGTGTCTCAGCCAACGACGATAACCGCCATCGAAGTGGGATCGGTTACGCGTACTACCTAAAGCAGCGTTTGCACGTTAACATTCACCTGACCTGAAGTCAGTTCGGGTCATAATCGAACCGCAATGAAGGTGCCGCGCTCGGCGCCATCGCGCATCCGTCTGGCGCTTGCAACCTTAAGAATCCCCAACCCGCGGCGCCGGCGGCGCAACCGACAGAAGAGCGTGCTCCTAAGGAGGAGATTATTGGCTCTCTGATCGGCCTTCTCTGGGCGCTAGATACTTCTTTTTTTTAATAGTTTCTATAGCGCCGCTCTCTCACACGAAGTGAGCCACGTGGCCGAACTAATCACCGACTGGGCTCAAAACCTAGCAAGCAGGATCCGGCTCGACCGTTGACGTTGCATCCGGAACCACCGCAAGCGACGCCTGCCGCGCCCAAGGTCCGTTACGCTGTTCATTTGGAACAGCACGGCAAGTCGTCGACTTAAGCTACTCAGCCTGGCCCCGGTCGAGTGATCCGGCCGGGGCTCTCTCGCACGCACACTGATGCCTGGAACAGAAACGCGAGTGGGCGAGTTGGAAATCGTGGCCCAGCGATCTCACACCACCGACACCCACTCACTGGGCCACGTGAAGGTCTACGAAACTGCGGGGCCGCCGAACACCACCACCATTTTTGAAACGCGGCCGGGATCGTGTCTCGTGTGGATAGGAGGCTCCTGTGAAAAGTAAACATGCGTTCGCTTTGGTTCTGTGCTTGGTTTCCGCTGGTGCTTTACTTCTACCGAATGGTGCACAGGCACGCGGCGCTGCTGTCTTCAGCGGTGGCGGGCATTATGATTGCGAAGTCTGGGGGTGGGGACCAACCGCGGGAGCAGTGTCAGATACGCCGGCTGGTGCAGCACGCTATAATAGTGCCACTTGTTACCCGCGACAGCAGGTATGGAACGGATCTGCTTATGTCTGGCGAACGGTAAAGATGTGCTAGAATAGGCCACGCCGGCTGGACCGGTCCCGGGCTAGGGTCCTGGCTTCCTGTGCATCGTGAGAAGCGCAACGTAAGAGGCGCCGGTCCCATCATCGCTGTCTTGTTATATAGTGCCGAGTAGCCGGGCGGTGGGTCGCCACAGAAATTCTCCGTAAGCGCGCGTTGCTCGCGGGCGACCGCAAGCGCAGCCCGCTCGGCTAACAGGTCTTCCGAAACGAAGCTGCGCGGTTGCCACCGTAAGTTATCGCAAGGGCGAGGAATCCAATGCGGTGCAGACAAGTGGCCACCCGCACTTCAGGTGGCCCCGCCTTCCTGTTGCGTTATCCTACGTAAGCTGCCCGACGCCGAGCTTCCGCCTCGGCGGCAGTTTTTGGTTCGGCTGGCAATTGAAGGACCGTGGCTTGCTGACCTTCTTTAAGCAGCGTCAGGAGGACGATCCGGCCATCAGGAAATTCGAGCGCATCATGATGCGCCGAAGTCACTTCCTTATTGATTTGTCGAAAAATCGCTGTCCTGTGTTTGATCACATTTTCCTGCCAGGCCCACAGTCTCCACGACCATAATCTAGCGTGCAGCCGCATAACCTCGTGATCGAAGGCCAACTCCGTCCCCGGCAAAACGCACACCGCGATGTTAGTATCTTCTGATGCCGAAAATCCTCTCGTGCCAGTGTTAAAGTTACGCGTGGTCAGCTTATCGCCAACCTTGGCGGGGCGCGATTTGATGCTGTGAAGGCTGTAGTCACACATCCCGGAACTCTCCTGAAAGGAAGCCCCTCAGCCACCTGAAATCCTACCCTCAAGCCCGAAATAAACCAAGCGACATTGCGCTCGTTGCCATCATCTGTCGCGAGCCTCGCGTGTCAACTCAAGCTGACATTATTGCTCGTTCGCGATGCTGGGAGCGACGCGGACAACGTAAGCTTCGATTATTCTCAATCGGTTCAGTCGATTTTGAGTTGGCTTTGGCCGGCGCAAGCCTTAGCCACAGACGTTGTGAATATGATTCGCCGGTTAATTAAATTTCTGCATACGATCGGTGCCATCGGCCTTATGGGCGCAATGGCCTGCCTCATTGTGTTGCTTGGATTCGCCCCCAAACCGACGTCGGTTTCTGAATATGCGCTTATTGCCGCGGCGATGAGCAGCATCGCCACCTGGATCTTCCTGCCATCACTTGCGCTGACACTGATCGCCGGTCTGCTTGCGATCGCCGTGAATCGCGCCTTTCATAACGCAGGGTGGGCGTGGGCGAAGCTTGCTACGGGCGTCCTAATCTTCGAGTGGGGCTTTACCGCAATATTGGGGCCGGTGCAGCAGGAGGCCGAGCTTAGTGGCCGCGCCCTGAGCGGTAATGTCGATCCGGCGACGCTTGCCACGTCTCTCAGCGCCGAACGGAATTCGCTTTGGGTGCTCCTAGCGGTTGCCACAGCAAATGTTGCGCTCGGCGTATGGCGGCCTCGTCTCACCAGGATTCCTGATTAACCTGGACGATTGACGACTGTGATCTGCGCGCCGCGAGACCTGAGGAAAAATCCGTTTGACAAGAATTCAAATTTGGAAAGATCCAAATTTCGTAAAACGTAGTCACCGACTGTCCACACGCTAGCACCATCATGATCGACTGCTGCGTCAAAATCTAGGTCGTGTAATTTTGTAAAGGCCAACATCCAGTACCTGTACTTCGAACCCGACTTGACAATAGGTGAGGTAATACTCCCACATTCTCCTGAAACGCCGGTCGAACCCCAATCTCTTGATCTCGGGCCAGGCATCCCGAAACCTTGCATTCCATTGCTCCAGGGTGAGCGCATAGCTGTCGCCGAAGAATTGTCGGGCAACAAGCTGAAGGCCGGCCCGCATTATTTCGTGTTCGATGATGCGTTTGGTTGGCAACATGCCACCTGGAAAAATATATTTTTGGATAAAATCCGGCCGTCGCCGATAATTTTCGAAACGGCTTTCATCGATGGTGATGACTTGCAGAACCGCCCTTCCACCAGGAAGCAAAAGTTCTCGCAGTTTCGCGAAATAGGTCGACCAGTAAGCTTCTCCGACGGCTTCCAGCATCTCGATCGACACGATGCAGTCGAAGGTACCACTCACGCCGCGGTAGTCTTGGAGGCGCAAATCGCAACGGCCGCTCGCAACGGCATTGTCGAGGCGTTGCTGCGCGAATGCGAGCTGTTCCCCCGAAAGAGTAACGCCGGTTACCTTACGGGCGCGCGTTGCGAGCAGTCGCTCGGCTAAGCTGCCCCAACCGCAACCGATTTCGAGCACACGGTCTCCATCGCATAGTTCCAGCAAATCAAGCACGCGATCAAGCTTGGCTTCTTGTGCATCCTTGAGGGATTGCCGCGCGTCGGAGAATAACCCGGCCGAATATGTCATGCTGGCATCCAGCCAGTTTTTATAAAACTCGTTACCGAGGTCGTAATGGCGGGCAATGTTTCGCCTACTGCCGCGACGGGTGTTTCGATTAAGTGCATGGCGAACCCGCAGTCCGAGCCGCGGAATGCGAAAAGGCGAGAGTCGGTTCGCCATGCCGTGGTCGCGACACAGCAGCCTTAGCAAGGATAAAAGATTTGGCGATGACCATTCCTCCGCCATGTAGGCTTCTGCAAAACCGATATCCCAATCGGCTAACAACCGGGCCAAAGCTCGCCAGCTGTGAAACGCTAGCCGGGCCTTTGGCCCTGGCCGCGGTCCGTAGAGACAAAAGGTGCGCGCGCCCGGCATGTCGATGATCAGCTCACCACACTCCGGTACGCCGACGATCTTCCTGAGCATCCTTTCAGCAACCTGTGACGAAGGCGTAAGGGCCGAACCGAGCGATTTTCTCAAAACTCGCAAACTGGAAATCGACATTTCACTTTAATCCCGGGGCGCTGGCGTTAAGTTAATGATTTCACTGCCGCGCTTGAGTGGCACAGGCCGACGCCGAAAGCCGATACGCTTGGCCCAAAGCTTCAGCGCTTCCCAGTGGATAGCAGTAATGACCTTCAGCGGAATGGCGGGCATTCGTATGCAAAGGCGGATAAGATTTCGGTCAAGAAGCGGCTCACGCATGCCTGTCAGAACCGCGCTAAGCACGGGCATTTCGGCGTGACTGGCACAAATTCCAACTCGAATGCGCTTGTCGGGCCCGACGACTCGAAATTCGTAGCGCAGGTCCATGTCCATGAACGGCGACACGTAGAAGTGCTTGCGGCATCGCTGGCGCAACGCCTTGCCCGTCCCTTCGACTGGAATGATGTAGCTATGTCGTTCCGCAAACGTGTTGTGGACTTGATAAACGACTGCGGCGAGCGCGCCATCTGCTCGATGGCAAAAGAAGATGCTTAGAGGATTGAAGCAATAGCCGAATGTGCGCGGCATGCAGAGCAATTGGATGCGACCGCCAGAGAGATCGACACCAGCTTCTTCGATAACCCGCCGTTCGATTTGAATCCGCAGGGGCGTGGCGCTGCCGTCGGCATGATCGGTGTCGTACAGGCTGAACAGGTTTGATCGATTGTGGGAAAACCATCTAAAACGGCCTGACAGCTCGGCGAGCTCATCGAGATCCAGAAGCAGCCAGAACGCGCGGTAGCGGAAATGATGTCTTCGGGGACGAAGCCTGCGATGCATCACCGAACCGACATAGATGGCGGATCGAACAATCATGGTGGCACAGCCGGTGTACTCGGCTCCCTCATTTTTGTGACAAGGGCAATTCTTCCCGACTCATTCGGGACTTGCCAAGGGCGTCGCAGACTGCCGAGCTGCTCGCCGACTGCGAGACCCGCCTGCAAACCGTCTTCGTGAAAACCGGAGCCGAAATAGGCGCCGCAATACCAGGTGTTGCGGTCGCCTTGCAGGAGCCACAACTGACGCTGGGCGGTGATCGCTTTCGCATCAAAGATGGGATGCTCGTAGACTTCGCTATGCAACAGGGTTGCCGCCCTCGGTGGCCTCAGGGGGTTAAGGGTAACGAAGAACTGCTTTTCAGTCTTGAGCTTCTGAAGGCGATTCAACCAGTAGGTCACGTGTACACCCTCACTTACGCCGCCGCGCGAGCCGATGTAGTTCCAACTCGACCAAACTGAACGCCGTTTCGGCATGAAGCCTTCGTCGCTGTGAAGGACGGCAAAGTTTCGGCTATACCGGAATGAGCCAAGAAGATTTCGCTCTCTGAGGGTCGGGTCGGCGAGCACTTTGAGTGCTTGATCGGCATGCGTCGCAATCACCACGTGATCAAAACGTTCCGACCGGCCCTTCAAATCGGTAACGATCACTTGACCAACAACGCGACGCACCTCGCGAACACCGCAATCAAGCCTAATCCGGTCCGCGAAGGGAACTGTCAAACGATCGACATACATTCTGCTGCCACCAACGACAGTTTGCCATACTGGGCGACCCCAGAACTGCAGCAAACCGTGGTTCTGATAGAAGCGAATAAAGGCAGCGGCCGGAAACGCCACCATTGCGTCAGGTGCGGCCGACCAAATTGCACTTGCCATCGGCAGTATATGGTCGTCTCGAAATGCTGTTCCATAACGGCCGCGATCAAGATACTCGCCCAAGCTGATTTCCTCGCCACCGCAGAATGCGGCGTCTCGCGGCGCTTCGCGGTAGAAGCGGACCAGATCGGTAAGCATCGACCAAAAGCGAAATCGGAACAGGTTACCGGACTGGCCGAATAATCCGGACAGAGTGCTGCCGGAGTATTCGAGTGCGCCGCCATCGATCGACACCGCAAAGGACATTTCCGACCGTTGGGTTGGCACTCGGAGCAAATCAAACAAGGCCGTTAGATTGGGATAGGTCTTGCGGTTGAAGACGACGAAGCCGGTATCCAGCCCGATTCTTTGGCCGTCGATTGACGTTATCACCGTGTTGGAATGGCCACCGACCCGATCTGCGCGTTCGTACATCGTCACATGATGGCGCTGGCTCAGTAGCCAGGCTGCAGAAAGCCCTGAAATGCCAGCCCCGATAACCGCTATTTTAAGACGACTATCACTACGCATCCGACGGGATTGTCCGTTGGGCCTTGCTGAAGACGCTGTCTTCACCGATATGCAAGGCAGGACTTGAATGTCAGGGAAACGACCGATGCGATGGCTTAGATCACTGGCGGCGCGATCTTGTCTGAGTGATCCAAGAAGCACCAGTGCTCGTTATGCTGGTCATGCATCCGGCTCCCAAGGGCATTTGTCCGCCCATAACGAGCCTTCCCCCGCCATGGTACCGAACGGGGCTGCAAGCGAGGCATGCCCACGCCTTACACATGTTCTCTAAGCCTGATGCGAAGACCGATCGGGTAGACTGGGCGTGCCTGATTTCGGCGATCGCTAGGGACCAGGACCGCAGTGCTTTTGCTGAGCTCTTCGAATTTTTTGCTCCGCGCATCAAGTCATTTATGCGGCGATCCGGCGTTAGCGAAGCGGTTGCCGAGGAGTTGGCACAGGAAGCCATGATGACGGTCTGGCGTAAGGCATCCTTGTTTGCTCCGACGACCACTGGCGCAGCCGCTTGGATTTTTACAATTGCCCGCAATCTGCGCATCGATGTGCACCGAAGGGAGAAACGCGACGCTCCAATGCAAACGTCCGATGTCGATATCGAGTTTCAGGTTGATGAATCGCTTCAACCCGACTCGCAGCTGGCAACGATCCAGTCCGAAGAGCGTGTACGTGCTGCACTCTCGCAATTGTCTTCGGACCAGATGCGCGTTGTGGAACTGTCATTCTTCGAGGAGAAGGCGCACGTTGAAATCGCCCAGCTCTTGGGTATTCCGCTGGGCACCGTCAAATCCCGATTGCGCTTGGCGATGGCCAGGCTGCGTAATCTATTAAGTGAAATGTCATGAGTATTGAACATCACCCTCCTGATGAAATGTTGGCGGCGTTCACCGTTGGTAGCCTTGATCATGGACAACACGTTGCGGTCGCGACCCACCTCGTGGCGTGTCAGAAATGCCGAAATTTCGTGTGCTCGATGGAGGAAGTCGGTGGCGCGGTTCTGACTGACCTTCCGCCGGCGGCGATGTCCAACAATACCTTGGCTGAGGTCGAACTTCATTTGAACGAATCTGCGCCGGTCGCTCGCGCGAAGATGACCCCCGTTTTACTTGAGACTGAGATTCCCGGACTGCCTAAGTTCGTGCGGCGTTACCGATTCGGCAGGTGGAAGTGGATTGCTCCGTCCGTGTATTTGCGGCCAATCGAACTGCCCCACAC